>Ga0075464_10000020_pt1 | contig 54956 bp, 66 predicted proteins | sample DEB19_08_DNA_5_FD_75068 | JGI IMG/M metagenome (GOLD analysis project Ga0075464, IMG submission 75068) | Aqueous microbial communities from the Delaware River and Bay under freshwater to marine salinity gradient to study organic matter... | ecosystem: Environmental > Aquatic > Marine > Coastal ...
AAACATGAGAACGTTCTGGTGTTCTCGCAAGGGACTACGGTTCACGAAAGCCAAAGCGCAATGCTGATGAACTTCTATCCGCAAGGAGTTCGCCAGCATGAAGTCAATCTTCGCGCGAATAATAGCAGGCGGGCAAGCAATACCGTGATGGGCAAGCGGCCTTCGCATGAAGCCGACTTCAAGGTGAGCGCCGCCGGGTATCCTTCTTCAATGCTGAAGTTTGCGCGTGAGAAGAAGCTAGAGCATCCGACCCAGAAGCCGGTCGATATGTTCGCGTACCTCATTCGCTCCTATACGAAGCCCGGCGATACTGTGATGGACTTTTGCATGGGCAGCGGAACGACTGCAGTCGCCGCACTCAGCACTGGCCGCTCATTCGTTGGCGTTGAAAAGGACCCCGCGTATTTCGCGATAGCTGAGCGCCGGGTCCGTGAGGCGGCCGGGGGCTTCTTCGGCGGCGGCGTCAAGGTCAATACCGGGCTTGCCCCCATTTCGGCCGACCGGGTGTTCCGCCGGGCCGGTTCCAGCCGGGTCCCCCGGAACGGCCGCTAACCCGGCCCCGGAACCCCCGCCCGGCGGCCCAGAAACCGGGTCTACGCTCGTTCCCGGCCCCGGCCGGTATCTCTGCCGCCCCGAAAGGCCGTAGGGCCTTCCCTGAGGCCCCGGAACGCGAAAGGCCCCGGCGGGAACCGGGGCCTCGGGCTGCAACCAAAAGCGGCATTATCAGATAGCGCAACCTACAGCGAAGCCGACCGCCATGGCTAGGAAGCCGTTCACGGCCGCAAGGGTGAGCGCGCGTTTGATGCTCATAGTTTTACTTCCTCACAATCGCCGGGGGCCAGTGACCAGATGCAAAAGTCGCCCCAGCTTGGACTCGCGTATCTGTAGTCGCGAACGTGATAGATGCGCCCGCCGCCGTTCGCCGGGCCGCCGTTGCGGTCAGTATGACTATCGACAATGAAGGTCATCCCTTCGCGGCCGTCCATGACGCGCCCAACATGCTCGCCTTGAGCGGTCAGCTTAACGACCTTCACTTCAAATCTCAGTTCAGGTTCTTTTTCAGACATCGCAGTATGAACCCCTCAACGGTTTCGCCTATGAACATCCGCGTTTTCAAACGCGCTTCGAATTCGTCGTCCAACTCAACGGTGTACGTTCCATCTTCGTTGCGCTGGCTGTTCTCGCCTTCAAGCTTGTCGCCGCGCCCTTCGGTGAATTCCCTGAGCGCGGCCCATGCGTCGGCGGATATGCGATGCTCACCCATAGGCTTCGCCTTTCCCCGGAATGCCTTCGGCCTTGTTCTCAATCGACGCCGCCAGAAGTTCGAACTCACCGGCCAAGCATCGAAGCTTGAAGCGGACTCGCCACTCGGGCGTGCCGTCAAGGCGCTCAGCATCCGTTTCGAATTCAGATGCCAAGCGCCTCAGCTTGCTAACCAGCGACCGCTTGCCGGTCATCTTCATGGGCTTAACCTTTCGCATCGTTCTTATGTTCGGCAACGTAAGCGTCGGCAAGCTTCGCCATGCGGGTGAGTTCTTCAATGGCTGAACGCTGCCCTTGCGCGTTGCCATCGCGCAAGATGACCAGATAGGTAGGAAGGATTTCTTCCCAAGTCGGCGTCATGTCAATGAAGCCGACCAGCTTCTTGACGTTCTCAATTGGTTTGCTTGGGGTCGTCATGACTTTCCTTTCGTGAGTTCGAAGTCTTCAAGAACCATCTTGGCGGCGTTGAATGCGAGCGGGCCGACTCTGTAGCCGTACAAAGAACCGTCAGCCGTTCGGAAGTACCAGCGAACCGGCGGAACGCCATCTTCCGGTTCGTTGGTGAAACACCAAAGCGTACCGGCGGGCTTGCCGTCATTCTCAACGGCAACGCGGAACACCGGCGAACCTTTGACCTGAGGAATTGCGGTAAGCGTAAGCATCATTTTGTCTCTAGCGTTGCGGTCAGGCGACCAAACTCGCCTTCCCATGCTGGCGTATGGTCCCATAGCGCGAACTTCGGCTGACCCAGATGCATGAAGCCGGTTGCTATCATGCTTTCCGGCGGAATGACATCAGCAACGTACCGGCGGCGCTTCTGGTAGGTGATACCGTTGAACCGAATGAGATAGGTTGCGGTTCGCTTCCCCGCGCCGGGGCCGATACCGCCGCGCTTGCCGTAGCTGGTTTCCTTAGCCATCAGCCGACTCTTTCCAAACTATGCAAGCAACTTCGATTGTGACCACTTCACCTAACGCTAGGCGACCCATGACGAAAGCAACAGCCTCAAGTTCGCTTCCGAACTCGTGCCTGACAAGCCGCGACCGCCAGTCACGGCGAACCCCTTCAAGTAAAGTCAGGCTTTCCAGCGTTCTAGGCATCAGTGCGTTCCTTCCTTCACGTCACCGCAATGGCGGCAAGCAATGACCGGCCAAGTCTCGCCGGTAGGTTCGCCATCGTCATCTATTTCGTCTTCCTCATACAGCCGATAGTCATGCTCAGCGCATGACCAGCAACCGGAGTGGCCGTCGAACTTCTGCAAGTACGCCGGGCCGTTCTCGGGGTCGCCGTCCGGGTAGCGCATCTTCGTCACCGGCTTGCCGCGCTCAGCGAGAATGATAGCGCGGATGCGCATCGCCTGTTCGGTTGAGTTGACCGCATCTTGGTCACAAAACAGGTCGGCCATGTTCGCAACGACTTCATAACCCAAGTCGCGCTCGCAGCGGGCGAGAACTTCCCGGCAAGCCATAACCTTGAGCGTGAAGCCTTTCGGGCGCTTCGACCTGCTTGGCGTTCCATAGGGGCGCGTCATGGGCTGAGGTTCCTGTTTCGGATACATACGATGGTCGTTTTACGCGGCAAGAGCGCGCGCGGCGAATACCATGTTCTTGATGACCGTGCTGCGGCGCTGAATGTAGCCGACTTCAGTGAGCGCGATGCACTCGTCGGCGGTGAAGCACTCTATCATTTCGCTGGCGGTATAGCGCGTCACGTATTCGCTACGGTTGCCTTCAGTGACCAAGAGATAAATGATGCCTTCAACCATTGGAAAAACTCCGGGGGGTTTCAAGTGCGATTGTCCAAACCTACCGCCCAGAAGTTAACAAGTGGTTAACGCCATCTTTTGCCAGTCCGTATGTAACTGATGGTTGCCGTACTGACGCCAAGCTGGCGGGCGAGCGCGGCCCCTGACAGTTTTGAGCGCCTGACCATCGCGGCTTGCTTAGCCGTCAGCTTTGCCCACGGACTTCTCTCGCCCCTTGAATGCGTACCGTCTCTAACTCGGTCGGCTGAGTTTTGTTTCGGCGTTTTCCAGCTTAGATGCTTTGGGGCAATGCAACCTTTTGTAGCGTTACGGCAAGAGTGGCAAGCCATATGCTTAGAAGTCGGCGGCGGCCCGTTGATGGCTTCACAGACGACGCGATGCACATTAACTGACTTGCCGCCGGTTCTTCTATTGGCGTAGCCCGGCCCGCTAAATGCGAAAGGCCACAATAGGCATTGCGTGCCTTTGTAGCTCAACGCCTTCTCAAAGAAGACCCGCGTCTCACCGTACTTAGCTTTTCTGCGCTTATGTTTCATCTGAACATCGTAACGCGCGAATAGTTAACAAAGTGTTAACGGCAAGATCTTAAATTTAGTTAACAGGACAAGGTAGGGGCCGGGATGGCATCACAACACCCCGGCCCCCGAACGCGCACGCAAACCCCCCAAGAACAAGCCGCGTGCGCGAACTTGTTGCAGTCAGGTTCCGATAATGAAATTCAAGTCACCGGCAAGAAAGGCTACGTTCTGCCCGATGGCCACGCTGTACGGGCCGCCGGGCAGCGCCTTCGCTGCTAGCATGTTTCCAGACGTGCTTGCGTCAAACACAGCAGCATGGCTGAAGTCAACAGCGCCAGCGCTTGCGCCAAAGTCAGCATCGGCATCGGAAACAAGTTCGTTGTCCGTATCGTTTTCGGCCAGCGCCGCCCATGTGATAGCGAGTCGGCCACCGGCAGCAATGTCAGTCGTAACCTCAGTGCCAGCGCCACGCGGGTCGCCGTCAAACAAAGCGAGGTAGACGTCGGCCGGTGCGGTTGGCATATCGTTACCGGCAAGCCAGCGGGCGATTTTGTTTCCCAGATATTTGGTCAGGTCAGAAGCCATGTCTTGTTTCTCCTATTTGGAAGGCAGCGGGAACGGGGGCAGCAGGTCGGATAGAACAACAAAAGCGAACGCGAAGCCGATTGAGCATAGCCAATACTTGTGGCCCCAGCTTGACGGCGTGAAAAGGTAAATGCATCTCACGAACGCTAAAATAAGCATCGCAGCCGCGATAGAAAAAAGCGTGGCTATCCAGTCATTCAGATAGTCAGGTAGCATCTGCCTGTCATTCTGAACGCGGAACAAAACCCAGACATTGAACGAGCGCAGCGCCTCAGCAGAGAACAACCACCATAGCGCGCACGAAACCATCACCCCCGGCTCTTGCGTCCAGCCCTTGCCCACGTCCCACCAAACAAGCGTCAAGTGAATGCTTATAGCGATGGCCAAGCATGCAGACAAAGGAAACAACGCGGCATTGAAGTGCTCGCGGGCAACCAAGTGGAAGTGCAAGAAGTCAATGCCCTGCATGCGTTCGGTCCTTCCTGATTGACATTTCAAATTCTGAAAAGCTTTTAGTTCGCATCTTGGCTTGCTCAAGAGCGCCGCGCAAGCGTTGATTGCTGTGCCTTCGGTCGGCGACGGCGGTCGTCACTTCTTCAACGACCTTTCTGTGGTCTTGAAGTGCTTTCTCTATTGACGCGTCAATCAAGTCATCAACAGACGCGTCCCTTGCAATGCCCAAACTTTTCAAAAGAGTACGCATGAGAAAACCCATTGTGTTAAGCCTTCCGGCGCTGCCTGTTGATTTTCGCTTTGAGTTCGCCAAGGGAGCGGTCAACATTGACTATTGTGTTTCTGGTGTCAGTCGAAACGCCAATCATGGCGCGCATGGCTTCGCTGATTGCGTTAACGACCAAATTCATTCTCGAATTGTCGTCAATCAAACGCTCGTAGTGCATCCTTATGCGCTCGCTCAACGCGTCGAACGCAGACGCCTGCTTTGAAACAACGTCAGCTAGCTCTTCGGTTATCTCGTTGCGTTCCTTCGTCTCGGCCAGCATGGCGTAAAGCGCCGTCTTGCTGTCATTCAATGCGGCATTGAGAACGTCACGCTCAGCCAATCTGTAGCCGTAGACCTTGTTTGAGTGCTTCCACAGCAAAGCTATGACAGCAGATAGAACCGTGATGACGCCCATTAGGACAATAATGATGGCACCAGCGACGCCCATTCCTTTGAGGGTTTCCCCCACAAAAATGGTGTCGCCAGCGCCTAGCAGCGTGATCCCCAGCATTGCCATCACAGCTACACCTTTCCAGTTACTTCCAGCAGCCCTGCGCGCGGCCGAAATTGTTGTGCTTGAGCGCCTGAGCCTTGGTGCTTTCTGCGTCATGGCGTGACGGCTTGAATTTCTCCCAGCCGTCGCACCCCCAGCCTGCGCAGTCCGTCAGTAGCGTGAGCGCGAGAAGCGCCGCCAGTGTTGTGATTGCCCTAGTCAATGAAGTCCCCTTTCTTATCGAGTTCGGCGTCGACTTCTGAAGGCTTCATGTTGTCGACGCGCCGGTTGACATCAAGGCGGTTGCTGATTGCCTTGTCTCGCTTCTCTTTATCGGCAAGCCGCGCGTTCGCGGCTCCCCTGTTTCTGCCCGCAATGTACGCGGTGAATGCGGCGGCAATGGCGAGAATTGCCACCTTGACCGGCTTGGGCAGCAAGGCCCAGACCGGCGCAAGATACGGGTACACGAACCCTAGGGCCACGGCCGCCGCTATGACGTAGCCCCACCACGGGATGTTATCGACCACGGCATTCCAGACTATCTGCAACATGGCAGCCTCCTAGTTCAGCTTGCCGGTCTGATAGTCGGCAAGCGTTGCGTTGTCGGCCTTATTCGTCTGACGCCAGATGAAGAAACCGGCGATGGCGAAAAGCGCCAGCCATGCCCAGCCCGGCACAGTGTCGGTGTATTCCTTCACAATGCTGGCGTATGGCGAGATGCTGTTGTACGCGTCAGGTATCATGCTGACAGCGCCCCACACCATGCCGCCGATAGCGGAAGGGATGGCCATGATTTTGCCAATGAGCCGATTGCCCTTGTTTGCTTTGACCGACTCGACCTTCGGCGCAATGTCAGCGACAGTGGCGTATGCCCGCGCCGGGGCAATGGGGCGGATGAAGCCTGAAGCCTTGCGGCGCTTCGCGTAGTCGAGAAGTGTTTCGTAGGTCGTGTACTTCTCAAGGTGCGAGTCCGTGAGGAAGGCGGCGATGCCAGCCTGCGTCTTGCCGCCATCGTAGCCGTCAGCCTCGCCCGTTTCGAAGTACCCCATGTCAAGAAGAACTTTTTGCAGTTCTTCAAGGACTGGGTTCTTCTCTTTTTCCTGTGGAAGCGGGACGACATTGATGGCTGCCGTACCGGCTTTCGTCGGCGGCGGGTTCTTCGGCTTGCGGCCGCCATTGTCCATGCACTCGAAATGCATCAGGTCCTTGCGGCCGGAATAGAAACCGCCCCACATCATGCCCTGACGCACGAAAGCGTCAATGGCTTCTTGCGGCATCTGACCTTTGGTCGCGCCAAGCGGGTTCTTGCTGGCGTTCAGATCGATTGCCGCACCGAACGAATGGTTTGACCAGTTCGTATCGGACCCGCGAATGAGCCGATGCTCGTAGGCCCCGTTGTATTCGTTGAGACCTGACTTATCAATCAAGTCTTGGTTCTGATTGAAGGCTAGCCAGATTTCCGCGAATGCAGCGTTGAACGCGGCGGCGCACTTCTTATGCACGCGAATGCGCGTCACCTGGACCCGGCCCTTCTGTGGGTCAGGATAGAACATCTTCCACGGCGGATAGATATAGACAAGCTGAGGCTCAACTTCCCCCCGCGCCGGGTCGCCGTAGAATGCCTTGAGTTCAGCCTGATTGTTTCTGGGCCATTTGGTCATCTTGTTACCTTCCTGTTGCTATAATGAGAGTCTGCACGGTGGCCGGTAGCTCGTTTAGGTTGGCCGTAAATTCAGCTTCGTCCAAGAAGCTGGCCGTTGGATTGATTGGAGCACCAGCTAGCGTAACAAGTACAGCAAGCACGGACTCGTCGACGAAGCTTGCCGCCGGGTTGACATCGCCGCCAGTGATAGTCACGGTAAGCCCGAATGCGGACTCGTCCAGAAAGCTTGCGGAAGGCGAAATCACAGGCAGGGTTATGGTTGGGCTAGCCGCAAAAACGCTTTCGTCAGCTAATGAGGACGTAAGGTTCAAGTCAGGAACCCCGCCGCCGGTCGCTATGTTGAACATCACTTCCATGATGCGCTTATCGAAAATAGTCCCGCTTACGGCTATCAATTGATAGAAGGTGTACGCGGTTGAATTCGTCAGCGCATGATATGAGCCGCCATCGTTGTCGTCCTGACGAACAGAACTCATATTGAAGCTGGACTTCAGCGTATCCCATGACAAGCCGTCAGCCGAACCCTGCCAGTCCCAGACCCCCATGGCCTGTGACGCCGCGTCGAGCCACTGCATGAACGCGTAGTCGATTGTGACCGGCTCGGGGAATTCGAACCTCAAATACTTTCCAGCGCTACTGCCTTCGAATGGGAAGCGCGGGGACGAGCCGTCAAGCGTCGACCCGTTTATCATATCGCTGGCAGTGCCGCTGAACGTCATGTTCGTGGTCAGAACAATCAATCCGTCGCGGTCGCCGCTTTCCAATTCGTTGCTGGTTATGCTGAAGTCGATACGCCTCATCGGAGCGGTAGTCGTATCGCCGCCGCCGGTTCCTAGGAAGCGGTAAAATTCATACTCAATCGAATTGCTGAATGATGCTTCCAGATAGTAGTCGCCGCCACCAAGCGATACATGCGTGACGCCTGTATTCGTCGGGGCTTCAACGAATGAATGCAGCGTGTCCCAGCTTGAGCCGTCATGGGACCCTTCGAAGGACCACTGCCCGCTCGTGGTGCTCGTTCCACCGTTCCAGTACCAACGGAAGCCGTCGATTACGCGAGCACGGCCGCGCAACTCGAATGTAATGTCCGCACCGCTGATAGCCTGACCGGCATTGAACGCGCAGGCTTCCGACCCTGCCCCGGCCGTGAGAACCTTGACCGACCCTGAGCCGAAGGTGAGCGAGGACGTGACGTGAAACAGCCCGTCCTTCGTTCCTACGAAATTATAAGCAACGGTGTCCGTTGTCATTGCTCAGCGCCTCAGCTTTCTGCCGGAATGAGACCGCGATAGCCGTTGATGGTGACCATTAGGTTCTTAGCGGTAGCGTCCAGCGCCGACGCAGATGTCATATAGAACACGTCACCGGCATTGAATTGAACGGCGGCAGGAATATCGAAATTTCCGTCAGCAACGGAACCAGTGAAGCTGAGCGTGCCTATTTCGGTCGCGTTCTTGTACATCGTGAACACGCGGTCCCCGTCGCTGGCGACCTGAAGCCGTGCCAATGAAGCGCCAGCGTCGGCCGTCATATACACGTCATCAGCGAACAGATGCGCGAACATGGTTTCTTCAGCGGGGATGCCCGCTCCCGGAGTGCCGGGCGCGAAGAAGCCGAAGGTGTACTTGTAGGTATCTTCCCCGAAGACCTTGAGGTACAGCGGATGCCCGTCGCCGTCAGTGGCGTCAGGATCGAAGGTTGCCGCGCTGTCGTGGTCGAGGCGAACAAGGAAAAGCCCGCGCCCGATCACGCTGACAACATCCAACTCAAAGTACGGGTAGCCATCAGGTTGCCACTCGTCCCTGAAAACGAATTGGGCAGTCGGCAGCGTGAACGGGCCGAACTCAGTCCCGTCATTCATAAAAACCTTTAGCTGCGAACCGATAACTTGAAAGCTGGCAATCTCAACCGGCGTCGGCGGATTGTCCTCAATAGCCTTCACCTTGTTAGCCAGCGTGTAGAAGTTCTCGTCGACTTCCAGTGCGCTGAGTGGCGAGCCTTTGCCAATGCCCCAGCGCAGCGTGTCGGTGATGCGAAACAGAAGTCCTTCGTATGCCATGGTTCAGTCCCTTCAGTGAATTTCAGAACTACCCTTTGCGTATGGTGCCACGCTTGATGATTTCAGTATTGTCACCAGCTTCAGGCTGCTGAAAGCGCAAAGTAGTTCTGGACTTGTCAATCGTGTTGCGCGCTTGGTACGCCGTCATAACCTCAATATCGACATAGCTGTCAGGGTCATCCTTGGACTTGACGCGCACCGTATCGAATGTGCGCTGCGTTTCTTCCTCGTCGCCCGGTTTGATTTCAGACTTGCTGTTGGCCTGAAGCTGGAAGATGTCATTTCCTGACGTCCCCCACACTATCTCATTCGGGTCTGGGACCACCGGGACGCCATGGCCGTACGTCACGTACGCGGGACGAATTTCTGTGGTCTCAGATGGCCTGACTATTTGCTCAAGGCTAGGCACTGGCGGCCTCCAAGTCTATCTGTTTGGGAACGATCAAGTCTGAAACAATCACTTCCTTGGTTGCAGCAAACGGGCCGCCTTCCATTGGCAGAAGCTTAAGATGCACTCTGGTCGGAATGTTCTGAATTACGGACTGAACCGCTGCCGCGTCCACAGGCTCCCTGTTAGCCAACGCTGCGCGCTGTACGTTAGGCCCGTTCTCGACGTACAGGGACTTGATGACCACAGAGGGGAATAGCCCGCGCTCAAAATCAACTCCGTCGTCGAAATAAGCGATAGCTGGCGGCGTGTAGGTCACGTCCTCAGTCCCCATGAGGACGATTTCATTCTCGTATTCCTGATAGTCGCTGCCCACATAGTCATCTGAGCAATAGATAGGCTCACCGGGGCTGGCGGCGTACGAGCCGCCATACCCAACACACGATGCCATCCTGAGCGTGGCAATTGCAGCGCCGCTGTCGCCGTCAACAGTCAGGCTGTACCCGACGCATTTGCCAACAGCTTCGCCACCGGGAATGCGCGGGTCGTTTATCTTCAAGCCCTTGCGCAGGGATACCTGAGCGCCAGAGAGAAAGTCGGTTTGAAACGAAGTGACAACCGTTCTGGACCTAGCCGCCAAATTGGCCCTGCCCAGCATTATAAGATGCTCTATAGACTGACGCCCTCTATCTGTATCCAAATACGACCGCTTCAAAGTGTTGCCCAGCGGTATGTCACCATTTGCATCTAGGTTGGTCACTTCGTTGGCGTTCAGCTTGAGTATGATGGCTTCGTCGTCTCCGGGCGCAGTGATAATGGCCTGCTGGTCGGTCTTCAGGTTGATGACGCACGTTTCAACAAACTTGACGTTGCGTGTGTATGTCACAACCACTTTCGGCACGCCCCAGCCTATTGGCGCAAAAACCATCTGAACCGTAATGTCAAAGCCAGCACCGTCTATGCCGCCCCAAGTTTTTGAGCCGGGCAAAACCCGCTGAGGATACGCGATTGACCCGGATGGCAGCGCCGGAATGTTGGTCTGATCGTAGTAGTACGGAATTGTTATCTCACGCTGGCCCGTAAAGCTTACGTCCTTCAGTTCTCCATGCTTCATAACCCAGCCGGAACCCATGCGAGCGCCCTGCTGCGGCCACGAACTCAGAAGTCCCTTGAAGGTGAAGCTTGAAATCTGACGAAGATTGTAGGCGAAGGACTCCGGCCAAACCATGCAGAACTGAATGGATAGGTCAACGTCTCCGGTTGCTGACTGCGTCCAAGGAATTTGCGCGACAATCTGAATTGACCGCGCCGGAACTTGGTTCAGCGTGATGCTCATGCTGTCATAGAAGAAGGCGTTTTCAGCGAACTCAACGACTCCGTCTTCGGCCGTGATAATATCCGAGACCGTAACCAGATGCGTGACCGGGTCGATATGCCATAACTGAGTCCGCGCTTCCAGAACCGCGTCGGGGTCGTCCCAGCGCTCTGGCGTAATAAACACGTCATCCCAGAAAGGCGCGACCTTCAGGCTTTCTGCTAGCGCCGTTTTCTGCGCGACGAAGTCGGCCGGGCGGGCCGTGAAAGTAACAGTAACCAGCGTATCAAACACGTTAGATGGAATGCCTAAAAGCCGACCGTAAAACAGCGGAACAGCAGCAGCATCATCAACGCTCATGCTGAACCATGCCCAAATCTTTCGATCTGGGTTCAAGAAGCCGATACGAGGGTTCTTGATGACCGCTTCCAGAGACGCAAAGTCGCCTTCGGACTGGCTAAAGTTGAACGAAAAGATGTTCTCGTCCTGAACGTTGTGGACGTCAGGGTCGAACGCCGTTCCCGCGTCAACCCATGCGAAATAGAAAACAACCTTAGGCATCAAATTTCCTCAAGGTTCAGCGTGAAGCCGACTTTCGCGCCCCACTCGTCGGTGTTTACTTGGTACCCGACCACTTTCATGACCAGCGATGGCCGATAAAAAGTATAGTCACCTTCAACGCGCGAAGACCCGGCAACGACCGCGCGCTCGGGAGAACCGCCAGAAGTCTTGTAGCAGAGTTCCTGAATGCATCCGACCGTGATCGTATCGCCGGGCCAAAGCCCATCCACGGCAGGAACGTTCTGGTCCGTGGCCGTGATAGAACTTTTGTACTTTTTGAAACCGTCGAAGCTGATGTCTTTTAGCTCACCGTTGACGGTTCTGCGCATGCTGAGCGCAGAGTCGATTGGCTCAAGCGTCTGACTGGCCCCGCGCGTTGAGTACGGCGGGACCCCGATGCCAGAAAGAGTTAGAACTGTATCAGCCATTGCGTCCCCCAACCCATCCCGGCTTGCGGCCAGCACTCAGCGCGCCGCGTGAAATTGCGAATTGCGTCATACGGTCGGCAACGTCATCAGGGGCTATGAGGCCTCGGAATGTGTTGCCGTCGATGTGCAGGTCGAACGACTTGGTCCCGGCGGTAGGCGCTTGCGCCGTGCTGACAGGGCCGCCGCTGGCGTAGGCAAAGCGAGGCGCTTGTGGCATCGTCACCAGCCCGCCCATGTTGAACCCGCGACCTATTATGGCGCTCAAATCCAGCTTGCCGCTGTTCAGCGCATTCAGAAGCCCAAGGCCGTACTTCGCAACGGACTTCGCCTTTATCACGTACTCACCATCGGATAGCCAAGCGCGGATGCTGTCAGACGTCGATGTGCCAGCACCACGAATGTACCCGCCGCCAGCCGCGCGCACAGAGCTATCGCTACCGGCCGCGCTGCTGGTTTCGTTTATCAGCTTCTTGACTGAGTTCAGCGCGTCAATGATCGGCTTGATGTACCTCATGATAGAAGCGGACCAGCTAGTAAACAGGTTCACAACGAAATTGAGCGCTGTATTGAACGCCTCTTGGATGGTGTTTCCGATGGACGAAAATACGCTTTGAACCTGACCGACCAACGTGCCGAAGAACGTAACGACTTCAGACCACTTCTGAAGAACGTAGGAAACCACGGAGTCCCACAACGCCGCCGAACTGGTCATAATTTCCGCCCAGACAACCGCAAGATTGTCAGGGAACGTAGTGAAGAAGCTGAGAATAGCGGTACCAGCCGTGATGGCCCTCTGAGAAAACGCGGTCCAGTCTATAGATAGCGCGAGCGCGACCAGCGCAGCAGCTAGCAGTCCTATGGCGATGCCTAGCGGACCTATTGCTGCATTCAGGGCAATGAACGCGACGGTCGCCAGCCTGATAATTGTAATCATTGTGGTGAGCGAAGAACTCAGGGCGGCAACAGACGCTATAACAAGAAGGAAGGCCCCCGTCACATTGGTCCCGAAGATTGCGTTCAATGCGGTTGCAACCGTGTTCAAGAAAGTCATAAGCCCTTGGAAGGCCGGTATCACGGCTCCGCGTATGATGGCGACAACAGCCTGCGCGCCTTGCAGAATGCCTTGAGCAAACTGCTGAAGCTGCGGGCCATTGGCCTCAAGGAAGCTGGATAGAGACGCAGCGGCATCATCAATGAACTTTGCTATCGCCGCGCTGTTCTTTTCCAGAAGCGCAGAAAGCTTGTCCAGCAGCTTGGCAAGTACCGGACCAAAAGCATCGCGGGCCTTGTTCGCTACCGTGTCATAAGCGCCGCCTAGCGTAATGAGCGACTTCGTAAGTTCGACGCCGTAGGTGTTGTTTAGCTGAGCAAGAATGTTGCGGTCTGCGGCTTGCTTCTCAAGCCTCTGGTTTGCGGCTAGCGCATCGTCCTGCGCCTGTTGGACTTGCTGCTGAACATTCACGCTATCGCGGTAGCTATCATTCAATTCTTGAAGTGCTGCGCCGTAGTCGGCATAGCTGGTTTTGCCCTGAGCAACCGACCTGTTTAGCTGGTTAAGCTGGCTCTGGTACTGTGCCGCCCCGGCAACCGACTGCGCGTTCTGCTGGTTATTCTTCTTCTGGGACTGAAGCCAGTTGTTATTGGCATCAATAGCATCGTTGACGCCGCGCACTTGCGACGTTACTGCTGATGCAAACTTAGCCACGCCAGCAACAGCGCCAGCGCCAGCGGTGGCAACGCCAACAATGGATGTAGCGAAAGCAGCTATACCGGCCGCTCCGGTCTTAACGACCCCGGCAAGCGACCCCACTACGGTCGTCAGAGTCGCAAAGTTCTTGGGGGAAATTGCTAGTTGGTTGTTCAGCGATTGCAGCCCGCTAGCCATAGACCCGGTTGCTTTTTCAACCGTACCAGCCGACTTCGACGCAGCCGAAGCTACCTTATCGAATGCCGCAGCGCCATCGTCACCGAACTTCCTGATTTCGTCAGCGGAAGACGACGCGCCGGTCACTTTTATTTCGGAAACTAGGTCCTTGTCGTCGTTAGCCATTGGCCATCGCTTTCCTGAAGAAGGTTCCCATTTTTCGCGAAACCTCAGCAGCTATCTGCCTAAGGTGGAACTTTTTCGGTATCGTCACTTGCTCTTTACCAAAATACTTAGGCCCGTCATCGCTAAATAGAAGCGGTGCCTTGCCTTGCCGATCAACTCGAAACAAAGGGCTTGGATAGTCCCTCGCCATCACACCCTTAGCATCAGCGGCAAATTCCAACGGTATCCACAGCAGTGGCTTGCCCCTGATTACACGACCCTCTTCGAACACAACCCAATAAGGGACCGAATGCGTCAAGCGGATGGTTATGTCAGAACGGCTCTGAAACGAAGTACGCGCCTGAAGCCCTTGCTGCCACCGATCAGAACGGAAGTTACCGGCTCTTGCGATGTCAGCACGGCCGCGCGTGAGCAATTCGTTTGCTGCGTCACGCGCGGCTTGCTGCGCCGCCTTAATCTGACGTTCGCTAAAACGTCCGACCCGGTTCTTAAGCTTGCGCCCAAGTTGGTCCCCGTCTTGATATACGATGCGAAGAACCATCGTTGTTACTCAGAGTTTTTGTGCATCTTATCCACAAGGGCTTTGTAGTCCTTGCGGTCAAGTCCGTAGGCCGAACGAAACAAATGCATCAGTTCTAGATTTCTGCCGATGCGTTCCCGGTCGATAAGGGCACCCCATCCTGCAAGCTGTCTGGGGGTGTACCGCCAGACTTCTGCTGGTCTGTGCCCGGCACTGATGCATTTTTGGACGGCGCGGGCGAGTTCGTATCCTGAGCCCATCCACGGCCGCCTTTGGCTTGGTCGATGAGCCTTACCAAGCTGTTCATGAAAGACCGCACACCACGCGGGAATGTCATGTCGGCAATGGCTTCGAGAATTTCCATTTGCTCGCCAACAGCTAGCGATTGCGCGGAAGCAATGGAAGCTGCGTTGTCGGACTCTCCGCAGCCACAAGCAATGATACTGCCAATGGCCGCCGGTATTCCTTCAACGATGGCCAGCGCGACGTCCCCGTTGACGGCGCGCTGGGAAATGACTTGCTTCAAAGCTGGAAACTGCTCAAGCAATCCGAATATGTCATGAACATTGACGCCGCGAACGGTAAGCTGCACCCCGCGAATTGGAACAGTCTTACTGAGCGGTCCGATATCTGCTAGGCTAGGCATAGTGATGCTTCCTTATTGGTTGGGGGGTTTAATGGTAACGACCCCTTGTCAGGAGTCGTCGCTCAGATTGGTCCACTTCATGAGGCCGAACTTGCCCGCGAGTTCGGGCGGGTCGATGTCAGCAGGGGCAACCAGAACGTCGCCTGTGATTTCGACTTCGTTCCACTCTTCAGAGATGAGACCGAACTCACCATTCGGCAGGAACGACACGTTATACAGGTCGACCGTGATTTTAGGGCCGACTTCGTTGGTGCCTTCAAACTGAAGCCATCCCTCAACGGCGTTTTCGCTGAACAACTCCATTTCAGCGCCACCGGCCGCAGCTTCGTCGACCGTGCCGAGTAAGGCCATGGCGACGTTCTGCGGTGTGATTTCGTCGAAGGTCAGCACGACCGTGCATTTCTTCTCGATGATCACGACCTTGTCCTTCTTCTTCGTGCCTTCGCGCGAAGAGAAGTGCTCAAGTGTGGTCATATCCGGCGTTACGGTCAGCGCCGAAACGTTGCCCATATCGCGGAAGGTCAGTGAGCCTTTGCGCTTGAAGCGAACGATGCCCTTGCCGACTTGGTAGTTATCAGTGTTGGGGGACTGTAGAGTGGGTGCCATAACTCAGGTTCCTTTCTGGTGGTCAATTGTTCGGGTCGAAAACGTAACTGAATGAGAAGTCAAGCCTCATTTCGCCTGCTAGCGCGCTACCCGATTTCAGGTCCGTAACGCACCCCGTATATTGCATCTTTCCGTTAGGCCCTAAGATACTGAGCAAGGCCGTGTCCGTTGCAATCTTCTTCACTATCTCCATTCGAAACGCGCTGAGCAGTGTTCCCACGTTTACAGCGGAGTCGTTCTGGTTTTTCGGCCGGTACTCTTTTAGCAACAGGTATATTTCCGGCTTGGCCGTATTTATGGTTTTGCTCATGCCCGGCTGGTTTGAACGCGGCGGCGTCATGAGGGCGACGGTCTCGTCGCCATCTAGAATGACAATCGCAGGCCGCTCGGAGTCTGGTACGCCGCCCTTGTTGCGTTTGACCGTAACCACGCCAGTTACGGTCGCCGCAATGGCCGCAAGCCTGACTAGCAGTTCTTCGCGCTTGTCAGCCATCGCTATACCCTCTCCAATGTGATGCTCAAGTCTGAGAACTTTACGGCCAAAGTCACTGTGTATGCTGGCAGCGGAGCGCCGCCTATCTGGTCATTGGCGCTTGCCACTGGCGTGTAGTTAAAGTCCGGCGCGCCGTTATGGCTGGGGAAATCCCGATGCCCTTTGTAGGTGTTGGAAAAAGCCATCCATTCAATTCGATCCGGTTCAGGGGTCCCCGGCACCGTTTCAGTTTCAACATGATGTGATACACCGGCATTCAGGAAGGCAGCACGGGCTTCCGCTTCTGCCAGCGTTCCCCATACGGAGTCGTAAGAAAAACTGGCCGCGTGGTCATCTGGCGGCACGCCGGGAAATGGCTCACCGAAATTGTACCAGACCCAATATGACGTGATCGGCATGCCGGGGTGGTCACTTCCGGTCGCTGGCGTGCTTATCTCGATAATAGCTTGAGTGGCGTTCGGCCCAAGCGCGCTCTTGATTTTTCTCAGGTTGAAGAACAGCAGCGCATCGCTGGTCATGCCCGGCCTATCGCCGCCAGTGACTACAGCCTCGTGCGGCGAGCCTAAGGCGCTCCAATAGTACAACCTTTCAAGCATCGCGTTTGATATTGGGTTCACAACCGTGGCAGAGCCTATCTCAGCATCAAACTCTTTAACCACAGAGTACGGGTTAGATGGACCGACGTCCAAACCTTGCACACGCACCGAATAGGACCGCTGCGTATTGTCGTTGTGGTACGCGTTCAGCCACAGCGCAAGAAGCTTGGTGCCTCCTAGCGCGTACTTGATTGGGTTCTGGAATGGTCCGATAGGAACGGCCATTACAAACACACCCCCGTGAAGAAGTTAGCCGCCGTGTTGGTCGTTGAAGTGAAGCCGTTGTTCGTCTGACTCCATACCTCATAATAATCAGTGCCGTTGGCCTTATCCACGACAGAAATGGATTGCCCGTGCTCATACGAAGCTGATGCTGCCGCTGCATTCATAGAGATGGCTAGCGGACTGCCGTTTTTATAGATTAAGATGCGAATGTACTGCAAGCCAGACGCAGCGGTTTTGCTGAACGCGGCTGATATTGACACAATACCAGCGGGGGGAGTCCATCTGGAATTTGATGCATCATAGTGCCCGCCGTCGTCGAACAGTTCTCCCGCGTAATTCATTTTTGCGAGCACGTTTCCAGTCCCAACCGTTTGCTGGACGCCGTTATTATGCGCACTGAAAGCGGCCTTCACGCCGCCTGCTGGCAAATCCTTCCATGACGTATCGAAGTCCAAACCCGAGTCCTTGGTGAGCACCTGATTGGTCGTGCCTCCAGTGGGAACTCCCTGACCATCAGCGCCATCCGCACCGTCAGCACCCGGAGCGCCGGTATCACCTTTTGCGCCGTTCAGCATGCCGCCGCAGAAGTAGGTGCGCTGGTCGTTGTCAAACGCAGTGATTGCGCTGATGCCTGATGGTATCTGAACGAACAACTCATAGTAGTCCGTTCCGTTCGCTATGTCCGTGATAGCCACAGGCGCGGGGCTGCCGCTAGCGCTAGCCAGTACCGCAGTCGAAGACGCGAAAATCGAACCGTTCTTGTACAGGTTGAGCGCGACAGTTCCGCTTCCAGTAACCGATGCAAAATTTGCAAAACCAGCGATAAACACCTGACCGGCTGGCGGCGTCCACCTGTAGGCGGACGTATCGTAGTGGTTTCCGTTGTCATAAGCTTCAACGCTGAACGCAAGCTGGACGGCCGCAGCGCCGCTGCCTAGCGCTTGATTTGACGCCAAGGTTGCGCGGAAGCCTATTTCCGCGCCGACAGTCGCTTCGCCCGGTGGACCTACAAGATTGGCAACAGAAGCGCCCCAAGCGCCGCCGACCTTTGGGCCGTACAAGTCACCATTCGCCACATCGACGTACACGTCGCCGTCATTGCCTAAGGCGTCAGAAGGCGCTCCGCTGCCAACATGGATGCTGGTGCCATCAGCGCCATTTGAACCGTCAGCACCATCAGCACCGGCCGGACCTTCGTCCCCCGCCGGGCCTCGAATGTTGCCAGTCGCGGACCCCCAAGCGCCAGCAGTTTTCGGACCGAACACAGCGCCATTTGTGATGTTTACCCAAAAGTCACCGTCAACGCCGTCACCGCTAGTTGGGTTGCCTGCGCCACCCAAGAACGACACACCCTGCAAGCCGCTGCTGCCTGCTGGCCCTTTCAGATTTCCTATTGGCACTGACGTCGACCACGCGCCAGCCGCTTTAGGTCCGTATACGTTGCCAGTGGTCGAATTTACCCAGAAATCACCGTCAACACCATCGCCACTGGAAGGATTGCCAGCGCCGGAAAGAAAGCTTGCGCCATTAGCACCGTCAGCACCGTCTACCCCGTTAGAGCCATCCGCTCCCGGTGCGCCGGGCGCGCCGTCAGCGCCATCAGTGCCGTCAGCACCGGCCGGGCCTTTTATGTTTCCAGAAACGCTGCCCCAAGAACCGGCGGCCTTCGGGCCGTACAGGTCGCCATTCGTAAGATTGACGTACACGTCGCCGTCATTGCCTAAGGCGTCAGAAGGTACACCGTCTCCGGCACGAATGCTGGTACCGTCAGCACCATCCGCACCAGCAGCGCCGTCAGCCCCAGCAGCACCATCAGCGCCCTGCGGTCCGGGTTCGCCTTGGATACCCTGCGGACCGGGTTCGCCCTGAACGCCTTGTGGTCCGGGTTCCCCCTGAATGCCCTGTGGACCGGGTTCCCCCTGAATGCCCTGTGGACCGGGTTCGCCCTGAGCGCCCTGTGGGCCATCAGCACCATCCGCGCCGTCAGCGCCTTGCGCGCCAGCCGGGCCAGTCAGATTGGCAACAGCAACGCCCCAAGCGCCGCCGACCTTTGGGCCGTACAAGTCGCCGTTGCTGAGGTTGAAGTACAGGTCGCCATTGTTGCCCAAGCCGCTTGCGGGAGCGCCAGCACCGACCCGAACCATGGCACCGGCAACTCCCGGCAAGCCGTTACTTCCGGGTTCGCCGTCAGCACCGGCAGGTCCACGAATATCAACCGCGTCGGCAATGACGGCAGTAAAGCCGGTAATCGCCACATACTGACCAATATTGCCGGGCTTCGCGCCAGCGCCGCCGATCCAGTCGTCGAGCGTGAGAACGCGGCGCGCGCCGTCATTCGTGATGCTGAATACAGGCGACCATCCAGCAGTGCCCTGCAAGCCTTGCTCGCCGTCAACGCCTTGCTCGCCGTCAGCACCTTGCGGACCGGCCGGGCCTTTGATGTTAGCGACCAAGGTCCAGCCAGAGTCCCCGCCTGACCATGTTACAACTTTTGTAGCGCCCTCCGTCCACAGGTCGGTGATTTCGCCTGTGAACATCGTGACGATGCCGTAAGCAAACTCCCAAGTGCCGGAAACAGGAACACCATCGACAACGGGGGTGTATGGGTTTATATCCGCCGTTATGTCGCCGTCGAAATAGATGACAAGCGTGTTCACGCCCAAAGTTTGCGTCGTGAACATGCCCAGCAGGTCGGCAGCCATCGGCTCGCGCGTTATCGAGCCGAAATCGAAACCAGTAACGGCGGCCGTGCCGTACCCTATAATTGTGCCAAACCCGCCAGCGTTCCCGCATGTGATGTCAAAAGAAAGCGGACCACCTGAAGCTAGTTTCTTCCAAATATCGCCGCTCAGTTCGTCGAGGTAAAGCTGATTGACAGCGCCAAGCCCGGAGTCCGGCGGGCCCTCCCCGGTGAGAATATCAGCACCCTCACCGATGATAACAGCGCCGGGGTCGCCGGGTACGCCCTGCGTACCTTGCGCGCCTTGCGTGCCCCTGATGTTGACAGCGTCCTCAATGTTATCGACCAGCCCGCCGCCGCCTACATACTTCCCAACCGCTGGCGGCGTGCCGGTGCCGCCCTGCCAGTTGACGACGCGCTGAACCCTGCGCTCGCCGTCAGCAACGATGGCGAACACGGGCGACCAGCCGTCATTGCCCTGTTCGCCGGGGTCGCCGGGAATTCCTTGCGGGTCGACTACAATCGGAACAGCGGCCGGAACTTCAACTTCAACGACGACCGCGTTATCGTAGTTTACGTCAATGTCTGTCATGACGCGTCGTCCTCATCGTCATTGATACCGCCAACCGCAAGAACAGTGCCCATCAAATACACTTCCTGCGAACCAGAGTCCCAATACTCAAGTTCATAGATGTTCTGCGGCGTGACGCCATCCTTGCTTTTGACCAGCGCTCTGGTCTGCTCGGGGGTTGGCTGAAACTTCATGAGGCCGGTCGCCGGGTTCACGACCGTGATGCCGCCGCTATCCGAGTACGTGGCGCGGAACACCAGAGTTTTGCCGTCCTTCTTGAAAACGCTCAACCTGACATCGTCGAAAGGCACCGGCACGCCGCTGCGCCTGATGGCGAACACAAGCGGGGTCGTGGTACCCCTGACCCACTCCAAAGGATATTCAGTCGGCTTGGTCATAACGGCCCCTCAGCTATATTCAATGACGTTCAGGTCGTAAAAGATGATCGTTCCGTTCGGGCGTGGGCCAAGCACCGGAGTGAGGATACGGTACTTCACCCCGCCGTACTCAACGTCATCTTTCTGATATTCTGGCGGAATGGAAATCCCTTCGGTCGACACGTACAGGCGGCACGCGCCGTCCAAGTACAGCCCGCGTTCTGACGGCTTGTACTCAAGCCGCGCCATCCAAGCGTTGCGCGACGTGCCTTCGCGCACAAGCTTGCCGGGCAGAGGACCGCCCCACCGCTTTATGATGCGGGTTGCCGACCTTTGCGAGCGCGCAAATGGAAACGTTGCCATGTCAGATGCTCACCACGCCGGGCTTGTTCATCCTCAGCAGTTTCAGGAAGCGGCGGCCGTAGCTGGTCGTCGAGTATTCGGAATTGAAGGCCGACGAGTTTCCGGCATTGGCGCGAACGTAGCTCACGCTCATGCCGCCGAACGACTCTGAGGCAATGATACCTTCGCCGCCTGAGCCTACGTCATCGCCTTCTTGGCTGGAGTCCGACGCGAGCAAATGCGCCGTCAGATACAAGATGGCGGGCTGGTAGTCAGCTTCCTGCCATGACTGGTCAACCATGCCGCTGGCTTCGGCCAGCAGCAGCGTGACTAGCTCGGGGTCGGCGTCCCCGAATATCGGGAACCGGGTAGCGAAGTCTTCGGCCGTAGGCAGGGTGAATGGCATACCGGGGGTTCCTCAGCCTGAAAGGGGTCGTTAACCACGAATTAGAAGGCCGCTGTCGGCCCAGAAACCGGGTCTGTGTGCGTTTTTCGAGGACCCCGGCTACCCTCGTAGCGGCCGGGGGCCTCAAGCCCCTCTATGGGGCGGTTGTACTTCCGGCTTTATTCGCCTTTCACGGGACGCCTGACGCGCTCGGCCGAAGCCGGGCTTGCCGGGGTTTCAGCCGTCACTGGCCGAATGCGGCGGCCCCCATGGGCTTCAGCTTCGCCATGACTTTCGCTTCCGCCCAGCGCTTCACCATGAGCGCCGTCAACGTGCTGGGGAATGTCAGCGCCGTTTGGCTGGTCGTTACCATCAGGCTCCGCTTCAGAATGGCGCTGGTCAGCGGAGTCCGCGTCCTCGCTCTCGATACCGCTTCCGTCAGCGTCATCTTGGGTTTTGGCAGTGCTTCCATTGGCGTCATCCTCTTCTGGGTCGCCGGTTACAATGTCACTTTGAACCAAGCCCAGACCATCAGCGGCCTGAGCAAGTGGTTTGACTTCGCGGCCAAGGCCAAGAAGTTGGTCGGCAGTTTCGTGCGCGCCTTTCTGAATGTAGTACGCGGCGTCCTTCGCGCGGCGCGCAAGCGCCACGCGCATTTCGTTCTTGTTCGGGCGCGGCGTGTCAAACGCGCTTTCTCCCAGAACAGAAACGCATACGGCGAGTGCTTCGTCGTAGCTGAGGTTGTTAAAGTTCTTCAAAGCTTCAAGAACGCGCCGCATGAGTGGCGAGGTTGAGCGGTCAGCAATGTCGACCGGAAGAATGACAAGCGCCGGGTCCCGGCCCTTGATGCGCTCAATGCTGCGCGCACTCAACTCGATGCGTTCGGCAGCACCAACCTGAATGTTGCGCGGCTTGCCCTTGGCATTGTGCACGACGCGTTCGCCGTCGCCAAAGTTCAAAAGCAGCACAGTCTCCGATACAAGTTCGGTCTTGGGGGCTTCTGCGGTTTTCATATTTGTGGTCCCTGAGTGTGATGCGGTTCAGCTTTTAGGCAAAAGACCCGGATGACTGTTACGCCATCCGGGTTTCTATCATGCGTTCAACCCGGCGCTGTGTTAGCTCGGATTGTCTCCGGTGATGCCGTCGACGTAGCGCACCGCACCGGGGCGGCGAACTTCGACACCGGCAACGCGGAAGATGCCGGGAATGTCGAAAATCATCGGGCCGGTCTGCCACACGGGCAGGAAGCGATGCGGCATCGGAATGTGCATCTTGATAACCGCCGGGTCGCGGCGGTACACCACCATGCGGCCGACGCCGCCAACGCCTGCCGTTTCCAGACCGCGAACGCCGCGCAAGGTGAGCGGGCGGCCGGTCGTGAACGTGTAGACGTTGTTCTTCAGCAGAAACTCAATGATGGTCATTGAGGTATCGGGGATGCGCTTGGACGCCAGCAGATTGAGCGCACTGATTGGCATCAAAATGGTATCCGCCATTTCAACGGTCAGGGACGCGGTGTAAACGCCGGTCAGGGCGTCGTTCACGTCCTTGAGGATTTCGTCCGCATCCTTGTCGTCCCAGTCGGTGTTGCCGCCGGTAACTTCGGCGGCGTTCACGACCGTTACGCCGGGGTAGTTGATGATGCCATTGAGGTTCTTCGTGGCATCCCCCCGGAAGGCGAGGCTGTCAACGAATTCCTCGTACGCGCGCCGGGCCGCCGACGCGCGGTCGGTGGTCAGGTTGGTGCCGGGGATCATCGACGCAACACCGAGTTCTTCCAGCGTGTAGCGGTAGCCGATGTCAGCCATTTCGATGGCAACTTCGTGGCGGGCGCGCTCAACGTCCGCAACGTGCAGGTCCTTGCCGTAGTGGTTGAACCATCCGGCTTTGCCGGTCTTATCGGACGAGTAGTAGGTAACCGACTTGGCCCACTCGTTTGCCGAAGTATCGACCGGGATGAGGTTCGGGTACTGAATATCCGGGTATTGGATTTCGTACACCTGAGCCTCGATGTAGGCGGTTTGCGATACCAGAAAGCCAAGGGCCTGCTGGGCATCGACCATGTGGTGGCGACGTGGTGACATTGAAGGGCTTCCTTTCCTAGAAGCTGAAGCGATGGTTGGTAGAAAGGTGAGGCGGCGGACTTACGCAGCCTCAGCCCGGTTAAACGTCGGCCGCGTTGGCGAGGCCCGGAACGTAGACTTCGGCCCGCCCGTCAGCGTCCGCCGAAGAAATCCAGCGTGCGCCTTTGATGGGGCCAAGCTTGCCGCTTGCGTTGGTGTTGCCGAAACGGCCGGTTGCGCCGTCGAAGAACACCGGGTCGTCAGCGACCACTGCCTGAACAGGCGATACCCAGACCGTGCCACGGCGAACAATCGCCATGTTCGCGTACTGAGCATACTTGTCGGGGTCGGCCTGCGTATTCAGCGCAGCGATGTCGCGAACGCTGATGCCCTTGAACTTGTCAAGGGTGCCGCCGAGAACGGTGGCCTTGTCGCCGAAGGTGGCAACGGTGCCGACCGAAACGGCAAGGCCAAAGCCGATGCCCGCTTCAGTTTCGACGTTGCCCGTGGTGGTATCGTAGTCCGACGAAGAAATCACGCCCGGCGGCGGCGCTTGGATGTTCTCGGAATAAGTGCTCTGAACGGGTGACATATTGCATTCTCCGCAAGTTTGTCAGTTGAGGCAATTCACGGCGCTTTAAGGGCCTGCCGATTGCCGGGAACGTATACGCGTCTTGTAGTCCAAGCCTGAGGGCCGTAGCCCTCAGGCAAATGCAATCGCCGGCTTCAGTGGGTCGCCACGGCTCCCGCAGTCTTCCACGCCTCAGTCAGCGCGCTATCGCGCTTTTCGAGAGCGGCGTCACGCTTGTCGACAATCGAGTCGCCCTGCACAAAGCCCGGCGCTGCGAACGAGCGGCGTGCGTCAAGCACGGCGCTGGAGTCGGTTGCCTTGACATCGGCCGTCAGGGTGGCGAACGAGATGCTGACCTGTTCGTCAGTCCAGCCCTTCGCGGCCTCGCCCAGCTTCTTGTCGACGACCTGCCGCTTGATTTCGGCATCGGTCTTGCCGTCCACGACCAGCGCGTCCCCGAGAATGGCGCGCGCCTTGCCGGAAACCACAGCCCGGTCAGCGACCAGCGCGTCGAGTTTGGCCGGGGTCAGCTTGGCGTCTTCAACCGCCTTCTTCAGCGTTGCCACTTCAGCGGTGAGGCCGTCGCGTGCGGTGGTCAGTGTGGTGATGGTCGCCGCGTCTTCGGCTTCCTTCTTCGCGTGGTCGGCCTTCAGTGTGTCCGCAAGGGCCTTCGCGTCCTTCAACGCTTGGGCCGCCGCGTCGAGCGCGCGCTGAACGATCTGAGCGTTCTGGTCGGTCGTGAATTCGACGCTGACGCCATCCACAATAATGGTCTTCGGCATTGGTGTAGTCCTTTCTTCGGTTTTGAAATCAGAAACTAACTTCAGAAGAGAGTCTATAGCGTACGCGACCGCTTCGTCTCCGCTGTCAAAGGCTTCCTTGCCAGATTGCTCAAGCAAGGAAACGTAGACCTTTTCGCCATCGCCAATCGGATAACCGGGGGCGATATACGAATTCTCTTTTTCCGGCTTGCCGGTCTTTTCGAACTTGCCGTCCGAAATCAGTTTGACTGCTGCGGCAAAACTATTGCCGTCCAGCATCGTGAGCGGTGCCTTGTCGCCAACAGCAAGCCGGTAGCCGCCGCGTGCGAACTTCACGAGGGCGATGTGATTGCCTCTAATTTGGGTTTGAATGGCGTCGTACTGCTCGCCTGACGGAGTCTTGCCGTCCTGAAAAACGATGTCACAAGAATAGCCGACGCTCAGTTGCTTCTTGCCCGCCTGAATGTCCTTGATGGCGTTGGCGTCCATGAATGACATGGGAACGCGCAGGCAATCGCCGTCACGCGCAACCTCGTCGCCTGACTGGCCGATTGCATAGTCCTTCCAGTTATCGGCAGTGACCGGCACAGGCGGATGGTCGTTTGTGAGCGGACGGTGCGCGAGTGACGCCATGGCGTCCTTGTTGAAGACTTCGTCTTCCGGCCGGTACACCCTGACAATCGCTTTATCCTTCATGCCCACTTCGCTGCCCCGGTAAAGTTGGATACCAGTGCGGGCAACACGCGGGTTTGCAACAAGGTATCCATCTTTCGTAATGCGGATACCGGCGTCGTCGAAGGAAATGCGGTCAACGAGTTCCAGCTTCATGTGCCTATCTCCAATACCGGCGTATCCACGGCGACTCCATCAGGGACTCGCGGTGCCACGGCTTGCGTGAGCCATGGAAGAAAATGATGCGGCTGTTCTTGTCCAGAACGGCAAGCTTCCGAATGTGGCGCGGGTAGCTCACCACGGCAGGATAGCCGAAGCCGTCGCAGTTCTCGCGATGGACCAAGTTCATGCTCAGCCAAGACTGGTCCGAGCCAAGCCAGCCTGCCCTGAAAGCCTGACGCGGGGAAACTTCCGCGTTGAAGTCCGTCCATATCTCGGAAAGGTCCCCGGCCGTGAACATCTGAAGAGAGCCGTTGAACACCTTCGGGTGATGCTGACCGGGCAGCGCCCAGCCCATGAAGCGGTAGCTCTTCGCTGCCTCGATAAGCGGGCGAAGCTGGCCGGTTATGAGCGCATCCAGATCGATGCTCATAATTCGCTCGCCCGCCTTCATGCCCATGGCAGTTTGCGTCGGCGGGTCGTACAGCTTCAGCCGCCGATAGCATGACGGAAGATGATGCTTTGTTGCGTTGGCAAGGTCGTCGTGATCGGACCAAAGCGGGAAGGTTTCGCATTCCACGCCGCGCGGTTCGTCCGTCACACAGACGATGCGATACCTCAAGCCCGCAAGATTGCGGTGTAGCATCGCAGTCATGACGTTGACGTGTTCCGCTCTGTAGACTTCGCGGGCGTTGGGCTGAACCCATTTCCAGAGTACCACATGGAGAAGCGTCATATGACCCTCTCCCAAGCAAACCGTATCGGATTGATTGCTTTGTAAGGCGGCAGCGACTTCTTTCGCATCAGCGCCTTATTGAACGCTACATGATGAACTGAACCCTTGCGGCCCCAGTCTTTCGTGTTCGCGTCGAAGCAATCGTGCGTACGATATACGGTTGTCGAGAAAGCGTCGGTCTGCTTCTCAAGTAGCCCCGCGCCTTGAGCGCAGCGGCGGAAATTCCCGTCCGAGCCATAGAAGCCAGCGAAGTCTTCGTCATACCCGCCCATTGCCCAGAAGTCCGCCACCTTCATGAGGTAGCTGTTGGGGTGAGGCCGGTCCAGCGACTCGCCAGTTACTAGCTTCTGGTTCGGCATGTAGTACGCTTTTGGCTCCGGGTCAATCATGAGCATGGCGGCGGCTTCTTCGGCGGGCAGAATGTGGTCCGCATCCGTCATGAAAACCCAGCGTGTTTCCGCATGTTTCATAGCCAGATTGCGCGCCCCGTCTTGGTTCCAAGGGATATTGGGGACAACCCGGAAAAGGCTGAACCGAAGCGTCGAGGGCAGGCCGCCGTAGTCCCGGTAAGCCGCCTTGGCCGGGCGCTTCGGTGACCCGTCGTCGACCACGATAAAGCGCATGCGCGCCCTGAGGGCTTGGGGGTAGCGCTCCCATTCCTGAAAGTGGCGCATCAGCATATCGGCGTTTTCATAGTACGCCATGACAAAAGTACACACAGGTATCATGATGCAATCTCTGCGAAGTAGCGGGTTTTGAGTGCAGGGCGGTCGTCCTTGTAGCCCAACGAGGAATTGCCCTCACCGAACTCATGGTCGACCAAGCATGGAATGCGGTAGCCGATGGCTAAGCCGCGCGAGCGTATCGACTCCGCGACAATGGCGTCGACGTTCTTGTTGTACTTTCCGTTTCTCAAGAAAGCATCGAAGGTTCGGCATGCCAACAATCGCTCAGCCTGCGCTCGTGAGAAAACCAAGCACTGCGCCCCCCACGTTTTCATCCCATGGTTTGCCGGATACCAGCCGGGCATAAGCGATGCATTGCCGCGCATTCGTTCGATGTCATTAGTGACGCGCACCGGGGCATAGAGCGATAGCGCCCCTGTGCTGGCAAACTTCTTCGATTGCGTGAACGCAGAAAGGTCGTTCATGAGGACTTCGAAGGACCGGCTTGCCCAGCTTATGTCGTCCTCGCAAATCATAAGCCAGTCGGCGTCACGGCAGTACGCGAATATGGTACGCAGCGCGCGGTGCCAGTTTCGCAGATTGCCGTAGGTCTTTCCGTCATGCACGACGCCAGCGGTTGCAACGCCCAAAGTTGGGCGTGCCGGTCCATCTGCGAAAACGGTCGTGCTCACCGAAACGAACCCAGCGTCGCGATAGCTGAGGAGCGAGTCGGTGAGCGTTGGCCGTGGGCGTGGGGCAGTGATTATGCCAGTTGCTATCTTCACAGCGTTACCCACCAGTATGACGCGCTCTTGAGATAGCCGTCCTTGACGCCCTTGGGCGGAAACTTCTTGACGTGATGCTCGGCTTGGATGCCGAACTCTTCCTTCACCGCATCCATGACGCCCGGCCACAGGTAGTCGTCGCCGCTCATGACGCCGCCGGGCTTCATCTTCGGAAACCACGCCTTGATGTCAGCCTTGACCGCTTCGTAGGAATGGTCGCCGTCAAGCATCAGGAAGTCAACGCTGTGGTCAGCGAAATGTTCGGAAGCCTCGACACTGCTCATGCGCATCGGCTTGATTAGATGCTGAACCGGAAGCGTGTTCTTCAGGAACGCCTCGTACGGCTGCACGGTCAGGTCCTTGTAGTGCTTGGTGTGGCGCAAGTCAGGCCCGCCGTCAGTCCATGGGTCAACGCAGGCGAAGCTGATTGGCTTCTTGCTGTTGAAGATTTCAACGCACATGAGCGCCGCCGACCGGCCCAGCCACGAGCCTACTTCGACGAATTGCGATGGCGTATCGCTGGGAGCGCGCTTAACCGCGTCGATGTATAACTGCGAGAACGCGGCCCAGCCGGGGATGCTGGCATAAAAATGGTCCATGGGGTACTCCTCAAGTGTTGGGCAAAGCGAATGCTTGCCTACGCAGATAGGAAAGATGCAGTCATCAAAGGCGCAAGGTTCAGGTCCGTGCGGCATGGCATTGACTAGCGCCAGTCGTCAGCGCTGCCGAAGGCAAGCAAGTAGCCTTGTGAGACCACAGTCAGCCACAGGAAGGCAGACGCGACCGTTAGGCCAAGAATTGCGCCGACGATTGCAATAGCTGCGGCGGCGTACATGCGGTTCTTTTTGTTGGCCCAGTCCTGAGCGGCTAACCAAGCACGAACCCGATTTAGGAAGTCAGCCATTTCGGCCCCCTGTTGTTTGCTACGGAAAGAACGTTACGCAAAAGCTGTTACGCGGCGGCCTCGTGCAGTTCGCCCATGCGGCCTAGCTCGATTTCCTTGAGCAAGACCTTCCACACGTCAACGCCGGTCTGGTCGGTGACAACATCGCAGTCGATGAAATTGCACGCGGCGAAGGCTTCCATGGCCCAATGCGCTGAGCATTCGAGAACGTACCAGCGGCCGTTCTCCCGGTCGCGCACCAAGTCCGCAACCGCCCAAGGAAGCGACTCGCGCTCGAAGAAGCGGCCGGAAAAAGCCAGCGCTGATGCTATCTCGTCGTCGACATAGTTGATCGGCTCGGCGCGCCTGCGTTCGTCATTGTACCGGCGAAGCACCATGCGCTTTCGGCCGATAGAAACGACGCGCAGGTCGTACTCGTTATTCGGGATAACTTCCTGCCACAACAGGTACCCGATTTGCTTCTGGCCGTACCGGGCCTTCAGGCCACGGTCGCTGAACGCAAACTTGATTTCAAGCTTGGCCGCGTCGTACGTCTCAACGAGCCTGACGTTGTGCGAATTCGTGCCTTCGACCGCCTTGGAATAGAACGGAAAGCAGTTTCCGCTTTCAATGAACGAGCGCGCCGAATGCGGTGTGTGAAAAACGTGCGTGCGCGGCATCCACCGGCTCAAGTGGCGCGCTTGCGCCATCTTGTCGTCGAACAGTTCGGCCGACCGCATGCCCGGTATCAGCAGCAATTCGCCGCGCAGGGATAGCTTCTGCATCATGCGTTTGTGGGCGGTTCGCACGCCGGGGTGGTGGTGCATGTGCACGAATGCCACGCCTTCGTCAGGCATGCCGGGGTCGTCGAACATGATGGGGTCGTGCCCGCCATCCTTGGCCGCAAGGTACAAGCCCTGCCCCCAATAATGCGCGTCGTCGAAACACCAAATTTTCATAGCCCTATCTTTCTTCCAAGGTTGTGATGCTGTCAGTGGTGGTCTTCGTATCTGGGGCAAAGCGCGCGTCCCTTGCCGGAACGATAGTACAGCGGCAACGCGGGTGCGCCGGAATGAGTGACCGCGCTTCGTTGATGGTGTACGGCCCTTCGTCGGCTATATCCTCGCAGATAGGGCACACGTTGTCGTCACCAGCGGTTCTGACGCGGACCAGCTTCAGGCGGTTCAGCCGGGCCTCTTGCTGTTCGATGCGCCAAATGGTCGAAGCGCTTGGCGTTCGCGTCCTGCTGATGCGCGAGCCGAAGCCGCCGCCTGTTCTGCCGGTGATGCGGCGCTGCTTTCTGGCGTCGGCGGTCAAACCGGGGCTTGGCCGGGTTTCGGGTATCAGGTTGACGCGCGATATGCCCGCAAGTTCGTATACGTCCATCGCGGCTTCGTTGAACGAACGCACCACCATGAACTCGGAAATAGCCTTCACGCGCGCAATGCCGATTGCCTCAATGCGCCCGAATATGGCGCGAAGTATTACGCCGGGCTGCTGATCTGACAGCAGCCCATTCGCGACCACGCGCACTACCTGTTGCGATAACGCTTCAGCCACGCCCTGAAGTTCGACGTAGGTGAATTTGTGAAGCGTATTGATGCGCTCTTGCCCGGCCAGCGGGTGGAATGCCCCGGCCAGTTCTTGCGGGACTTGCGAGCGGCCGAAGGCTTCCCCCTTGGCGTACGCCGCTGCGATAAACGGCTTGAGGTATTCGCCGGAGTTTTCAAGCACGGTGTTTTGCAGCAGATTGTCGAACATGCGTTGAAACATATCGACTTTGCTAGCGCCGCCGGTCGCTATTTGCGCGGCCATCATTGACGACATAACGCTCTTGACGTTCAGACCAAGAAAGTCATTGCCGATAAGCTGCGCCCTGAGTATCGGGCGCAGGCCGTTGAGTTTGATGACCATGGCCGAAAGCATGGCCCTGCGCAGCGTTCTGGTCCCGGTCGGGTCTAGGCTACTCAGCGCCGCGTCCGAATAGACCTTTGAGCAGCATGAGCATCCAGCGTCATGCAGCATGCGCCCTTTATAAGCTAGGCTCACAACTTGGTTTCCTTTGCGTCGGTCTCGCCGTTGAAGCCATCAGGCTTAAGTTCTTCGAATATCTCGGGACCGAACATCAGCACCCCTTGATAAGGCTTCACCTTGCTAAGCTTGTCCGGGCCAATGCCAGCGTAGCTGATTGTAACGTGCGGGTTGTAGTCTTCGAAGTCGAACGAGCACCCCATTTCCCGCAAACGCATATTGCGGTAGGTGAGCGCATCGCTTCCGAACACCAAGGCTTCGGCCTTGCCTAGTTGCTCCATGACGCGCGGGCCGCCCGGCTTCACGGTCAGGTTGCCCTTGTCGTCCTCGCCCCAAGATGCATCCGACATTTTGATCCAATCAACTTCAACTTTGGAAGCTATGAGCGTGACGTGCAGGTCTTCAAGAATGGACGTGAAGCCCTGCGACTTTGCCCATGCCTTCAGGTCGTCGATGTTCAGAAGCTTGCGGCTGACGTACAGCGTGCGCGGCGTGGCGTCGTCAAGCCGCTTCTTCATGGTCCTGAACATGCCCGGCTTGAAGCCGCTGTCTCCAACGGCGCGCTTGCCCGGCGTGCGCGTCATCCGCTTTGGCGTGGCCTTCGTTGCCGGGTCATTGCCGCCGCCTTCCGGGTTCATCTGATCCGGGTTGGCGTTCGGGTCGTTTTCGGAGCGCGCGGCGTTCGGGTCGTTATTGGCCGCAGCGGCAGCAGCGGCAGCAGCAGCTTCTTCTTGGGCCGCAGCGCCCATGCCATCGTACTCTTCAAGTATCTGCTCAAAGCCGGGGTACGTGCCGTCCTCGATAAGCTGGGCCTCACGCGCGTGCTTGAGCACGACCGGGTCAACAATGTTGGCGTCAACGTCAATCTTGAACGTATCGGCTTTCGACTTGTCCGTTTCCGCTTTTTCCTTTGCGGTCATCTGCCAAAGGCTGTTCCACAGATAGAACAGTTCTTCTGGATGCTCTCCCATCGCGGAAGGAATGAGCACGTTGTCCAACCGGGCCAGCGCCGGACTGATGTGCACCTTCTGGATAGTGCCCACGTTGTCGTAGTAATTGCGCAGGTCGGACTCGCCTGTTGCAGAAAGCCCGGCCGGTGACTGGCCTAGAAAGCGGGTTGCCGGAATGTCACCGGCACCAGACGCAATGAGCAAGGCCATTTGCATCATGTCAGGCAAGCCTTGAAATGTGACGTTCTCCCGCTGCCATTCTTCTTCCTTGTCAAGCAAGAGGATTGAGTAGACGCCTTTTATCATGTTGGCGACCGCGAACCGCTTCGTCAGCTTGTCCTCGTACGCCTTGGTTGACATCTGTTCGCTGAGGCCGGGAATGCGGATGATGTCAACCTTGGCTTCCGCAACAAGCTGCGCCGAAGAATTGGTGACGATACCGGCGCTCTTGATGGCGTCCATGGTCGACTGAAGGATGCTGTCACCCCAGACTTCGCCATTCGTCATTGCGTCCTGCCGCTCTTCGCCAATGAAGCGCACGACACGCGAAGGATGGAAGCGCGTACCCTGAATGCCGCCACCGGCTTCAGTGGACGTGTAGGCGCGCTCGTAGTATTCAGGCTCGCCGAAATAGGGCGAACCAATATCCCTGACCATCGGGCCTGTGCTGACATCGTAGCGGCTGACGGCGTGCACGAACTGAAGGTCGCCAACCTTCAGTTTGTTGTAGTCCAGTTCGTCGGCGTTCTTGCCCTGATTGACACCAAGAATAAGCGCGCCGCCGCCGTACAGCCGGGCCTTCTGTATCGCCAGCATGGTCTTGCGCAGAATGCTCAGGCTTTTTTCAAGGTCTTCAATTGCAGTGATAGCATCTGGGTCACCCTGCCAAGTTCGCCATTCGCGCGTGGCGTCGTACGGCGGGATGTTCACAAGCTTGCGGGCAACCCAGTCGGCGCGATAGGCCGCGTCGGCTTCAGCTTGCGAGAATACTGGCAAGGTGAAGACGGTTTGCATCATCTTGTCTTTTTCGGTGCCAAGCCCGCTCAGCAGGCCGGTGAGCGTATCGACCATGCGGCCCATGAAGCCAGTGCCGTCGCCGGATTGCTTCTTGCCTGCGTTGATAGGAGTCGCGCTGTTAGTCTTCGGCATTGTGTTGGTCCTTTCCTAGACCCAGCTTAAGGAAGTGTCATAGTTGTATTTCTTCGTAATCAGCTTGGCGAATGCGCCAGCAGCGGCGTCGACTTGGTCCTTGTACTTGCCCGTAGGGAACGTCTCGTGCTCGTTGATGAAGTCCCTATTCCAAGGCTTACGCAATAACTGGATGTTGCCGCCCTGCTGTTGCGCGGCGTACGGCTCTGCTCTGGTTTCCTTGTCGCCTGTAACCTTATCCTTGAATGCAAGCAAGCCGCTGAGGTTCTGAATGGAGCGTTCGGCCGACTCCAGTCCACCGCTGCCCGGCTCTTGCTCAAGCCATTGTTCGGTGCGCCCATTGGCAGCATCCATTTCAGCGGTTTGCCGAATGCGGCTTTCGCGCGTGTACGCGTCCCACTGGCCGCGCACCACGTCCTCGACAATATACATTCCGTCATTCATTAAGTGCATCAGCACGCCAGCGGTGTACGCGCCGCCGTCCATGGTGCCTGCCTTATCCCAATAGCGCACAGAGCGCTTGATGTCCTTGCGGCTGAAGCTGGCAACTATCTTGAACTGAGCAATCGGGAAGAAGCCGCCGCCAGCGATAATCGGGTCCTGCTGGTACAGCGACTCCCACGACGCCGCCGTGTACGCGCCCTTGCGCTCAAGTATGAATTCCTTCGACTTGAATTCGGGAAACAGAACATCGCCTATCTGGCGCGGCTCATTGTTTTCCTTGATGCTCCTAGCCGTAGCCAAGGCCGGATAGCGCAGTACCTTAGTGTTTGGGAAATGCTGGATGAAGCGACCGGCCGGGTCGTCCATATGCCAACGCGTCATGATCATCAGCATTCCGGCGTTATCGTCAAAGCGGCTGAAGAAGTCGTCCATCAGCCACGCCCACACCTTATCGCGGTTCTGCGGGCTTTGCGCTTCCTGACGGCCTTTGATCGGGTCGTCGATCACGCCTAGGTCGAGCGACTTGCCGTTGATCTGGCCTTCAACGGTGGTGTTGCGGAACGAACCAACAGCATCAATGAACTCAAGCAAGTTGCTGTTGCGTATGTAGCGGCCTGAGCGCTCACCGCCTTGCAGCGGGCTAAGCTGGGTCAGCGGAAACGTCAGGCGGTACTTTTCGTCATCCATGGTTCTCTGAATGACGTTGTTCGTATTGACGCCAAGGTCAGCGGAGAACGAAGCGAAGATGGACCGCAATGAATTGTTCTTGCCGGATACCCAACTCAGGAAGTCCTGAACGGCGCGGCTCTTGCCATGCTGCGGTGGTGCCATCAGCAGCATTTTCGGCCGGTGCCCATTGACCAGCCTGACATAGAACTGCTGTAGCTCGTGGCTGACTTGCTTTGCCCACCACCCACGCTTCAGCCTGTGGTCCATGAACTGCCGGAACGCCCAGAAGTTCTCGCGCGACTGCATCGCGTAGTAACGCGCGATAAGGTCGGCGTCTTCCAGCGTGTATGTACCCTTGGGCTGAAATGCGATGTTCATTTTAGCTGAACCTAGGGGCAGGGCGGCGGCGGTATTCCTTCTTGTTCGACCGCAAGACCTGATTTCCGCCGAATGACATAGTGGCGTGGTGCGCGCAGTAAGGCGAAGGCCGCGAGTATCCGCCCTTGCTGCATCTCTGGTTTCCGCAAACGATAGTCACGCGTCCTTCGGCCATGCCGACCGGCCACATGCACTGATGGTCACAAGCGTCCAGATACGGAACGTTATTGGCGGTTGGCTCGTACGGTGGCTCAGGCTTGGGCTGCTGACTGGCGACTGCCTTCGCCTTGCGTTCGATTGACTGAGCCTTCTGCGCCGGTCCACGCGGGCGCACCATGCGCATTTTAGGGCCGTTGTGCCCGAACTGCATCACCGACGCGCGCGGGTACTTCTTGTTCAGCCCCATGCGTGTTGCTTTCGCTACCACTGCGTTTCTGGTGACCCCGGCGTTGGGATACGTGCGGTTCAACTCCATGGCTATTTCTGAAATCCTCAGATAGTTGGGCGTGCCGGGCATTGGCGCATACAATCGCACAAGGTCCTTTTCCATTTGCTCAGGCCAGACGTACCGCTTGGGCGCGCTCATGACTTTGCGCTCCCGGTCTTGGCGGCATAGAGCGCAAGGCGGCTTTCAATGCCGGGGATCAATCCTTCATTGAGCATCGCCGACGCTTTGCGCGGGTCACGGTCCATGCAAGCTATCAGAACCGCAGCGAAGGCATGTTCCGCCGTTACTAGGATTGAGGCACGGTCACTGGAAGGGTCGCGGCCATCTAATATCGCTTTGGCTGCAATGATAGCGCGCTCGGTGTCTTTCTTGCTCTCGCTCATGATTTGCTTCCTTCGATAGTTTTCTGCGGCGTGCGCACCGGCAACGGCGTGACGTCGATGAGGCTAGGCACGCGAATGCCACGTTCAGCCAGAACCTTCTCGAATTCCTTCAGGCCCATCTCTTGCTGCCCGCTATTGGGTTGGTTCGTATTATTGATGTTCAAGTTGCCTTGTAGCTGAAGAGGAATAACCGACTTGATGAGCGTCGTAAAAGCAACGGGTTCGGCGCGCGATAGCCAAGTGAGATAGCCGACCATGCCGTCCTTGCCCTTGCCGTCATAACCGCTTTTGTCCATCGCAAGGGTGAGGGCTTCCTTGACGGTGGTCGTTATTTTGTTTTGAACGCCCTTCTCACGGCCTCCCCCGTTTCGGCTTCCTTTGGGGGTTCTGTACAGGTTTGTGCCGGGAATTCGTTCGCGTTTCTCGCTTTCTTGGCCTGTGATGGGGCGTTGTTTACGTTGCGCTTGCATGGGTATTCTTCCGGGTTTTCTTTACTAAAATAGCCTGAGTGCGATTGTCTCAAATGGGGCTATGCCAAATGAGAATTCAACGGGTTTGATTGTCTATTGCTGGCCTGTAGTTCTTGAACGGTGGGCGGTTGGTATTGGGCAGAATGCGGCCCCGATAATAGGTGCCGGGGTATGGGTTATTCGGTACTAGTTTCTCGGATTGAAGGGTACGGGTGTCGGGGGCATGATGCTCTGAGGAATTGGCGCGTGCGCGGGTTGCCCAAAGGGCTAGGGCTACAATCGCGATTGCCAGAATATAGCGTTCGGCCGTGGTCATGCTTACGCCCCGTTTTCGGGCGTGCGATATTGGCCGGTTTCTGTTACCGGGCCTTTGAACGGTTTGGTGCCTTCGCGGGGTTGGCTCATGAGCGAACCGTCGCCGGGTTCTGGCTTGGGATTGTATGCGTTCAGCGCCAGTACGATGGTCGCTATGTTATCGGTGACCTTGTCGAAAAACTTGCCTTCGGTGCTGGCGGCGCAAAGGCGGCTGAGTTCATCGGCTAGTTTCTGGGCGTAGCCCTCGGGGACCGGCTGGGCAACCTGAGCGGGCTTTGCGAACAAGTCCCTGATGGCCGCTTCGCTGAGTTCTGGCGCTTCCGCTATAACTAACTCGGGGCGGCCTTGCTCAGCTATCTCAGCGATGTTCTGAAGGAATGTTTCCAGAAGGTTGAGGCCAGCTTGTGAAGCCTTGAGTACATCAGCCGGTTGCGGTTCGGGTACGGCTATGGCCCGTATCAGGTTTATGTTGGCGGCAATGCTGGCGCGCGTGCGTTCGTTGCTCATGGTTTGGCCCTCTCGTTCCTTGCCGTCCCCTAAGCCCCCGCCGGAACGCTGGGCGGAAGTCATTGCATGAATTTTTTCAGTTGCAAAGCTTGTCGAGTCGGATGGCTGGCGTTGCTCACAGGCTGAGCGAATGCGCTGCCATCGGCCTGATGTTCAAGAAGCTGAGTCTTTGCGGGGGTTTCTCGGGGGCCATATACCGTGCGCCTTGGCGGGTAATTCCGGGGCGGTATATATACCGGCGGCCGGGGGTGGCCGGGAAAGCCGGGCTTGCCGGGATTTCGGCCGGGGCGGCCGGGGCCGGAACTTAGGGGGTTTCAGGGCCTCCCAGAACCATGCCCAGCGGCCCAGAAACCGGGTCTGTGTGCGTTTCCGGCCCCGGCCCGGTACCTGACCCCAGCCGGGGGCCGGTCAGGGCCTCCCTAGGCCGCCCCTGAGGGTTCCGGGTTCAAGTGACTTTCGGGTATCCCGCCTTATCGGCTGAGGCTGACCCGCGCGCCGTTTTCGTCACGCGTGACCTTGAGAACGCCCGCCATGCGGTTCGTGTCAACGGCCTGATGATCGATATAAAAAACCTGTTGGCGCGTTGCGCGGTCAATGAGGAAGTCGGCCGTGTCACGCACGCCTTCGGGTGATAGGTGGCGCGTCGGTTCGTCAAGGACCAGCAGTTCGCATTTCACCCCGGCGCGCCTGAGCAAGACTTCGCTCAGGGCAACAGCACCAATGAGCCTGAGGCGCTGCGCCTCTCCTCCGCTGAACAATTCCCATTTGACCGCACGGTCGAATTCCGGCTGAAAGATGCTGACATTGAGGCCGGGCTTGACAGTGCCGGTTTTAGTTTCCTTGTCGATGTCATAGCGTACGCGCCAGCTATCCAGCCCGACCGAACTCAGCAATGTTTGCGTCACGCCTTCCAGTTCAGCAAGAACCTCATCAATGAGGTACAGGCGGACCTGCTTAAACCCATCGATCCAGTACCGTGTCAGCCCGATGCGCTTGTCCAGCTTGCTCAGTTTCTTGCTGAGCGCTGCCTTATCGGCTTTCGCGTTATTCAAATCCAGCCTAGCTGTTGCCACGAGCGCGGCATACGGGTTTAACTTCTCCTCGTTTTCGGTGCGCACTTTCTTGTAGGCGTCAAGTTCGGCCTTCACGCGATTGACGTTGCCCTGAGCGCGCGTGCGCGCGTCAACAGCATCGTTGCTGGCGTTCCTGAACTTCCTGATGTCAGTGGCGTGCTGGTCTTCACGCGCGCGGGCTTCGTTATCCAGCTTCTTGGCGGCTTCGACCTTATCGCGGGCCGCATCGGTTCTGGCCTTGGCTTCGTCCAGTTCGTCAAGGATAGAATTAAGGTGAGCCTTCATGGCCTTGGCGTTGAGTTTCGTTCCGCAGTATGAGCAAGCATCGCCGTCCTGATGCTTCTCACGCTTCACAATCAGGTCGTTCTCAGCGCGAACGGCCGCGTCAAGTCTGGCCTTGGCGTTCGCAAGCGCATTGATATGCACGCGCGCGTCGGCTTGGGCTTGGTCAAGCGATGCTTGCGAATGCCTCAGTTCGGTTTCGGCGCTATCGAAGGCAAGGTCTGCATCACCAAGGTTGCGTTGGTGCTTTTCCAACTGTTTTTCCAGATCTAAAATTGTCCGACGCTTCACTTCGTCGGCGTCAGCGCGTTCGTTTTCCCACGCACGCGACTTTACCTTCAGGTCCTCTATTGCATCTTCGGCCTTTTCTATCGAGCGCAGGCATGACTGGTAGTCTGCGTCGACCCGAGTCCGATCGGACTCCAGCGTAGTGGCCTTCTTGCGAGCGCGGCCAATACGATCGTCCCACTTGTTCAGGTTTAGTGTTTCGGATAGCACGTCCATCTTTTCAGTGGCGGTCAGGTCGAAAAACAACGCCTTGCCCTGCCCAAGGACGATTGTGTGCAGGAAGTTTGCAAAGCTTAAGCCAATAAGCCTGTCAATGGTTTCCTGAGATACGACTTTGCCATCAAGCCATAGACCGTTACTGACCCCTTTGCGCCTGATAACGTACCTGTCAAGTTCCGACATAGTAGGTCCGGCCGAAATAGTCAGGCTGGCTTCAGGCGGTTTGGCCCCCTCATGCCATCCCTTCATATCCGGGGTTCTGTGCCCGCCGATGCTGCGGCCGTATAGAACCCAGCTAAGGCAATCGAATATAGTGGACTTCGCAGCGCCATTGCTGCCTAGGCGTGGGCTTACTAGGTTCGTGCCTTTGACGAACCAAAGCCCCAAGCCCATCCGTTCAAGCGGAATGCGCGCCGGGTCCCGATAAGCTTTGAATGATACAATTTCCAGCGCGTCGAAGAACAGATGCATTTCATATCCCCAAAGCTTTCTCAATTGCGTAGCGTTCGCATCGCTTGAATAAGCGCCATTGTGCGCGGTCGTCGCTGGCAAGCCCGCTTCGCTTCCAAATGCGCCGCCTGCGCTGATACGCCTTCCGCATTTTAGATGGCACGGCAACCCAATGCTTATGGCAAACGAAGTTGGTGTACTCAGCTACAGGGTCGCCTTTGCGGTCCCCTCGCGAGCATCGGCAATACGGAACGCTACACATCAGCCGCATGCCGCGCACCCCGTTAGGCTGTGCCTACGTCTGGAACCGTAGGCGACGGAATGACAGGCGGCTCGCCGCCATACAGCGAGTGCGTAGCATCGTGTAGGTAGTTTCCCAAATGAGTAGAAACCTTGCAGGCAGTGTGCTGGTCATGGGATTTGGAAACTATGAGAACTGCGAATGCCAGCCCCACTGTTGCAACAAACTCTTCCGGCGTGATGCCCTTGCTAAACGCTTTCAGCAAGTCGACCATGGCATCAGCTTCGCGCTCGCGCGCTAAATCATTCATAACGTTGAACGCGTACGGCTCTGAGAAAATGCTCATTTGCCCGAGTCCTTATCTTCAAGCAGGTCTAAGCCCTCATCTAGCGTATCGTCGTCCAGCCTATGCCTATCCGCGAACTGCATCAATATCTCTTTATCGCTTATCGCGCTTTCCCCACTTTGAACTTTGGTACTGGCGCGCTTTGTGCGATTGGCTATTACAGGCTCAACACGTTCGGCGCGCGCGCCTAGCTTCTTGGCCTGAGCGTGCACGATATTGACGATAGCGTTCCACGCCGTCATGTCATCAACGTCAACGCGAACCTTTAGAATATCGCCGCTGCCTATCTTGGACTTATAGTCCATCAAGTCCTTGCCGGGATGAACGTGAATTAGCGTCTTCTGCGGAAGGTGGCCGACCGAACGCCATCGGACTTGGTCTTCCTTCAGCAACAGCAGGCGCGGGTCGTAGTCGTCGCCGAAGTCAACGGTGTACGGCGCACCGATATATTCAACCGGCCCAACCTTCTGCGGGTTGTGAACGTCACCGGCAATAACCTGATGCCCTTTGAATATCTCAACGGGTATGCCCTCAAGCTTGCGGCCGTACCCGGTGTCCGCGCCGTCAAACGTGTTGTGAGCGAATATGCAATCGTAGTCGCCCCATCCGTTCTTGATATAAGAAGCCCATTCCGCTTTGTAGTTTCGCGTGTGCGGCAAGAAAAGATAATGCCCGAACGCCTTGCTGAACGGCGCGCCCAGCTTCCGGCCTTCGGTGACACTATCGATGAACCTGAGATTTTCGATATGGCTGACGAAGCCGAAGAACGGATGCCCTTCGTCGTGGTAGTCGTGGTTGCCCATGAGAATGAGAGTCGGGGCAAGCCGGGATATGGCGTCCAGCGCGTTGACAACGCGGTTGACCAGCCGGGCGCTATGCCGGTCTTTTTCTTCGGTCAGGTCACCTAGAATGACGACTCCGTCGACCGCAGCCTTGCTGTTCCGTATCTCATCAATGAAATGCTTTTCAATGAATTCAAAGCGGTAGTCGTCAAGCTTCAGGTCGGTCAGGTGCAGGTCGGTTGTCCCGATTATCATAACTCAGTGCTTCTTTCCCATGTCAGGACCGGGTGCGAAGCCGAACCGTTGGTTAGCGCCAGAGCCAACGCCGCCAATCATTTCTGCGAGCGTCATGCTCATGTCGATAATTTCGCCACTTTCGAACCTCACGCGAAGGAAGGGTTTGTTCGCAAGCGACCCGACACGCTGTATTTCCTTCGCGTCGTCAATGATTTCGATATTTGCCATTCCGTTGAACTTGGTCATTGCTTGCTCCCTTTTATCGGCCTGATGATACGCTTCGGTTTCTGAGTTCTGAACACGCGCGGGGCGCTCATTGGCGGCGGCGCAGCGTATGAAGTCGAGAACGGGTCTTCTCCGGGCATGAGCCACCGCGCGCCTTGCGGAAGTGATATTTTGATGAACGGCATCTTCAGGACGGCTTCAAAGTCGTGTATGTCAACGTTCATGCTTCTGACACTGGCAATCTGTGTGGACCAGTGCAGAAGAAAAACGTCACTGCGCATGTGCATCGGCATATGCTTGACAGCATGCGCGACAATGACAGTGGTTGCCCCCCGGTCCTCCCGAGCTATTAACATCGGAAGTTTGTCAAAAGATGCGGCATGCTCGCATGTTTCACGCCAGAAAGTCGCCAGCGGTCCTGCGTTCTTCAGCATGAACCCGGCATAGTTCAGGTCAGCGTAGCGCTTGCACTCGATGTACCATGTATTTGTCAGCGCGTGCCCGTCCTCGTGAGTAGCGCTGATGTCACCAGCATGCGCGGCAAGGTCCGCTCCCTTCCGCTTGCCAACGGTTGCCCGGCCGCCGCTCATAGCTGCTCTCCAAAAAAGGTCCTCCCTAGCCCCGGCCGAAACCCATTTAGAAAGCAATACACAAATTTCACGCTCAAACTGAGAACCCTTTTGCTTTCCACCACCGGCGCGCATCAGTAATTCCTCCCCGTAAAGCGGCCATCTGTGCCGTTGATACCATAGCTTTGCCGCTCAGGGTGCGTTCGTTTTGTTTTGCTTATCTTCTTTCTAACCGCAAACGGACGTGGCCGACCGCGCAAGGCTTCCGCGTAGCGCGCCGCGCCAGCCGTTCCAGCTTTATGATGCTTTCCATTTCTAACTCCGTCCTCGTGATTGTCCTTGTGATCCCCCCACGCCAAATTAGAAAGAACGGTTCGACTCGTATTGTCATCTAAGTGACGAACTAGATACTTCCCTTCAGGCGGCGGTCCTACATACGTGAGCAAAACTAAATACCCACGCTTGAACCAATTATTTGCGCCATCTTTTCTTAGGCAAACATTGGTGCTTGTGCCGCGTAGGGTATAGGTTTTTCCGTTGCGAACAGACCGCACCACGCCTTCCGTACTAATCGAGTAGTTCGCGAAGCCGGGTATTTTACGCCATCGTTCCGCCCTCATGTTGGGTCCTTTGTCAGTTCGATGTAACAGTTCACTAGCTGGCGGTTATGGGCCGCGCCGTCGCCCATGAAGATGCGGCCTATGACCTTGTACGGCTTCAGGGCTTCCTTGCCAGCCTCGGGGCTGAGCATCACAAGTTCCTGAGCATTCGGGACGGCGTGCCACGCGCGCTTGGTGAATAGCTTGCCGTCAAGATAGAACCGAACGTCTATAGCGCCCTTGCTGGTCATTTTTTCCACCGCGCTTTCTTCGTTCCGTTGTTCACGCGGCCGGTCTTCCATTGCCGTTCCATGACCGCGCGTAGCTCAGGCCCAGAAAGATGAGCGCGCGGGGGCGCGTTTATCTCAGGCCCGTTTTCTGGATTGAGCGGGCGCTGAATGCGTTTCGGTTCTTTCGGTCGCTTCCCCCGCGCCATGGCTTAGCCGTACATGCCGGGAAATTCGACTTCGATGTTCTCATGTTCACTGAGTTCGTCCGCAAGGTCCTTTGCGGCTTGCATCACATCGACCCCCGCGTCCTTGGCGTTTTCAAGTTCGTTCAGAAACTCAATAACGTCTTTGACGATGCTAGTCGCATTGCCCAAGCGCATTGACCGGCCGACGCCGCGCCCCTTGCGGGTCGAAACCATTTTGGTGAGCGTCGAAATGGTTTTGTTCTTGAGAACTTCAGGAACATCCGGGCATTCGGTGTGCGAGTCGAGTTCTTGCTGAGCGGTATCCGCCGTCTCATACTTCGGCAGATGTTCCATGCCGCTCATGTTATCGACAATCTCTTGCATTTCGTCGCGCAAGCTTTCGATCTCGGAAAACGCGTCCTGAAGGGCTTGCTCAATGGTGCACTCAGGGATGGCTTGCGACTTATACGCCGGGCGGTACTTGCCCTTCTTGGGCGGTTGGCTGACGGCCGGGCGCGCGCTGGGCGTGCGGCCGGTTTGCGCGCCCTTACGCACCTTGACGCGCATAACAGCGCCCTTCGGCATTTTCTTTTTGCTGAAGGGGCGAGTGGTCGACTTCTTGGGCTTCTTGCCTTTTCTAGCCATAGTTCTTCCTTTCAATGCTGCCAGCGTTAGCCGTACTTCGACCTTGATGTTAGCGACTTGCGTTCGATTTCATACCAAACCGAAGTGCAGGCCGCCTTCAACGCGCTCATTTCTTTAGCCATGACATCGCTCGGCTGCTCAAGCAGATAGTTGAGGAAGCCCTTCACTTCGTCGGCGCGAATGTCGACCATCTTCAGCCGTTTGGTTTCGTTAAGAAAGTCAACCATGGATTGTGCGTCGTCGAGGCCGTAGCCAAAGCGGATTTGGTACAGGGCTTCGCGGTACGGAAGCCCAACCTTGTTCTTGTCAATGCTGGCCTTGATTTTGATGCCGGTAGCTCGCTTCTGCCCCAAGAACGTTTGCGTCAAGCGCCCAACATTCGCCAGCACGGCAACTTGCGATGCGTAGAAGTCGAGTGCCCGGCCGCCTGAGCGCGTCCACTTGCGCGCAGGCCCGAACGCGCCGATGTTGTCTCTCACTTGAGAAACAATAATGAGCGTAACGCGCTTCTTCTCCATCTGCGATATGAGGCGTCTGAACAGTTGGCTGAGAAGCTTCGCTTTTGCAGCGCCGTATGTTCCTTCGTCCATCGCGCGTGCCAATTCGGCGCGGTCACTCAGCGCGTCCAAGCTATCGCACACGACCAGTTCATCCTGTTTTGCGCCAGCTACGATGCGCTCAAGGTCCTCAAACAAATCTTCAACCGTATCCAGCGGGTCCCCGAAATCGATGCGCTCAAGCGGGAAGCCAAGAGCTTGCGCGTATGCATTATCAAACGCGCTTTCGCTTTCCCTGTACCGTATCTTTCCCTTGGGGTACTTGATGGCGAAGTTCGCGCAAGCTTCAATGCACTGAAGGGTCTTGCCGGTCGACTTGTCGCCTATGATGTTCACAACACGGCCTTCCACCCAGCCACCACCTAGGGCTAGGTCAAACATCGTGGACCCCGTATGGATGAACCTAAGGTCCGTTTTCGGGCTAGCGAAATAGTTTCCCCCGCCATCGGACTTCCTGACTACACGCTGAACCCTAGCAATTTTCTTGGCCGCCATGTTCTGCCCTTGCTTCTGAGGTTATGGGGACCGCTCTAGAGCGGTCCCCGATTGCCTATCCCTTAAGGAACGTTCGAAATGAGCGCGCCTTAACGTCGCCGGGGGCGGTCGTCATCTTCGTCACGCCTTGACCGGCGCGGCGGTTCGTCATCTTCTTCGTCCCTTCCACGGCGGCGGGAGCGCGGCTCTTCTTCTTCGTCCCTTCCCCGGCTGTAACGTGCAGGCGGTTCGTCATCTTCTTCGTCCCTTCCCCGGCGTGCCGGGCGTTCCTCATCGCGGCCACGGCTCAGCCGGTCGCCACGCGTTGAGCGCGTATCCTCCTCGTCGCCGTCATCTTCACGGCCACGGCGGGAACGCGCGGGCGGTTCGTCATCTTCCTCGTCCTCGCGGTCACGGCCCCGGCGAACCGGCCGGTCATCATCTTCTTCTTCGTCCCGGTATCTGTCACGGCCGCGTGGTTCGTCACGGTCATGGCCGCCGCGTCCGCCGCGCCGGTCATCATCTTCCAAGTCCCGGTCACGCTCACGCGTGCCGCCGTCAAGCGCCTTGGCAATCGTTTCGTTATCAACGTAGCGAAGCAAGTCGGGAATTGGGTTCTCATCGATATAGGCGAGAATTTCGTCCTGAACATCCGGGTCCGCGTCAATGGGCGACTCGTCCCGGTCAACGACATAGGTATAGCGGGTGTTCAGGCCCTTGCCGGTGCGCTTGACGAACAAGTCCCATCCGGCGTTTTCGTCATCGATGTACAGCGTCGTATTTGTTTTCTTGATAGTCGACGCGTCAGCGATTTCCTTGTCTTGGTTCCATGAGATAACCCAAACCTTCGGCGTTGGCTTGCGGTCGTCACGGTCCAAGATATACATGATGGACTTCTTCTTGACGGCCATCTTCTTGGAGTCTTCGTCCTCACCGGCCGCCTTGAGTTCCTTGGCTTCGTCGCAAGCCGCGCATGGCTTGCCGTAAGTTTTGTTCGGGCAGATGTACGTCGACCCGCTTGAGCCGATGAACGAATGCACGAAAACGTCATAGCCATAATGCTCAGCATCAGGCCATGTCGGCGGAAGAACGCGCACGCAATTCTCGCCCGGCTTTGGAAACCATTGTTCAACGCCTGACTTGAAAATGGTGTCGAAGTTGCCCGCCGTTTGTTCGGCGCGCTTGCGGACGTTATCGGCCGAACGATGGCCGCCCCGGCGTGAGCTACCGCCGCCCTTGGGTCCCCGGCGTGGTTCGTCACGGTCACGCCCCCGGTCCCTATCGCGGCCCCGGTCGGAGTCGCGCTCACGGCCGCGCGGTTCATCCCGGTCGCGGCCCCTTGGTTCGTCCCGGTCACGGGACCGGCTTCGTTCTTCTCTTGCCATCTTGGTAGTACCTTTCTTCAGTTGAACGTTTATCGTTTTTCGTCGCGGCTACGGAGTCGGTGGTCGGTTTGTTCCCTTCTGATGTTCATATGGCGGGCTTCGCTGCCCGCTTGGTCAACGTCACGCCGGATGGTCTTTCCGGTTGTTCCGAAGTATGCGGCTAGGTGAAGCGATACCAAGTCCTTGATGGCATAGCTTCGCTGCCCATAGCTTTCCTTGAGCGCGATCAAGCGCCCAAGTTCTTCCTCACGGTTACGCAAGCGAAGGCGCGCGGCAATGACGTCCTTATGAATGGTTATCATGCGCCTGATAGCATCTTCGCTTGGCTTCTTGCCGCCTTCTTCCTTGAGCGCGCCGACGCGGATGCTATCGTCGACTTGCGCCTCAACTTCCTTCAGTTCGTCAGCGGCGGCGTCCCGGCGTGAAGTGCCAAGCGCAACCGCGTCGGCAATCTTGTGAAACTTCACGCCATTCTCAATCAGGGCTTCGTCAAGGGCGTGCTGATCTAGCTGAAGCCCGTCAGCTAGGTCAGCTAGTTCCTTCTGGCGGCGTTCGGAGTCCCGGCTTGCCGGTACTCGTTCGGCTTCTGGTTCTGCGTCGCGGCTTGCTCTTGGGGTAGTTCGCTGAATGCGTGTCATGCTACATGACTCCATGATTTTCTGGTGACGATGGCGTGAACGTGCTGGAATGGAATGCCGAACCTATCCGCTAACGCCTTTAAGTTAGCATCGCGTGAGCGCGGAACGTAAGCGGCGCGTATCCTGCGAACTCTAGCGGCTGTCAATCTGGCGCGCCAGTTACCTTCGCCGCGCATGAAGTCATGGCTTCGACTCTTAGCGTTGCTTTCCCACTTCACAATGCGAACATTGCCTACCGCGTAAGGGCCAACATCACCAATTCGCGACATGACATAGAAACCGAGTCCACGGCCGCGAAGATGCAACCGGCGTGACTTGGTCCATATAACTAACCACTCAGCAAAACTCAGCTTGAACGCAATCTTGCGCCGTAAGGCTGAGTTCTTTTGGTCGTGATAAGCTTTCATGAGCGGTTTAGCCATCAGAACATCGCCTTTGAAATGCTCAGCATAAGAGGACCCATGCCTTCGCTTCCGTTATACGTTTGACTGAATGCTTCAAGGACAAAGGTCGCGTCCTTGAATGCATCCTCAGTCTTGGCGCTCATAGCAACTTTACCGAAGTAATTGCAAACCTGAATGCGAACGCCTTCCGGGTTCTCATCCTTCAGGTCAGCAATGATGCCGCCCAGCGTTGCCATGCTGCCCGGCTTGTTCAGGAACCGGCATAGCTCAAGCACCGGAACGCTTTCGGCCGCTTGCTGAATGAGAAGGTTGGCTTCCTTGCGGTCCTTCGCATCGGCGCATACGACCAGATGGCTAAGGGCTTGGCGCGGCGAACCGTCAGAAGCGGCAATGATGGCGTCAATAGCGCCGTCGCCTATCTTCAGCTTTTCGTCATCGGCCACTTGCTCAATGAGTTTCCTGAGCGCGGCGTCGGGCACCGGCTTCAAGTCAATTCGCATCCCGCGCGTGAGCATGGTCTTGGGTATCTTGCCGATGTTCGTCGTACAAAAGAACCAAAGCGCACCCTTCGGTTCTTCGGTTGACTTCAGCAAGGAGTCCCAAGCCTGTTTAGAAAGCCCATGGGCTTCGTCAATGATACCGACCCGCTTGCCGCCGCCGACCGGGCGGTAGCGCATCATATCCTGAATTTCGCGCATCTTATCGATGCCCGAATTCGTTGCGGCGTCGGCCTCAATAATATCGCCGGGCTTGCAACCGACAACGCTGGCGGCGATGCGGGCCAAGGTGGTCTTGCCCGTTCCGCTAGGCCCGCTCAGAATGAAAACGGAAGCCCGCTTATTCGTCAGCGCGCCGTCCAGCGCCTTCACGGCCGCGCCTTGCCCGATAACTTCGGAGAACGTTCCCGGCCGGTATTTTGTAATGAAGTCCATAGCCTACCCCTGCTTTCCTGTAACCATACGATTGTCGTTTATAGCTGAACGAACCCTTCGCCTTTCGGGTTGTTCTTGAACTTGGCGACTTCCTTCGTTGAAAACCAATCGTCCCCGATGCTCATTTCAATTTCGAGCGGAAGCGGGTTGACCCAGTCGAAGCGGACTTTCGTCATCTCACGGCAAACAATTTCCGCATACTTGTCGATGTCACGCGAATGCCAAAGGAAGGTCAGGTCGTCGTGAATTTCCATCGCGGGCTGATACTTCGTATAGTCTAGTTCGCTCAGCGCGTTCATGGCGCTGAGAACTATGATGGCTTCGTCGGCCTGAATGGGCGCATTGATAATCTGGTTATGAGCAACCGGGGCGTGGCGGCGGTGACCTGAGCATCCGGTGACGTAGCCGTTCGCCTCATAGAACGCATGAAGGTCCTTGTGCCAGCCCGCGATGTCAGGGAATTCCTCATAGAACCATTCCTGAAGTTCGCCTATCGCCTTCACGCTGGGAACGCAACGTCCGAACACCGCCAAGCCTTCGGCCATCTTTTCCTTGGCCGCAGCGCCGAAGAACGAAGGAAAGACGAACTGATTTTTGATACCGTTACGCGCGGCCTTCCATATCTTCGCGTCCTTGTGAGCGTTCAGCGGGGTCCAGTCCGGCGCAAGCTTGTCCATCTTGGTCAGCCAATCCGAATGGATGTCGTACCCGTCAATGAAGTATTGCGTTAGGCGGCGGTCCTTGGACTCCATCGCGACGTTGCGGCCCTGAATGCCCGCGTAGTCGAACGATACGACCTTCTTCGTTTCATGCTTCACGCATTTTCTGATTTTGGCAGCGACCGAACGCTTGGGCCAATTTTGGATGTTCGGGTCTTCGGATGAGGTACGCCAAGTCGTGACCTTGGTCGTTGAGATAATCGGATGCGCAAGGCCGTCCTCAAATAGATATTCGCTGCCCGGCGTCACGGCGTCGATGTAGGTAGCAAGCAACTTAGCCGCCTTGCGGTGGCGGATGGTATATTCAACCACCTTGTCCTTGTACTTGCCGATTGCCTTCGCGTCGGTCTTATCGCCGCCCTTCTCAGTCTTGCTCAGCTTATGCCCAAGCTGGCGTAGTATCTTCGCCATGTGATGCGTGTTCGATGGCGAATAGGCTTCGCCGTTTATCTCAGCGAACTTTTTCACGCTGGGCAGCTTGGCTAGTTCGGCTTCGCATAGGGCGATTTCTTCGTCGTACTCACGCCGGAATTCCTTGACTTCCTCTTGGTCAATCGGAATGCCTTGCATCTGGGTGAGAACAAGCGAAGGAATGCGCGCAAGCTGATGCGCGTACTGTTCCTCAAGGTCCTGTTCCCGAATGATGGGCATTTGCTCAAGGGCGAGTTCCTTGTGATACTTCGCGTCCAGCCCGTTATAGAGAAGCAATCGGCTGAGCGGTTCGTTCTCAAGGTTGCGCCGGTCAACCGGGTTCAGGTTCTTGATGTTAAAACCGAAGTGCTGAACGGTCAGGTTTTCCAGCGCAAGCAAGCCTTGCGTTTCGTTGATGATATAGGCTTGCGAAATCGTATCGACCCAGCCCCCGGCGCGAATGACTTCAGCGCCATAGAACACGCCCGCCCATTCCATTTCAAACGCAAGCTGATGAACAGCCTTGCGCGGAAGCCTGAGCATCAGCCACTTGTAATGCAGCTTGTGAAGCCGCCGCAATTGCTGCGGCGTCCACTTCGCGTCCTTATGCTCAACTGCGATGCTGTAGGTCTGGTCGAAGCGTGAAACCGCAAACGAAAGAAGCTTCGCATCCGAGTTGTACGGGCGAAGCTTATTCGTTTCGATGTCGTAGCCCTGAACGTCGTCGTCCTCAGCTAGAAGGAAGTCTTCAATTGCATCAAGGTCACGGTCACCGCCTGAGCCATCGAAGGTTTCCAGCCCCGCCATGATTTCCTTGAGGGAATGGATACGCGGGGCAGGAAGGTCGCCGCTGAGTATTTCGTCGCACGCCTTCCGCATGTAGAACTTGAAGGCGAATTCGTCATCCGACTCCATGCCTTCCCACTTGCGTTGCTTGAGAATATCGACCGGCGCTTGGAACGGGTACAGCCAACATTCGTGCGTCCCGATGCGAACCGGCATACGGCGGCCTTGCCAGAGGTTCGCGTGCGTTTCACCGTTGACCCATTTCAGCGCCGGGCCGCCAAACGTAAAGATGGCGTCGGGCCGGGCTTCCTCAATATCGCGGATGATACTAGGGCGGCAACACTCGGTCTCAACGAACGTAGGCAAGCGAACTTGGAACAGCGGGTCCGCGTCCTTGTTCAGATGCTCAACCTCTTTCGGGTCCATACCCGGATGCGTTCGGATTGTATTGTTCAGCCGCGTGACGGCGAAAGCTTCGCGGGGCATGGCTTGCTTTATCAGCCGTAGCTCAGGCCCGGCGAACGGAACGTCCATGCGGTCGGCCGAGTCGTTCGGCGCGGTGCCCAGCAAGTATATGAGCGGTTCGCGAACGCCTTCCGGTTGCATCTTCGGTGACCGGCAGTCCGCGCGGTTCAGCGGGCAGGACTTGCACTCGGTCTTGTGAAGCATCTGAACGTTTTGCGCCCCCGGCGTTCGGGCCGGGGACTTGGGCGCGCGGTTGTCAATTCCAAAGAACCCCATAGCTTAGTTATCCATCAGGCTAATGAAGTACATCAGGCGGCCGCTTTCCTTGCTCATGACAAGCGCGCGCTCAGTGACAAGGATTTCCTCAAGGTCAGCGCCTTCCTGAACCCGCGAAGCATCGACCGTCACGTCAACGCCGCCATGCCCCTTGAGAATGCACTGGTCGGTAACATCGCCCGCTTCTGACTTTGTGAACATGGTGACCATGCCGCCGTCCTCGACAGTGAGGCGGGTCTTGGTTCGCGCGATGCCTGACTTGCCGATGATAGCCGCACGCTGAATGGCGGCCGGAAACTTCTCAGGTATCGGGTACAGGTCGCCGGGGTTGGCCTCAAGGACTTCGCCAATGAAGTCTAGTTCGCCGTCATCTGGCATGAGCGTTTGCGCCCAAAGCTTCGTCCCGCCGGGTACGCCCATCAGGCAATCGTTATCGGTTATCTCAACCATGACGTCGTCGCCGTCATCCTTGAACAAGCTGACGGCTTGCTTGCACCATTCGACCGGAATGATAGCGCGCTTCGCGTCCATCTGCCCGGTGACGCTACCATAAGAAACCGTTACGCGGTCATGGCCGAATAGCATCAGCTTCTTCTTGGTTCGAATGGCGGTCACGCCCATCATATCGGCGCGAACCTTTTCATTCCCGATTGAGCGCATACACATATTGAGCGCATCGGTGAATTGCTGAAGGTCAACCTCATACGGTTCTTTCGGAAGCGGCGGCGATGTTTCCAGATATTCCGCGAAGTCCTCAAGCGGCATGATTGCAAGCTTGAACTTTGCCGACGCCGCCTTGACGTGAAGCGCGCCCTTGTCATCAAACAGTTCAATTTCCTTCGCGGCCGAAGTCTCAAGCAATTGCTTCAGCGTTTTAGGAACGCCGCCCTTGAAGTCGGTCACGCAAGGAACGCTGATGCCAATGATGCCATTGAAGGCAACTAGCCGCTTGCCGGTAAACCAGAACTGGCAAAGGACCGGGATAGCGGTCGAGTCGCTGACGGCCGACTCGACCTTGCTCAGGTTGCTCAGTAGCGCGGCGCGGGAAGTCATGGGGTTCTCACCTTTTGGTTGTACCGGGGCCGCTATCGGCCGGGGGAAGTCGCCGCCTAGAACCATGCCCAGCGGCCGGGAAACGGGGTCTACGTTCGTTCCGGGGGCTTGGCCGGTATCCCTGCCGCCCACCGGGGCCTCAGGCCGCCCCTGAGGGCCGCCGAATGAAGAACCGGGGGCGGTTACTGGCCGCCCCCGGTAGGCGCATTCTGTAGGGCTGGGGGGTCTTACAGAATGGCTTTCTTCAGTTGCTTGTTATCCTGAAGGAACTTGATGCTATGCCGGAACTCGGTGCGAATGCCGGATACCGTTGTTTTCGAAACGGTGACCTTCGCGCCCAGCTTCTTGATAATCGCGTCGACCGAGGCCGCCGGGGTTTCAAGAATGATGGCCTTGATTTTGTTCTTCAGGGCCGCCGGAACAGTTTCTTCAGCTTCAGGTTCGTCGGCTTCTTCTTCCTTGCCCCGGCGTGAACCGCGCGCCGGTGGTTCATCTTCTTCTTCGTCCTTGCCGCGCCGCGAACGGGCGGGCGGTTCATCTTCTTCTTCGTCCTTCGCGCGGCGTGACCGCGCTGGGGGTTCGTCATCTTCTTCGTCCTTGGCCCGGCGGCTTCTTGCCGGGGGTTCGTCATCTTCTTCGTCACGGCCGCGACCGCGACCGCGCGCTGGCGGTTCATCTTCTTCTTCGTCCTTGCGCGAACCCCGGCCGCGTGCTGGGGGTTCGTCATCTTCTTCGTCCTTCCGGCCGCGCGAACGCGCCGGTGGTTCGTCGTCTTCAGCCGCCGCGCGGCGGCTACGCGCGGGCGGTTCATCTTCTTCCTGCCCGGCGTCTTCGAAGTCCTCAATATCTTCCTTGTCTTCGACCGCCTGATTGGCAGCGTTCGCCCACTTCTGGGCATCGGCGCTCAGCTTGTTCCACTTCGCATCCGGCAACTTCGACGCCGCTTCAGCGAGTCGGTCGAGAAAATTCTGACGGCCTTCCTTGCGGCCCTCATCTTCCTCCCCGGTAACCTTGAGAAGTTCGGCTTCAATTTTTGACATCGGTATTACCTTTCTTGCCTTCCTCACAATCGCCTAGCGCCTCATGCGACTAGGCAAACTTTCGCTTACCGGTTCAGGACATGCTCACGGACCAATAAGTGAAATTCATCGGGCAGCGTGACGCCGCCCATAATTCTCGAAAGCCATTCGGTGGTGGTTTCGCGCGTGCCGTTGGCCTTGCGCTTCTGTTTCCAGTTGGCGCGGTTCGGATGCGCTGCAACGGTGTCGAACAATTGCTGAATGAGCGGCGGGGCGTTTTCCCAAAGGAAGCCTTCGTGCTGGTTCAGCGGAAGGTCGATGTTCTCACCCTCAAGCGATGCGCTCAGCATATGTTTGCGGCGCTTGTTCGCAAGGTCATGAATATGGTTTGTGAAAGTCGTCTTGAACAAGGACATCAAATGCGCCTTGTTCTTGGCTTTGCCCTTGTAGTTTTCCGCCACCTTCAGGTAACAGGCATAGCCATCTTGAACCAAGTCCGAACGGGTCATGTAGCCTTCGACCCGCCAAAAGTTTTTGTCGGCTGTTTTTATCAGCCAACCGACCGCTCCGCTATCCATAGTGATGCCCCAGTCCAAGAGATGCTATTTCAATTCCAATTCGGCCGGGCTGCATGAGCGGGACCCGGCCAAGCTCCGTCCCTCATAGCGAACGACCCCGTGGCAACAGGAGTCCGCTTTCGCCCCATGCTGGCGAAGTCGCAACTAGTCAGATTTTGGAAGCTTGCCACGTAGAAGTTTAGAAAGTCAGGACGCGAACCATGCCTAACGCCGGGGGACCTTGCAAGCGAAAAATTGCGCCTTGGCGGAAGCCAATGTTTCCCTTGTTTTGCGGGCCTTGGCGGGCATGACCCCCAAGCCCTAGGCGTCAAGTACGTCTAGCAAGTCGTCAACCGTTTTCAGTTCGCCGGGGTCCTTGAAGCGCCGGGGCAAGCTGAGGGCTTCGAACCTGAGCGCCGCGAGTTCGGCCGCTACTTTCAGCGTTGCCGCCAGCGTGCCCCGGTCCAGAAGGATAACCCGGCGCTTGAACAGCGGCGCAACGTCATGAAGCATTTCAATTTGGCCTTCGCTGGGCGATGCGGTGAAACAGCAAGTCGCGTAAACGCTTTGTCCGCGCCCCAGCGTTCTCACCTTGAGCGCATCAAGCGGCCCTTCGCAAAGTACCAGAACATCGCCGCCGTCAAGAAGGTTGTCGTACCATAGCAAGTAGTCGCTGATAGGCCCGGCGGCCGGGTTATCTTCGTCCTCAGGGCTTAGCGTTTTGTACCTGAGTTCTTGGTCCGGGTAGATCGAACGCGCGGTCCAGCTTATCAGCTTGCCGCTGTAGTAAACCGGCAGAATGATGCGGCCCCGGTATTCGCCTTGCGTTGCGTAAGCCATCCCATGATAGCGGTTCATGCGGTTGACTTGCTGGCGGCTGTAGCCGCGTTCTTCCATCATGTAGCGAACGAACAGCCGCGACGAATGTAGCTCATCGCTCAGCGGCTTGAATTCTCGCGGCCACCGAACTTCCGGCAAAGCCGTCTTTGCGGCCGGGCGAAGCTTTGCCATAACCGCGCCTATGAAGTCCTCAGGTATGAAAACGCTTTGGCCGACTATCGCCATGGCCTGAGGAAGCGGGATGTTCAGAAGTTGCTGAACCAAGCGCGCGGGCCTCACGCCCCGGTGGGCGTCGTTGCGGTAACAGCGCCAGCCTTTGCCCGCCAAGTTGATGGTCATATGAGTGCTTGGGTCTTCAGACCCGCACATGGGACAATGAACTGATACGTGGCCCTTGGCTACGTTCGCGCCTTTCGTGACGTAGTGAATATGGTACGAGTCTAAGAAGCTCATCCAGTCAAACAAAGCCATCCCCCACCATTTATAACCCTAAGTATTTGCGATTTAGAACATCCTAGGATTTTCTCAGCTTCCCGTATCGTGTATTTTTTTCCGCGATGCTTGCCAACATTCGCGCGCAGCCATCTAACCTTGACTTCAGTTAGAACCGCGTTCCCGTTTTTCGCTCCGCTTAGCCTAGCCCTTCGCCAGCGCTTCACGGACTCGTCAACGTTCTGTTGGTGCGTGCCCCTGAACAAATGCGCCGGGTTGCAGCATGGTGGATTATCGCATCTGTGCCTAATGCGCCAGCGCCCAGCTTTCATTTTATGATGCAATTCCCAAGCATGGCGGTGCGCGTTTATTTGCGTACCGTCAACCCTAAGCTGGCCGTAACCACCAGCAACGGTCGCGCCAAGCCAAGGCCAGCACTCGTCGGGCTTACCCTTCTTGACGCGACTCCAGAACGGTTTAACTTTTGGTGCCATCTTTCACCAAATGAATGTAGCTCATGTTAGAAAGCGAATGCTGTTCCGAGGTTTCCGGCCACGCTTCGTTCGTCATCGTTATCAGGGTCTTGCTGTAGAGTCGGTTCGTTTCCTTATCGATGCTCAGAACCGAACCCTTGCTAGAAACGTTTTCCCAGTGGCCGGGCTTCCACTCGCGGCTTCCGTGAACCTCAATGACATCGCCAACCTCAAGGCATTCCGCGTAAGTGAACAGCGGCCGGTCGTTCTTGACGGGGCGCTGGGGCCGCGCGGTACGCGGCCCCTGCCCTCGTTTCTTCAGCATCCGCTCAAGCGCGGCGTCTTGCTTCTTCTGCGAAACGCCTAGGCTGATGCGCTTCTTTGTATCCGGCCGCTTCATTGCCCAGCCTCAAGAACGCGCTTCTCAAGGCGCGCGGTGTTTTCTTCCTTGGAGTCTTCAATCAGCCGTTCGGCGCGCTCAGCCGTCACCTTGAACCGGCTGACCATCTTGGCGACTGCAGTCTCTGGCTTGAACGTTGAACCGCCGCTTGTAACCTTGGCGGTGACTGAGAACTTGCCCGCTTCGTTGACGATATGCTGGCCTTCGCCAAGTTCGCGCATCTTGTCATCGTCATCGACTACGCCTTCGGCTTGGGCCGTAGCCCACGCCGCCTTCAGTTGTTTGTCAGCGTATGCCTTCGCTTCCTGCCACTTTCGGATTTCGAAAAGCATGGCTTCCGAATTCCGCCGGGACTTGCCGGTCATGGTGATTTCATCAAGGGCGATGCGTACACGCTCAGATACGGTTAGTTTTGCCACGGGGTCGTTCCTTTCTATTCTTCGAGGTCTTGGGACTCTAGATATTCCTCAACGCC
>Ga0075464_10000021_pt1 | contig 54869 bp, 63 predicted proteins | sample DEB19_08_DNA_5_FD_75068 | JGI IMG/M metagenome (GOLD analysis project Ga0075464, IMG submission 75068) | Aqueous microbial communities from the Delaware River and Bay under freshwater to marine salinity gradient to study organic matter... | ecosystem: Environmental > Aquatic > Marine > Coastal ...
CATTTTCCGGTCGGGGTGTCAAGGGTTTATTTGGGTTATTTTCACTATTTTTAGGGTTATTTTGCTCAAACTGAGTAACCATGCTTTTAATTAATGTAATTTGCTCATTAGTTAGATTCGCTGATTCTAAAAACCCTTGAGTAATAATTTCTTCATCTATGGTTTTTTTACCTTTCCCTGTTAATAACCATTGAGCATTACAGCCAAATTTTTCAGACAATTTGATAGCTGTATCCATCGACGGTAGACATTCGCCACGTATCCACTCACTAACAATAGAGCGTGAAAACCCAACCCACCTAGATAATTCTATCTGTGTCTTTATCCCTTTCTCAAGCTGTAGGGACTTTAAGCGGTTAGCAAAGTCTTTATATTCCATGGGAATATTATAATTATTATAGAATCCGGTTTTAACAGTTGTAATAAATCCGGTATTAACAGATAATTGACGCATGAATATATTTATTAAATTAACAGAAGATTATGGGAGCCAAAAAAACGCAGCATTGGCGCTTGATGTTTCGACATCAACATTTTCAGAGTGGATGAATAAAGTAACGGCTCCAGGCAAAGAAAACATAAAAAAATTGAGACAAGCTGGGTTCTCTGCTGAAGAAATATTCAATTCTTGTTTTTTAGACGAATAACACATAGGACTAAACATGGCTGAACAACCAATCAGAATTAAAAGAATGAACTCGGTTACTTTCAAAACTACGCCAGAAATTGAGAAAGCTCTTATGGGATTGAGTCGAGTTGATGATGTTTCGCTTAGTGAATTTGTACATATCGCTTGCCTTGATTTGGTAGAAAAAAGAAAGATTGAGGCGATGATACTCATAGAAGCTCTAGATTTACAGCTACTTTAGGTATACCTGAGATATGTACTAGACGTACTTTTGAAACTGCAAAAAATAGAACAAAAAAAAGCCCTGACATCCGACTAAAGATAAACAGGGCTTCTTCCCACCAACAGGAACCATTATGCCAACATTTAAGAAGAAAAACAATGAATATTAGCAGTAACAACATAGATTACCTGGCTAATATTTCTAAGCCTTGGGCGTTCTTAGAAACAACCATAAGTCATGCTGTTGAAAGTATCCGCTCCGATGAGTATAAGGTTCTTATAGACGACATACGTTTACTGGATGATGCAGCCTATAAAGTACAGAAACGCGGACTTCCGACATTAAGCTGGAACGCGACATTTACTGGCTCGATTGTGAATGACTCCTTTAAAGCATCGTCCGGCTTGTTTCATTTCGACATAGATCACCTGGACGGCCCTATAGAAGAGCATAAGGCCAAGATAGCGAGTTTAAAATCCTGCGTGTTCTGTTTCGTTAGTCCATCCGGTAAAGGATTAAAGGGTGCGCTGCGCATAGATCCGGAAACAGTAAAAGGGGATGCTGACTTTAAGGTGATCTTTTATAAAGCCCAGGACATGCTGTCTAAACATGGCTATGAGATCGACGAGAGCTGCAAGGATGTTAGGCGGCTGTGTTTTATCTCGCATGATCCTTTGATCTACGTTAATTATGAGGCTGACGAGTTTACTAGCGAGTTTACACCCGCTGTCTATGTTAAGCCTGAACCTATTAAAGATATTACATCGGTTAAGGTGACTTATTCTGACGACCACGCGTCGATAGCAATAGGTCGCTGTGTTGATCTGTTGCAATCGTCAAGTAATGGCACACGTCATGAGCTACGCATTAAGGCCGGTGTATTGGGTGGGGGTTATATAGCTGGCGGCCTAGTCACAGAAGAACGTCTGTACTCCATATTGCTCCAGGTATCTGACAGCATATCGGATAAAGGTATTACCGAAGCTAAAGAGCGTAAGGCGATTAAAGACGGCATAGAGCAGGGTAAACAGACACCTATTTATACGCTGTTTGAGCAAGTGCCTTTAGTTGATATATCGGCTCTATTAAATAGAGTATCCGCTACTGATGAAGTTGTGGTCCCTGTTAAGCCAGTGCATAAAACAGTAAGCGATCTATCAAAATTCCCAGTTGATATTCTTAACGATGCAGTTGATTTCTTTGAGCTGTTAAGCATAGAGCCAAGACGTTCGATTACTATGCAGGGTGTTATTGCCATGACAGCTGTTTTAGCGGGTCGTATATATAAGAGTAGCATGAGCAATGATTCATCGCTGTTCTTAATGACCTTAGCTGACACCGGATTTGGTAAAGGTTATCCAGCTAAAGCAATTAAGCGCTTGTTTAATGAAGCTGGAGTAAATGATCTTATTCAAGGATCTGGCAATACATCCGCAGCTGCCGTGTTCTCAGCCTTAAAAGATGCGCCTTGTCACATTCAGATGATTGATGAAATAGGTAAGCACTATGCGACTGCGGCTAAACAGCCTAATGGCCAGTTAGCGGAAGGTTTTAATACTTGCACGATTGCCTACAGCGAAACAGATTCAGTCATTCGCCCTCGGAACTACTCTACAGCCGGTTTAACTAAGGCGCAGTTAGCTAATCGGGGCAATCAGTTCATTGTTAATCCTTCTATGACTTTATTTGGGTTTGCGACTCCTGAGCAAGTTCTAAATAACTTATCCACCAACGATATAGATGATGGTTTTTTAAATCGCCAAATTATCGTTATCTCTGATGATAAGCCCTTACATGAGAAGGATATTGAGTTAGTTGATTGTCCTGAACAATTAATTGATTGGATTAAGTCAATGCGTAGAAAAAATCTAATGCCACATAGATTAGAGGACATGCTTGGTGTTGATACTGACTACGATATAAAACCCAATTTCATTACCGTTAATTATTCTCAGGAAGCTAAAGACCTTCTAAGAGCTTTTAAGTTAGAAGTTGATGTGTATGAGGGGGACGATAAGAAGATGGCGATGCGCTGGCGTGAGAACGCGATGCGTATGTGTACTGCTATGGCTGTTGCTGAAGATTACAGTAATCCCACGATCACTTTAAAGATAGCTCAATGGTGTATTGATTACGTTCGGCATCATGGTATTCGCTTCTTAGTGGTTATGTCTGAGAATGTGGCTGATTCAGATTTCCACAGACTGCGGCTATTGATTAGCGCCTCTGTTAATAAAGCCGGCAAAAAAGGCGCTACAGAGAGTGAAATATCTCGTCATAACCGTTTGTTTGCTAACTCAACTCCACAGCTCAGAGATCAAGTATTTTCAAGTCTTATTAGAGATAAGTTGATAGCTAAGGGGTTTGAAAAAAGTTTATCTGGAAGAGGTCGACCAAGGGAAGCGTACGTAAATTTCTCCTTAGCTGAAGAAAGTAGTGATTTATAAACAGCAGCAATACTGCGAACCTACTGTGCAGTTTATAACCCACGCCAGTCATGGGCTTGAGGATAATATGCAGCGTTTTACAGGGGGTACCCCCCTTTACTTTATAAGAAATTAACACGCATCAACTGCATATTTAATGCAGCAGGTGTATGCAGAGTGAAAGCCATGACTGGCGTGGCTTTGAGTGGTTTTTAGATATAAGTTGCATCACCCCCCTTATATATACCTTCTTTTTATATTTATATAAGTAAGGGGGGGGGAGGGGGGTATATATATAGCAAGACCATACGTACCAAGGGTTATAAGCTGCAATCGGTGTCTATTCTATTCGCAATTAATAAATATTTAAATTTAAGAGGATATATGACTGAAATTACTGAAATCACAGAAACAGCTAACGCCTTACCAACAGCGAAGAAAAGTAAGTACGGGAATATTAAGTGTGAAGTGGATGGACAGCAGTTTGACAGCAAGGCAGAGGGCAGGAGATTTAGAACGCTATGGATGTGGCAACTGAGTGGGGCTATAAGCGATTTAGAGTTACAAGTTAAGTATGTGCTAACAACCAGCAAGAAACGTGACGACAACAGCACTGAGAGAGCTGCACATTACATTTGTGATTTTCAGTATCGTTGTGGCGAAACAGGAAAGCTAATTGTTGAGGATGTGAAAGGCGGTAAAGCTACGCCAGAGTTTATTTTAAAAAGAAAGGTGATGCTTGAGAAATACGGCATCACGATTAAGGAAATAAGGAAATGATCAATCTGTTCGACAATTTATTAGAAATACCGTTTTACGCAACCGTTCTATTCATGATCTATGTAATTTATTCAAACTACTGGGGATGTTAATAATGCTACCGGCTAAAAAAGAGAAAGAAACGATTGCTTGGTCCACTGACTCAGAAATTGAGTACATCAATCAGATAGGCACATTTAGACCTGACAACAAAGATCGCATTACATTTCTTAGGGGTTACATTGCAGCAATACCAAATCGCATTAAATGGGCAGGGATGGATAAGATGAGGATAGTTAAACATGTTGGGACATTACTGCAAGAGAACTTAGAAAAGGAGTTGTGTTGATATTTTGGGGATTTAGAGGAATAGCGGAGTGGACCATCTTTCCTTGGGTAACTTCAGATGAAGATGGTTGGATATTTACCTGGCTGTTTCTGTTTGCCGGTTATTTTGAGGTAGATATAGATGGATGAAGTTGAGTTCGATGAAGAATATCTTATCGCCAAAGCAAAGCTATTACACAAGAAGGTGACTCTACAGCAAGAGGATGACTATATGGCAAGGGTGCGGGTACTGGTCATTGATCAGAAGAAAAGCAACAGTGAGGCTCGGAGAATGGCATTTGAGGAGATTATATGAAACATGGTCATTACTATAAAGACGTTCGGAATCTTGAACAGATAGATGTTTATCGTGTGCTGGAATTATTTGAAGTAGCTAACCCTTGTTTGCAACATGCCATTAAAAAACTACTTTGCAGCGGTACAAGAGGGTCAAAAAATCAAAATCAGGACGTAGCGGAAGCGATAGACACCTTGCTGAGATATCAAGAGATGAGAGTAGAAGGGCAGGATGTGAAAGTAGATGGGGCAGAATTATGACCTGTTGGCCTATGCTTACGTTCCAGCCAATCAACTTATTTAATGCACCAGTGCGGGTAGCGCATTGTAAACACACTCACTGGGCTACTTATGTGAGCTGGAAAAAACGCACCTGTGCAGATTGTGGATTGGAAAAGCCGCTATATGAAATAGAAATTCAACATCAAAGGTAAGGGAAATGGATCTACAACTAGCAGCAGGTTTAATCGCACTGTGCATCGGTGTCATTGGTGTCACGGGTATCATCGTTAAGATAATTGCCAAAAAGTTTCAAGACCTGTTTGACAAAGATGAAGATGGGTATTTTTAATGGCGTTGAAAACCAGCAACAAGAATCGGAAGAAGATTGCTAAGTTTAAAGCCGATGAGAGTTCGTATCAAAACCGAATCGGTTAAGTTATAACCGAATTCGGCCAACTTACTAAATAATTCAACTGTGCTTTTAGCGTACCCTGATTATTTAGTAAATAAGGCTTTAATTTTATCATCAAGTAATTGCCATTTTACAGCTCCTTCCACTATTGATAGCGCTTGTTCTTTGCAACGTATTACTTCAGGCTCTGTTAAGACTGAGGAGAACTGATCAACAAGTTTACTGGTTTTTTCGGCCTCCTCAGCCGTTTCTGCTGTGATAGACAAGACAAGTGCTTGCACTAATGCTTCCTGAAAAGTCATTTTATTCTCCAATGTTTTTTAACTTTGATGGGCATATCTTAATGTAATTTTCTATCTATTTTTTAAAATATTAATTAGATATATTTTTTTGCCTGACAAAGAAAAGCCCCGGTTAAGGGGCTGTTGGTTATTGAGTATTTTTATTTCTAAACTTTACAACTCTTGCTTTGCTCAAGCATTTGTTGCAAATTGTTTTTTTGATAAGACCAGTGAACTCAACCTCGCAGACTGAGCATTTCTTTGTCTCGGTTTTGCGGAGTGAGGCAAGTAAAGCGCCAGGGTTACTTGATTCCATATTCCAGCTCGATTTTATCAAATAATTCTTTGTCAACTGGATTTCCGTAGGTGTCAAAGAAAGCATAGATAACGCCATCTTCTTTGTTTAGCGCATTAAGCGCATCATAAAAGTATTTTGTTTTCAAATATTCACCGCCTTCTTGAGCCATTTCATAATCTTCAACGCGATATACGCCATTATTTACGCTTGCTGCTAATGTAATTGCCATCTTATTCCCCTGATTTATCTAAAGAATCATCTATTAATTTATCTAAAAGATTCTTAATTTCTAGTTTTGAATTCAATTCCCAGTTTATTAGATTCTTAAAATCTACTTTAGTTGTAAATTTTTCTACAGATACAACTTGGTCATCAAAAAATATAATTTTTTCGGCTTAGTTATTATCATTTATAAACATCTTCACAGAGCATCCAGAATCATCATCAAATACACCAATTAGGTATTGAAAATCTTCTCTGTCTTGCAGTTTCGCTAAATATCTAAGTGCAGTTGTCATTATCGTATCTCCTCAAGGGTTTCAACAACTGAAACCGTGAAGCTATTAAATCAAATGTAATGCATAACGTAAAGCATTATTTAATAAATAAGGTAAATAAATTTAGTAGAAAGTGCTTATATTGCATAAAAATTAGATATAGTATAATAGAGCTATGATTTTATTAGATATAGTGTTATGACAACGATAACTTCACAGCAAGAATTGTTTGCACAGACCATTGCATCAGGTGAAAACCAAAGCGATGCGTATCGTCGTGCTTATAAAGTCAAGGCGACTACTAAGCCAACATCAGTCAATGTATCTGCTGCAAAACTCATGGCAGACCCTAACATCAGGCAAAGGGTGGAAGAACTGAAGAAACCTATCATTGCAGCTGTTGGTTTAACGCTTGAATCACACTTAGCTAGACTGGCTCACTTAAGCAAGAAAGCCGAAGAGGCAGAGAATTATGGTCCAGCTGTCACTGCTGAGACTAATCGCGGTAAAGCAGCTGGTCTTTATACTGAGAAGTTAGCGGTAACTGGAGTAGTGTCTATTATTGCTTCAGCACTGGATGCTAGGCTTTGACATTTAAGCTCACAGCAAAGCAACTGGAAGCCCAGGAAGTCTTAGCTGGTGATGCAACACACATTTGCTTATTCGGTGGCTCACGATCAGGTAAGACGTTCTTACTGACTCGCAATGTCGTATTCAGAGCCTTAAAAGCGGCTAACTCGCGTCATGCGATATTCCGCTTCAGATTCAATGCTATCAAAGCCTCAGTAATCATGGATACGTTTCCAAAAGTCATGCAGATTGCTTACCCTGGTGTTGCTTATACACTCAACAAGACTGACTTTTACGCTCAGTTCGATAACGGTAGTCAAATTTGGTTTGGTGGTCTGGACGATAAAGAGCGTACCGAGAAGATATTGGGTATGGAATTTGTCACGATCTACTATAACGAAGCCAGTCAGATCCCTTTGTCGTCTATTGATATATCAATTACCCGTTTGGCACAGAAAGCAACGCAAGTTATCGGTACGGCTAGCTCAGAACTTAAGCCACGCTGCTATTACGATCTTAATCCACCGAGCAAAGCACACTGGAGTTATAAGCGCTTCATTGAGAAACGGGATCCAGATACTAAGAAGCCGTCCGAAAATCCGGATGACTATGCCAGCTTTAAGATTAATCCTGCTGATAACACGGAAAACTTATCAACTACTTACTTAGCCACGCTAAACAGCCTGGCACCACGATTAAAGCGACGTTTCTTATTAGGCGAGTTCAGCGATGCAACACCTAATGCCTTATTCACCTTTGAGAACATTGACGAGAACCGCGTCATTGACTCCGGTTATCCAGAATTTATCCGTGTCATTGTGGGCGTAGATCCCTCCGGTGCTGGTGAAACAGACAATAAAGAGAATGATGCCATTGGTATTGTTGTGGGCGCCTTGGGCGTAGATGGTAAAGCTTACTTGCTTGAAGATTGCACAGTCACAGCTGGACCAGCAACATGGGGAAGAATAGCAACAACCGCTTATGATCGACATGCAGCGGATTGTGTGGTGGGTGAGGCTAATTATGGTGGCGATATGGTTAGACATACTATCCAGACGGCTAGACCACGAACACCTTACAAAGCTGTGACAGCAACACGAGGTAAACATATTCGTGCAGAACCTATCTCAGCACTCTATGAGCAAGGTAAAGTTTGTCATGGTGGTTATTTTCCAGAGCTTGAGGATGAGCTGTGTTCATTCACTACTACTGGCTATCTTGGTGGAGGCTCACCTAACCGAGCTGATGCTTGGGTGTGGGTACTAGCAGAGTTATTCAGCGCGATTGTGTCACCACGAAAAACTAATTTTAAGACGATAGAAACTTTTACAGGCGATACGATTACCGGCTACTAGGTAATGGGTATAGATATTATAGGTATTATCATTTTAATGGGTATAGGTATTAGCTTAAAGCCACGTCTTTTCTAGGTTTTAATGGGTATAGGCATTAATTAAATAATTTATATTTTAACGAATGTCGGGAGACATACATGCAAACAATACAACAGAACGACGAGTATGAACTCGATGATAACGATGATGAAGAATCGGGTGAGCAAATACAGGCACTCGGTTGGCGTTTAACTCGATTAGCACAAGAACAGATTGGTATTCGTCAGCAGACTGAGGACAGATGGCTGTCTGATCTTGAGCAATACATGGGTCATTATGATGCTGAAACGCTTGAGCGACTCAAGAAATCAGCGGGTAGTCAAGCCTTTGTCAACATTACACGGTCTAAGTCTACCGGTGCTGAATCCAGATTAGCAGATATGCTGTTTCCTTCTGATGACACCAACTGGGCGATACAACCGACTCCGGTGCCAGAGATTCAGAAAATGGCTAACAATCAGGAAGTCGCTGGTCAAGACGAGCAGGGCAATGAAGTCACTCATGCTGATATGGCTAAAGAGATGCTGAAAGAAGCACAGCAACGTGCTGAAGCTATGACACGGGAGATTGATGATCAACTTGTTGAGGCTAAGTACCACACCATTGCAAGAGAGGTTATCCATGATGCTTGCTTGTTTGGTACGGGTATATTAAAAGGTCCAGTGGTTATCAATCGTAGTCGTAAGAACTGGAAGCAGTTAGACAATGCTGTCTATGAGTTAGATATTGTTCAAGAGTATCGGCCAGGTGTTGAACGTGTCAATGTATGGGACTGGTTCCCTGATATGTCAGCAACCAAGATTACCGAATGTGGCTTTATCTTTGAGCGACGTTATGTCACCAAGAAGCAGTTGATCGAACTATCTAAACGTCCAGGCTACCTAAAAGATCAAATCAAAAAGATTATTGCTGTTGATGCACGTAATAACTCGAACGGCTCTAGTCATGTTGGTAGGCTAAGAGAATTATCCGGTGTGCAAGCTAACATCAATGATAACCGCTATGAGTTATGGGAATATCACGGTCCTGCGACTAAAGAAGATTTAGAGTCCTGTGGTTGTGCTGTTGAAGATGATGACCTGATTGAACATGACGTTATCGTTAGTTTTATTAATGGTGTAGTGATCAAGGCTGATCTTAATCCACTGGAAACCGGTGAATGTCCTTACTCGGTATTTGCTTATGAAGATGATGATACCAGTGTCTTTGGCTTTGGTATTCCCTATCTGTTGCGTAACGAGCAACGTATCGTTAATGCCGCTTGGCGTATGTTGTTAGACAATGCTGCCTTATCGACTGGACCACAGTTAATCATCAATAGAGAGTTAGTGACACCGTCAGATGGTAGCTGGGATTTGAAAGCCCGTAAGGTCTGGTGGCTTACAGATCCAGAGCATCGGGTTGATGATGCTTTCGGTAGTCATGAAATCGCATCACATCAAGCAGAGTTATCTGCCATCTTTGAGACAGCTAAGAACATGGCCAGTGAAGTAACGTCACTTCCCATGTTAGCTCAAGGTGAAGTAGGAGGCGCTCAAGATACGGCAGCTGGCCGTAGTATGTTGCTTAATGCCGCGAATACTGTGTTGCGTAATGTCGTTAAAGCCTTTGATGATGGTATCACTAAGCCTTTCATCGGCAGGATGTATGATTGGAATATGCAGAACAGTGATATAGAAGAGATCAAAGGTGACTTTGAGATTGATGCTAGAGGCTCTTCAGCATTGCTTGTTAAAGAAACACAGACACAAGCGCTGCTGAATCTAATGTCGGTATCCTTGCAACCTATCTATACCGACCTAACTAAACATCCAGAGTTGTATCGTAAAGCTATACAAGCACAACATCTTAATCCAGATGACATTGTTAAAACCAATGATGAACTGGAAGCAGAAAAGAATAAACCGGACCCCATGCAACAAGCGATGATGGAACAGCAAGCAGTCATGATGCAACTGCAAGTACAAGAGTTGCAGGGTAAGATTGATAAGCTCACTGCTGAAACAGCGGACATTAATGTTAAGACGCAATTCAGTGCAATGCAGACAGCAGGATCTATTGTGCAGATGCCTCAGATCGTACCAGTCGGTGATGAGTTGATGAAGAGTGCAGGGTACAAAGATGCTAACGGCACTCCCAGTACACAAGTACCGAAAGGTATGGAGCAACAAGCACCGGATATGCAACAAGATCAGATGATTCAGCAAAACACCAGTCCAGGCTCGCCCGCTCTACCTAATGATGGGATGCCACAAGACCCTAATCAACCACAGCAAGTCGATCCACAGTCAGCTGCTCAGGGCATGAATCAGGGTATTGAGACTCAGCAAATAGAGGCTGGTCTGTAATGAGTTCAACTAACCGTTCATCAGCACGTGATTCACATGTCGCTGATTACTATGTCACACCTGTAAAAAATATTAATGATTTTATTGTTAATTTTCATAAAGATTACGGGTCACTTGGAAATATATTGCTGGACCCATGTGCAGGAGGAGATAGCATAAACCCAATGAGTTATCCGACTGCGTTGATGAGTAATGGGTATAGCAATATTGAAACTCTTGATTTAAGGCCAGATTCATTAGCAAATCATTCTGGAAATAATTACATGACTGCTGAGTTGCAAGCAATGATGCCAGTCAAGCCTGATTGTATTATTACAAACCCGCTATTTAATCTTGCATTAGAGATTATCAACAAAGCATTAACTGATATTGCTAGTGGTGGTTATGTAGTGATGTTATTAAGATTAAACTTTTTTGGTTCAAAAGGTAGAAAACCATTCTGGACGCATAATTTACCAATGTGTTGTTATGTTCATTCTGAAAGGATGAGATTTTTAAATACTGGTGGCACTGATTCAATCGAATATATGCACTGTGTATGGAAAAAAGATAGCTCATTTAATAGCACTGAATTGAGAATTATTTGATTTTGAGACACAGCAGATGGAATAAAACCCGCTAGAAATATGCCACTATTGCAGAAATGCAATATGTGGTAACATTAACCCGCACATAATTCAAGACTTATGATAGATATTACATCAGATACTTGGTTAGAGATTGAAAGTTTCATCGATGAACAACTGGCCGCATCAAGCCGCAAGCTGTCATCCGTCACACTGGATTTTAATCTAACAATGTATCATCGAGGAATAGTATCGGCACTGACTGACTTAAAGTCATTGTCAAACAAACAACCTGTTTCATTACTCACCAGTAACGAATACAGTTAAGTAACACCAGCCTGTCGGGAGACACGCACCATGTCAGATAATAACACCGCTGATTACAGCCGTGATGATGAAGATTTTGAAGAATTATTTAATGGTTTTGCTGAAGATGATGCAAAAGTAATTGAGGAGATCGTTAAAGAGTCAGTTGATGATGATAGTGAGTACGCAAGTGCTGATGACGTTATCGAAGATTCAGTAGACGACACTCAAGCACTCAAGCAACAACTCGAAGTCCTGCGTAAAGAACGGGATGATTTTGAGCATAGCTTCAAGTCTCAAGTAGGCCGTGTTAGCGCCCTGCAAAAGAAACTAGATAGCGAAAGCCCACCAGCAAAAAAGTTTGATGATGATCTAGCGGTTGCGATGGAGGACTATCCTGAAATCGTAAAGCCCATGATCGATTACTTTGAGCGTAAGTATGGTGACTTGGACCAACGTCTAGCACCGATACAGCAACAAAATGATCGTCAAGATGAGCAGCGCTACATCGATAGCCAAATCAATATTATCGACTCGAACATACCGGACTGGCGAGACATTGTTGCTGGTAATGAGTATAAAAACTGGTTGACTGAGCAACCCTCAGCAATACAGGCAATGTCTAGTAGTTATGACGCCCGTGATTATCAATATCTGATCGGCTCATTTCAAGGTACCAAGAACAAATCAAATGAATTGGCGCAACGAAGGCAAACAAAGTTAGCCGGCAATGTGGCAGTACAGAGTAAGGGTGTCAGTAAATCATCATCGGCACCCGATGACTTTAGTTCAGCGTGGGAATACTACGCTAACAAAAAGAAGTAAGGCACTGTCGGGAGACAGGAGCAAAGCGATAGGCAGAGTCTTATCGTTCCTTAACAGGAAACACCAAACAGTATGATGGTTTTGTAACCCGCTAGCAGTGTTGGCCGGTCAAATAATAATCCCTTGTATAGATTTTGGAAAACAAACCGTTGTTTTCAATTATTTTACTATTAGGAATTATTTATGGCCAATACTCTTTATGGCACCATTAGTCAAAGAACGGCAGCTTGGGCTGCAACCGAGATGTTATCTCACGCTGAACCTATTTTAGTTTTATCTAAATTCGGTCAGTCCAAACCACTTCCATCTAACAAAGCCGACACTGTTAAATTTCGTCGTCCTGTCCCTTTCGCTATCTCTACTACTGCGTTGTCTGAAGGTGTAACACCGACTACTCAACAAATGACGTATGAAGATGTGACTGTGCAAATTGCTCAGTACGGTGCGGTTATTGCTATCACTGACAAAGTAGATGACTTGGCTGAAGATCCTGTATTGAAAGATGCAGCGATGATGGCCGGTGAACAAGCCGCTGAAACGGTTGAAATGATTACGTACGGTGCTATCAAAGCGGGTACTAACGTATTCTATGACACTATCGCTCACACAACTCGTGTATCTGTCAACAGCAAGATCACTCTTGATCGTGTTCGCGCGGTTGTTAGAGCCTTGCGTGCTAATCGCGGCAAACCAGTTACTTCAATGTTGTCATCTTCACCTGGCTATGCAACAAAAGCGATTGAAGGTGGTTATATTGCTTTCGGTCATACTGATTTGGAAGCCGATATTCGTGCATTAGCAGGGTTTACTCCTGTTGCTTCTTACGGTTCACGTCAACCATTATGTCCAGAAGAATTAGGTTCTGTTGAATCTATTCGCTTTATCTTGACGCCATTGATGGCGCCATTTCAAGCGGCTGGTGCAGTGGTTGCCTCAACTGGTTTGATTGCTGACAATGCCACTAACATCGATGTTTATCCGCTGATATTCGTTGCTAAAGAAGCCTATGGTCTTGTGCCATTAAAAGGTGCTAACTCAATCACTCCAAGTGTATTGAACCCTGGTACACCTTCTAAATCTGATCCATTAGGACAAGTTGGCTTTGTAGGTTGGAAAACTTACTTTGCTGCCAAAATTCTTAATGAAAATTGGATTGCTCGTATTGAAGTAGGCGCGACTAATCTTTAGTCGTTAAACAAATGAGGGTACTTAGCAATAGGTACCCTTTTTTTTACTTAAGAAGGAAAGCTCATGCTTGATTTTGAAACATCAGATAACAAAGAAGAATTGATAGACCATGCTAAATCACTCGGAGTTGATGCTAATGCTCGCTTCAGTATAGATTCTATAAAGAAGCAAATCCGCGATGCAAGTAATACTGTGCCGGTTGTTGCTGATAAAAAAGTTAAACTCATGATCCACAAAACCGAAGGCGACACCGGCTCTATTGATGTGCCTATCTCGGTTAATGGTAAGACGTGGTTAGTTAAACGCGGTATGGAAGTGATCGTACCGGCATTTCTAGTGGAAGTGCTTGAACATGCGGTTAAAGACATTTATGTCCAAGATGAAGTCACTAAGTCGATTGTGAAACGTGAAGTCCCTGCGTATCCTTACAGCGCAATGGCCATCTAAATGAAACAGAGTGCGCTCATCGCGTTAATCAGACGATACTCGGGGGATGATGTAGAACCTTATGTTGTACCAGATACCGTATTGGCCGGCTTTATTAGTGAAGCTGAGACAGAAGCCGCTGAACGCGCTCAATACCTTAGAATTGATAGCACTTACGATATAGCCGTCACTTCAGGTGTATCGGTCTATGCCATAAATCCTAGTGTTATTTTTATAGATTCAGTTCGGTTGAGTGGCGAGAGCAAGCCGCTCATAAAGACCACTCGACGCGAGTTGGATTTTAATATCAATAAATGGATTACCGAAGTCGCTACCCCCAACTACTACTTTCAGGATGATACCAAGCTCACGCTGTATCCGATGCCTGATAAATCTTACACGATGCAACTGGACGGCTCACGTCGGCCTATTGTGTCAATGGAAACACCCAGTCAGTACCATGATGACTTAAGCAACTGGTGCCTATTTCGTTTCTTCTCCATCAATAACAATGGTATGACGGACGTTAATAAAGCCATTATGTATTCAGGTCAGTTTGATAAAGCCTTTGGTCACAAACGTAATGCGTTATATGACACGGTTAACCGAGCCGCCTCAGAACAATCTACTTTATATCGCAATCCATTCAACTAGGACTACTCATGGCCTCTACTACGCTTGCTAAAACAATCACCGACAAGGCTTCAGTATTTTTGGCTGATGCCTCACAAACTCGTTGGCTACCGTCTGAACTACTCAGTTGGTTGAATGACGGGCAATCTGAAATCTGTGCCTTAGTGCCTAATGCTAATCCTGCTACCTCTACTGTTGCTCTAGTCGCTGGGACCAAACAATCAGCACCCACTGATGCACTGTATGTTAATGGCTTTATTCGTAACATGGGTGTGGGCGGGACAACGCCAGGCGGTGTCATACGTCAAGTCACTCGTAACTTCTTAAATTCATTTATAGTGGGCTGGCCCAGTGCAGCAACATCCATTGTCGTCAGTCACATTGCTTATGATCCTGCTGACAGTAATGTCGATTTTTACGTCTACCCGCCACAGCCTGCATCAGGTATGTCCAGTATTGAAATTGTCTACTCACAAGTGCCTGCGGTTATTCCCTCTTCAGGAACACCGGTGATTACGGTTAGGGATATTTACGCTAATGCACTATTAGATTACGTTCTTTATCGTGCCTTCGGTAAAGATTCTGAATACGGCAATCAATCAGATCGTAGCCAGATCCATTACAAAATGTTCTCTCAAGCGATTGGTATTAAATACACCATTGAGAAATCTGAGAATAGTGGTTATTTACATACGGGTGAGCAATCTCAACAAGCTAATCCACCACAATAAGGAACACTCATGGCCTCTACTACCGATGCTAAAACCATTATTGATAAGGCCTCATTACTATTGGCTGATGTCTCTCAATCCTTTTGGTTAGTCTCTGAACTACTAGGTTGGCTCAATGACGGTCAGCGTGATATTGCAACCGTCTTACCCCAAGCTAATGTTAAAAATAGTGCAGTGCAGTTGGTAGCAGGGGTTAAACAATCTCTGCCCAGCGATGGTATCTTGTTGCTGGATATACCGCATAACTTAGGTTCAGCAGGCACAACAGTCGGTGCAGTGATTACTCATGTGCCTAAAGAGATTATGCTCAAACGTATCCCAGGTTGGACCACTACAATGGTTAATGGCATTGTTAAACATTATGTTTATACAGCAACAGATCCCTTAATATTCTATGTCTATCCACCACAGCCGGCTATAGCTAAATATGTGGAGTGTGTGTATTCAGCACTACCGGCATTGATCGCTAATGCTAATGTCGGCACTAAGATTACCATCCCAGACTACTTTCAAACCGAGCTATTAGACTATGTGTTGTATCGAGCCTTTAGCAAAGACTTCGATAACTCGTCTCAAGTAGCGCGTGGCCAAGAACATTATCAGTTATTTGTCAGCGCCTTAACTGCAAAAACTAACGCAGACACTTCAGTAAGTAATCCTACTAAAGCACCACAGGCTTAATCATGGCGATTAAAATCGATCAGTTTTCCGGTAAAGCACCGAAAGTCAGCGACCATTTGCTTAGAGATAATATGGCAACGGTGGCCACTAATCTGCGTATTGATAGTGGGGCGATTACAGCGTTAAAAGGCGTGACGCAGACAGATACAACCACTAGCACTGATAGATCTATTTATCGCTATAGAATACCCATTAGCCCCTTCTATCAATGGTTAGGATGGACTACTCAAAACGTCAATGTAATTAGAAGCCCAGTACCTAATGATCGCTATAATCGTATCTATATCACCGGTAATGGTGAGCCGAAGTATCTGTATTATGATACTGTCGCTGATGCTCCTAGTAGTGAGTATCTGTTAGGAGTGCCACAGCCTAGATCAATAGAGAAATTAACAGAAAGCGGCATATCAACTGGCTCACTTATTGGCGGGAAGGCATTTACACCTGGCGCTATGACAATTACAGGAGTGAGTGCTGATGTTACAGCAGGTGCTACTGCGGGTCCTGGATCATTTGTCATTGGCCGGTTTTATACGATTGATGTTGCAACAGGCACGACGAATACTCAATGGAACACCATTGCTGGCACCACATTAACGCCTCAAACATATATTTCTGGATCTACTTTTACCTGCGCTAATATTGGCACAGGTCTAGGAACGGGTACTGCACATTCTTCACGAGGTATATCAAGGACCGCAGTAGGTGCTGATTGGACTTCAGGCGGTTACTCCGATATATCGTATCCCTTTAATTGTGTCTTACGCTTTTCAATCAGCGTCATGAATGCCTCGGCTGCCATTGGACTGAACATTGATCAGAATACAACTACTCAACCAGGAAAGATTGATTGGGCAGTACAAGGCGATAGTAATGGTTCCTATAAAATATTAAACAATGGTATTCCAGTCACCTTTGGCTCAATTGCCGCTAATAAATATACAAGTACCGATGTCTTTGAGATTGAATATATAGACAAAACAATCAGTGTTAGCCTCAATGGCAATATTGTTTATTCCAAGAAAACAGTAGCGGGCGGCTTGACCTATTTCATGGCAGCCTCGCTGCAAGGTACAGCTGGGGGTTCAGGAACATTCTCACAAATTACTGATATTGAATTTGGTCAATATGTCATTACTGCGCTGACAGCCACGACAACAGCAGGATCATTTGTTGTGAATAATAAATACACGATTGTAACACTCGGAACAGGTACGGACTGGAATGCTATTGCGGGTACTTCAGGCGTAACTTATACAATAGGATCACCATTTACTGCCTTATCAGCAGGTTCTGGTACAGGTACCGCCTCTACTGCTAATGTATTTAAAGCAGGTGAAATGATCTTAAGCTCTAATACGAATAATGTCACCATTGATAAGAATAGCGTGAGCAAAACAAAAGGAGCTGTCGGTTGGAACGCACAAGCAACATCGTCAGAAAGTTTTGTAGGACCTTGTATTACGCGCTTTCAATTTGGTAGTTTAACGTCACCCGCAGCAGCTGGTTTAAATACGCCACCCTTAACAGCAGTGGGCATGAATACATTAGACTTTGCTTTTGTTACTACCACAGCAGGGCATGTTGGTATTTATGAGAATGGTGTTGTTAAGGGCGCTGATTATGGCGCCTTCACGGCGGCGGATGTCTTTCAGATAGAATGTACAGCAGCAGGCTCAATCGTCTACTCAAAAGGTCCAACTGTACTCTATACTTCTGCAACGACTGGCAACTTGACCAAGAATTTCTTTTTCGATTGCTCGATGAACAAAATAGATGCCTCTATTACTGGCATTCAACTTGGTACAAATTTAACTAATAGTGACGTCTTAATAGCTGCTACTGCAGACCTAACAGAAAAAGATCGCACTTATGTTTATACCTATGTCACACCTTTGGGCGAAGAAGGACCACCATCCCCCCCGACTAGCAAAATTACTGTTAATGATTTACAGACGGTCATCTTGACGTTTCCAGCTATTACCACTGAGATTACCCCTAACGATGGTAATGGTACCGCTTACTCAGCACCCTACAATATTGCTAATGGGCTACGTCGGATCTATCGCACAGCAACAGGTACAACTAGCACAGAATTTCTACATGTTGGTGATTGCTCGGTCAATAACTTAACATTTGAAGATAATCTGCTCGATGTGGCACTAACCGAACCCTTACCCTCATTGAACTGGTTTCCACCGCCACTCGATATGAAAAGTGTTACCTCAACGCCGAATGGTTTTATTGTCGGCTATTCAGGCAATTCTTTGTGTGTCAGTGAAGCAATGTTTCCTCATGCGTTTAATCCTTTTAATCAGCTCGGATTTACCGGTAACGTCACGGGTATTGCCTCTAGTGGTGATTCATTAGTGGTCTTTACCGATGAAGCACCCTATCTGGTCACTGGCTCAACACCAGGCACCTTAACAGCCATACGCATTGATCATCAACAAACCTGCGCTAATAAAGCCAGTATCGTTAATATGGGTGGCTATGTGTTATTTTCCTCACCCGATGGACTTTGCTCGGTTACTGCTAATGACATGGCGATTGAGACACAAAATTACTTAACCCGTGATCAATGGCAAGCCTATTCACCCAGTACGATGCGAGGCTATTTATACGAAGGTGTTTATATTGGCTTTTCAGATACTAAGCAATTCATGTTTGATCGTCGTCAAGATCCTGCGGTATTAACGGATATTTCAGGCTTTACAGTATCGTCTGGGTTTAATGATTTAGTGGAAGATAAGCTCTATGTGTTAGATAACACAGGTCATATCTCAACATGGGAAACCGGCAGTAATCAAACGTATATCTGGAAAAGTAAGTTAGCACGTGAAGCCACCGCTGTTTGCCCTGCTGCGCTAAGACTCTATGCAACAGGGGATGTGATCTTTAAACTCTATGCGGATGGCACTTTAGTCTTCACCACAACAGTCACCAACAGCAGTGTCGTGAGATTGCCTGGTGGTTATCGTGCTAAAGAATTTCAAATTGAAGTATCAGGGAGTGGTGTATTACAATCCTTTGCCATCGCTAACTCAGTTGGTGAATTACAATGAGAGAAGTACCTAGTGTACCGGCAGGACTAGAGCCAAAATTACGCAATGTTTTATCGGCTGTGCGTGAGTCACTCAATGCCGCCATCACTAATATTAATCTAAATGCAGAAAATTTAGCTAATATGACGCAATGGATACAGCCTGCGCTTGATGCTAATTTACAAACATTCAATGAGTCATTAATTCAAGCGACACTAGAAAGCGCAATAGGTGCTGATGGCGCTGCAGGTATCAATGCGCGTTCTGTTACTCTCACTACACCTAACCAAAGTTTTGCTTACAATAGTCTAGGCTTAGTGCCAGCACCCGCTACTTCAGTAATGACAGCAACCGCTTTCAACACAACAGGTGTCATTTATTACGAATTTTTTATTAATGATGTCAGTACCGGTATAGCAACAACCACTAATACCTATACCTATACACCTAAAGCATCATTTGATTCGATGCCCGATAAGCTAGAAGTACAGATACGTGAGGGCAGTATCAGTGGTCCTATTGAAGCCCGTGACATGATGACCTTGTTTGGTCTAAAAGAAGGCTCAAATGGCATTACTGTTATGCTCAGTAATGAGGCACATACGCTGCCAAACTCAGCAGCCAATGTTGTCACATATACCGGATCAGGTACCAATATTAATGTCTGGCAAGGGGCAACAGCGCTAACGGAAGATTCCAGTCTTCCTTATGCTAATAGTACGTTTAGAGTCACCGCAGCAGGAACCGGTATTACCCCAGGCGCAGTCACAGGCACAGGCACAACGACACTGACCTATGGTGATTCGAGTGCAATGACCACAGATCCTGCCAAGATTATATTTACTATTATTGCCACACTCAAAGATGGCACCGCCATAACAGTGACTAAGCAACAGTCATTATCCTTTTCCAATGCCGGTGTGAGAGGTAATTTCAATACAGCCGCTGCCGTAACGACACAAGCATGGTCAGATTCAGTCGCCTATACCGCGATCACTGCAATGCCTGGTGCAGGTGGTGTATTGCGTATCGGTGATTATGTCACTGAAGTTTACCCAAGCCTCGCTAGTCCCACATGGGTATTAACTAAGTACGTGGTCACAGTTGGCAATCCGGGTACATGGTCTGCACAAGGACAAATACTTGATGGTAATCTTTTAGTAACAGGATCTGTAAAAGCCGCTAGTTTAAAAGCAGGCACAGCTGTCGTTAGTGGAAGCACTATGACAGGTCAAGGCGGCATCATTAACAGTGATGGTACGTTTGCTTTAGGAAATACAACTGGAAATATTAGTTACGATGGCGCTACCATGACACTAAATGGTAATGTCGTTGGTGGATTGAATATAAAAGCAAATGCAGTAAGCTGGAATCAATATTATCCAGGATCTGCAACTGCTTCAGTTAGTTATACTACTCATGGCACAGCGACTGATCCTACTACGTTATTTATAACGGCTTCATGCGGTGTCTTAGCCACAATTTCAAGAACTGTTATTTTAAATATAAATGGAGTAGCTGTGACAACCTCTATATTTAATCCAGGAGGCTATACTCTTCAAATGCCTGTAATAAATATATATACAACTTCTTATACAACATCAGTTGCTATAACTATATCTACAACAACATCAGGAGCAACTCTATCAAACTTTATATTCAATGTATTAGAGGTTGGGAAATGATAAATGCTGGAATTTATTTAGATAGCTTGGGTATTATTACTCATGTAACAATTGCTAGTGGCATTGAGTTAGCGACAAATGAGGATTTCAAAGTATTAGATTATGAAACATACAAAGATGTTTTCACAGGTCAGAACTATCACAATTATTATTTTAATAGACGTACTGATGAAGTCTTATTAAAACCTACTCAGCCTGATGATGTATCAGTATTTAATACCCTCACAGAACAATGGGAATATTCTCCTGAGCTGTATGCTGGTAAAATAGAGCAACAAACAGAGTCACTACTATCTAACCGATTACAATTACTCCAAGCATCTGACTGGACCGATACCGTCTCTGCACAAACCAGACTAGGCGATGGGCTTTATCAAGCCTGGCAAGATTACCGGCAAGAACTACGCGATATTACCCTGCAACCTACTTACCCATTGGACGTGATATGGCCGATAGCACCTTAGATAAACGCTTTGTCCTACAAGACATTCGCTTGGTCTGGGATAAGATTCAACCCAAGGTGGCTAAACTGCAACAGGAACGTAATTTCCCCTGGCGACCTGAAGATGTTTATGCCCAATGCCTAAGTGGTCAATCCTTTTGCTTTACCCTCGATGAAGTCTTTATTATCTGTAATCCGCAGGAAAATCAGTACACACTTGCCAAAGAATTGTTTATCTGGATATGGTATAGTGAATCAACCGAAGATTTTGCTGATTATCGCTATGCAATCAACGAGGTAGCCAAAGATATTTACGCCACTTCTATTATTTTTATCTCACCCCGCGAGGGCTTTAAACACCTTGCCAAACGACATGACTGGCCGTCACTGACGACTTATACTTTACCTGTCGATAATATCTGTCCCTACTTGCCTTAACGCTCCACACTTACTGTCGGGAGACAGAAGGACTCAAAAATGAAGTTTTATAAACACTGGCTTTGTTTGATCTTGCCACATACTTTTTATGGTGGAAAGCAAGAAGGTGGCGCGCTTGTTCCCTCTGTTAATCAAGAAGAGCGTCAATTAGCTTCTGTTGCTAGAGAGAAATGGAATAACTACAAGAAAAAGTATATTCCCATTGAAAACCAGTGGATGAAGTCGGTCAGTCAATTAGATAACCCGCTTTATCATAATCAAGCCGCCTCGATGGTGTCGAATGAAGCCAAAACCCAATACGGTTCACAAACGCAAGGTCTTGCTGATTCAGCCATAGGGCATCGCACTGGCATGGCTAAATATCAAGAGCAAGCGAATACCATTTCACAAGCGCGTAATAAGGCTGAGTTAGGGGTTACAGATCGCTATCTGAAAGGCACTGAAGGTGTGATTAGCATGGGTCAAGGCAAATCAGCCGATGCGGTTGAAGGGTTAGCGGATGTTGCTAATAGCTCAGTCGATGCACAAATTAAGAACAGTCAGAATAAATTTGATGCTAGACAAAGTGAACTCAATGGTTATGGCACCTTTGCCGGCATGGGCGCTGCTGGTGCCTCTAACTACCTAACCAAGCCGAACAAATAGGACACTATCATGGGCGATAAACAAAAAATGCCTGACCAATATGCACAGCGCGATGAAGTCGCTTCTGGACAACGAGCCAAATTAATCAGAACGCAGTGGAATGATTATAAGCAACGCTTTCGCCCTGTTGAAGATAAATTAATTGCAGATATGGGGACCGGTATCCATTCTAAATTTAATCAAGAAGGTTTAGATAACGCACAGAAATCAGTCAATACCGCTTATGGTGGCGCTGTTGATATGCAAAATAGAGATATGGCGCGTATGGGTACCGTCAATAATGCCCAGCAACAGCAAGCCCTCGATACCACTGTAGATATTAACAAATCACAGTCTATGGATAACGCTACCAATTCTGCCCGTCAGTGGGATATTGATCGTAAAAATGCGGTGATCAGTGGTGGGCTGGGTAATACAGCGCAATCATTAGGTCAAAAGTAACCAGCACAAGAGACATTATTATGAGCCTACTAGGTACCGGAAGAAGTGAATTAGAGCAAGCTAATTATGCCAGCAAAACATCGACTGACATGGCCAATAAAAGGCAAGCGCAGAAATCGAGTTTAGAATACCAAAACGATGTTGCCAACAATAACCGTAATGGTGCCTTAGCCGGATCTGCTGTCAATCTCGGTATTGCTTATGCAGGGTATAAGCATGATCAACAGGTGAGCGAAGCCAAAGGTTTAGCGGGTCAGTCGGGGGGCATGAATAACTCAGCTACGGGTAATGCTATTGCTAATAGTGATGCCTTTAGATCAGGTACCGGTGATCAATCAATTAGTGGCGCAGGTGGAAATGGTGGTGTAGTTGGTAGCGATGCAGGAGGAAAAGCATTTAACGATGCAGGTACTCAAAGCACAGCGCCTGCTCAAGGTTTAACCGGTTCTAATGCAACTGGCAGTGTAGAAGGTAGTAATGCCGGTGGCAATGCTTATGATAATGCAACAGGTGGTGGCTATAACACCTCTACTGCAGGTAGTAATACTGGTGGTACTGCAGAAACAACTCAATCATTAAATGCCGATGTCACTAACTCAAGTTCTGCTGGAAGTAGCTCTGGTGAAAACTCCGGTGGCTCAAGTGGTGGTGCAGGCGGTGCAGCTGGAGCAGCCTTTCTGGTCGGTGGTTTGTATCAACTCTTTAGCAGTTTTTAATTAATCATCCGGAGACATAGCGATGAGTTCAGGTTTAGGTGGTGTAGGTTTCGCAGATGGTTTCGTTAATGGTTTCGGCATGGTGGATCAAGCCCTGCAAAGACGACGCGCTAACGAAATTGAGAATAAAAAAATAGAGCAGGATCAAGCTAATAATCTAGCAACAATGGATTTTAGAAATAAAGAGTTGGGTTTGCAAGGGCAAAAAAATACTAATGATGCGGCTTATAATACAAGTCATTTAGCACTCACTAAGTCTAATAATGAAGCATCTCAGTTGAATGATACTAATAGACTGCAAGCTGAAATGAATTTTAGAAATAAAGAGTTGGGGCTGAAAGTAGACGATAGAAAAAGCCAAGATGATTTTCAGAATAAATCATTAGACTATCAGCAACAAAAACAAGTCCGTGATGATAACTTAAGGGAGAGCATAGAAAAAAGAACAACTGAAGCGAATAAGATGGAGATCGAACAAAAGACATTTGTATTAGAGGCTGCTAAAAAGGAAAGGAAAAAACAAGAAGATTTAATCGATCTGAGTAATTCTATTGGTACTAATGAAGATGGTACACCATCATTTCATCTAAAGAATGGTGCTGATGGCATTAAGCAAATCAATCAATTTAAATCTTCAGGAATTGATTTACCTGAAATAGCACGAAACATGCCTGCCTTTGCACAGCATGTAGAGAATTTAAAAACCGCACTCATGGACCCTTCACATGGGAATAAACAACAAGCCATTGCTGCACTGAATGTGACTGAGAAAATTGATATTAATCAGGGCTTAGGTAAGCAAGAAGATGGTACGACTGTAACCTCTAAAGAAATATCTGATGTGATCCAGCATCAACCAGAAGCAGGTTATCCAGACGGCTATTACTCTTTCGCTATCAAATCTATTGGTACTGATGCTAAGGGTAATCCACAAGTACGCGATGGTGATCCGATGACACAATATCGGTCATCTAGCCCATACGATCAGAATGTACAACGTGTTACGCCAGAACAATTAACCAAACGGATAGCAACGCAAGAAAATTTAATTAACTTTGTAAATAGTAACCCAAAGTTACAGCAACAAATTCTTAAGCTGCATCATGAAGCGATGCCTAAAGAGAAAAAGGATGATAAGTATGTTGATTTAACAAATACATCTGAAACTATGGATAAAGATGGCAATATGACTACTAGCGAAAAGAAGGTATCTGTTAATGCCACCACTAGAAAAACTTTGAGTCTAGATAATAATGGTGACGTCAAGGAAGGTAGCGTTGGATTGGCTAGAAATCAGTCTGATCAAGGTATTGACCACACTAAACGTACAGCTAATGCACAAGCAATATTGAATAATCCTAACGCAACGCCAGCTCAAAAGAAGCTTGCAGAGAATTATTTAAATACTCAGCAATAAAGCGAATAGTCGCACCCACTATCTTAATGTCGGGAGACATGAATGACTGACCAATTTGCAGAGCTTGATAATTACAATCCTGATCCATTTAGTGAATTAGATAACTACGATCCAACACCCAAGCCAGCAGGATTAGGTACAAGAGCAGTTAATACAGCACAAGCATTAGGTAGGCTTGCTTATGACACGCCAGGCAACATAGCCTCTTATGCGGCCAATCTAAATGAAGGATCACGTCCGTTAGATCAAACTAACTGGGCAGATCAAGCCACTGCTGATGCAACAAAACGACTGAATGAGCGTACCTCAGCGCCTGATGCTAATGAGCCAACACTCATTGGTACAAAAGGTGATTGGGCGCAAACTGGGGTGTCTATCCCTTTTAGTGTTGGCTCAATGGGTGCTGCACTCGGTGCAGGTGGACTAGCTACAGCCGTTACTAAAAACCCTTACGTTGGCTATACAGCCGGTGCAGGAGCAGCAGGATCATTAGCTTATCGCGCTGATACTTCCATGTTTATGAATAGCGCTATCGAGGCGTTTACTGAAGATTATCAAAATAAAAATAATGGTCAAGCGCCTAGTCGAGATCTACTACTAGCTGAACAAGAAAGACTCCAGCCTTACGCACAAGATCATGGTTTGTGGGAAGCCTTACCAGAAGCAGCTGGCTCTGTTGTCGGTGGCAAGATAGTATCCTCAGTATTCAAAGGCACTGGCAATTTAGCATGGAAAGCAGGAAAAATTGCAGCTGGTTTAGCGCTAGAAGAATTACCAACAGAAACTATTACCCAACATGGGCAGCATAATACAGAAATAGATGCCGGCATTGCAGCTGGCGATAAAAGATCCTTTACTAGCCCAAGTGATGTATCAACCTCCTTTGGTGAAGTGGTAACTCCGGTACTGCAGCAATCATTATTGATGGGTGGTGGCGGTAGTGCTGTTAAAGCAGCTTATGACTATGCAGCTGCAAGAAAACAAAAACTCGAACAAACTGCCTCAACTGGACCCTTAGGTGGCGCACTAGCCAATGGTGGCTTTACGAATGAAGGTGATCATCTTAGCGACATCAATCCAGACAATAACCTAGACCTACGCACTGACACTTCTGTTATTGATAGCACTGCTGTTAATACTAATCAGTCACCAACACTACACAGCTCATCTTACGATAACTTATTCCAACAAGCTGAAAGCAATTATGGTTTGCCTAGTGGCTTACTTTCCACTATGGGCTTTCACGAAAGTGGTTTTAATCCTAATGCGGTTAGTCCTGTAGGCGCAAGAGGTGTGATGCAATTCATGCCGGCAACAGCACAAGAATATGGCATAGATCCACACGATACACCTGCCGCTATTGATGCTGCCGGTAAGAAGATGGCTGGCTTAGTTAAATACTATAACGGTGATATGGCAAAAGCTGTTGCTGCTTATAACTATGGCGAGGGCAATCTTAATAATGCTATCGCAAAAGCAGGGGATAACTGGCAATCGGCATTACCTACTGAAACACAAAACTATCTCAGCAGAATACTAGGTGGTCAACAGTCAACGTCTGGTGCCAATACTCAATCTGACACTAATCCCGATAATGTATTAAATAACCCCGCAGATGCGGCCTACTCAACCCAACCGGAGAATCTCAATGGCAGCCAAGAAAGCACCAGCGAAACCCAAAATGCCAGCGCCCAAGAAAAAGGACCGCTGTTAAGTACAGATGCGCTTGAGCAATCAGGCGCAACTTCACTTGTTGATAATGCACCACATGATCCATTAGTCTCTGTCATAGATAGAAATACCGGTACTGCATTTCATGTACTGCAATCGGATTTAGACAGCAACAAAGATAGATTAACTAAGCACTCTATAGCAACAGGTAAGCGCTTAGAAACGCCTATCTTACGAAACGATATTGTTGATCAGCAAACCTATCAGCAAGAACTCGCAGACCAACAACAAAGACAAGATGAGCCAGCGAACCAGCAAACAGAAACTCAGGCGCAAGATCAAACGAGCGCTGATCAAAGCACAGGGTTAGATTTTCAACCAACTCATAAATTAAATGATGGTACACCTGTTCAACAGATTGGTGATAATAGCTATATTAATCAGTCTGGCAATGCTATATCGTCTAGTGATCCAGTAGTACCTATTGGAAAAAACGGTAAATGGGATTCAAGTCATGCAGCAACAGAGGCTTATTACAATCCTAAGTCTAAAGATGTAAGAGATGCTTGGAATAAATCACATTATTACACTTCTCAAGATGGAACAGCGGCTAAAAATAACCTAGATCATACTGAATCATGGATTGATGGAGGAGGAGTAACATCTGATATTGGATCTCAATATGATGCTCATGGTATTGCAAAAAGCAATCAATTAGGCGCGTTACTTAACCTATTAAGAAATGGCATTAATCAAGGGCAAAACTTTGACTCTGCACCATTGGAATCAAACAATAATTCAGGTGCTGGAATAGGAACAGCTTCAGGTAGTGCTTATAAAGATGGTGCCTTTATTGTTATGGGTGCTAAAGGTAAAACACTTAAAGATGGCATACATAATGTTTTAGTATCTGATCATGTGGCCAATACAATCCCAGCATTAAAAAAAGAATTTCCTACAGTAAATTTTATACCTTATAGCCAAGCTCAATCAAAATTATCCACACAAGGAAACAATGACACAGCCACAGAAACTCAGTCAGTATTATCAAACACCCTTGCAGATGCAACAGGAGTTACTGCGCCAACGTCAACTGATGTTGCAGGACAGGCAAGCACTCCAGCAGCGCAAGAAGTAGTACCTAAGACAAAACTTAAACAAGTAGGGCTGGCGATTACTAGAGCGGCAAAGACAGAACATCGGTCTATAGATGGAGTAGGTGGTGCCTATCATCGATCTACCAATGACTCTAGGCGCAGTGATGAGATTCATAGCTTAACTCAAACTACCGACGCTAATGGCAACCCAGATTACACAGCGCACATATCTATCAATACACCTATAGATGGCGCATCAAATGGCACCAAAACGAATGAAGGCAAGTATTCTCTAAATGCCTTATTAAACTCAGGTGCTATCTCTCAGCAAACCCATGACTTCTTAGTGGATGAATATCATGGTAAGAATAATGATGTAATTGAGGCTAATAATAACCATCAATTAACTGCCGAAGAATATGTTAGTAACAATAATGCACAGTTTCCTAATAGCAAAGGCATCAATGATTCGCTGAGAAAATCTCACTACACCGATATCAGGTCACACTTAGATCAAGGCGGTAAGATATCTCAAGAAGTATTTGATAGCTTAGATGGTCTAAGACGAACAAACCTTATTAAGAATTATGGCGAAGATATTATTGATGCTGAAGCTATCAAGCAACCATCAAAGACGCAAGCCACGGAAACCGTAGCACAACCCCAAAAAACAGGTGATTTATCAAGCAACGATCAAGCAAATAAAGAGCCTTGGGAACTTACTAAAAAAGAATATGGTGATATAGCTGCAAAAAGGGTATCAGGCCAATCAGCTGGAAAAGCTAGAAAAATGGCTAATACATGGCATGCAATGCAAATTAGAAAAGCTGTAGCTGAGAACAAACCTATATCACAAGAAGTATTAGCGGATTATCCAGATCTTAAAGCACCTGTACAAGAAACCGCAAATCCTATACAGGACACGACTGAGGTGTCTAAGAAAGGCGAAAATGTAGATACAGACTATGCTAATAAGTCTAATGAAGAACTCTATGCAATTCATGATGCCTCTCAATCTATTAAAGAAAAAGATGCTGTTAGCAAAATACTGAGTAATCGACGTGCTGACGAGATAGCCAGCAATCTTAAGCCGTTAGAACAAAAACAACAGGAACAATCTAGCCAAGCAGCAAGTGAAAATCTTTACAAGGATATTGTTAAGCAAAAGACCTATAACTTTAAACAGCTTTATACCCTGGCAACGAAACATAACACGACTGTTGATGCGCTGGTTAATAATCAAGATGTGTCTAAATTCTCAGTGACTAAGGTCAAGAATGAGAAACATGTCGCAATGTTTCATGTTAAAGATAATGCGACTGCAACAGAGAGTGTAGATACAGCAAAACCAGAGTGGCATATAGACATACCTGAGCATGGGTTATCAATACTACCCGCTGAACTCAAAGGTGAAGGCTATAGAACTGTTGCTGGCAGAATTGCTAAAGATGCGGTAGATGCTATTACACAAAATCAGAAGATAGCTAACGACACCTTATATTTATATTTTTTACCAGCTGCCGAAAATCATAATGCGATTGCTCGCTATTTCCCAGAAGATCAAAAGCCTGGTAGTCCTTGGCAGATCTCTGATTCGCAAGGGGTAAGAGTAGGAAGTTTGACTAATGACCAGCTGCTCTATAAAACTGAGTCATTCATGGGTAACGAGCCAATACTTGGCTGGGAAAAAACACCTGTAAATACAGCAGCGACTAAGCAAGAAGAAGTTGCTTCAACACTAAAACCAGCATTGGGTAATTATATTCAACCTAAAGCAACTGCTAGTGCAGAAGATCAAAAAAGACTAGCTAGTAGAGGTTCTAGGATAGCTACCTTATCAGGCATTAATGAAGCTGTGCGTAACAGTAATCCAGATTATGCGTATTCAGATAGTGAAATACAAAGCGCTGCTGATGACAAAATTGATGCGGGTATTGATTGGTTAATCAGCAAGCAAAAACCGAGTGTTAATAAGGGCCTAACCACCAAAGGCACAGTGGTTGCTGATAAGGCTGAAAGTAATATCCAAGATTTTGGCGAGAAATTAGAGGGTGCAAAAAAGTTTACTTATACCTTTAAAGAAGCACTGTCAGAAGATATTGATATAGCAGCAGTACCCTTATCTAAATCATTCCCACAACCTGACTATGAGAAATTAATTGCTGGTGGTATTAATCCACAGGTAGCTGCTTTAATTGCACAATTACGCGCAGAGATACCGACTAAGCCAAGTAAATCGTACAGAGTCAGTAAATGGGTTGCACAGGTAACAGCAATCAGAGAAGCCGCAGATCACTTATTAAGCGGTGATCTAACAGTAGAGCAATTCATTCAAGCAGGAAAAGATAAAGATAATTACACAAAATATATGGGCGATGTATTGGCCATTGCCGATAGTATTCTCCCTAGCCAGATAAGGGAATTGGGTAATTTTAAATTAGAACATACGCTATATGGACTTCATTCTGGGGTCAAAGATGTTTGGAAGTGGTCGGTAATCAATACGGCATCAAAATCTAGCTGGGGCAAGCAATTTGATACCAAAGAAGAAGCAGTCGCTTATATCAAGTCAGAAATATCTACAGAAAATACAAAAGGTGAATCGATTGCTAAGTTTGATCGATGGACTGAGCGTGGTAAACCTGGCGTAGTCTTTGTTGGTAAGAAAATAGCTAGTGGGAAATATATTACTTTAAAAGAATTTCCAGCCAGCAAAGAGGCGCTAAATTACACTATTGAGCATAATGCTGAGTTAGTTGAATTACTAAAGCAAAAGAAAAAAGATAAAGAGATTAGACGTGCTGAGAACAATCAGCGTGTGGGTAAAGACTATCGAAATGGTAAAAATGTCAGCGCTAAAGAATTTACAGATGCCTTTGGGTTTAGAGGTGTACAGTTTGGTAACTGGGTAGAAAATGATCGTCGCCAACAAGATCTAAATAATGCTTATGATGGCTTGATAGACTTAGCTGAAGTGTTAGGCATACCACCCAAAGCATTAGCCTTAAACGGTGAATTAGGCTTAGCCTTTGGTGCAAGAGGCACTGGTGGAGAAAAAGCAGCAGCAGCTCATTATGAATCAAATTCGGTAGTTATTAATCTTACTAAGAAAAATGGCGCTGGCAGTTTAGCCCATGAGTGGTGGCATGCTGTTGATAATTATTTTGGCAAGCAAGAATCTGATGGATTTTTATCTGACAAAGGACCTAGACGAGCGCAAATATTAGATGGCAATAAATACAGAGAGTCTACTGATAGTGATTTTGCAGTAAGAAAAGAAGTATTTGATGCTTGGCAAGGTGTTACTAAGGCTATTAGAACTGAAACGCAATTAGTTAGACGGTCTGTCATTAAGGATAAGACACGATCAAAAAATTATTATGCTACGATTACAGAAATGACAGCACGTTCTTTTGAGCGTTATGTGATTGGTAAGCTAGAAGATCAAGGGTATTCTAATGATTACCTCGCTAATATTATTCCTGAATCAACTATTGATGCTCAGGAAAAAATAGAAGAAAGTGACTATCCATTTCCATTGAAATCAGAAATGGCGGCTGTCAATAAAGCCTATGACAAACTATTTGACACACTAGAAACAAAAGAAACCGAGAAGGGTACAATATTATTTAGTCGAAGCAAATCAACTAAAGAGGGATATGAACAGCGGATTGAAGAACTGTTTAGCACCGAAAAGCCAATAGGCGCTATAAAAGTTCTTGATAAAAGTGATCTGCTAGATATGCTAGGGTATAGGGGAGAGCCTTTATATTTAAATGAAAAAAAGGTAATAGAAGGTAGATTTCATCATGGCTTAACAAAAGATCATTGGAAGAAAATACCAGAATGGCTTGATGATCCAGCAATGATATTTGATTCATTAACTGTAAAAGGCCGTATGGTTGCAGTTGCACCAGAGTTGGTAGATGGTAAGCCAGTGTATATAGTGCTTGATCCCAATTACAAACTACAGCGTTTATCGGTTCAGTTGTTAGTTAATGCTTATGATGATAATAGCGGAAATTACCCATTCAAAAGATGGATAGATGAAGGGTTTCTTAGATTTGAAAATGAAGATAAAGTCCGCTCTTTGCGTACGACAAAAGGGTTGCAATTACCCAGTGTGGTTCACGCAAAGAACGAGCTTGGTTATAAAATATTACACAAGTCAGATTTAGTCAAGTACCGCGCACAACAAAATACTACGTTAAATTCTATATCAACCACCCCCGTCGTCAACCCACACTCCAAAACTACTCTAAACCAAGCTGTCACTAAAGCAATGGATACCCTGTTTGGTCAGGGCTGGACTAATCGCTTAATGGCGACTGGTAAGTTCAAGATGATATCAGCTGCTGAAGCAACAGGTATTATTGGTAAAAATGCGATGTTCCATAAAGTTTGGCATGGTAGTCCACATGATCATAATGGCTTTGATTCAGCTTACATAGATACCGGTGAAGGCGCTCAAGCATTTGGCTGGGGGCATTACTTTTCTGACCTTAAAACTGTTGCTGAATGGTATAGAGATAAGCTACAAAACGAACAAGTTAAATTATTAGTTGACGGCAAAGATATCACTGATCTTGCTAGGAGTAATAGTAATAGCACTGAAAAATGGGCGCTAGGCATATTACTGGATAAATTGAAATATCCTAATATGAGCAGTAAGAACGGATTATCAGAAGATCAAATTAAAGCGATCATAGATAAAGTCATCTTAGAGCAAACGCCCCGTAGTGGTGAAAATGATCCTGGCTTTCTAAAAAGCATGGAAAAAGTTAGGGATTATTTAACTGAATTAAAGACTAAAAAATTAGAAATAGGCAGAGGCAAACTCTATGAAGTTGATCTAGCGCCAAAACAAGATGAATACCTTGATTGGGATAAGCCGTTAAGTCAGCAAAGTGACGTAGTAAAAGCAGGGCTAAGAGAACTACATAAGCAATTAGAGGGCGATCAACTCAATGAATACTTAGATAGAATTAATGCTGATTGGATTGAGCTGACAGGACAAGAACTTTATCAAAATATACTGGACCGGAGTCATCAAGATGGTCTATTCGATCATCCCGATATATATGATAGAAGTGTGCCTAATGATGAAGCATCGAGTCATTTGCTCCACTCACTGGGCATACGCGGTATTCGCTACAAAGCCGAACAAGGACAATCTGAAGCTAATAACTATGTGGTATTCAATGATGCTGATGTCAAAATAGAAGTTAAATACAGCAAGAATGGTGATGTCATTGCCTTCTATAATCCTGCTGATGATACTACGTACCTAGTCCATGACAACATTACTCAGAATACCTCAGATAAAGCGCTACAAGGCTTAATGCTGCACGAAATTGGTGTACATGCACTTACCCTCGGTAAATCCAATGAAGTGTTTAAAGACATCCTACGTCGATTTGAAGCACTGAAAGCAACAAACCCTAAAGTACAAGCGGCCTTTAATCGAGTACCTAAAGATACTAAAGCTGAAGATATCACTGAAGAAGCATTAGCGTACTACTTAGAGGAAAATCCTAAATCCTCACTGGCACAGCGCATTGTTGAATGGTTCCGTCAAGCTGTCAGAGCGCTGGGTAAAACACTACCGGTACTAGAACGTGCTAAATTCTCAAAATGGGCCAACAAGCTCACTGAAGCTGAGTTAATCGGCATGGCTACCAGTGCCTTAAAGTCTGCTCCCGATAGCTTACAGTTTGATAATGTGGGCCGTAATCGTGAGGGGATAAAGCTCAGTGGTGATAATAAGAAACGTCTAGCTCCTAATGGTAAACCATCAAACCTAAACGCTATGCAGCATGCACAGGTTAGGACAGAAGCGTTTAAAAAGTGGTTTGGTGATTGGGAAGTTGCGCTCAACAATAAAATTATTAATGAGCAAATAAAGCAGTATGAAAATGGTGAGTTACCTGCTAATGTAATTCTTAATATTGGAAATCCTAGTGGCTTATTGCAAGATCATGGAATTCCTAACTTACCTATTAAACTAAGACAATCTATTATTAGAAAAGCAGTAAAAATAAAGCATGAAATAGATTTTTCAGATTTAAATAATATTGCTATTTCTATACAAGCTCCAATAGCTATATTTGATGATCCAGATCACACAGGAACGCGTATTGCTATAACTGAGTTGCGTCATGCCGATGGAAATATAATGGCTGCTATTCGACTAAATGTAGCGCACGATGGATTGGAGATAAATGATATAAGAAGTATTCATCCAAAAAGAGATGAAAGTATTATTAGATGGGTTGAGTCCGGACATTTACTTGGACTAGATAAAACCAAAGGCCGCTCATGGCTTGAGAACTTAGCTGCGACCAGTTCGCGGCAGCCTCAAGTACAAGTAGCCTCTGATGATTCAATTCTATATGATGCTGAATATATTAGCAAGTCATCCAAAGTCGTCGATGAAAACGGTGAGCCGTTGGTGGTTTATCATGGGACAGATAAATCTTTTGATTCATTCGATATTGAGGCTACTGCTAAAAATAGAACAGGAAATCCTACTGGTATCTATTTAACTCCTTCAAAGGATGAAGCTAAATATTTTGGCAGTAATGTGTTCAATTTATTTGCAATAGCAGCAAATCCATATATTGAAGGAGAAAGCAAAGTTAATCAAAAAATGGCAAATACCTATGCACAAATATTAAAAGATAATTATCCGAATTATGGTGATGACTGGATTGATAACACCATTATTCCAGAATTTAAAAAGACAGGTCGATTCAAGGATATTCAAGGCGCTTTCAAAACAAGAGTAATGAAAGCTGGTGGTTTTGATTCATGGAAAGATGGCAGGCACATTGATGTATTTGGACCTAACCAAATAAAATCAGCCACAGAAAACAACGGTGACTTCTCTCAAAGTAACAACAGCATTAAATTCAGTCGCTCAACACCCAGCAATACTCCGGCTGATAATAGTGCCATGCGTTCATTCTTTGCACCGGCTAAAGGTAAGCAAGCCTTAGGCTGGTTAGCAGGGGTATTCCAACGTAATCACTTGATTGATTTTGTGGCTCAGGATTTACCGGAGTTAGTGAACTATAAGCTACTGTCACAGGCAAAAGATAACTTCACTAATCAGCGTGAAAATAAGATCGGTATTAGCTACAAAGAAATGATGGATAAGATGGATGCCAAGACCATGCACGAATTGGGTCGTGTGCAAGGTATGGCCACGCGGCTTGTTACCTTTGATCCTGCAACAGCTGATTACAACACACCAATGACAGAGGAAGAACGCGCTGTCTATGATGCTTATTCAGCGATGCCTGAAGGCGCTAAAGAAGCCTATGCCACTATGCGTAAGGCTTATCAAGATGATTTAACGGAAAAGAAAAATGCTTTGATAGAGCGTATTAAAGCCTTTCCAGCAGATCGTGAAACACAAGCTGAAATTATTAGCACTATCCAAAAGCATTTTGACCAATTCAAAGAAGGTGTCTACTTTCCCTTAAACCGTGATGGCGCTGTCATTGTTAAAGCCACTAATCAAGATGGCGAGTTAGTCATTGAGCATGTGGCTACACAAGCTGCTGCCTACAAGCTGGTTCAAGAAATGACCGCGCAAGGCTATGACAATACTCATATCATCGGTAAAGATGCCTATGATCGTGACTTACTGGCCGGTAATGCTGCTAATGAGATGGCTGCCTTAGCCCATAAGACGATTAGTGACTTAAAAGAAAAATCAATTCAAGGTAAACTCACTGAGTCTGACTTTAATGATTTATTCAGCGAGTTTAATCAGCTGTTAATTAATACGCTACCTGACTCCTCCTATCGTAAACATTTTATCCATCGTAAAGGTACTTTAGGCGAGTCAACCGATACACTACGCGCCTACGCTAAAACCCGTACCAGTGCCGTGAAGATGATTGCGTCTTTAACCTATGATCATCAGATCCAAGACGTTTTAAACAATGCTGATAAAGCCATTAAGGAAATGGATAAGGTAGCCGGCAGTGATACCCTGGCGATTAAGTCGATTGTTAATGAATTAAAACTGCGTGAAGCGGCACTGAAAAGCACCGAGATTAATGCTGTCTCACAAGTCTTAACCAGCTTAGGATTTATGGGTGCATTAGGCTTTAACATTGGTTCTGCGGCTGTCAACATGTTGCAAGTGGTCGGTGTTGCGCTACCCGAGTTAGTCGGTAAGCATGGCTATGTAGAAGCGACCAAAGAAATATCAGCCGCCTACAAGCTCCTGTTTAATCCTGCTAACTTAGATAAAGCATCGGGTCTTGATATTACTAAAAACCCACAGCTAACGGCTATTGCTAAACAAGCGATGGAATATTTGGCGAGTATCGGTAAGATCGATTTAACGATGACGCATGACTCCATAGCGGCAGGTAAAAATCCCTCTTATAGTAGTAACCCTTTAACCAGAGCCTTTGGTGGTGCGGCTAAGTATTCCGGTTATTTCTTCCATGTTGCTGAAGCGGCTAATAGACAAGTCACCGGTATGGCGGCTTTCAATCTGGCTTATCAAAAGAATGGTGGTGATTTTAAAGCCGCTATTGCAGATGCCATTGAGGTCATTGATCGCACTCAGTTTGACTATGGTCAGGGCAATCGTGCGAGATACATGATGAGCAACACAGCACGAGTCTTAACGCTGTTCAAATCTTATGCGTTAGGCATGAGTTACTTCATTGGCCGTAATGCCTACCAGTATATGAAAGGGGAGACACCTGAAGTTAGACTACAAGCTAAGAAAACGTTAATAGCCTCAATGGCGATGAGTTTTGCAACAGCAGGACTATTCGGTATGCCGATTGGTCTTGAAGCCTTTGCGGCTATTGGTGGTGTGTCTGCTTTCAAATACAAAGGCGCTAAGTTTGCTGTACCTGGCGCAATCGGTGGTATGTTGATCTTCCAGGCATTACTGGCCGGCCTTGGTGCAGATGATGAAGATGAGCTGGAAACTGAATTTAGAAACTGGTTGACCGATAACTTTGATCAAACAATAGCGGAATGGGTGACTAAAGGTCCAGCACGACTGCTACCGATTGGGGATATAGCAAGCCGTACCAGTTTATCCGAACTCTGGTGGCGCTCACAGAACAAACAGCTGGAAGGTACTGATCAATACAATGCTATCGCCACTGCGCTAATAGGACCCATAGGTTCCCAAGTAGCGGGCTTGTTTACCGCGAAGAAGATGTATGAAGATGGTCAATACTCACGCATGGTGGAATCCATGTCACCGGCCTTCTTGCGTAATGCCATTGCCGCTAATCGTATGGGTACTGAGGGTGTCACTAATCTTAAAGGTGACAAGATCATTCAACGTGATTTAACACCGGTAGAACTGATCAATAAAGTCATCGGTTTTAGTCCTACTGTGGTGACTAATACCTATGATGCCAACTCAGCGATTGCTAAAGAAAGCACCAAGCATACCCTGGCTAAATCGCATCTCGTCAATCAATGGATGTCGGGCGATGCAACAGAGCGTAGTGACTTAATGAAGGGTGCTATTAAAGACTTTAATGAATCAGTGCCACCGTCTGAGCGTATTACCTTAAAGAGCTTGTTTAAGTCGATGCGGTCCAGAAAAGGCATTGATAAGCATACGCACAATGGCTTATACCTCAGTAAGAAACAAAGCTACCTAAGAGATATAGGGAGATTCAACCGCCAAGAATAACGTTAACTACCTGATATTTTGAGAATTTAGCCCCGCTTTAGGCAAGAAATATCAGGCGTTTTATGCTATAAATCACTTTAAATTAAGCTACCTGTCGGGAGACACATAAATGGCTGCATTAACGAATTACACCGAAAACTTACTTTTATCGCATTTGTTCCGTACGGCTACATTTGCAAAACCCACCACATTATATATCGGACTTGCTACCGCTGTTGCTGATGCTGAAGCCGGTACTATTACAGAAGTAACGGGAGGCTCTTATGCCAGAGTTGCACGCAACCCTCTTGATGCTAACTGGGATGCTGCTGTTTCTAATAACGGTACAACTGCTAATACAGCGAGTGTTCAATTTCCTGCCGCTACTGCTGATTGGGGAACGATTACACATTTGTTTATTGCTGATGCCATAACAGGCGGCAATATCTGGATGATTAATGCCTTAACTAATGCTCGCACCATTACTAATGGTACTACTCCTAGTTTTGGAGCGGGTGCATTAACCTTCCAAATAGATAACTAAGATGGCCATTACCTACAGGAACTCTATCCCAACTGGAGCGGCTGGGATACTAAAATCATCGGCATTAACAGCGGCTGAGATTGATGCTAATTTTGCGTCATTACAAGTTAGTCCGACGCTATTAGGTACACCAACGCTCCCAACTAATGTTATTCCTGTAACGGCATCACAATACCCCACTGTCCAACCAACCCTCAACCTTGACTTTGCCAACAGCAAAAGCGTAGACCCTCGCATCACGTTCGTGCGTAATTCTACAGCGACTTATTATGACGGTCAGACGACTGCAATGGCTGAGCAGAATTTGTTGTTGCAATCTAATACCTTTTCTAATGCAGCATGGGTAGCAACTAATGGAACGGTTGTATCCGGTATAACTGACCCTGCTGGCACTACAACTGCATTTAGTTTTACTGCAACGGGTGTAGCGACTCTCTATCAAACATTAACAACTAAAGCGACACCTTATACTCTAAGCTTTTATATTCAGCGTGTGACAGGCACAGGTGCGGTTAATTTAACATTAGATGGCACAACACTAACTCCCCAAGCTATTACAGGCTCTTGGGCTAGGTATTCAGTTACAGCAACACCAACTGCGGTTAGTCATACTATTGGCTTACAGTTAGCTGTTATAACTGATTCAGTTAATATCTTTATTGCTCAATTAGAAAACAGAAGCAGTATGACTGCGGCTAATATTACTACCACCGCAGCCATAACTAACTACATCCCACAGCTAATGACAGCCCCTGCTGGTGTACCACGCTTGGGCTATAACCCTACTACGGGTGTGGCATTGGGGTTACTGATTGAGGAGAGTAGGACTAATTTACTGACTTATTCTGTAGGAAATGGCGAAAGTTGGAGCATTAGATCAGGGACTTTTGTAACAACTGCAAATGCTCAAGTAGCTCCAGATGGCACTATAACTGCTACACAACTTACAAAAACAGCAACAATTGATAGCATGTACCAACAAGCATTTACCGCAGTTGTTGGCGTAACTTACACAGCATCAGTTTACTTTGAAAAAACTTCAAGTGTTAACGTAATTGAATTTGCTATGCGTCTAGTTTTTAGTGGTGGTGATCTTAGTGGGTATTTAAGTTTTGATACGGCCACAGGAACTTATGCAGTTAGGACAGGTGTTTTAACAAACATAAATATAGTAGATTGCGGACGATATTGGCGTGTATATATGACATCAACCGGAACAACGAGTGGAACTCGTACTGATAGTTCTTTAATTATTAGATCTACAACTGGAGTTATAGTAGGTGGGTTTACTGCAACAGCACTAGGCTCTTGTATATTCTGGGGCGCACAACTTGAGGCTGGAGCATTTGCTACAAGCTACATACCCACAGTTGCCACCACGATAACTCGTGCTGCTGACCAAGATACACAAGCTACACAAGTAAATGTTTATACAGGAAGTATAAAATTAGAATTTATCCCCAATCATGGTGTTAGTTCTCTCGGATGCCCTTTATGGTCTAGCTATATAGATGCTTCTAATTACTCAGCTATATTTCACGATGGCACTAATATGTTATTTAGAAAGCGTATAGCCGGAACAAATTATGATGCTTCAATAGCATTAACTTACGTTGCTGCACAATTAATTAAAGTTGCTGTAAGTTGGTCAAATGTAAATATTAATATCGCAGTTAATGGTTTATTGGGAACAGCAAATGCCAATACCTTACCTTTACAACTTAGTTCTATTCAAAGAATAGGGGCGCTTGAGTTTTTAAAACAAGCTAATAATGTTGATGAAGTTAGAGTTGATGGGGGGGTTAAAAATATTGCGTATTATCCTATTGTGCTAAGCACTTCCAATCTTGTGGCGTTGACATCATGAAAAGACTAATACTTACAAGTCCCACGGGGCTAACAGTTGACCAACTGACACCTGAGCAACAAGCGGGTATTAGCTCGGTGTTTGCTCAGTACATTATGCCAATGCCTGGAACTATCAGCTATGGTACAGAAACTTATACAATCACTACACCTGACCCTGAGTCTACAACAGAAGCACCATTACCCGACATTATCACAGTGTACACAGGGCTATCAATCCTAGATGCAACTACCCCGGACAACTTTACTGTTGAAGCGATTACAGCACTGGGCTTGCCGTTTACCGTGATGGGTATGTGGCAATGGGAAGGTAATGCTAATGATGCTTTAATTGAGTTACAAGCACTAGACCCTAGTTTCATTAACTATCTACCGGATACAACAGACGAGGACGGTAATCCTGTACCGCCTGTTTTGCATATACCGAATAACTGGGCTGGTTGGCCGGAGGTGATCTTATGAGTACACTAATTGGTACAGCACCCGATCAAGTGCCTATCAATGGTATGTTGGGCAGGGCTGCTTTCTTAAATCAAGATGTACCTCACTCAGGCGCATTGCAGACTATACAAGTAGCGCCAACCATAGCATCAGCAAATACCATTGCGCCAACTGCGCTTATTACGTTTGTATCAGATAATATCAGCATTGCAACCATCACACCGCCAACAGGCTTATTGACAACAGGTGGGCAGATTACAATTATCCCTAAAGATGCTCTAACCTTTAGTACAACTACGGCAGGGAATATAGCTTTGGTTACTATTGCTGTGCAATATAAAGCATTGATTATGACGTATGATGCTACTACTACTAAATGGTATCCATCTTACTAAGGAATAATAGTGGCACAAGTTTATAGTAATACTTCTTATAATACGGATGGGTACTGGCTACTTGCTGAGGAGTATTTGGCCGGTAATTTATCAGCTACTCCATTAGTAACGGGCAATATCTATTCGACCACCAACTTGGTAGGGGCAATAAACGTATCGTCCAGCCTCTTAGGTAATGTTTATTCGTCAATAGAGCTAGGATCTGTTGTCAATATTCAGCCGATACTAAATGGAAGTATCTATTCAACCATGTTGATGGGTGGCAGTAATATTATCTGCAATCCTGTCTTAAATGCGGGTATCAGATTAGATATGTTTGTGGGTAGCATTATTACCAACAGCTGTGCATTGTCTAGTTCAGTTAGCCTGACTATGGCTTTATTTAATGACATCAAAACAACACCAAGTTTAGCTGGAAGTATCTATTCAACCATGTTGATGGGTGGAGCAGCTACTATCACTCCATCACTAATAGCAAGATTAACATTCCCTTCAATTTATATCGGCCATCTTGGTATTGAATCTTTAACCCCTGTACAGCAAATTGAGTCACTTACAGCTATCCATAATATTGAATCTTTAACCCCTGTTCATCAAATAGGTCTGTACTAATGAATATTGAAGAAATTATTTATACCGGACGAGATAATGAAATTATATTTTCACTATCGACAGACGGTACACCTATCAATCATAGCCTCATTACCCGCTGCCAGGTAAAGATTGGCACAACTATGATTGACAGCCAAACAACGCCTAACCTATTTAGCATGGTGAATACAAATAGAATTATTCTCACGCTAGGATTAACAACAATAGCGGCTGGAGATTACACCGCCAAGCTCTATATATTCGATTTAGATAATATTGAGGGTGTTGCTTGGGGCGAGTTTGAAGTAACAGTTACCACTTAGTTTTACCACCCTCATGTCGGGAGACACACAATGGGTAAGTTAATCGCAGTATTTATTTTCATCAAGTCGCGTTTACGCGAACCATCAACCTTTGCCTCCATTGCAGCTGTAATGGCCTTTGTTGGCGTTAAACTCGATCCTGGTGTCGTCCAAGACTGTATAAACACCGGCACTGTACTATTCGGTGCATTAGGTTTTTTCGTCAAAGAAGCCCCGCCAATTACCACAGTCTAACCATTTTACTATTACTAACTGGATGTGCTGTGTCGCCTACTTGCGACATCACGCCCAGTGCTTATATTAACGAGGCGCAGCTCGTCACTATTGGCAATGCAACAGCAGTTGCAACGCTATCATGTCAATTCTAGGAGTTACCCATGTCAACAGTAGTCACATTCTTAATCACTCAACTAGCCACGCTGTTAATCGGCTCTAGTACATTTTCTCGTGTTGAAGCCTGCGTTGAGCGCTGGAACGATAAAGTAATTTCAGAACAACAGCCAGAACTAAAAGGAAAGGACAAGAAGAAAGCTGTATTAGCTGAACTCATTGTTCTAGGTATTCTGCTTGAGGGTTGGCTGCTTAATCTCGTTGTTGAGTTAGCTGTTGCCAAAACGAAAGACATTATTCCCTCTTCATATTCTTAGGGAATTGCCGTGACCGATGACTTGAATATTAGGTTAGTGAAAGTGGAACAGCGATTAGATGGTTTGTGCCGAGAACTGACGGAAGATAAAGCGGAAAGTAAGCATCAATATGAACGTATCTGTGAATCACTCGATGTGCTAAAAAAAGAATCAGCTAATAACAAAGGGTTCTTCGGTGGCGTAGTCTTTGCTGTCGGGGCGATATTTGCCTTTCTAGCGTACATTATGGGCGTTAAGTAATTATGCGCTAATTACATACGCGATCCTGAAAAAGCAAAACCCCCGACAGCGGCAAACTGGCGAGGGTTTTTAATCCAATCCTTAAAGCAGAAGGAAAGAATATATATGCAGTTTAACGTAAATGATGGAGTAGTCAAGATGCTAGAGCTATTAGCTAGTAATAAATCATTGCAAGCCTTTATTGTTATATTGGCAATCATTATAAGGTCCCCTGATATTATTTCAGCCATGACGGGATTAATCATACAAATAACAAAAGGGTGAAAGGGATGACAGCGTTAGAAATATTGATGAAGCTAATTAAAGAGTCCGAGGGCTGTAGTTTGACGGCTTACCGCTGTCCGGCACATATATGGACGCTGGGTTATGGTCAGACCAAAGGCGTAAAAGAAGGCATGGTATGGACACAGCAACAAGCGGATGATGATTTACTGGCAACAGCGATGGATGTGATTGCACAAGCACTAAAAGCCAGTCCAGTGTTAGTTAATGCAACCATGCAACGTCAAGCAGCCATTTCTGACTTCATCTATAACCTTGGTTTGGGTAACTACAACAAATCAACACTGAAGCTCAGAGTAGGGCAGAGTAACTGGATCTCAGCAGCAACAGAAATTAAGAAATGGAATAAGGCCGGTGGCGTTGTCTTGAAAGGTTTAACGATTAGACGTAAAAAAGAAGCGGAGTTGTTGCTGGCTTGAGTAATTTATTTATTGATAATTCTATGTATAGCGTAAAAGTTTTTTTTATTAGTTCCTGCTTGAATAGCCATATACCTAACTAAATCATGGCTAAATGGTTGTTTTGGACAGTCAACCGTCACATAGCCAGCATGACCTTCTTTACGCCATTTTTCGTGAGAAGTGCTATGTTGAGAGAATAAAGAAAAGCCTAAATATCTAAGTATGTTTTTTACTTGATCGCATGTTAATGGTGGGTGCTGCGAACTCATGCGCTATGATAAGGCCTATGTGGAGTAGGTGTTTGAAATGTGTATCCCAGCCATCTGCTAATAGCGCGGTAGTTGTGTAAGAATGAAACAGCATAATAAACTACCCAATCTTGCAAAGGCGCTCTTCTTTTTAACAAATGAGCGGTATATTTTTTATCTAGGCCATCAGTTGACTCATATAAATATTCATTTATCTCTGTGCTTAACTTTATTTTTGCTTCTTCTTGAGTATCACCAACAGCATAAAGTGTAAAATCCAAGCATCTTGCAGACCAGTAGGACCCTTCTTTTTTAATTATACAATGCAGTAAATTATTCATTGCTTTTGTCTCAATCGTTATTGCCTGCAAAAAGCATAGCATGGGTAGCTAGTTGTACAAAATAAAAGTATATAATTTTTAACGATATAACTACTTAATCTCGTGGCTTGAATCTAAGCCACAAAACTAATCCGTTAATTTTGAGTGCTTAAAACACTCTAAGCAGATTATTAGATTAAACTTTGGGAACTTATCATATTTAGTGCATTTGTGTTCTGGTTTGAACCAGTTATATATTTTCTTTATCATAAGTTCCTAAATATCAACGTCACCTGGATTAATATTGCAGTATCTCTGCAAAGTTTTCCAGCTCGAATGTAGTGTGATCTGCTGTACATCAACTATTGATAGTCCTCTTTCAAATAGTCGGCTGGTTGCTTCATGGCGCATATCATGAAAATGTAAATCTTTAATATCCAGTAAGTGACAGGCATTAGTAAAGTATTGCCCTACTGTTTTTGAATTGTAAGGAAAAACCCTATCATCAACTTTAGGTTGACGCATGACAATCTTATAAGCACTTAGCGGCATTTTAGCACGTTTACTAATGACTCGCTTAAAGGGGTCTTTTAAGCCGTACACCATATACGTCCTATCTTCATGGCGAATATCATCCCACCGAATACGCATGATTTCAGACTGTCTACGAGCCGAATAGATTGCAAACCACATCAAGTCAAGCATCGGTACATTCATTCCTTGAAGCCGTCTTGATAGCGCCCAGATTTCCTCCTTTGTTGGCCTTCTAGTTCTAGTCTCAGACGATTTAATCAAGCCATTGTCTTTGAGTATCTTTCTGGCCTCGTCAAATATGCCCATATTAAAATCTAACTTGTGCATACCTGACATCGTTTGGACAATACCACTAAGCCAAATCAAATCATTTCCAGCGGTTTGGGGTTGGCACTCCTCATTCCTGAGCTTAATATGTCTCACTAAATCTTTTACAGTTAATTTATGAATATCTATACGGCAAATATCTCTTCTTCTCAAACCTTTTAAGTCAGACTTTTTTGTTCTACCTTCTGGACTAAACGATTCGATATATTCATCAATTAAAGTACCAATAGGCAGATAGGCTTTCTTTGCATAGACGGACGTTTCTTGTAATTCAACCTCGCGTCTCATGCCCCAGTCTTTAGCCAATTTAGATTTTAAAAAGGTTTTAGACTCTCGATGAATTACAATGCCATCTTTTCTGATGACCACCTCACATTTAAATTTAATAGTGCCATCTGTGAGGATATATTTTCTTATTGAAGCCATAATCAGTCCGCATGAAGTTTGATGCGGACATTATGCGGACTGATATACCTAAAATGCAAGATTTTAATCTATTTTAAACCATGATAAACCGAGATAAACTGGATCATAGCTTCTGTGTTGCGCCCATGCTAGATTGGACAAATACTCCATATAAAATGCGGTATGTGGCGCTTCATGCGGACTGGACGCGGACTGCTTAAACTTATCCACAGATTTTATGATCTGGAACGGCTGTCTAAAACGTCTGCTAATTGCTCAATATCGACAAGCCAAGGTGATTTTGCAGATCCAAGTCTAAATGCTTTTATACCACCCAACTCATTTTTTAACGCCATTTTAGAGATTACACTCGCATCGCTAATGCCCAAATACTCAGTCGATATTTGAAGCAGGGGTACAAACTTTTTATTATACTGCTTAAATAATGCTTCAGATGTTTTCATGATTATTGCCTAGAATATAAATTTTCAAGCACGTCTTTCGACCAAACTGCTTTTCTAAATTTTTTATCATCGAAAATTGCATCCATAAAGCTCTCTCCAATCTCGATATTAGTCATACAATCTCCAGCAAATATCTTATCGCCATCCAGCCACTCTTTTGCTGCTTTAAAACAAATACCGGCACTAGATAATTTACTAAGCTCACAACGACAAGGGTCGCCAAATTCTTCAATGTTCCAAAACAAATCATGTTCAGAATTTGCAGCAACTACTCCGTAATACCCAGTTGGCACGCCCTCGTCATTAGTAAATCTATAGGCATATAATTTCATTCCACACCTACCTCATTCCTAATCACCGGTGGTGTAAGCGTATAAGGATTATTAGGTGACTGAGTGGACCATTCAGCACCATAACGACCATTCGGATTATTAATAGAATTAACACCCCAGGTACTACCATACGGTCCACTTGGATTAGCGGTTGAATCATACTGATACGGAGATCCACCTAATTTACCGAGATAGGTACCATCTTGAGCATAGATATCAGCACCTGTTGCTGATGTACTTAGTAACAGCAACACAATTAATTTAATTTTCATGTGAAATTTCCTCTAGTGATTTAATATTCTGTTGCAATGCGTAATAGCCCATTGCATGTAGACAGGCCTCATAACTGCCGTCTGTTGATGATTCCCAGCCACTAGCCTGGGATTTAATTTTCTCTAAGTGTTCTTTCATTTGTTCAAGATTAGTTATCATTTCTTTTATCCCTCTCTTTTAACATTATGTCTGCCATGTCATAAGAGTTACTAGCTGCGTTATTCAGGCTAGTTGCATCTACTAACAAACTCTGCATCGCCAAGCCAGCAAAGTGGTCACGCAGGGATATTCCTTCTCGTAAATCTTCTCGTAAATCATGGTTTTGTGGAACTGTGTAGACAGGAACAATATCTTTAATATTATGGTATGTGATATAAGGCTTATCAACTTTAAATATTGTTCCCCATTCCCCGTGGCAATCCATCTGTTTGTACATCCACGCCACAGGCTCTTGCTCAGGTTGGGCGAGTAGTTCATCATTAACCTCTTTAAATAGCGGATTAAGGTTTGCACCTGCATCAAGCATAAAATCCAAACACCTTTTTAGTAACTCTCTTTCTTTACTCATTCCTCACCTCCTCAACTTCAGCCATTGCGTTTATATGGACAATCTTTTCATATTCATTCCAGCATACAGAGTAGGAGCCGTCTAATCTTTCAAATCGAAGCACTGTATTTGATTCATCGCCCACGATAGTAAAAAAAGTATCTCTGGGTAAGTTATAGAGTTTCATTAGTAAACCCCTTTAAAACTCACTCTTTCGGTTTTAGGCCGGCTTGCTTGAGCCATTGCTAACCTCGAGAAGTTCTCTATTCGCTCATCATGTGGTAAAAACTTACCGGCAAAAATATCTCTAAATGAAATAGTTGAAATAGTTTTAGCTGTTTTCTTTTTAACTTTTTGTATTGTTGGAAACCCATAAATATCTGAATCTAAAGACAGCACCCATTGATCAATTATTTCTTTGTCATACCGCCTAATATTGTAATGATCTTCCAGGCTAATATAGGGTTTGCAGGGTAGTTTTCCCTTGTAGCACATTTGAGCCACAGTTGACGCGGTTCTCTTAATCAAAAGACCTATTTCATGTCTGGTGTAACCTTTTGAAGATTTAATAGACTTCACTTCAGGCCGATTGTTATTGGCTATCCAGTTGATCATAATATCTTCTGGGTAGAATATAATCAGACGATCACGCCTCTTTGCTGTATCAATGGGGAATACTTCACCGACACAAGGCAACTGTCCATTACGATCCATTACACCCACTTGGTTAGAGCTAATCCCCATTAACTTTGCTACTTCTTTACGGTTTAAATAACCTTTTTTAGTTTCCATTTTGTGACCTAATAGAGTCGATTGTTATTTTTCTGTTCAGTCGTGCCGGTTGATAAAAGTTAATCAGCATTTCAGGATACTCAAACGGCTGCCCAGGTTGCTGTGTAAAATAAACATCCGATTCATTACTAAAATTGTAGGCTTTCTTCATGCCAGTTTTAGGGCCATTACGAACCTCAGAAAGAATCTTATCTTTTAACGCGTCAATATCTTCCTTCAAGTAATACTTCTTACCTTTTATCGTGACAGGTTTAGGTATTTTTCCAATATTCCCCCAACGATAAACCGTCAAGGGGCTTGTTTTAAGAATGACGCAGACTTCGCACCGGTTATAGTAGCGATTCATAGTTAAGCCTCTAATTTAACGATTTTGGGATAGGTGCCTGACTCATCAACTACCGCTGCTGTTGGTTTGGTTGCGTGTTCTCTTGCCAGCTGTACACAATCGCCCAGATCATTAGGAGGCGGTGCAGACAGCGAGGCTATCCACCTTGCCCACCATTGCAGAGCCTTTTCTTTAGCAAAGCCTTGATGGTTAAAACAGATCCACTCAGTACCTATAATTTTCAATCCAGCCCAATAATCAACTCTCATACAGGGATTGCCGCTTTGTTTTCCAATATGCTCTCTGTAAGTGACGTTAGTGACATCATAAGTAACAATCTTGGCCTCTAACTGGCTCCTCATGATTGCCGCGTTACTAGCTTCTCTTGCTGCTTTCTCTTCGGCTTCTCGCATCAACGAGCCGCACTCAGGACACTCCAGCAAACTAGCCGGCCTAACTTGCGCCCCGCAGTCATCGCAAATAGCATAAGGCGCAGCACCAGAATTAGATGATTTACTTTTTTTCCTACCTTTTATTGCATCTACTGGGCCGAGACGAGCAGTTGTATCGGTGAAGTCCAACCAAAGACAATCCGTCTTACCATTCGATATACGCATACCACGACCAGAGCCTTGCACATAGAGAACAGGGCTTTTAGTCGGGCGTAACCATAAGATGCAATCAATATCTTCAACATCAAATCCGGTAGCCAATGCCAGTACAGTAACCAGGCAACGCAATTCACCCCGTTTAAAGCTGTCGATCAGCTCTTCACGTTCTTTCTTAGGTGTTGAGCCACAGACCAGAGCAACCGCTATGCCTAGCTCAGTAAGACAGCTTACTAAGTGTTCAGCATTGGCAACAGTTGGAGTAAAGGCTATCCACTTCTTTCGATCTACAGCTAAGTTACAAGCCTCAACCGCTGCTGACTCTATATAAGTGTCAACACGATCAGATAGATCCGAAATAGCGAAGTCGCCATTAACGATTTTCAAGTCGTCAGTTTCAATATGCGTACTGACGTTATCAATAGGCCGTATCAGTGGCGATAGAAAACCAAGATCCAGTAATTGCTGTATCTTGACTTCGTGAGCTATGGAGCAAAACAGCGGGTCCTTACCGTCGGTTAGCCAGGTACCGTTACCTCTGAATGGAGTCGCTGTTAAGCCGACTACTCTAAACTCACAATACTTGGCCAGATCATTTAGAAATTGGCGGTATTGACCTGATCCATCAGGGTTGACCAAATGGCACTCATCGATAATCACACAATGGATATTGCCTAAGACATGTGCATTTTTAGCGATAGAACCAATGGTCGCGACTATCACATCCGCTGTTGGTACTTTCTGCCCTAAGCTGGCAGAGTAATAACCGATACTGAGATGACGAGGCAATATGCGCCTTAACTTGTCGGCATTTTGTTCAGCTAGTTCTTTGGATGGTACTAAAATGATTGTTCTTGGATGAGCTTCAGGCCAGGTATCAAATAACAGTCTAACTAACTCAGCAATGATAATTGACTTACCGGCACCAGTTGGGAGGGCCAGTATGGGACAGCGATCAATAGATGGATTACCAACCCACCAGTGATATAGTGCGTCTATGCTCTCCTGTTGATATTCACGGGGTTTCATTATTGTATTCCTCACATTCTTTATAAAAACTTATCTGCAAATCTTCGTAGGATTGTTTTCTGGCTTCTTTATAAGCCTTTTGTCTAGCTGCAATAGATTCTTTATTAGCTTGGTAACTAGCCTTATTTTTAGCTAAAACAGATTCTTTATTAGCTTTGTAATAATCTTTTCTATAAGCCGCAATAGCTTCTTTATTAGCTTTGTAATAATCTTTTCTATAATCCGCAGTAGCTTCTTTGTTCGCTAGGAGGTAAGCCTTATTCCTAGCTAAAACAGCTTCTTTGTTAGCTTCTCTATAAGCCTTTTGTCTAGCTAAAATAGCTTCTTTATTAGCTTTGTAATAATCTTTTCTATAATCCGCAGTAGCGTCTTTATTGACTGCTACCCAAGCCTTAGTAGCCATTAAAAATACTCCGGTGTCTCAACTATCATGACTAAAGTTTCCCACCCCAAACTTTACTTGTTTCAGATTTTTTAATAGGGATGTATTCAAACATATCAGATGGGAGACGATACCTATACTCATGCAATGAATTAAGGGCATTATTGACAGATAGCGGACAACATTTATCCCTGATAATAATGCCTAATGCAGTTGCATATACCAATGATACTAATTTTTCTGGATAATCTTCGTTTTCTCGTACCTCTACGTTACAAGCTCCCCAAGAGCATTCATACATTCTTTTGCGGTCATAATAAATATCCGCATCAGTTACAACTATGTCTATAGAATTACGGTTCCACTCTATTACATTATGTATAATTCTTCCTTTATCCCGGATACGGACAAGATCGTTTTCATAGTTTTCTGGATCAAATTTGTTTGGCATTAAAAATACTCCGGTGTCTCAACTATTTTGGCATTAAACTCTTTTCGCATTTCTTCATTAACGGGATCCCCTAAGACAGACTTAGAGCCAGCAAAATGAATTTCATCTGAGCGATAACCATCGGCAGAGTTACTGAATAACTCGCCATTCAGCTTGTTTCTGTACGTCACGATATTAAGCTCTTGTGAGCCGTCAACCACTTCAGCGAAATTAGCTAAGTGTGTCGGTGCAAATCGATGATGAATACAGCCAGCCTTTTGTTCAGCAACACTTAAATTGTCATTCTTAAAGTAGCCGCAGGACCATTTACCATTGCGTTCCGGTGTTACATGAGCGCAGCTACGACAAGTTGGAAGGGGGGCCTCAGTACCATGACAAATATTACTAAAGTCACACCACTTACATAAGTAATACGATGGATCACTAGAGATGCCCATTGGGGCTTCTTCACTAAAGATTATCTTTTCTGCTGTCTTGAGTAGCGCTTGGGCTAATTCAGGGTCAGCATCAATAATCTCGGTGTGTAAATCATCGGTATTTTTATTGACAGCCATATATAAGGCTTTTGTCATGCCGGTGAGTGACATGTAAATTTGCATTTGTGCATAGTGCTGGGGCTTTGATGTCTTAACGCCTTTACTGATTAAATCTTTAAAACTCCTTTCGCCATGCGTTTTGAACTCGACTACTAAGTAAATATCAGGGTCAGAAGGTAGGCCCTTAACAGCACCGTCCATAGAGCCGCCAAAATGGCCGCCCAAGGCAGATACACGCCATTGCTTACCCTCTTCAGGACCTTCTGTTACTTCACAGCCAATCCATCGCAGTTCTTCAACAAAACGAGCTTCAGCGAGTTGCCCAGTTTCAAACAGCCTAAGCATACGACCATCGAAACTAGACTTCTTTACCCAACGAAAGCCGTACCACAATGCCTTTGAACAAGGCGCACCGATCTGACTTGCACCTAAATGAGGGCGCAGGCCATCGTCATTGCGTTCAACGCGGGCTTTATATATCAAATCGGTTAATGTGCTACGGCCTTCCATGATTAAACCCTAACTGCCCAAGGAGCCGCACCATTAGCAGCGACAGGAGCGGGTGTTGGTTGAGCGTAAGCTGGTGGAGTGAAACTTGGCGCAGCATGACTAGCAGAGCCATTGGCGGCCTCATAACCCACTATCTCATTACTGTCATCATAGTTAGAGCCTGGAGCAGCGATACGGATCTTAACTTTGATAGTGACAGGAAGGTTATGCAGCTCTGAAGTATCTTTAAGCTGTAAGATACCAACAGCGTGACACAACTGTGAGAGTTGACCTTGACCAATACTTTCAGCTTTAGGGTTATTATGCTGAACATTGATGTTAGAGAAGATGCGACGATTCGCGTACTGCCCATCAACAATTTGCAGTTGCAGACTTAAGCCAGTGCCATTACCCGATTTAAGCAGCTTCATTTCAGATGAAGTGACCAAAGCCAGATAGTTACCTGCTGGAATGGGTGCAAAGCTGGTTTCTTGTGGTTTAACAGCGGTTGCGTCAAAATTAAATAGTGCCATGATGGTTACCTTCTTATAGTGTGGTTTTGATGTTGTCGGAAAATTCCGAATAGTTAAGCGCTTGATTTTTTAGTCCAAAACGATTGCCTCCACAGTGGGCAGGGTGCGGTTCGAGATGCAAAATTCTTGCGCCAGTTGTTGTAGCCTTTGTTTCAGTTTTGTTGAATCCTGATTCGTTTTGGCGCGTGACAATCTTATAGCCGGCATAACCAATCACGTCTGCCCATTCCATGATTAACGCTGATGCTCTGTCATGCAGTTTCAATACATGCGAGTCATAACCGTCAGTCATTGGATCGTCGATGCGTTTGATCTTGTCGTGAGCGATTAGAAACACACCTATGTTCTTAGCGTTGCGTAGGGCTTCAAAGCCTGACAGCAGGGTACGCCACTCTTCAGCAGCGGCTATATAGCCTTTGCCATAGCCTGCTTGCTCGATGTCTTTCCAGCCATTAGCATTGCAGACATGCTTATGAATAAGCGGTTCGCACCAGTCGAGTGAGTCTAAAAAGACATTCTCAAAGCCATGATCTTCAGTAATAAGAACTCCAAGAGCCTGATAGACATCATCAAGCGTTGTTGCTAACGGGAAAGCTACTGTGTCGATGTTAGTGGAACCATCTTCAGTTAAGATCCCTACGCAGTTTGGTGCGGAAGCTGCAAAAGTTGTTTTACCGATCTTTCCAGGTCCTACGATAACGACCTTCTTAGCGGCCAGTCGTTTTGTCTTACTAATTGATTGTAAATTTAAGGCCATAATGGCGTGTCCTATCTGATTGTTAATGCCGGTTTTGCCGGAGTTGAGGTTATAAACTTGGCGGCTTGTAAATAAGCCACGTCATCTAATTCTTGTACGGCTCTCATCGCTGTTGTTGAGATGTCTGCTGCCCATTTAAAACAGTTTTGCGTGTTTCTACCCAATCCTGCCCAACTTGCTTGCAGACTGGCTGTATCAACTTTGCGAGACACTTTATAAGTAACTGTTACTTTGCCTTCTTCAGTTGACTCAGATACCGAGCCTTCTTCTTTATGCGGCATCAAGTTAATAATTAATGCTTCAAGCTCACGACGCGCAAATGTAGCGTCGTTTTCGGCTTCTTTGGCAATCTTCCACTCAGCGACTAAATCGTTTAACGCCATGATGGTTCTCCTATATAATAAAGATGCTCGGCTCGTGTGTAGCACTTGCTGAAGCGGTTAAGATAAAAAGCGTTCTTTGTGTGTCTTGCTGGTAAGCCTCGTCTAAAGTCCTTACTAGCAAGATGTTCACACAGCTGTTTAAAAGATTTCACTCTAGTCCCCAGGCATCAATTAATGACATTGGCGAGATAGGTTGATAATTACCGTCAGCTTTTGCTTGAGTTGAAAACAGATACAGCGATAACAGCAGTACAGCAGTAATGATGATTGCTGTTGCTACTTTGCCAACACTGCTTGCTTCAAAGTCATCATCAATCAGCTTTAACTCATGTTCATCAAGCAAGACTCGACGGGCTTCTTGTTGCACCCAGCGTTTGTCTGCGTAGTCGTGTTTAATCGGATATTTAATAGCCATGTTATTTCTCCTCAAATTATTATTAATGCCCAGTTCACATGGGCTTGTCCGTTATCTCGCAAGAGTGGTGCGATATACAGGACTGAAGCGTGTACACAATTTATTCAGCTGATTACTGTTTCGGGCGCTCAGTAAGTGCGACTTACCTTCCTTTCGCGAACGGGTACCCCACCTAGTATTAAGAGGCCGCGTAGTTCACTCAATAATCATGTGAATAAATGCTGGTTACGTTATCCAGCTGTACAACAACTCCTCCTTAGAAAATTTGTTGTTGCATCGTAAATACAGCCCCAGCTCGGACATAACGTATTACTTATTTAAAGCCAGTCTGTATTCTCGGTTTTTGTAAAGCCAATCACCGACAACCGCTTACCCAAGAAACTGATCTACTCAAAAAGACCCCCACCGAGATGAGGGTTTGAGTTGAGGAATAACCCTTCAGTAGTTATAAGACTGAACACGAATGTAATCAGAACGGGCGGTACTGACATCAATGCTCAGTCTTATAAAAACTAATGGTGTTAAAAGAGCGGGGCTGCGAGGATCAAATGGGTAGTTCGTTCCCATCCTGCGATTCTTCGACGGGAATCTTCCGTTTCGTCTCTGCGGAATGTGTTTTCCGTTTCGTTGAAAGCTATTATCCGTCTTTACCGGATTATGTCAACCACCAATACCGGATATTTCAAACAAAATAACACCTAAAGACACAAGTGATTGATTAATTTAGGGATTTATTTAGAAAATAGTTGCGCGATTTGGGCGGAAAGTTTCCGCCCAACTATTTCAGGCAATAAAAAGCCTCGGTTAAGAGGCTTAGATGGGGTATTGGGGTTGGTTATTTGGACTGATTAGTGCTAATTTGTTGTGTAGGCTGTGGTGATTGAGTAGGAAAAACTCTTTGAGCAGCAAATAATAATCCCATTGCGGTAATTATAGTTGCGATAATCCAGCGTGTTTGGGTATGAATTTCTTTTGATACTTCTGTTCTTAAGTCGGAAATGTCAGTTTTAGTTGCATAGTTTGACTTAATAACTGCTATATCAACCTCTATGGAACAAACTCTTTTTTCAAGCTCAGTCATATTTCCACCTCCACCATTTCCGCTTTGCCTTTTAATTTCTTCTGATATTTCTTCTTTCATCCATGATAAATGCGGATGATTTGGGGTTCCTTCTATTCGTAATGACTTATCTGGTGAACTCATTTAGCCACTCCCAAATATCATTACTTGCATAACCCCAATAACCTGAGAAATTAATAACAATAGCACTTCCTGTTTCTCCATCAGAAAGACCAAGATCGTCAGATAATTGCTTACTTGTTCCGGCATAAGAAACTAACCAATCGCCATTTGAAAGGCAGTAACAAGCGTTACCAAATTTTTCAGATATTAGTTTATTCAGATTTTCTTTATCTGTTGATAATGGGATAACAATGAAATTAGCCATAATTTATATATTATTAATCAGCTCTTGTACTTAGTATAACTTATTTCTTCTTGCTATTCTGCGGATTACTTATTACATTCAGATAGGTGTGTTGCCAGTTGCCATCTGTAAAACCGCTTATTTTAAATCTTCGTAGTCGTGCTGTACTGCTTCAATAAATTCTTTACTTGCCGGCCCGTCTCCCTGCCGCCTACGGTACGAGGCCAGAGGATCAGGCAGGTTCAACCCACCCCCCCCCCC
>Ga0075464_10000022_pt1 | contig 54131 bp, 51 predicted proteins | sample DEB19_08_DNA_5_FD_75068 | JGI IMG/M metagenome (GOLD analysis project Ga0075464, IMG submission 75068) | Aqueous microbial communities from the Delaware River and Bay under freshwater to marine salinity gradient to study organic matter... | ecosystem: Environmental > Aquatic > Marine > Coastal ...
AATGCCACATTTACTCGAGACTCTCAATTTCTTGAACGTGTATGTACAATTAATGTTGATGCAAATAAATTCACCGATTCTATTGGAAATTATAATACTGCTGCAACCGAATTTACTTTTACTTATGATGGTGTTCAACCTAAAATCACTATAGCAGCAACAGTCGGTCCCAGCAATGTAGCCCTTGCAACTGGTGCAACCACTAATCACCCATCCATATTATTAACATTCACGTTGTCTGAAGCGCCATCTGGATTTGAGTCCGCTTATATTAGTGTTACGAATGGTACATTAGGTACTTTAACAACTCAAAACAATGAAAATATGGTTTATTATGCCACATTTACTCCTTATCAAAGTGGTGAAAGTGGTAAAACTGAATGTTCAATTTCTGTTCCGGCAAATAAATTCACCGATGCTGCTGGAAATTATAATACCGCTTCTAATGATTCAATCCCATTTACTTTTACGTTTGATAATACTAAACCTACCATGGAAATAAAATCAACGACCGATGGTTCCGCCTTTGTCAGCGGTTCAACCACCTATATTTCACCCATAGAATTAACATTCACTTCGTCTGAAGCAACAAATAATTTTGAGGTAGGGGGCATTGATGTTACTGGAGGTAAATTAACTAATTTTGCTGGAAGTGATGCGGATTATACGGCCACATTTACTCCAACGGGAGCAGGTTTATGTACGATTGGTGTTGCAGGTGGTGCTTACACCGATGCTGCTGGAAATAGTAATTCTGCGGCAACCACATTTACTTTTACATTTGTAAGAATTGTGTCATTTGATGCGAATACCCTTACCATCGCCAACAGCATTGACACGAACGCTACCGACCTAGTTTCGTTTGTTCTTCCGGCCGGAGAAGAAATGTCCAATATAAATGTCGCAGCTTTCACCGGAACCGGTACAATTACGTATGATTTATCTACTGACGGAGAAAGTGTTAGCAGTGGCACATTTACTGGAACCGGAACAAATTTGCTCGGCACCAATTTATTATTTGCATCAACAAATACCATATATAAATTGACGTTGGTCGCGAATGATTCTATTGCATATACGATTGTTGGAACGAAGCTAGTTAATTATGGAAATGTAATCCCCACTGCATTGTCGTTTCTTGATGATATATTGACCATCCAAAATAGCATTGTTTCTACGGATGTTGACAAGGTGTCGTTTGGTCTAACCGCAGGTAGCCGATTTTATTCATTGGACGTGACAAGTTTACTCAACCCAAATAGTATAAGTTATGTGTTAGAAATATTAGGTGGGTCGACCGTATCATCGGGGAGTTTCACTCAAGTTGGAGTTAACCTGCTAAACGGGCATGTACTAGAACCAGACACCAATACGACTTACATTTTAACGTTAACGTGTGGCGCCACCAATACATATTCCATTGTTGGCATGGCGGAAAACAAATCAAAATCTGCAATTGATAAGTATTGCGAACGAAAGACGGCAACGTGCAATAATATCGGTTATAACAAAATAGTCACTTCATCAAATGATCCGTCGACTAGTAACAAAATGCGTTATTCACAATTGTTGCGAACACAGAGGTTTAAGACAGTAAGGACATATAACGTAAGTGTGCCGCCCGTAAAGAATCAACTACCAATATATTTGTTTCCTACTGGGCAAATTTTTACACGTTAAGTAATTTAGGTGATTTCATAATATTTTATATGTATACTCTATAATATTATGAAACGTCCAGTTCGAGCAGAAGATGGTAGATACCATTTAAAAGAAGGGGTTTTTGCCGAGTTGTTTGGTTCGCGTACTCAAGTCATGAATGGCACTGCGTACAAGACCAGCGGTGAACTTACCAAGAAGCATTTGATGATGAATAAGTGGGGTCGCATTGTTTCTGCCAAGAAGCATCGCACCGCCAAGAAGGAGAAGCGTTTAGAAAAGGCGGGTTATTTCGCCAAGAAGGGTAAATTTGGATACGTCAAGAAGACCGCCCGCAGACGTGGCAGCCGTAAGATGAACGGAGGGGCATTAGCTGTGTTGTCTCCCGCGAATGTTTAAACCATTGAAGGTATAAAATAAAACAAAAATTTTTATTATAATATTATCTTATAGCTATGAAATATGATAATATTTTAAAAAATGCGAGTCATTATGGAGATATTTTAGCAATACCTTTCTTCGCTTTATTAGCGATGTATTTTTATAATATTCAACAAAAATCTATAATAGAACATGTATTATTCTATTTTTCTATAAGTGGATTTGTATTAGATATTTTGTATACGTATACATTTTTGTCCCGGCGTATAAGTTTAGCGGCGCACATACCAATCACATGATATAAATTTCGAATCTATGATATATTCTTGGTAATTATCAAATATATATTTTTCGAAATACGCTTTGCTTACGATTTGACGTCGTCGGCTTGTCATGGGTGGCGGTACAGATGGTGTAGAAATATATTTACAGTAATACGTATATGCATCATACACCGAAATATTTCTATAAATCGCCGGCGATGAAACGCGGCTGTGTTGAGAGTCATTGTTATTCATATATTCATTTTGTAAATATGATTTCATATCATCCAATGCGATTTGTATGTCAAGTTGTTTGTCCCACAATGTGCAGCGAATCCGTGCAATAAATTTATCGCGCTCAATCTCTAGTGCGGGATAATAGTAGGCAATGATATCCAACATTTGCTTGTCAGTCAAATGCGAAACCATTTCGTTTTTCTGCTCACACCACTTTCGAAACAAAATTACGACTTCTTCGATTTCCAAATCCGTCTCCACATCGTCTTCTATCATTGTATCTTCCCAAAAATGTAAAAACGTATGAATCGCGGGTAACATTTTACTACAAACGCCCACAAAACTATCCAGTTCAGCATTGTAATGTGGTGTCAACCGATCGACTAACATCGTCTTGAGCGTTTGCAGGAAAACGACCGCAGGCAAATCTTTATCACATAAATATTGTTTCCATAAATACTGCATATTTTTCCAGGTGATTTGAGTAACGCGCATATGGGTTGGATTATTTAATATGGGCAGTACTTGTGTAGCAGTTAGATTCGACTGTTGATGTTTTTCGTCGCGGTCGATTACAACATTGACAAATTCATCGAGCAATGTATCCAATTTCATATTTTTCATGTAAAAAACATACTTTGGCAATGCAAGATCATTACAGTAATTGGTTAAATACTCGTCTGCAGAATTGTAACGCAACGAATAATGACATGCCACGCATATGACATCCAATACATTGTTATTTAGTAATTGACTCCATGTGGTATCGTGTTTGACATTACTATTTATTTTGATCAATCGGCAATCTTCATATTTGTGGTCATGGTACTTGTATTTGAATGTCTGCATTAGATTACATCCAATGAACATTTGACACATGTGATTCAGTTGGGTTATGAAAAACTTTGCATCGGGGTCAACGAAATAAATCAGCGATGAATGTTTACGAAAGATATTATCGCCCAAGACAGTTAGGAAATGTTTCGTTTCAGCTCGCGTACTGAATAAGAGCGGACACAAACTATCTATGACGGATTGAATGGTAGCTGATTCGGGGATAGACTGTAACAGACTCGTTTCGCGTATTCGCTTCATGATGTTCAGTTTCGTTTTTTGTTTCCACGACATTAGTGCTCCATCGCGACTGATTAAACTCAAAACCTGATGCAATATATCATCTTCGTTATATAATTGATATGTCAATCCATCATAATAGAAAAAATTATCAGTTGCAGCAGTATAGAAATACTGGTTGTTATTTAAAAACGTTTGTATAAATGCGTCTTGTTCGCATGTCAACTCCGTGATTCTGGTTACACGATTCTTATGCGATTCATTCATATTTTCAAAAATACTAACCAATTGATTGCATATATAGTTATTCACTTTTTGATACATATATTCGTCGCCGGCGTATTTATCGAGCAATTGTTTCACCGCAATACATGCATTATCCTTATCTTTATCTATATCTATAGCTACAGCTGTTTGCATATTGTATAAACGTAATATAAAGACTAATTTTTATATTACTTTTAAGTGTTTATATTGTTACGACACTATGTATCTTTGTTGACTTATAATATTCACTTGTACTGTCTACCATGGAGGTCAACATATACTTTGAAATGATCATTTTCGATTGAAGTATTTTATCGCTGGGTAAAACCGCAAACCACTGGTATTTCGGTCTACGCAATATCTCATCGGCGGGTATGTAGATGCCGACCGCACGATTGTCTAGGTCTAAATACGCTTCTTCCATCAAATCGTCTAATATTATGGGTGTACGTTTGGCAGTTTTTACACCGACTACTTCGCCCCCGATCAAATTCATTTTACTATCTCGAATAAATTGTTGGCATTTTTGGGAAAGTGCTCCCGTGAACCCAACCTCATTTGCAATAAGTGTCGTCGAATTCATTTGTTTCATATATTCAACGAGTTCGACTATACATGGATCATTTTTAGTTGCACCCATAAAGTAGGTGCTGGGCAAAAAAGGTCTGTCAGCAGTGCCGTGTTTCATATCACATGTTCGGTTAATATTTTCACAAGCAAATGGTGCTCCATTCGCAACGCATTCGTCATATAATGGCTTTAAATTCTTAATGCATAAGAATGAATTTGGGACCACCATTCCTCCGTATACCTGTAATAATCGGGCCATTCCCAACTCGCGATATTGAGACTTTACTGGCTCGGCCATGGAACTTACGTGTACATCCCATAAAGGCAATAATTTATTGAACGATTCGTCATCGATTAAGCAAATGTTGAAATCGTCACCGCAATGATTAATGATCGATTTTATGGTTAAATGTAAATAAGGTTGATTTAAATCGGTGGTATTTCTGGAGTAAAAATCCTTCCACTTGCGCGCATTGATTTCGTACTTGGAATGGATCCATAGTTTTGGACGATTGTATCCATATAAGGGAGACTCGTTTAACAAATAATCCTGAATTAATTTATTTTCGTCATTTGTTTCGAAATTTTGTTGCACGTTTTTTATTAATGTGGTGCCGATCGCAATCAGACCAAATGCGATTACGTAATGCATGACGTTCTTTGTATCAAATCCCATTATACTAGTATTATTATATAGTATGATGGTATATTTTATTTGGTCTACTATTATCGAATACGCAGACTAATAGTAGACCAAATAATCAATATTATATTTTGACTCATTGTATTTCATTTTAGAGGTAAACAACAAAAGGTTATGTTTGCATATTTGTCGAATAATATTTGTGAATGATTTATATGTCATTTTGCGAGTTACATAAAAATGCTTACCGACGAAATAATACTCTTTTAATTCGGTGCAAAATGCTTCATTATATTTATGGAATAACATTTTACGATATGCATTCATATCAACTAAATAATAGTTATCCGTTTTCAAACAAATTGCATCAAGTAAGTCAAATAATAATTTATTTGGTACCGAATGCTTGAATATTTGATTGGACATTCGTCTACTAATAAGTTATATTTTATGTTTATTATATTTTTCAAAAATAGTTTCTTCTAAATTTAGCGGTTATTTGTGCGTTTTTTAATTACACAATTGACTAATATAGGCTGTAGTTATACATACTAGTACAGCTTGTGTGTGGTGTGTTTTACTATATATTACTTAACACTAATTCTATACCTTATTTTTTTATCACAGATTACTCTATATAATGTTCAACAAATTGAGTTCAAGTGTCGGTGTTAAAATAATCGGTTTATATTTATGCACTATCGGGGTGTATTATAACATTGTTTCGTCTTTATGGCGATTTATATTGACTATGATTATATTTGGTATTGCGACAGTTATATTTAACATGCCATACAATTTATCTTTCTTTGTTTTATTAATTGGAATTGGATTCGCTTTGACTGAAACGTTATTTATTCGATATATGGGGTATACATGGAACTATAGACGTCCTGATATTGTACATATTCCCTATTGGTTGGTCCCGTTATGGGCAACAACCATTGTTCTTGTTACCGAGGCATCCAATCGGTTTAGAGAACTGTTTGCATAGTATGATGTATTCTGTATATGTTATTTACAAATGGGTCATTTTTTATAATATACATTTGATATATTATAAATATACTAGATTTATTCCATTACTATTCTATTCAGCGGCGGCAGCTTGTTCCGCGGCAGCACGTTCAGTTGCAGCTTGTTCCGCAGCAGCGCGTTCAGCGGCGGCTTGTTCGGCAGCGGTTTGTTCGGCGGCGGCACGTTCGGCAGCAGCACTTTCAGCGGCGGCTTGCTCCGCAGCAGCTTGTTCAGCAGCAGCTTGTTCAGCAGCAGCTTGCTCGGCGGCAGCTTGCTCGGCAGCGGCACGTTCCGCAGCAGCTTGCTCGGCAGCAGCACTTTCCGCAGCAGCAGCAGCTTGCTCGGCGGCAGCTTGCTCGGCGGCAGCACGTTCGGCAGCAGCTTGCTCGGCGGCAGCACGTTCGGCAGCAGCTTGCTCGGCGGCAGCACGTTCCGCAGCAGCAGCTTGTTCGGCAGCGGCTTGCTCGGCTGCAGCACGTTCCGCAGCAGCTTGCTCGGCAGCAGCTTGCTCTGCAGCAATAGCTCGTTCAGTAGCAGCTTGTTCAGCAGCAAGAGTGGCGGCTTTCTCTACGGCAGCTTGCTCGGCAGCAATAGCACGTTCAGCAGCAGCAGCACGTTCAGCAGACTCTCGTTGAGCTGCTGCGTGTGCATCAGCCGCCAATTTTTCTGCCGCAGCTTCAGCGGCAGTGGCTCGTTCGGCAGCTGCCTTCTCCTCTGCTGCATATGCCAATGATTTTTGCTTAATCGTTTCATCATGCATAAATACACTTTGCGGAGGTGCAGGATTTGACGGACGACGTCTAGAAAACGCGGACATTAGAAAATTCATATTATATATATCATATAACAAGAACTTTTATCTAAACACTTTCACCAAAATATATATTTTGCCATACAAGAGAATCGAACTCTCGTTTTACCCACTCAATCGGGGTTACTCGTAACCAACTATGGCGTGATGAGACATATATTCTCTATATATGCATACAAAATAATTATGTCAACTCTTCCAATAAGCTGCGCGTAAATAATTCACTGTTATTTTTACAACCTATGTACTTATTCATTATAGATGCGGGGGAATATTTATAATCGGGGATTTTTGACAATACTCGAGCAGGCATTGTTTTTCGAAATAAATGTTTATACATATCCCCGATGATTTTCCGGTCCGCATTTTTTAGTTCGAGTGTAATATCAATCCTACCCGGACGAACCAATGCCGTGTCTAATTTATCATAATGATTACTAGTAATAATCATTATTCGGCCAGGAGTTTCGCGTATCCCGTCCCATAAATTTAAGATGTCATCAAGCGTGATGGGTTCTTCGGGGTTTACAGAAACGACCGTTGTATTTTTTGATTTTTCGGTTGTAGACCGACATTGATTTTCCATATCAACGACATGGTATTTGTTAAGCTGGTTTGCTGTTTCGATTGACTTCAACGTATGGCGTTGCAATACAATATTCGTACAACAATCCAAATCTTCCAATAGAATTATTTTGTTTTCAAACGATATCGGCGTAGTATTGTTAGTGTTGTATTTTTGTTCATAGAAGAATTCAAACAACTGCTTTCGCGTTTTAATCAGTTTTAACGACAACACAATAATATGCCGTCCGGTATAATTCGCAATGCATTTTACCAATGATGTTTTACCCGTGCCGGGTGGGCCATGCAGCCCAATGCCAAGTGTATATGGAATCCCCAAATCAGCATACCACTCTTTGTTATGCAGGAAAAAATCTAACTTATTAATTAACTCATTTTTTCCATTGAAGAATATATTATCGAACATGAAATTACTTTTGAACTCGTGTTCACTCCAACACGACAGTATATCTTCAGTATATTGCACGCGCTCTAGTGTGTAAATGAATTGTTTATTTTTGCGAAATGTTTGTAATGATGCTAAATACTTACGAGTGATGCCGTCTACGAAATCTATTATGTCTTTTACACGCTCTGTATATGAATATAATGTGATTATGTAACGCGTATGAGATGAATCTATTTTGTCATTCCGTTCATTTTTGTTGTCTATCGTGACTTTGGCATAAATTTCGCGAGTAGGGTCAATTCGAAAAGAACGATGTTGATTCACTACAAATACTTCTTCAGTCGGTTTTGTAGAACCAGTTATGGGTTTCAATACTTCTCTCATACGACGAATCATGTAATTGCCCTGCATATTATTTGTAATGAAGTTCCAAATCGCGTTAAAACGTGGGGTAAACAATATGCTCGTTTCAGTACCTCCCCATGACATGATAGTTTGTATTTTTTCACCTTCGATAACAAGCGAATGTTTATTTGTAAAATATTCTTCCAAATCATTCATGCTTATCCATGTAAATTCATATTCGGTAAACAGTTTCATCATATATGTTACGACCGATATGAGAATCGACGCAATAATAGTTCGAATATATGTCGACGAATCAGTTATTGCACCTGGTAAAATCGCGTCCATTGTAATTTTGTTTATAATGGTCTAACATCTCTATATTGTTTCGTTGCGCAGTTTCTCTATCTAATTCTTCGCGGGCTGAAATATTTCATACACATTCCCGGTAAACAGCGCTAATTCAATACAGTCTTCATGTATCATATTAAAAATGGTTATATATTTACACAAAATCGTTGTTATTTTATATTTGTAATTGTCGTCGATAATATTGGTGGTTTTAATATACGAAAACATATAATCATAAATATCAATTACAGAATATCCATAATCATAGAGACTATACATTATTTGTATTGCACCTGGCAAATCGTTTTGTTGGAGTTTTAATAAATATTCATCAAATTGTTTATATGATATGATGGAGCATAATTTTATACAAGTATCCTTCGCAACAGGCTTGTTGTATATATAGATCTTTTCTAATAGCCCGATCATGGTCCGTATGGACAGATTCGAAATTGACAAAATATATTCTTTCGATTCATCGTCTATAATGATTTTTTCGGCTGCGATTATTTTATTCATAAGATGACAGACGTTTTCTTGTGTCGGGGGCGGAATTTGAATGATATGTAATCTGGACTGAATACTCTCCACCACTTTTTGCACATTACTACACACACTGATGAACTGGATATTGTTGTAATATTTATCTATATAATTGCGAAATACTTGTTGGCTTTGTTCGTTGATCGTATCAATGTCATCAACCAATACGATCTTTTTCTTTCCATAAATGGATGACCTGGATTGACAGAACGTTTTCATGTCATTGCGAAAATATTGTATTCCCTGTTCCTTCAAATTGTTGACAAATAAAATATTGTTTTCCGGAAAGGAATCGCGTTGACCTAATCCATAATACTCGCGTATTAGGGCATTTAATAGTGATGTTTTTCCCGCATTGCTATTTCCAATGAACAAAATATTTAACTCGTCCGCTGCAATTAATGTTTTTACCGCACGTTTAAAATTGTCTGTTGTGCAAAAATCTTTTAAATAATAGGGCCGGTACTTATCAATAAAGGTGGTTTGTATAGACATCGCGTAGTTTACTGTATAATAATCGATTAGTTCTATATAACATTTATTAAAAATATTATATAGAACCAAATTATATATTGATACTATACAAATGACATCATATTATGAGATATTGGGCATTTCGAACGATGCAACCGAGGCGGATATAAAGAAAGCATATCGAAGTCTATCATTGAAGTATCATCCGGATAGAAATCCAAGCGAAGATGCGAAAGAAAAAATACAAAAAATCAACGAAGCATACGAAACTCTTGGTGACCCAGCTCTGCGTAAACAATATGACACAAAAGACGCTGTCAATGAAAATTTGAATTATGGAAACGCCGACCAATTTAATGATATAAATAACATATTTAACATGATGTTTAATGGCATGAATGGAATGCACGGAATGCACGGAATGCATAATATACCAGGAATGCCGCGGGTCAATATATTTCAAAATGGGCGTCCCGGCCAATTCCATACCCAGTTTCATTTTTCAAATGTAATCGAGCCAATTGCAAAACATATCGAATTAACATTGGAACAGTGCTACAATGGTTGTGTATACCAGATTGATGTTGAACGAACTATCATTAATAATAACGAACAAATGATCGAGTTAGAAACGGCGTATATAAATATTCCATCTGGCATTAACCACGGGGAAACTGTGATATTGCATGACAAGGGTAATATGGTAAACGGAAGAAAGGGTCCGGTCCACATTCATATATCTATATTAAATCATAGCTTGTTCATACGTTCCGGTCTTGATTTAATATACAATAAAACGATTTCATTGAAAGAATCCCTCTGCGGATTCACTGTCGAAATAAATCATGTAAATGGAAAGCGGTTTTCGATAAATAATGCTACTAATCCAACCGTTATTGTTCCGCAATATAAAAAAATGGTCCCTGGACTAGGAATGAAACGTGACAACAATGTTGGCAATTTAGTGATCATATTTGATGTACAGTTTCCCACGTCTATTTTGCCTGAACATATTGAGATACTAAAAACTGTGTTGCCTTAACAGTTCAATCTAACTATATATTTACATTAGTGATAACAATAATGTAAATGTTCCCAATTTATGCACTAATACGCTTAGTAGGGATTTGCACATCGACCAAATAGATGGAATTTTCGGTCATGATGATATATTCCTTGCCGACCTTGTATATCTTTGAAATCGGGCTAGTATACTCTTCTTCATTCTTTACCAACAACTTCTCTGTTGTATCTTTTACGCCGATTAATACCGTACGCTCAATCGAATCTGTCCAGTAGTCCATCATAATTGGCTTATCTTCCACAATGGACAACTTCACTGCATGTTGCATGGTTGTTATTTCTGGTAATCTGTACCCATCAGGGGTGACGTTATTGTTAGACATATCGGCAGGCATATTTAAATATGATTATATCTGTATAATAAGTGAATACTTTAAATACTTATATCAAAAATGTATTTTTCTTGCATAATATCTACATATACCTTAATACAATGAATCGCGCAACTAAGCATTCAACCCTACACGTCGCTACGCATGCCACCCATACGTCACCACAACATATAGTTGATGCATATATGCATCTTATGAAAGAATACATTGACGCATTTGGTAAGTTTACCGCAGAAACATCCGCGGTTCAATATGATTGCATGTTTTATGTTGGAATCAACACAATTAACAAGGTGTATGAATATATGTTAATGAAATATAGCAATGTGAAAACCGCGAATTATTATGCACAAAAGTCGTATGTGTATTTTATCGAATATATGGAACAAATCCACGAGCATGGTCTCGCTCTAACAATAAATCACAATGACGCCATCTTATTTATTTACAAAAAAACCATATTCGAATCCAACGATAATGGGACTCCATTGACAAATGATACCATGGGCAATATATTTTCCCTTCAACAAGCCCAGACTTTGGTTAATATGGATGAATGCATTGCAACGCTACAACGTACACACAGCTTTATGAACTGTCTACTACATTGGGATAATAATCACATTACCACTGCAAACCGAATCAATATTTGTAAACATTTATTGCCGTCTCTTTTAAAGTTTACAAACCATAGTGACATTACTCGCAGATATTTAGAATATATTCGCAGTATCACGAAAATGTCTTTTGCTCACTATTACGAGTTTCTAGCAGAAATAAACAAGTTGTTTGAAGTGACCATGTTACATGATATTACCGACATCAATGAATTACTCATTGAAAAGTTTTATCTGGATAACGGCGTTTTACGTAAAAAAATAGAAGAACACAATATGAAAGAACTGGTTTACTGGCTGTATGACCCAATCATTGGATAATCTAGGCAGGACTTTATGCAGATATATGCGCATTATAGTAGTCAACCGACATTGTAATTTGACGCTTACGTAGCTTTGTTTTTTTCTCCCTCACCGCGGCGCTGTCGTTTTCCACGTTTATTTCATGGAATTCGTCATGCAGAATTTTCTTAATAAATTCAAATACATAATACAATATTTTTTCGGTACAATTTCCAACGATTAAACAGCTGCCTGTTCGAAAAACCATGAACGAAATTTCAATATACTGTTTCGCATCGCACAATTCATGCATTTTCATTGTGCGATCCGCCTTTGCTGGCTGGCCAAATTGTTTCGTTGTGTCAAACCCCAACTCCGTGTTGAAATAGAACTTGCATTTTACACCAGGATAGCTACACGGGTCATATGCGGTCTCTATGCGATACTTGTTGCCTCGCAAAATAGAGTATAACTTGTCGCGATTGATATAGTACCCGCAATTGAAGTTCGAATTGATCAACACGTTGTCTTCTTTTTCGGTGTCTACATAGAATGTAGGGCTTTTTATATAAGGGCATAAGCAATCCAACAACATCTGCTTAACGACTGTCAGTATTTCTGTATTTAAAATACCGGGGATTTCCAATTTACCTGTATTAAATACCTTGATGTGGATCTCGCGAAATACCCCTTCGAACTTAAACCGTATAATGATTGCAAAACAATTGTAGAATGCGTTTTTCACTTTCCCGCGACAATTCATTATATCCTTTTTAGACATGCCGATCGTTATCTTTCGCTCATCTTTATATTTAATGCGCCTGGCAGTTGGGTTGTTTATTTGTTTTATGATATTTTCCGTGAAATAGTTAATATTTTCGGTTTTTTTGCGGTAGTCGGTGTATTCGTCTTCACTATTGCAGACGATTTTCATTTGCTTCTTTACAATACCGTTCGATGGTGTACCGTAATCGATTATTGGCAAATTCCAGAATACATCTGAAATATCAATCGGCTGGTTTAAAAACAACACCTTCGTCTTGGTTGATATATACAATTCTTCACAAACTGGTGCGTCTAACCCAAGTTGGGTTGTTTGATACGTATCTACATAATCGGCGTTGATATCTCCCCCGTCTATAAACGAATTCCACTCATCATCGATTGACATATTAGAGTTTATTAGCTTCTTTATATTGCAAATGATATATTATTTATATCAATTTTTTAGAATGATATGTATACCACGATAATATTGGTATGCACAATTATGGACCGCTCATCTACATGTGTTTCATGTAATTTATAACATTCGTACAATTCGTATCGGTCGTGTGTAATATTAATTCAATATTTGTTAGATATTTCATATTTATTTTTTCTGGGTGGTTTCGCATAATGTAGTTAAAATATTCTTTTATGATTGTTTTCTTATCTATATTATACTGAACACTTAACTGTTGTATATATGCATGAATATCTATGCTCGAATCACCATCTACTATTTTGGTCATTTTTTGCCAAGTATCGCTCGTTATAATATTTGACTGCATACATTCATAATTTTGATGTAGTTGAATGAAATTAATCATGCTACGTATATCCGACTGATACATTTGTTGAATTTTCTCGATCGTTTCTCCTGTAATATCCAACTTTTCACCGACTACTAGTTGTTCTATAAACCGACGTATGTCTTTTTGCGGTAACTGATTAAACCGTATACATATGAATTCGTTTTTCAATGATTCGTCTACCTTACTAATATAATTGCAAATTAAACAATAACGGACATTAAACGACGACGTTTGTAGTAAATATTTCAGTGCATGTTGCGCATTTTTTGTCATATAGTCGACTTCGTCCAATATCACGAATTTTAGTCCCTTATTAAAGAAATTATTGGATTTTACAAATTGATATATTTGATTACGGATAATATCGATTCCTCGTTCGTCAGATGCGTTTAAATGTATGACGGAACCTTTGCTCATTGGATTATATTGTGCGTTATATTCGTTGATTAAATTCATGATTGTTGTCGTCTTTCCGGTTCCTGGCGGGCCATAAAACATTAGGTTGGGAAAATATCCAGTCGATAAAATATTGTCGAAAATAACCCGGTTTGCTGGGTCCAATACAATATCATCGAATTTTGTTGGTCTATATTTTTCCACCCATGGTATATTTTCATTCGTATGTGACATTAATAGTGATATACAATGAATTAGCCGGTAATTTCTATATTGTTCTTTCCAATATGACAATAAGAAAAATTGAATTTCGTTGAAACGTATATATTTATGTAAACACTTATTATAAATGTCTTCTTCTGGATGTTTAGACCTTTTTATTGGCCCTATGTTTTCTGGCAAAACCACCAAATTAATAGAAATATACAATAGATGTGTCGAGGAGAACGTGAATGTGGTTGCCATTAATTATGCGGCAGACACGAGATACCACAACACATTGCTATCTACTCACGATAAGCAGATGATACCGTGTATCCAGTGCATGAAGCTGGACGAAGTTGTGCGGACTGACCATGTTATGAATAGCGATGTGATTTTAATCAATGAGGGGCAGTTTTTCCCAGACATTCACGATATGGTTGTTATGTTAGTTGAAACTTATAAAAAGCACGTTGTTGTTTGTGGATTGGACGGAGATTTTAAACGTGTTAAGTTCGGCAAGTTGTGCGATTTAATACCATTTTGTGATACGATTACTAAATTGCAAGCTGTATGCGAGTGTGGACAGCCATCTATATTTTCACATCGCACATCGACCGAGACCGAACAAGTGCTTATTGGTTCGTCAAACTATAAACCGTTATGCCGTACGTGCTATATAAATGCAAACGCAAACATATGCAGTGAGTCGGCCATTTTACCATGTTCCGCGTAAATTAATTTATCAAACAATATAAACGTTTTTTTTTGTTATTATTAAAATGGATACGACAGCGAATATGATGAACGAAGATGTTAAAAAGAAACGAGGACGCAAGAAGAAGGAGACCGGAGAAGAGGCCATTGTTGTCGCGCCAGAAATTCCGGTCACATCGGATAAACTTCCAAAGAAACGCGGGCGTAAACCGAAAGGCGGCAAATTAATTGCAGCGCCGACAACAGATAATAACGAGAGGATGTCTGTAGCCAATATCATTTTACATTTGAAATGTTCATTGGACAGTTTAAATTACAACGAAGATCCGGATTCGCATATTTTACGAAATCCCACTGAATATATTCCTGATCCGCCGCCGGACATCATGGCATACATTCCATTGTCTACGTCCACGTTTTCACATTTTGGGCCAGACAATAATACACAAACTAATAATAGTGCATATACTAATACAACCACTGCATTAAACGGAATAAATAAACACGAATGTGCTACATGTAACCGTGTAAATAATCCCGAAACAAATGACGCTGATATTAGTATGAAAGATATCCACGCAAAAATTAAACAAATAAAACTACAGCTGTATCACAACAGCAATCCCGATAAGAAATCTGCGTGTTTTTGGTGCACATATGACTACGACAATCCAACGTGTTATATATCAAAATATGAGGTCGACGGAGAACTATGCGGATATGGTTCATTTTGCCGACCCGAATGCGCAGTTGCGTATTTGTTGAAAGAAAACGTAGACGACTCGATTAAATTTGAACGTTATCATTTATTAAACAAATTGTATAGTGTGGTTTATAACTTTAAGAAGAATATTAAACCTGCGCCTGACCCACATTATTTGCTCGATAAGTTTTACGGGAACCTTACCATACAAGAATATCGTAAATTGATGAAGACGGATCACATGTTACTGGTTATTGAAAAACCCATGGCCCGAATATTACCTGAATTGCATGAAAATACCGATGATATGGAAAATACGGGGATTCATGGGTCGAAGGGAGCATTATCAAAACAATCCGGCGTATATAAAGTGAAACGCCAAAGCGAAAAACAGCAGGGCCCGAGTAAAACCGACATTATGAAGGAAAATTTTGGATTCTAAATAATTTCGAATGCGTATTTTTATTTATGTATTGATAAAAATACATAAATAATTAAATATAATACGTATAAATGTCATCCGTCGTATCATGTCATTTGATGGGCGGTCTGGGCAATCAACTATTTCAAATATTTGCAACCATTTCTTATGGAATAGATGCGGGGCGTGTTATTATATTTCCATTTGCACCAGTATTAACAACTGGAACGCACCGACCCACTTACTGGAATAATTTTCTAAAATCACTGTTATCATTTACAACAAATAATCCTACAAATAAGATTACAAACGATTCTGTGTATTCGTTCCCGATGTTGAAAGAAAACGGGTTTGCATATAAAAAACTAATACATGCAACAAACAATCCCGAAATTATATTGCATGGCTATTTCCAAAGTTATAAATATTTTAAACATAATCAAGCCACGTTGTTTTCGATATTGAAACTCGACCAATGGCACGTCGATATCCAGCGTGAACATTTTAGCGGGGAAAATTCGACTGGTATTAATGTTAGTATGCATTTTCGCATAGGGGATTATCAACACATCCAACATGTGCATCCGGTGCTTCCGTACCAGTATTATGAGAACGCGATTCGCGAAATAAGGGGTCGGGTCGGCCAAACCAGTTTACGAATACTGTATTTTTGCGAAGAACCGGACCGCAAAATTGTGGAAACTGTTATCGCGAAGCTGAAAACCAAGTTTGAAGATATTAAGTTTGTGCATGTAGATTCGACAATCCCTGATTGGAAACAGCTGCTAATGATGAGTTGTTGCCATCACAACATTATTGCAAATAGTACTTTTAGCTGGTGGGGCGCATATTTAAATCGTAACCCAGAAAAGATTGTTTGTTACCCGAATAAATGGTTTGGTCCCGCATTAGCTAACAATTCTACTGATGATTTATTTCCACCAGAATGGCGCAAAATATCGTGTGATTTGCCATAACATGGTGTGTAGAACTCCATCATGTCAAAAAATTGATTTTATCCATGTTCCATATTTTTAGGTATATCTTACACATACACTCGTATAATGAGCATCTACGAAGACACATATAACGCGGTTTTGGACCTGCCATGCGTGCAGCGCATAATCAAAAAGAATAAAAAACTACGCAAGGAAAACAAGGCGCTACGCAGCTTGATTCGTTCTTTGCCTGAATTTCGTCAACAGCCACATTGTTGCTCGTCTTACACTCAATGTTCTCATGATGAACCTGTGAAGATTAAGATTGAGCCGGGGGTGACTGCACCGGTCGTTCACGTTTCGACTGTGCCGGTCGTTCATTTTGATGAAATTAAAATCATTAAAACGTTGAAGGTGAACCCACCGGAAAACATTGTTTATGACATTGAAGAGGCCGAAGCAGAGGAAGAATATACTGAAGAAGAAATCGCATATAATAAAATAGATGATGTGATGTTTAACAAAAAATGCTTAAATACTGATATGAAAAAAAATGTAAAGTTGGTTGAGGAAGAGGAGGAGGAAGAGGAAGAAGAAGAGGAAGAGGAGGAGGAAGAAGAAGAGGAAGAAGAAGAGGAAGAAGAGGAAGAAGAGGAGGAAGAAGAAGAGGAAGAGGAAGAGGAAGAGGAAGAGGAAGAGGAAGAGGAAGAGGAAGCAGTCGCTGTCAAGGTCGCCGAGAAAAAAGTCGAAGTCGAGGAGGAAGAGGAAGTCGAAGAAGAGGCTGAGGAAGAAGAAGCCGAAGTCTTTGAAATCACGATCAAAGGAACCGCGTACTATACGACAAACGAGGTTAATGGCGTGATTTATGCAGTTGCGGCAGGCGAAGAAGTTGGCGACGAAATAGGTAAGTTTGTAGATAAGAAGCCAGTATTTTACAAAAAGTAATCACGTGACTGCGTATGTCCTGTATATATTTATTTAAACAAAAACAAATATATGAATAATTAACGATGTTTCTTTGTATTTTTTTTATGATTATTATGATGATGATGAACGCGATTTATATGTTTCTTGGTACCCCCTGTTATTCTTTCACGCTTTGCCTTTTCATGGGCAAGTACATTGTTGGCAATACTAGCTAATACATTATTTATATCTTTTTCTTTATTCAAGACTAATAATTTTTGTCCAGACGAGTCATTCTTAACTAGATAACTCTCTGCAGCAACGGCAATTATATCTTTTCTCGCTTCAATATTTTTTATAATTGTAATCAACATAGTAATAACCTTATCATTTTTGATTTCTATGTTTTCATTCCAACCCTCGATCGCTTCATATAGTTGTTTTGATATGGAATTTTGCTTCATATCTCTTATCTGGTCCAAAATTTTAAAAGCATCTAATGAAGTAATATCATTATCTAGATATTTAGTTTTTAATGCATCCAATTGTTTCTGTAATTCAGTAGGGTCTTTCATTATATATGCCATAAAATTCTGCACAGGCGATACTATTGGCCGTGTGGGTTGCATTCGATTATCGCTTAATTGACCAGGGCCTATTTTACGACTTGGAATACTTTCACTTGCAGCCATTTCCTTGCTTGAGAAATTATTCGCAATCGACGCTTCTATTTTTTTAAGCGAAAACATTTGACGATTCTTATCTACAGCCCATTTGTTTTCTACAGTGTTTCGTGCTTCGGCTATTAAATATTCTAATTGGTTACCCAAATAATCGCCAATAAATGGGCAATAAATCGAGGATACGTTCTCATTGTTTATTTCACCATCCACCAAATCTATCATAAAATATACTTCTCGCGTAGGTTTATTGGATTCCCCGATATTTATGTAACTAATGCCAACGTTTACAAGGTTGGGTTCATCCGTACCACCAGTTAAAAGTGTTTCTTCAGTTGCATCTATTTCTTCACTTCGAATATATTTCTTGTATATGGCATCTAATAGTTTATAATATTTTTCAGCAAGAGCATTGTCTGTAAATAATCCGTCTATTAACTGTTGCAAATATATATTCGATGATTTACGAAAAGGGTATTTGTATTCATTCATGATTGCTTGAAATTTACGTAAAACCTGACTCATTTGATTTGTGGCTTTTACATTTGGTAATGCTGTTGTGAAATATGCATTTACACTAGCTAGTTTATCCTTTATTTTTTTTTGGTTTTCCAAAAATGCTTTTATTTCGGCTGATATTTGTTGCACTTTCTGTCTTTTTTGCGCAACATCGCTTTCTACATTAGATCTTTGTTGGTAAACCTGTTTACTTACTGTCGAGGTTATCCATTCATTGTTAATTATGTCACTAATTGAACTATCGGTATTCAACAATTTATATAATTTGACAAACAATTCTGTTTTGGCGCTGTTGTTGGGGGGCGGGGTAAGATTGTTAAGTTCCTCTATTACTTTCTTCATTTCGCCAAGTTTTATGCTAATTTTACCGTCAATCTCTTTCATTTGTTCTTCTGGCTTGCCAAACTTGCTTTCTTTACTATATAATTCCTCGTCAGCCAATTTTCTTACTTTACGATATTCTACAATCATTTTACGATATACTGGATGATTTAACATATCATTCAACCAAACTGTTTTTTTAATTGTATACGTGCCGCCACCGATTTTTAAATACGAAAAATAATGTGTTTGGAATGGGTTAAACCAAAATGCCCGCGTAGATTGTTTCTCTTTTAGAAAATCGTAAGACGCATGGATATCATTGATAACCGGGAATTTGGTCGGGAATAATATTTCTAACATTGTCATTACATTTCGGCGTGTACGGCGTTCGCGATTATCATAATAGTTGTCATTCGTATCAGGTGAGTCGCCCGATGGTTGCGCTTCTTCTTTGACATAATAGGGTCGCAGTATTTCTGCAAATTTACCCGCATTAAAAAAGAAATTAACACGTTCGTAATAGTCGAGTCGATTTAATTTGTCTACCGGGTATTCTACATCTATTGTGAAAAACGGGATTTCGGCTAATATTACATTTTCGCGCTCGCCTTCTTCTTCAGCATTTGTCGATTTGGGTATATATAACATGCTCCGTGTAAAGTTCACAATCTGGTTTTGTTTATCGGGTATATTGGTATAAATCTTTATCGCCAAACTCTCTATTGCAAATTCGACTTCTTCCATGTATCGTTCTAATTATATTATATGGACAATTTTAATTCATGTAATATAACTTACTTTTGGTCATAATCATACTGACTAAATTTTATAACTTTCCAACTCAATGTCTTCTGTTTTCTTTTGTTCCTTTGCCTTTTCCAATACCTTTTTTGCCTTGGCAATTTCTTCGTCGGTTACATTGGCCATGTTCTCTTGTTGTTCTAATATAGACAAGTGGTGGTCTTTAAATTCATCGGGCAATATGCAAAATATACTTTCCTCGTTGAATAATAAATCGCTCACGATTGCAAAACACCCCATAATAAACAATGCAATGTATATATCTCGTGTTCCCATCCATGCAATTGTGAAAACCAATACATATTTGCTAAAGGTGTATTTTAAATACGACTCCATTGTCTTGCTTAATTTAATATTTACAAAACGCGATACAATATTCAATGTAATGATCATAATACCTGCAAAAACCTTGCTGTTGTTTAATGCTTGTATTTGTTCATGAACGTATCTAAACATGGATATGCCGGGTTGATTTTTATTTTTTTCTACCATATACGCTATTACTATATATTTTTATGCATCTTATTTTGGTGTTAGGGAGGCAAAATGATTTATTTTTTTACTGGTTTACCCGATATACATGCATCGCATGCTTTGCATTCTGTTTTAGCTTTGCACAGTGCCGTTCTAACAGCGGCCTTATTCTTGTTAATCCCCCCCCACCCACCGGTTGCCCCTTCCTGAATCTCCGTTCGAAAGAGTTCTTTTTCTGTTTTTAGACGGTTCTCAATAATAGAAAACTTGCACGTGCTATCGCACACATTGCATTCGCCATCCTTAAATTCTACATTTGGAAATACGTGTCCAATCATATCTGGTTTCACTTTCATATCCTTGTACATTAAATCGGTACCTTTACAGTTTTCTTTCCTAAATTCATTGACTACACTAACGCTCTGTGATTTACTTGGTTCCTCAACATCCTCGTCTTCCATATGTTCGACTGTAGGATACACATCTGACAAATTTGACATGGATTCGCTCAACTTCGCTTGTTTCTTTACATCGCCTACAATTTTGTCAATCTTCGACGCAGATTCCTTCACTTTGCGCCCAGATGTACTTTCTTTCACACTTTCTGCCATTTCATTCATAATATCGTCGGTATTTAGCATATTTTCCACAAAATCACTTTGATAATACACTATCACGAATAAACATAGCACCACACCAACATATTTATCTAAATGTGTGTAGAATAAAACGAGTGCAATCGCTGCTACTTTGCCTAAAATAGAATGGCTGAATTGCACAAATTCTTTGGAGTAGGTTAACATTATCAATATTAATATAATCGGGATAAACTGGGCAATTGTCGCTTTCATGGCTTTATATATTTACCTGTCATTTTCTTTGTGAACCAGTTTAGTGAATATTCCGGACCTCTATGTTTTGGTTTATACCAGGAGGGTTTAGTTGTATAGAATTAAAATCTATGTATTTTTTAAGTATAAGAAGATTCTTTCAAATGTCTAATTTAGTATCATATGCAAGTCCGTGGACAAATGAAGAACAACCCAGACGGCGGCCGTCCACTATGAGACGTACTTATAAAAAACCGCCGTCCCAAGTAGATGAGGCGGATACTACAGATGACCAGAATGATATCGAGCATGAGCAGAATCCCCAAAATAACCGCCTTCAAGCGCCATCTACTTTAGCTGATATGCAAAATACAAATGAATATAAAAGCTCCAAAGTGAATGAATTGTTAAATAAAATGAACACTGCATCTGCTGCGATGGAGAACAATAAAATGGGCGAATTTAAACCTATTTCCCCGCCAACTATACAGGTGAAGGGAGATACGGAAACGCCTGCATCTGCTCGACAATATGTTCCTCCTCGGCCATCTTATTTAACTGCATCTAATGCCATGAAATCTGGCCCTGAATCACCGACACAGTACAAGGCAAACGAGCCGACGGCAGAAGTATATAACAGTTATGCCAAAAGTTACCAAAACTCTCGGCCGAAATTGTCGCAACCGTATTATGCGAATATGGGCATTGGCGGTCAGGCGGGGGGATTTGATGATAAGATCATGGAGAAAATTAATTACATGATTCATTTGTTGGAAGCGCAGCAACACGAAAAAACGAATAACATTACGGAAGAATTCTTGTTATATACATTTTTAGGCGTGTTTGTGATTTATGTTCTCGATTCCTTTGCCCGCAGCGGAAAATATATACGATAAACTACATAATGATATTTCATTGAATATCATTATACACATTTGGTCATGAGCAAAGATTGTGGCATGATGATCGCAGATTGTTGCACGAGTCGTGATTGTTGCACTGTGAATGTAGCCGATTTCACTGTGAACGGGACCAGTTGCACTGTGAATGTGGCCTGCGGTATTATGTTTGACACCGAAGGCAACATACTTATGGGCTTACGAGATGCTCGTGGGCCGAATCCCAACTACTGGGAATTTCCCGGTGGGCAGCTAGAACCAGACGAAACACTAGAAGAATGCTTACGCCGCGAATGGGTTGAAGAGCTGAATCTTCACATATCCATTGAGCGTTTTTTATGTACAACCACGTATAACAATATTTCCTGTCATTTTTTCATAGGTAAAATCGAAGACATTGAGAACCTACGTATACAAGTCCACCAATACATTGGATTTTACAATATAACCGATATTTTACAATTACGTTTATTCGATGGCGATGATAAAGTTATCAAAATGTTATTGTAAAATGAAGCACCGTGTCTGGTGAATTGGAGAACATGGGTATACATAATTGTAACTGTAATATGCCATAGATGTAGAATTGCTGGGCATATTTTCGTTCGACCATATTTCATTTATGTATTGATTATGTCCAATGTTCTCAATATTAATCGCCTTGTAGTCAGCATTTGTATGTATTATTTCTCTTAATGCATGTAAAAACCCTAAATAAAACAACCGCGAATCGCTGCATATTTGCACACTGGCAACCAATGTAAGAGTTTTTGATTCGTATGCTTCGTTATACCGATGTGCATCTTTCACAAAATAAAATCCTAATACTGTGTCCATATACCGTAGACATCCAACATATAAACTCTTTTCTCTTATTTGTGCAACAATATTTCCAATAGAAGGGAGAACCATGATATCGAACATGGCAGTTTTGGGTTCATTCTGCATATTAAACCTGCAAAAATCAAAAAATAAACTAACTGTTCCGGGTTTTAATAACTTTACATTGTAGCTCGTTTTCAATCGAGTCACTTTACGCAACGGAATGTTATAAGAATACGCCTTATATGTTACGAGCGGACGAATCCCGCTGAATTGTTCTCCGTCTTTCTTCAATAAACTACACTGGATGTTTTTGTTGTATGTGCGCTGGTTATATTCGTGTGTTTGTAAGAGTTTTCTACTTATATTTTTATAGTCATGTTCTCGATGTACACATAAAAAGTCCATAAAATATACCGGAATTTGGGTGAATGCAGTCTCTGTCTTGGTCGGGCGGATATACATACTTAATGCTCGCGACGTAATACATCCTAGAATTTTGTCGGTTTTGACAATTTCCACTTTTGCATCATTTTGGTTGGATTGTAATTCATATTCGAGAACCTTATACACAGAAAAATACGATTGTTCTTGTTGGCCAGTATGCAATGCATATAATACGTTTGATTGAATCATATAATCGATTCGTTCACTCGATAAATAATGAGATTGTAACAATTTCGCCGCGTCTTTGATTAATTTCATATTGTCGTCATTTACCGGATACGTATGTACATGAACATGGTCCACATATTTTGTTTTACGCGGCCAGTTTGTGTGCACAACAAACGGTTGTTTATATAACGAACGAACATAGTCGTATGTGTGAAATACAGGTTGGTTGTTCCAAAAAGGATACTTTATTTTTATTGTTGCCCATACTACAATAACTACAACCAACCAAATGAGTAAAATATACTGGAAAATCATTTCTATTATATTTTGCGAAAAGGGTTTGCTCTATACAACGATTTTATAGGGGGCGCTCCAAAATGTATAAATATTGGTTCTCGTCCCCATTGCACGATTTCATGTCTATTTTACCATGCATTATAAATCCGTTTTGGGTCGCAGTTTTCAGGATGGTGTCCATCGATTCCATAAATAAATGTGACTCATTTTGGCGAATATGCTCTGTATCTAAATCGGTAAACGTCTCTTTAAATTCGACGCGGATATTGTCACTGTCATCGGGAATCTCACATGAACACTTATATTTGTAATCACTAAATACCGCGTTAGATGTTACGATTCGTTTTCCTTGGAGTTTTTGTTCTTCGTTATGCGCCGCCTCATGCGGTATCATGTGTGTAAATTTGGAAGTATCAACCAAGTGTATTATTAAATATGTATTCGGTTTCATCCAAAAATAGCAGTTCTGGAAAAATTTGGCCTTATCTTCTAACTGATAAATGGTGAAATAAGTACATAATATGTGTGTAAATGTTGACTTGTCGAATTGCATCGGGTTTAATACGTCTCCGTAAACATATTCTGCATCCGGATAGGTTTGCATGGCGTGGCGTAACATGTCTTTTGAATTATCGACTCCATATGCCTCGTAACCTGCCTGGGTCAATTCATTCACGACATAGCCAGTGCCACAGCCAACGTCCAATATGGTACTGTGATTCACGGACGGGTCTGTCATTTCGACTATTTTAAGTAACTCGCGTTGACCGCGACTACGGGTATCGTGTAATGAATCATAAATATCCGCATAAAATGGATCCATTGCACTTTTGCCGTATTTATATACAAACGGGTCTTGCTGTGCAAACCCTTCGGGCTTGGCCCGAGTGTATAATTTTTTTGATATGACTACAACTACCAATATAATCGCAAATATGAGAACCTGCCTTAAAAAAAACAGGTTTGGATTTGTAGTAGTAAATATTGCATATAACGACTCAAGCATTGGTTTATTATATAGATTGGTATATAATAAAATCACACAAAAATGTTTTATTGATTGCGCAATTGTGTTCGCGTATGATTGAAAAATCGGTCATTGCCGATATTTACACCCGCTAAATTAGGATGCGCCTGATTCGCAAATGTATGTGGGGCGAATAAATCCGGGTGAGGCTGAACCGATGGGCTTGACACCACACTAACATTGTACAATTCGCTAGCAGAAGAAGGAACATATACAGATTGACTTGCTCCATGTTGCATAGCAAATGTTTGATTACGTAATACAGTTTCAACATCAACGTTTTGCATAAACCCTGCTGTTGGGGCAATGCGGTTACCTGGGTTAAAATTTGCAGACTGATTGTATACAGGATATTGCAATGACGGTTCAGTTGTGTGGCGTGCATTTTTCACAATAGGAAACCTCGTCATCTTGGTTTGAGCGGGACGAGGATCATAATTGGGCTCTAACGGAGAATCAGAGAAATGTCGCTGGCTTAATCGATCATTTAATTCATCAAGTCGGTCATTTTGTCCATACAAAACGCCATCTGGTATACCGTAAATATGTTGGTTATTATGTAGATCCATGATTCAACTAAACTATATATATAGTTTATATATATTTTATTAAGTACCATATACCAGACAATGAATATCAATTATTTACCTCCTACACAATAATTTGTTTGGTTAGAAGCAATAGATTAATCCCCCGATCTAGAAATTATTTATTTTTTATGAAATAATGCACAATAACCTATAGTAAATTGATTAATATTATGAAAAGATTCCAACATCTTTTCAGGGGTATCATACGGGGCAAGTTGACCTTCCACAAGTTTTGACATATGTAACGTATATGCATGTAAAAATTGTCTCATTTCTGTATAAGTGCGTTGTAATGCAGAATCTTGTTGAATAATAGGGTGTGTGTAATTTAAGCACCGATTAATTTCCTGATTTTGTAACAAGAATATATCGCCCTGACTTTTGAATCCAACAATGTCGAGATTATATTTTGTTTTCAAGTAATTGTAAAAAAATGGAGAAAATCCAGCGTAAAAGTGATATGGTTGTTGATGAATTCCAGACGTAAATGGTGCGGTAATCAAAATTTTACCACCAGGTTTACACAACCGTACAATTTCTCCCATCGCCTTAATGGGTTCAGGAATGTGCTCAAATACTTCCGTACAAATAATAAAATCGTATGTATTATCTGGCATAGGGATTGCGTCAATCGGGGAATAAATGTCATGGTCTTTTTTACCACTTTCGCTTCGAAATGTATCGGTTATATTAACATTTTCACTAAATTCATGACTTGTGTATACACAATGTTTAAATAGATGTTTATATGGCTTAGCACCAGAACTTACGTCTAATACAGTGCTATTTATCGGTATTTTAGATGCATGTAACTCAACAAATTCATCTCGTAAACGCGGATTATAATTTGCGTTAACCTGAAAGTTTGGAAATGCTCGCAACAGATCGTTCATTTTACAATGACATATAAATTGCCTTATTTTTATACCACTTTTATTATGTACTTATTATGTATATCGATATACGACAAAATCTTGACAATATCTTAAATTCATCTCATATAATAATGATATGAGATATAATCAAAATCTGCATTTATATTTAAAGTATTGGTATTGCACCATTTTAGTTGCCTGATTTCAACCATATCACTATAATTTTTAAACATATAATTAAAATATATTTCATATTCTGATGCTCCTGATCCAGGTCTGTTAGAATCTGGAACCATTTTTAAAAAAATATTATAAAATTTATCATTATGTTTTTTTTCTATTCTATTTATTAATTCATTTATATATTTTTTTTCAAATATCATATGATGACATATACCAGACGCATTTTTATATACTTTAATTAGGTCTTCGTCTAAATTTAACATGTGTACGAAATACGGCTGGTGATATTCACTTCCAAAATTATATAAACACTTGTTATTTTTAATAAATTCGGTTGGTTTCAAAAAAAAGGTATCACTGTCAATTACTAAACATTTATCTAGAATTTCTGGAATTATCATTAATGCGTACATTTTTAATAATTGTTGTAAATACCAACCATTCCGGCTTAATTGTCCATGTATGTTACTTACAGTCTCTAGTGAAAAGGGGAAAATGTTTTCATTGATAGTTATACATCCATCAATAATTATATTAGGGTCATAACAAATTAAGTAAATATTCCTGTATCCAATAATATTTTTTTTTGTAGATTCGATTTGTTTATATATTATATCGTTATCATTTGGTCCTACTGGGATTACGATATCAAACATGTTATTTGAAGTTAGTTCAATATGTTTTATAAAATTTTTAATCATTGTAAAATATATTATATTTGAATATTGTTTTATATACTTTTACATGTACATAAAACGGCACTTGTCCCATTTTAATTTTTTCAAATTAGATTTTTCATAAATACATAAATAAAGAAGAATTAGTTAGACAATCGTAGATGAAACTCCTACTATTGATTTTACACCTTTTATTTTGGGTTTTTGTCCCATTTTAAATCCTCAAGGGTGTAAATAAAACTCTTTTGGTCTTTGTAAGATTTTATTACACAATCGCGGTATTGTTAAACCCGCTATATAATGTACTCTATCAAATAATGATTGTAATATTTCATTAGGTTTTTCATAAATTTAATAGGAAACACTGGGTCCAATAATTTATCCGGGTCTTCACTATTAAACCATACACACACAAAAAAGGGAAACACGCATAATGCATTCTTGAAGTCATTCATAAATTCACCATACGTGATTGGATGGGATTCGTTTTGCAATTTATAATAAAAATTTATAACCAGGTTAACGGTCATTTCATCAAAGTCTACACTCTCGACTAACATAAATACAATATCACTAACGCCCTTGTTTAAATGTATGTATTGCCAATCTAATAGTATGGGATCGGTATTATTTTTATAAAAAATATTAGGACTCTTTAAATCCCCGTGACAGAAACTGAGCGGAAATGTGGATACATCGTTGTATATTTTATCAATATTATTGTAAATATTGGATACAATCTCATTTTCATTAATGCTTAAAATGTATTTCGTGTTAGTGATAAATCTTTCACGTCTGTTAATAATCAATTCTTTATAATAGGTTATATCAGTTATTTTATTTAATGAGCGCATAGTTGGCATAACCTGGTGTGCGGATTCAAAATAAAATGCATTGTGTATATCATGTATTGATTTAACTACTTTCATCAAAACATGGGTGTTCGTATTTAAGTTTATATTAAACCTTCCAGAATGCCGGTGTAAATCTTCCAATAATATTGCATCGCGCCGATCATGCTTAAACGACCCGAAAAATTTGGGAGTATTTTGTATTAAATGTGATATTTTCTCATAAAAATAGGTTTCTTTCTCATACATGTGTAATTTTATCGCTGTGGCCGACAATTCATTTTCTATATTACTTATTTTTAGGACAAGATTCTCGGTAACCCCATTAACATAGGTTATTTTGTAACTACTAATGTCGCATATATATCCAGTTTTCAAATTATTCGCATTCTTCTCAATACTTTTGACAGGAATTGTATTTATAGTCTGATAAATCTGCTTGTCATAGTCGTTTACATAAACGTCGGCATGACCCTTATAGTAGTTCACTATATCATCGATGTTTATTTTTTTATAATCACCGTATTTATAATGGGTAGAATCGCGAATTTCGGTGCTTGTATTTGCATTGTCAAATAAGCAGATATTTTTCACACCCGTGCGGAGGGCGCTACAATATCCAGAGTAACTATCTTCAAAAATAAATACATTATCAATTGACGCTTTAAAATAATCCATCGCAATTAAATACGGATGCGGATCCGGTTTATGATTTTTGCAATCTTCTGCTGCTATAACCAATTCTACAAATTGTGCAAGGCCAGTAACCTGTAAAATATGATTCGCGGCAGCTCGGTTGCTACTTGTGACTATCGCGATTTTATTGTGAGCATTACCTTTAAAAAATTCGAATGCGCCTGGAAATAAAAGATGCGGTTCATCGGCTACATATTCTATGAATAATTTATCCTTTTCTTTTGACAAATTAGAAAGATCAAAATCTGTTATACCTGAATTAATGTACTTAATAAATAGTTCATCGCTTTTACCCTTAATAAAATAATCAAATAATTTTTTATCGCATTTTATGTTATATCGGGCTAACAACTTGTTCCATACTTTTACATATACATCATCCGTATCTACCAGCGTGCCATCTAAGTCGAATAATAAAACCCGCGTGTTTTGCATGTATTCATTTACGTCAGTCGGTGTACCTAATGATACTGTGCTGCCATTGCGTAATTCGATACCATAAAAATGAATACCGCTATTAATCATTTCATTTATAACACACGAAGTATACGGCTCATTATTAAACATAATATTGTTGTCCAATATATATTTACAATAATCACATAGGTCTGTAATATTTTCAAAGCAATAGGCACCAGTGTTTGCATTATTAGAAATTTTGATTTTTTCCTTGATTTCGAGTATATGTTTCGATTCGTCGAGCCTTATATATGAATATATTGGAGGTTCGTTTTCTTTCACACTATAAAACACAACATTGTTATTTTCACTTTTTCGATAAATATCGAGTATGTCCTCTCGATAAAAAGTATCACAATCTATTACGATGTTTTTACTTACCTTCTGGATCGCGTTAATTATACTATGTATACCCAAGTACACTGTTTCGGCTGCGCCGCGCGTACTTTTCGGTAATTGAATTAAATTAACAAATGGATATTTCTCCTTGACTATATATGCAAAATTTTCGACATCCAAAATTGTATCGTAAATGATATACAATTGATCGTCCGTCGTCATGTTTAAATTGTCTATGATATAAAATATCATAGGTTTTTCGAAAATATCAATTAACGGTTTTGACTTAATATACCCTGCATTTTTAAACCGTTCTCCCTTTCCACCAATTGGAATAATTATATTCATTAATTATACGTATATAAAAGGACTTTTATTTATATACATATATTTCATGAATATAATACAAACGAATTCTGCAAAACAAGTGTTAATAGTAATATCAACCAGAAACCCAACGGATTGTTTAATTATCAATATCGCCTATTTGCAAACAATGCAGCTAACTGACGGAAACGCATATAAAATAATATGTGTGGATAGTGATAGTGACAATTTTGAAACATATGAAACGATTAAGAACCGTTTTCCATTTGTAGATATTCACCTGGTAAAAAATAAAAATTATGAATACGGCGCATATAAATACGCAGTGACTACATATCCAAATTATGATATATACATATGCATTCAAGATACATTTTTAATTACATCTAGAGTTGACCTACGCGAAGTAAACGATTGCTGTTGTTATAGCAGCATGCATGATAGCGGATTTTTTAGTCATCCGGAGATTAAAGAATTTGGTAAACAATTGCTCTCAAATACTGCGTTTGAATCGAGTAGTCTAATAGACACATATTTTACATTGGCCATGCATTCTTCATTCATTGTTACAAACAAAGTTATTAATGATATTTTTAGCACACTAATCAATCCGCCTTATGACAAAAACGGTTCATGTTGTTACGAGAGACTATTTGGATTATACTTTATATTGAAAGGTATAAAAACGATCAATATCAACCCAATTGCTGTGAAAGTACATGGAGGAAGAATGTAAACTCGAGATTATTCAAATGTCTAACTAATATAGAAGCAACCACATATATAATATGTATACACGGCGAAACCATGGTCGTTATTTGTGATAAACCATATCCGTCTAATTCAAAATATGAAACCCATTTTGAATTATATACATATCCTCTCAGTGATTTTCAAAAATATGCAATCGAATCGATTGTCGAGGGAAATCATGTATTAGTAACTGCACATACAGGTTCAGGCAAAACACTTCCCGCCGAGTTTGCGATACAACACTTTGTAAAAAACGGAAAAAAGGTAATTTATACGAGCCCGATTAAGGCACTTTCTAATCAAAAATACTACGAATTTACCAGAAAATATCCGGAAATCTCATTTGGCCTATTTACGGGAGATATTAAAACCAATCCAAACGCCGATGTTCTTATCATGACGACGGAGATTCTAATGAACTATTTGTTTACGGGTCTCAACCAGACCAGTCAGGCGAGTCCATCTAGTCAGGAATCGACATCGTCTCTTCTTCAATTTCAAATGAATATCACGACCGAATTAGCATGCGTTGTGTTTGACGAAGTCCATTATATAAATGACGCCGAACGCGGACAAGTATGGGAAAAGACCATATTGATGTTACCTCGACATGTCCAAATGGTAATGTTGTCTGCAACGATTGATAACCCAACCGGTTTTGCGGAATGGTGTGAACGGGGGGAAGTTGATGATGGCGGAAAAACTGTCTATTTGGCGTCGACCTCTCATCGAGTCGTACCATTATCACATTATGGATTTGTGACGACTACTGAATCAATATTTAAATCCGTTAAGGATAAAACCATACAACAAGAAATACGCGACAACACAAACAAACTGGTATCGCTGCAAGACGAGCACGGTAAATTTAACGAACTTGGATATAAAAAAATAGTCAAAATGAATAAATATCTCGATGATAACCGTGTATTCATGAAGCGCAAACATGTATTAAATCAATTGTCGACTTTCTTATATGAGCGCGAAATGTTACCCGCCATTGCATTCGTGTTTTCACGCAAAAACGTAGAAGCATGCGCCAACGATATTACTGTTCCGCTATTGGAATTCGATAGCAAAGTTCCTTATACGGTTCGATATGAGTGCGAACAAATTATTCGCAAGTTACCCAATTTCCAAGAATATTTACATCTACCCGAATATCAAAATCTCGTATCGCTCTTGGAAAAGGGGGTCGGCATTCACCACTCTGGTATGATACCAGTATTGAGAGAAATTGTAGAGCTGATGATATCCAAGAAATATATTAAACTCCTCTTCGCTACCGAGTCCTTCGCGATTGGCCTGGACTGTCCTATCAAAACCGCGATATTCACGAGCGTAACCAAATTTGACGGACGTGGCGAACGAAATTTGATGTCACACGAGTACACGCAAATGGCCGGACGAGCGGGACGACGCGGGATTGACAAGGTTGGACATGTAATTCATTGTAATAATTTGTTTTCGACTCCTTCTATGGGAGAATATCAAAAGATTTTGGGCGGCGTACCCCAAAAACTGGTTTCCAAATATCACATTTCGTATTCATTGATTTTGAATTTACTTAAGAACGGACAAACAAAAGACTTCCATCTATTTTCACAAAAAAGCATGATTCATCGCGAAATCTGCAATTCGATGAAAGGACTGCAAACCGACCTTGATGCACTTCAACTGTTAATCGATACTAAAGAAAAATATGTAACAAACGCACGAACCCCTGCCGACATTTGCAATCAATATATTGACCAGCTCGCCATATATAACACGACCAGCAATAAAACGCGTAAGCAGGCAGAGAAAGAAATTGCAAAATTAACTGAAGAATACCGATACATAAAAGATGATTCTAATCGGGTCGAAGAGCTGAATGAACTGAATCGTAAATATAATGAGGCGGCAGCTTCGCTGCAATCTACAGAGGGTTTCATTTTTATGCAAACGGATCTAATATGCGCTGTACTTGAATCATTTGGTTTTGTTTCGCTGAATCTTGAAACGAACGAACGGTCGTTGACTAACTTGGGCACAATCGCATCCAATATTGCGGAAATACACCCACTAGTCATATGCAAATTACTCGAGAAGTGGAATTATTTTAACGTATTTTCTAAACGCCAACTTGTCGGTCTATTTTCATGTTTTACGGATATCAAAGTGCAAGACGACTGCCGTTCGAGTGTCCCATTAACCGATGATTCGTTTTTGAAATCGCGAATTACAGAACTTTCGCAATTATATAACGATTTTGCTGGATACGAATGCGAGTATAATCTAAATACGGGTATATGTTACGAAGACGCACTGCAATATGATATTATAGATTTGACAATGGCCTGGTGTGATTGTCAGTCTGTCGAGGACTGTAAATGGTTTATTCAAACTGAATTGGCGGCGAAATCGATATCGGTCGGTGATTTTACAAAGGCCATGTTGAAAGTAGTGACCATTGTAAAAGAGTGGATGAATGTGTTTGAACGTATTGGTAACATTGAGGCATTACATCATTTTACCGGAATTGACACTATGCTACTGAAATATATTACCACATCGCAGAGTTTGTATGTGTAATGTCGAAAAAATTGATAATGGACCCGCAATATAATTCGATGCATTTTACACATGCATAATTCTTATCAGGTCCTTCATTACAAAAATCCGTTTTATCCACATTACATTATATGCGCAGTTATAATAATAGCTACGCTTCCATGTTTACTACTCTTGAAAGTTCTGGAAGTGATAATAGAAGCGATAGCGAAGACAACAGCACAGTCGTAATCGAACTAGACACGACAGATAATACAGATACAGAAACAGTTGACAGTCATGACGATCACAGTTATGACGATAGTGGAAGCGATGGCGGTATTGAATACGACTCGATTCATAACGAAGACGCCTTCCACTTTTATAGTGAAAAAGAAAATGGGAAATATTACATAGGATTGTGTCATCTATACTCGAACCGGCATTCGAATCCATCCACACATTCATATGTGCAGGTTACGCAATGGTTGTTGTCTACCAGCGTATCCGCCAATTCCTTTTTCCGGCATTCGTATGACAATATAAATAATTATTTATATTATTATGGGTTGCTGCGTATACCTCAACACGAAGTACAAATAATGCAAGTTCACCGATTAGCCGACGAAATGTGTACGGTATCCATAAAAACACATTGGCTACGGTTGGTGCAGAGACACTGGAAAAAAACATACTGTAAACGTAGAAATATGGTCCGGCATAGAATGTCTCCTCAAATGCAATTCTACTCGCAAATGCATGGGAAATATCCCGACTGCATCTCACGATTGCCGTCGTTGAGAGGAATGATGTCGAGGTATAAGCCATATTAGGACTATTTGTCAAATGTCATTAAATATAAAAATTGGTTAATATCTACTAGCAGGTCGTCTCGAATACTTAATAGACCACTATCTTTTTTATTGAAGTGCGTGTCTATGCTGACTAAAAACTCGCGGAATTCGTAAATATGGGTTTTAAACTCATTGCTACTGTTATTATCAAGAACGCGCAACGTCTTCTCGACCATCTTAACACGCTTATTCTCCTTACCTAACAACACTTCCACGAATTCGTCGATGTGTTTATTTAAACGCTCGTACAATTCATCTGTCGCCTTATGTTGAGCATACGAATGGGTTTTCCAGTGATACAGCTTTACCATGTTCAATACTTCTAGGAATTTTTGAACAATATATGCATTACGTTTATTTTTAGAATCCGCGCGGTTGACCTTTAATGTTTTGCGCCTAGTTCGTGAACCCTGCTTGGCAGTTTTTCCCATTATATATTACCTACATACTATATTTTGTTTCTATGTGGAATACTAAATATAGTTCATAACATTGTGTTTACAGTTTTGTAATACAATAGCCAACGTGTAAAACTACAAGTTTGTCTACTATCTAAAAAATTGATATAAATATAGGAATATATGTATAGTAATTATAAATCAAAACATGTCAAGTTCTTTATGTATATCAGTTGAACCAATTATATTTACGCGGTATTTGTATAATAAGACAGAAGTCAAACAGTCGCTCTTCATTGCACTGCTGAATCGAAAGCGCGATGAGGCGATGTTTTGGGCATACGAATTGTATTTCTCCGGATTCGGTACCGACGTATTCGATTATATTATCAATGTATATCGCGAAATATATGCGATGTTAAACCCCAAACTAGTATTATTTATCGAAAGAATGCTAGTCGAATGGGCAAAAGACAAAACCAACGATTGGGCGATTGGGTCGATTGTTACGACATTGGTGAATCGGGAATATGACATAAACAACTTTGTCAATACACATTTTAACGTAAAGTGTCACGATAATCGTGCGAACCGTCACCAAAAACATAAATTTCTAATCGTATTGAATGATAGCGATATTGAAAAATATAGGACAATTGAGTCTGGACGTGCAGACACGGTTTTGCAACGGGCATGCAGATTTGCAGTAAACAAGGAGTATAATAAATTATTTGATACAGTCGTGCCCAAACGTGAAATATTGCGCGATGCATATTATTACCATTGGTTGTATTATTGTTTGGATACTCCCGTTTGGCGACAACGAATATTTAAATACAAAGGTCGGCTGAATCATGAAAAGAAAACGATTGAATTCGATGACGAAGATAAGCTGCAGGAGTTCTATGACAAATGGGGCTATTATCCAGACGAACAACCAGTTGAAGTGGAGGAAAAAACAATCGGGTGTGTGTATGAAGGCCGTGCAGTATCCATTATGGAATTTTGCATGAGATTTGAAGCGATGCCAATTACAAAAAAAGTAAAAATTACAGAGTCACATCATGCAGCGAGTTGTCCGGATGAACTGACGAATTCGATTCAATATATAGAATAATGGATAATTATGAGGTATATGTCGTTGTATTATTATTTACAATATATGCATTTTTTACCAGTTCTAACATTTGATTTGTTTGGTCAATCACCGTCTGCTTGAATTCATTGGTTGCAGTCATTTGTTGCTCTAGCAACATCATAATGTCGCCAGTTATATGAATATTATTTAGTTCTACTGTTGAAGGTGACGCGCAATCCGGCTTGCATATATTTTTCCGGTTATGACGCTATAAGCTTTGCCTATGTGAAAATTCTTGCAAACATATCTTACATACATGTGGACAACTTTTTGGCAAATTTTTTGCAACATTAGTTGCTGTTTTATGTTTTGCAGTCAATGTATGTTTGATATAACTACTGTGCTTGCTCGTATAATAGTGACATGTATCGCAACCAAATTTATTCGGCGGTATAGTTGTAGTAAACTTTACATTACGTATTTCGTGTCTTAACTTTGTCTTTTTGTTCGTTACATTAGAGTCTGTTAGTTTTGCTGCCTTTGGTTTTGGTAGAGGTTAAATGCTATTGAGTGTTGCATTATGTTCTTCAAAATACTTCTGCTCTAGTTTTCGTGCGACATATTGGTCATCACATTCATTAAATGCGATTATTTCCATCTTCCAACTATCCCACCCACCATATTGACGTATAATATTATACACTTTACAATTATAATTGCTGTTGTTCTCATTTATGCAACTGTTCTTATGTGCGCACTTACGTTGAACAAAATTTATGGTATGACCAATATACACATCTTTTATATCTGGATTCTTGCAGCGTATTTTATAAAATATTGTATTGGAATAATCTATTTCAGTCTTTGGCATTATAAAAATATTGTTACAATATTTTTATATTATTTCAACCCGAACCATAAAATATGAGAAATAAATTATATGCTGTCAATGTGAAGAATTGTTGAATATTAATGCATTATTCAGCAAAAACGAATTTGGATATTTTCAGAAAACACCAACACAAGTTTATATCGTGTTTTTATTAAAGTTCCCACATTTATGGGACGACAGAATCATGTGGGTTGTTTATATGCAATAACAATTATTTGTAAGAATTAAACGCCTCTATACTTAAATGATTTGGTGCAATAGAATAATCATATATTTTACGAATCGCCTCTTGGTGAACACCTGGAACTATACTATCGATTTTCATCTTGGCATTCATATATTTAAGAATGTAGTTTTTTATCCAAAAATGAACTATACAATTATTTCCTGAATTTATAGAATGTATTAAGTTTTTAAACACACTCGATTTGTGATTACTCATTACAAAATGAAAATCACCATTGCCATCGTGATGGGCATTTACATATATAGTATCATGTAAATTTGTATATTCGTTCAAATTCATATCTTTCCATAATAATACATCATATCTATACAATATTACTAAATCATATTGCAAATTATTTTCGGTTTCGTATTCTTCTTTTAATTCGATTGCCTTTTTAAAAGCTAATGCCTGACTTATGCCGCCAAAATCAGTTTCATATTTACATAATTTTAAAATGTCATCATTGTAATTCGAATTATTTTCAAATTTATATTTTACTGGATTATATTTGCTTACAATATCTGTTTCTAAGTCTACATTCCATCCATGGCAAAAAACGTCAATGGAAAAGTTACTCGTATTTGAATCAATAATATGTTTTTTTATAGAGTTGTAACATGCATTATAATCAACATATTCCGTGTTTGAGTATAAATCGTTTTTGCAAGAAAATGCCCCACATTTTTTTGATACAGCGCCTCTCATGCATAGAGCTACTTTTATTTTATTCATTATAATAGTAATGAATAAAATAACATTTAACTATTTAACTATTTTACACCTTTCAATATTTATGTTCGCACAAACGGCGTTTTGTTATAAATTACATGATTTGCTTCTGCACAAACAGTTCTTTGGCCATGGTTTTAATAATCTTGTTATCTATTTTGATTTGCTCTTCCTCCACATCTCCAAGAATCGCCCTCATCATTTTGTAACAGAATTCGTATGTTCGGGTTTCCATTACTTCACAATCCGGATGTGCCGTTCTCCATACCGGAACTGTTCTGTAATTATTCATGGATATTCGACTCAATATTCTGCGCAGCTTCGTCAGTTCGTCGGTATCTTTACTCCAGCCAGCGTCGTCTTTGATGTACATGGTCTCCCGTTTGATATCCGTGCAATGGATAGGTCGTTTTGTGATGTCCATGTCTTTAAGCCGGTCCATGATCATCTTGGTCATGCCGTTCACGTACCCATGATTGCCAATATATTCTAATTCATCAATGTGGACATTCAGGTTGCGAAGAAAGTCGGTAATACTCATGGCATCTTTACATGTATCATTGAGGAAAAAGTTCAGGTTGAACTTTTGGTTGTTATTGTTCGTGGTGTGGTTATTTACGACTTGTGTATTTTTTGCAAGTTCTAACATTTGGTTGGTCTGTTCTATCATCATTTGCTTGAATTCATTGTTTGCAGCCATTTGTTGCTGTAGCAACACTGTTATGTCTTCAGTTATATGACTGTTATTTAGTTTTACAGTTGATTGTGATACACAATCAGCATTGCATATATTTTGCCGGTTATGACGCCATAAGCTTTGCCTATGTGAAAATTCTTGCAAACATACGTTACATACGTATGGGCAACTTTTTGGCAACTTTTTGGCAACATTAGTTGCCTTTTTATGTTTTGCAGTCAATGTATGTTTAATATAACTACTGTGTTTGCTCGTATAATAGTCACATGAGTCGCAGCCAAATTTCTGGCAACTTTTTTGTAAGCTTTGGTTGTCATCTTTTGTCAGCTTTACGGTTGACATAAAAGTTGCTCTAAACTATTGTGACAAAATAATATGAAAAAAAGTACGCAGTCAACTTAAAATTATTTTTTTGGGATTTAAAGCATTATGCAGTAAAACTGATTTTCCATATATTTCAGAAAAAGAAGTGGCCTCACTTTTCAAAAATGGACATTTTAAAAATGTCCAATTTCGGAAAACGCACGAACAAATTTATTCAACTGTTTTTATGTGGGCTATTATTTATGGGAACCCAATATGCATGAAATAAATTGTATGTGAAACAACAAATGCATAGGCATGTTGGTGGACAACCTGCATCTGCTGTGAAAAAATTGATAATACAAAACCATCATTGTTATCAATAATAACCACGTATAATGAGTGCTTTGCGATTAGTGTCAACCGCACTATGTGTATGTATAGTAACATATACCATCTTCTATAATTACCCGTATATAACGGATGCAATTTGGCCAAAGCCGCGACCAAGTTTGCAAGACCGGCTGATCGATGCAATTTCAACTACTGTTTCTTATACAAATTCACACTTTTCATTGATATGCATCGGGTGTTCACAGCATCAGCCCAGTTTGTCTGTATATATTTACGAGGCGGTATCATCTCGTTTTAACCGATATGTAAATGATTTCGCAGGGTATGTCATGAAACAAGCACTATATGCATCGTTGTCCAAAGTTGAAACGAAGGGCATTCGTACATTGACTGATTTCCGCATATTTGAAAAGTTTGCATCGTATTTTGCGAGAACAAACACAACTCTATTTACATCCAATGCTACAACGCCTGGAACAGATATGGTTGTTCGAACTGCCGGGCAGACATTCGGTGAACTAATTAAATTGGCGATCAAATCAGGGACCGAATCGTTATTGTATGTAATCGAAGCTATACGGAATTTAATGAATTAAGTGCGCATCATAAATCGGTTCTAATAATGTAAAAAATTGAATGTTTTTTATATTACTTTGTTAATCTATCCTATTATATCAACAATACATTGAATCATGATGCTTATCATAGCCGCAGCAGGGTTTCTAGCGATTTGGTTAAGAGAAAAGAAATAAATATATTCGGGGGGGACGCTGACCATAAACCAGCGCGCAATATTGCTCTATTTATTTTGTATTTTTTCACAGTTGAACTCTCATAATTATCTAAAAATTGGAGGATAGATAGGGGGAGTTGGATAAATGCCGAGAGGTGGGTAAAAACCGGGAGGTGGATAAAGACCGGGATATGGGTATCCCCCGCCCCATGGTCCATATGGACCGCGCGGAAACCAGCCATGATTATAACCAGGACGACGATAATTATGCATAATATAATTATACCCTAGACTAGTTATTATACCAAAAATATTATGGATTAAATAGCTGCATATATGCAGCATTGCATTACAGTTGTGAATACGGTTTTAGATTGTGGGTTTATAACGTTGTAACTGTATCATTTGGGGAATCACTTGGGGAATCAGTTTCAGCAACCGGATCTAATGCGATAATTGTTTTTGCAACCCGTTTTTTGATATTTTGCTGTTGCATAAAATATAAACATGTATCCGGTAGCGTCGCAACACAATTCATCGCAGTATTATATGTGAAACTGGTTACCAATGTCTCCGGATTTTTATCATATTTAATACTGTACCACCAATATGGCGGGATACTAACAATATAGCCGGCATTGACGTCGAATTCTAGGAATTTCATTTTGTCCATTTCGTTGAAATATTTGCGCTGTGGTTTCCAAACCTGGATAGGCGACCAAAATTCGTATGTGTCATAATCTTTATTTTGATATAAATATTTTGAACTTTTCCATGGTGTCATTTTAATGGTTACTTTACCAGTAATCACACATAATAAGTGGCGTTCATTGTTATGATATCGCAATGGTGTACATACATTCTTCGACCCGGCCAATATATCATAATGCGTAGTTACAGTCATTGGTGGTTTCAGCAACTCATCGTTGGACTGGAATGATTTCAATAATCCTGCATCATCTGGTAGGGAATGGTTATGTTCAATAAAGTACGACGATTTGGTATCGGTTTTCATCAACATGTCTGCACTGCGGTAAGACATAACCGTATAGTCGACTGTAGTATTATCGCCTTCATTGTAATAGTCCCGCGAATCCTTGATTTTGACATCGTGTGCCTCCAAAATACCTAAATGCTCATTGTCTAAAGCATCGAAGAATTCCGGATTAACATTTTTATAATGAAATAGTACGGGTTGTTTTATACTACATACTTCCTGCAGATGCGTATTTGACACATAGTCCATTTCATATATTTCCAAATCTTCTCCGGTTTTATACTGGTTTACAATGTGGATATACATAAACAGAATTAATATGAATAGGAAAATATGAAAAAAAGCGTTCATTAGATATTGTGTATATAATATACAATATCTTTCTGTTTTCGCGACTTAACGAAAATACTAATCGGTTTCGTCACTAATTTTTGGCGCTAGATAAAAAGTAAAACACGCGTCATTATCCCCTAGCGAATATACGATTTTCATGGGGAAGTTCTTGGTAAGATGGATTCCCACCTCCTTTGAAATTTTGTTATACATGCAAATATTGTGTAACATGCTCAAGCTAAATGATAGTTTCATCTCTTCGCCTTCATTAATCGAATATTCGGTCAAGTCTTCGATATTTATATCGACCAACATTTTACCTGCTTCGATGCTAATTGAATGCAAAATAATTTTTTCTTCAGTGCATTGTATTTCGAACGTGTCTCCAAATATTTTTAACTGGTTGATAAGGTTTGCGAATACGGCAGAGTCCAATGACAATTCGGCGTCACTTTCGCCAGGAGGGATTTGCATAATTTCACACTCCAAATCGATGAGCGGCAGTTCAAAACGCTTATTGAAGACCGATGCATTATTCGAAGAGAAATTCACGAACAATTTGTCGTTATCGCTCTCGTCGTATATAATCTGGGTTTCCTGAATTTTGTCTCGTGTGTTTAGAATTTTAAATAACATGGTTGCCGGTATGCCTAATGTAATCGGCCCAGCACTTGTATGTTCATAAACATCAAACCATGTATATGGAAGTGTAAGCTCGAATACGGAAACGCGCGCCGAATCCATGGATTGCATAAACATACGTTCTTTATCGAATGTAATGTTTATATGCTCGGTAAATAACCGAATATGCTGAAACAACGACCCGAATAAATCCGCCTTTGCTGAATTTGTGATTGTAATGTTCATTACACCCTTGAATATTTAAAATTGGACAACTTTAAGTTGTTTCAAAAAAATAAATCAAAGTGTAAAATAACCTCCTGTATTTATATATATGAAATTTTCAAATAGAAATATAATTATTAATGCGTTACTAATTATAATTCTTTTACTAACAATTGTTTTATTCCCATGTAAGATTGAAAATATGGAGAATAATATAGGAACTCCACCAATCGAAATAGTTGTATCAAGATATAACGAAGATTTGCGTTGGTTGGACGAATCACCGTTTTCAAAACACCCAATTGTTTGTTATAACAAGGGTGCGAATGAAACATTTAATAAACCGGAGAACATGAAAAAAATCGTTAAAGTTGAAAATGTAGGGCGTTGCGATCATACTTATTTGTATCACATTGTATCTAACTATGACAATTTAGCTGACGTAACCATATTTTTACCAGGTTCTACGAATATGCCCGGTAAAATGGAAAAGGCGAAAAAACAAGTTTTAGAGGTAGAGCAACATAAGAATACTGTTTTTATAGGCACACATAACCCGAACGGAGTAAAGGACACTCATAAGGATTTTTATTTAGACGACTGGGCAGCAAGTGATACCTCAAATAAGAAAATAAACCCAGAAGCATCACTAAAAAAAGCAGAACCAAGACCATTTATAAATTGGTACCAAAAATATTTTAAAGATATACATGTTGAATATACTTCTTATTTGGGTATTTTGGGCATCTCACGTGAGCATATTATTCAACATCCAAAATCATATTATGAAAATTTATTGAAAGAATTAGACGACCATTCTAATCCGGAAGTAGGACATTACTTTGAACGAGCATGGGCTGCAGTGTTTTATCCAATGCACAATGCAAAATTTATTCCTTACTAGGCATAAAATCAAATAGTTTTTTCTAATAATGCGTGAATCAAATGTTCGCTTTCGGTTTTATTATACAGTGTAATTTTACTTAAAACAATGGGGTGAATTAACGGAATCATAATTTTCGAAATAAGTTGAATCACATTGGGTGTAAAATAAACATATAGTCGACTTAAATTGTCGTGAAAATTAAACCCACTATTTTCATATCTGGCTAAAAAAATACGGTATAAGTCCTTGTACCGGTCATGTGCAGACACACTATACGATTGCCAATTTACGTGTATTTCGTACTGCGTATATACTTGCATTGTCTGGTTAATCAATTCGTAAATATATGTTACGAGCGATTCAAATATGGTGGGGGTTGCAAATGTTTTGAAAAAGGGGTAGTCAAAATAAATGCGGTTTGTATTTGGCAAAATATATATTGCATGTTCAAATAATCTACGCAGATCCATTGCTCCAGCGATTGTTGCCGCACAGTCTAGTTTTTGACTTGATTTAAAAAACATATTTTTGTTATTATTTTTATAATAGTCGGTTTGAAGTTGCGCGATTTTGTCATGAAATTGCGAATTCATACTAAATTCTCTATTGCCTATGCTTTACATCGTTATAATAATTTGTTTAGTATAACGATTAGTTTCCGTTGTTCAACTCTTGTTCCACCATTTTTTTAAGGTCGACGCTATTGGGTGAACTTGCGCGAACGCGACTACCAGCGGTCGACGATGCAACCGAGTTATTGCCCAAATCTGATAATATATGAATACGTTCGTCCACTAACATTTTGTTGACCTCCATCGTATATGATTGTAATTTCATGACAATGTCTTTGAGGGAGTTAATTTCAGTAACGATTAGTTCAAACCGGTTATTAAATTCATCTACGATCAATGGCAAATCAGAAGATTCATTGTTATTATTGTTGTCGTTGTTGTTAGCATTGGATTTTACAATGGTTTCCAACTGGGTTAGTCGCTTATCAACCGTAGATATAACCTGTTGAAGAGTCATTTGTACAGGAGCAGATGGAGGGTTCGAAGGTGGGGTAGGCATATTAGGCGTAGATTGTGCAGGTGCGGGCGTGGGTACACCTTGGGCACCTACTCGTCGACGTATGGCAGCAGCGTTGGATGAACTCATGTATAATAAATCATAGTAATAAAGTATTTAAATTCGTTTTTTAATAATATATATATACACCGAATTAAGTCGCCCAATCCAAAATACGTTAATTATCATTATGTCGTTGCTCTTCTAGGCACGCATCGCCGCCTTTATTTGTGGATGATGTTGATAATTGCTAATTTTGAAATCATCGACTACATAATCATTGATGTTTTCTCGTTTATTCAATATTTCTAGCGTAGGGAACTCATACGGCGTTCTTGTCAGTTGTTCTTTTACTTGGTCAAAATGGTCATCGTATATATGACAATTTCCACCATAATGAATAAATTCATATGGTTCCAAATCGCAATGTTTTGCAATTAGACAACACAACAGCGAATATGAAGTGATATTAAACGGAATTCCTAACAATTCGTCTCCGCTGCGTTGATATAAGCAGCAGCTTAATTTATTTCCATCGACAACGTTGAATTGAAATAAAACGTGACATGGTGGAAGAACGCCTTCGTCTAATTGTTCGGGGTTCCATGCACTGATTACCATTCTGCGGGAGGTTCTCAATTCAGGATTTTTTAAAGTATCAATAACATTTTGTAGTTGGTCAATGCCTTTGCCTGTATAATCCGCATCGGGGTCATTTTCATATTTCGCATTCCAAAAACGCCATTGATGCGAGTAAAGTGGTCCAATTTGTCGTCCGGGCGTATAATGTGATAATCCTCGTGATTCAAGAAACTCCGCACTAGTATTTCCGTCCCAAATATGAACGTTCTGGTCGGTTAAGATTTTATTATCAGTTTGACCTTTAATAAACCACAAGAGTTCTTTCAAACACGTTTTCCAAGCGGTTTTCTTAGTAGTTAAGATTGGGATTTTGCCATTTTCAAGAGAGAAATGCATAGCCGCACCAAAGACACAACGTGTATTGCCATTTCGTCCAACCTCGTCGTGACCTTCATCTAAAATATCTTGAAGTAAATTCAAGTATTGGTACTCCTCGTGCGGTGCCGACGAATTCCTGTCACGATTTTTGTATTTGTTGCACTCAACAACACGCTTCAACATATGTATAGTAAATAATGAATGCAACGTTTAAATAGTTTCGAGACATATGACTATAATTTAGACGATTTCAAGATAAATAACTACCAATCACATGAACCAAATAAAGGGCGACATGAGAGCGCAATTTTATTTATTTTCTAAGGAGTTTTTATATAATCATCTGTTATAATGGAGTTGTTGCAAGAAACCGCAGATATTACACGAAAGTCATTTTTGTCACATGTGTTTTCTATGACAGAAGAGGGCAATGCCGAAATTTTAAACGTCATACAATATTCGACAATGGGTGTCATTCCGGTAGTTATATTAAACAAGTTGATTCATCGCTTTATACCGGAGGCGGACCCGGAGAAATCGTCTCTGGAAATATTATTTGAGATATTTATGCAATTGGTTGTTATGTTCTGCGGTGTGATATTGATTCATCGCGTTATTAACTATGTACCCACCTACAGTGGGTTCAAATACGAATCGTTGAATTTGACCAATGTAATATTGGCGTTCTTGATAATCGTGTTGAGTATTCAAACAAAGTTGGGTATCAAGGTGAATATATTGGTTGACCGTGCACTCGAGCTATGGAATGGTCCTGATTATAAGAAAGAAGGCATGAAGGAAAAGGTACGCACCCGTCAGCCGGTTACTGGCCATGCACCCAGCCAAGCCGATTATTTAGATGATTCTGCAATCCAGCGCGGTACGTTTCCTCCTGCCCCCGTCGCCACCACAAACCAGAACTCTATGATGGGTTCGTATGATCATATGATGCAGCCGAACGCACGTACTGAAATGAACGGTGGTATGATGAATATGGGTCCAGCAGCAGCGAATGGAGTATTGGGTGGTGCGTTTGGATCCGCGTTTTAGATAAATAGATTTAGTTAGTTCCCGTGTGTAAATTACAAAATTACGAATGTAATTTACAAAAAATATAATATGATTGTAATGTAATTATGGAGCAACCCGAAAATAATACGCCAGAAGAAAACGTGGTATTGTCAATCGAACCGCATGACAATGATATCATAACTGAGGCAATAAGTAACGTAGAGGAGATACCGACTCCAGTTATTAGCGAGCCGGTTAGTGTAGGCATAAATACTTATGTCACCGAGATTCCTGAACAAATCAGTAGCGAGATGGTTAGTGCAATTGTGCAGGAGATCCCGGTGCAAATCAGTAGCGAGCCAGTTAGTACAGTTATAAACAACATTGTTCCCGAAATTCCGGTTCAAATCAGTCGCAAGCAGGTGAGTTCAATTGTAAACAACAGTGTAAAGGATATTTTGACCCAGGTGAGTCGCGAGTATGTTAATAACATTGCACCTGATAGTCCAAGTCCAATTATTCGGTCTGTAAATACTTCCGTAAATGAGAGTACCAGCCGACGAAACAGTGTAAGTGAGCCAGTGCTGGAAGGTTTACCACCGGCCGAAAACCTTCAATTAACTGTAAAAAACAAAAAACAAGTACATCTAAACCATAATCAGGTTGATTGGTTTGCGCAAACCGAATATATTGTATTCAACAATGAGCTGAAAGCGATTCAACGCAATAATCTGGTCATTTTGAAAGAATGCAAAGAGAACAAACGGTTATTGGATTTAAAGTATGACGATTTGAATACATTAGTGAACAATATCCAGACATCTGTCATTTTTTTCTCGACCATATCCGGGTTCATACAAGCAACTCGTATACAGTTTAATATTGCCGACAAGATTACATCTATTTTCTCGATTACTGTGTCTACTTATATTTCTTTACTTTTGTCCATATCAAAATATTATAAGTTGGATGAAATCAAAGAAAAGATACAAACATTGCGCGAAAAGTATTCATTGCTTCACAATAAGCTCGACCATCGTATGGATATTGTTGGTCCATGGGCAGCGCAAAAATTATGGGTGCATCAAGACCCCGCAGAAAAGTACAAGGAATGGTCAGTTGTCCGCGATCAGTTAGATGATGAATATTCCGACATTATTGTCACAAAACAAACCATGTCAACTGAATTCGAAGTGATTATGGACACAAAATCGAGAAACCAATATTTCATAAAGAATCGTGAACTGAACTATAAGAACAGAGAGCTGGTGTTTTCATGGGATAAAAAAGAAACAGCACTAGAGAAACGAATTGTAACCGAGAATGTATCTCACGGGCCTTCGTCAATTAAGTTACAGCACGAGGAGTTAGATAATTGGGCGGAAGAAGTATAAATTATTTCGCTGGAATGTCATGTTCACTCAGTTTTTTGGATAATAAATTATATATGTATATTTTATTTTGCTTGATTTTTTGATAACTCGGGTTTAGTCGAGTGCTACATACTGATAGACCTTCATTTACATCGGCATATAAATTGGCTACATCCATGTGTATTCTTTCCCCTGTACCATAAATAGTGGAAAAAATATGATCCGTTCTATAAATATTCGCAAACATAACATAGTTTTCATATGCAAATACAATATTTGAATTATTTTGGAAGCCGGCGGATTCAATATCATGAATACTATTTATGAACGCATTTGCAAGTTGGTCGCGCGATAACTTATGGGACTTATTCTTCAATAAATGATGTACAAACAAATAAAACCATAATTCACTGTCTGTATTTCCATGAATATGTTTCGATAAATCGGCGCCGATTATAGTCATAAGTTTATTTATTTTAGATTGGAAAGAATGTGTCTTATAATACATTTGAAATTTGCGAATAGTACCGGATTCGGGCACTAATAGATTGCCCTGGTGCATAAAATACATATTTTTATATACATAAGGCTGGGTGTTTACTATATTATGTTCACTTTCTATATGGCGACAGTCCACATTGAATGTGTATATACGTCGCAATTGTACGATAATATTTGAATGATTTGTCAAGGTCTTGTATTGTTTATCTACGAAGGGTGGCTCAGTTGTTTTCGTACTGATCCATTCTTTGTTATTTTTATGAAGTATTCCATAACCATGTCGCAAGTCGTATGGCGTACTCTTTGACATGAATTTTTCCAATAAGGTTTTGGCATTCGGGTTATCTAAAGCAATAAGGATTAAACACATGTAAATATATTATAGTATGATATATTTAGATTTTACAGTTTTTACATTTCAAATGCCGATTTTTAATAATACAATTTTATGATTTCTACCAATTCTGTATTTTCTTCCCGTTCAATTCGTCCAATACATTCTTTCATTGTTTCTATTAATGTATCCAATTTGTCATCAATATCCACTTTACTCACATTGGAATCGGGATTAAAACGAATAAATATCCATTTGCCGCTATGTATCATATACAGGTCATCATATCGAATTTCTTCATCAGTCTTATCATACCCCCGATGACAATATTCATCCGTTTCAGTTGCTAACATAGTATTACCGATTAGCTTACGATGGTCAATTCGACGCCTATGCGTGCAATCACAATTACCTGTATAAAGGGGGCGGTCATGTACAAATCCTTCAAAATTTTCATTGATTTTATTTCTTACCATAATTTCTTTTGTATGGGCATAGATAACTTGACTGCGTGCATCGGTAGGAAAGCATCGTTTGAAACAGGTTGCACAGTAGCCGTCATATTTAACACTACCACCCCGACTATCAATCCAATCAATGCAATTAGGACATCTGTTGCCGCCACCATGTGCTATACATTTATCGGTTTTGCCTGCTGCACTTGCTTTACAATTCGGTTCAACACATCTAATCCCTCCACCGTGCGCTACACATTTATCGGTTTTATCTCTGGCGCTTGCTTTACAATCTGGTTCAACACATCTTTTGCCGCCGCCATGTGCTATACATTTATAGGTTTTGCCTGCGGCACTTGCACTGCAATTCGGTTCAATGCATCTTTTGCCGCCACCGTGTCTTTTACATTTATCGGTTTTGCCTTGGGCACTTGCACTGCAATTCGGTTCAATGCATCTTTTGCCGCCACCGTGTGCTATACATTTATCGGTTTTGCCTGCGGCACTTGCTTTACAATTCTGTTCAATACATCTCGCACCTCCACCGTGTGCTACACATTTATCGTTTTTATCTCTGGCGCTTGCACTGCAATCTGGTACAACACATCTTTTGCCACCGCCGTGTGCTTTACATTTATCGGTTTTTCCTGCGGCACTTGCTGTACAATTCGGTTCAATGCATCTTTTGCCGCCACCGTGTGCTACACATTTATCGGTTTTACCTTGGGCACTGGCTGTACAATTCGGTTCAATGCATCTTTTGCCACCACCGTGTGCTACACATTTATCGGTTTTGCCTCTGGCACTTGCTGTACAATTCGGTACAATGCATCTGTTGCCGCCGCCGTGTGTTATACATTTATCGGTTTTGCCTGCGGAACTTGCTATACAATGTGGTTCAACACATCTGTTGCCGCCGCCGTGTGCTATACATTTATCGGTTTTACATCTGGCGCTTGCTGTACAATTTGGTTCAACGCATCTCTTGCCGCCACCGTGCGCTACACATTTATCGGTTTTGCCTCTGGCACTTGCTTTACAACCGGTTTCAACACATAAACGTTTTTTACGCTTATTTATTACAACACAATATTCTTGCGACATTTTAGATTTATATATAAGAAGTTATAACATGTTAATTTTAAATCAATTATATATATAAATCGGCGTTTGAAATGTAAAAAGGTGTAAAACAAATATTTTGATTTTCACCTTTTACATTTGAATTGGGCATTACGGGTATAACCTTGTTTGCATGTTTTGTTGCAACGGTTTGTTCTTGGGTTTAGCTGTTTACCAGGTGGGCACTTCTTTGCACTTTTTCTGAGAGGCTGCGGTGGAACGTCGCGAGATGACCGTGACCAATTATCTGACGCTGCACTGGCACTGACCTTTGCTGCTTGCTTCCGTTTCGCGGTTTGTTTTTTACATTTGAATTTATCGTCACGCGTAAATCCCGGTTTACAATTTTTATTGCATCGTTTGGTCTTTGAATTATATTCTTTCCCGTCAGGGCATTTTATAACAACGCTTTTGATAAACTGGTCTTGTTCCTTGGGTGTCATGCTTAAATTGCCATTAACATCCGCCTCAATATTTTGAGCAACCTCCACCGGAATTGGCGGACCTTCTGCTAATAAATGATTATCAAAATGCATATTATATTTTTCAAGTAGCCCGTTGTTAAGTAGTATATTTTCATATTTCGTAACTAATTCATTCGGTGTAATTCGCAAAAATACGTTATGATTCACCATGGACACGAATAACGCTTTCAAATCGTTATATAATTCGACCGCCAAGAATCGCTTTGACCGGTATAACACATATAGCAATGCAATGCCTGCACCATATATATCAATCGTATCAATACATGCATCAACAAATTTATTATAATCCCCCTGCTTCAACGAAGTAATCATTTGATAGAAATCAGTAAGATGATGGGTCAGTACATCCCGATACTTGGGGGATTCGGCAGGTTCCTCAATTACGCAATTGTAAAAATATTTGTGATTGTTTACTAGAATATCATTGCAATCATTAAAAAAGTCAAGTTTCGTTTGCGGTCCACGTATAGCGTTCGAGTATGTCCTTAAATTTAATAACTTCATTTCTGGCGGGAACGACCAATGCAACATACCTAACGAATAAGACGAGGTTGTAATTGCGGATTGAATTCTTGCCTTCGTTGTCATAAGTCCAAAATCGATAAAATTTGCACGTCCAGTGTCTTCATTATACACAATATTTTGTTGTTTTACATCGTGATGTACAACACCTCTGTCATTGAATATTTTAAGACCGTATATAACACGACTTATATCCAACCAGAAATTTTCCACGCTTCTGCGGTTAACTGCGCTCATTGAAAACTCCTTAACTTTCTTACCGTATTTATCTAAATCCAGGCCACCATATTTAATTAGTAATAGCGAATATTGGTCGATCTTTTCTGGTTGAAACGAACTATTCGTACATTTTCTCATTGCTTTCTTATTGGAATCTGTATTATCGACTTTGCATATGGAGGGCTTTCCTAAATGAAATAATTTGTCAGTATCGGCATCTTCAACCAGTTTAAATTCCGTCATCTCACTTCTGGCTTCCTCGTCATCCATGAGTTTCGATGCGATTGTAGGGTCGGTAATTATATTTTCACGTTTGCATTTCATGGGGGGTTTATGTACACATCCATATGTTCCTTCCCCGACAACGTTCGGTTCAGTCATTCTGTGGTTATATATTATGACAAGATATTGTATGTAATATTTCTATTTTGATAGAAAATCCATATTATTTACGATTTCCATCTTACGCATGGATTGCTCAAACGTACTTTCGCGCTCCATATTGGCAAACAAATAGTCTGTATTGGGGCTTTCTTCGTTTTTCTTTATTTGTTTATAAATAATATTGATTTTACTGGTGATGGTTTGAATAATTACTTTGTTTGTTACAATGTCTATATCGGTGGGTATATGTTCTGTAATTAGAGACACTGCAAAATACAATAAATACCTCCGTTTTTTACTCGATGCAGTTGTATACTTAATACAGAAAATGTGAAAAAGGGAGCCAAGTAGCTGGACGCAATATGCACTTTTTTGTTCGGCATAATGAAACATGGTTTCCCATAATATCCAAATAATGTCTTGTTTACATTTTGCATCTACCGGATAATTACGGGATTCGCATGCACATGGATTTTTTCGCTTTTTGCAAATGGCCTGAAACTCAATGGTCCATTCAACCCAATAACATGCGTTTAACATGTTACGTTTGTCATTCGATATATTATAAGCAAATTCGTTCGCTGCAATAAATAGTTCTTTTGGGTCTCCTTTTTTGAATATGGGTTGAATATAGGTCACGTTGGGTGCGATTAAATTTTCCGACATTTGCGTTATATCAAATTCTTCTTCTCGGTTGATTTTAATGGGTTCAAAACTGTTGCGCTTATTTGAATTTGCTAATATGCCGGTAATTTCTGCAAACATTCCTCGTATGGTTGGGTGATTTCGAAGCTGTAGTTCGTTTGTATATTGTCCTTGGCTCATGATATTACGAAATATTTCATACCGTTTTTCAATATAACAGGGAATTTTCGGGTTACCTAAATGAATGTGTTTGCCGATATAATGCATAATTGTCTCCCATACTTCCATGTAATGCCCTGCACATATTAGTTCCGCACACCAATAACATGCCGGTTCGATACGGCCTTTTTTGAGGTTCTCGATAAATTGTTTCCGTACATCTGTTTTTTTGAATTTGGAAAACGATACTCCCTTGAACTGGGGCTGTTGTCGTATATCATTTATTTCACTGTTGTCATTTACTTTTGGAACATTCGAATCGTCCATATGTTTTGTTAATATGTAACTGTAAAAAAATATAGATATATGAACCTAATATACATTATTTCGATGCCATACCGAATACGGATCTTTTCGGATTTTTGCGATGGAACAGAGTGTAAAAATATAATCGAAACAATATCGTTATTTTGTAAAAATACAGAGTTATATGGCGCAGACAAACTCGTATTTATTACAGCCGGCGACGATTATAGTCATGTGATTATTTGGAATACAGTTATGCCAAATATACGTAATGGAGTTCCAAAAGAAAATGTGATTGGGTTTGCATATGAACCGTTGGTTTATCTCGGCTTAACGCACAAATTTGTTGAATATGCAAAACAATACATTCATAAATATTATATCGGTGATGCGAACGGACTGCCGTATCCATTTATTGAAGGTAATTGTTTCTTGACATATAATGCACCATTGCCAGCATTACGCCCAAAAACTCGGCGTATGTCATTAATGATTAGTCAAAAGGCACATCAACCCGGGCATAGATATCGACATGAACTCGCCAATGCAATATTGCGAACGGACTTGCCAATTGATATTTATGGACGCGGATGTATATTTGATATTTATAAACAAGGGGATTCGCGAATAAAGGGAACGTTTGAAAAATATGAATTGTATGAAGATTATGAATTTCATATTTGCATTGAAAATGTACAAAGTAATCATTATTTCAGCGAAAAAATTATAAACACATTGTTAACAAATGCAACGCCGGTTTATTTGGGATGTAAAAATATTGATACGTATTTTCCTGAAAAAGTTGTTCATTTGACGGGTAGGGTTGACGATGATATGAAGATATTAACTGATATATGTGCGAATCCGTCAAAGTATAAGAAAATGATAGATGTCAATGAAATCGAACAGAAAGTATCGTTATTACAAAATCTTGATTACGTATATGGAGTGTAGATCGTGACCGTTCCATGTCAATCTCTTCATACACTCATGATTATTTTAGTTGTTTTATTATCAAATGACACGATATGGGTTGTGTAAGTGCACCGGTTGCAGCGTCTACCTGCAGCCCTCCAAGCACGGCAGTTAGTGGGTTGCTAATAGTGATTATAGAATTGCCGATTAATGGGGTTGCAACTATACTCATACCAACAATTAATCCGCTGCCGGGTTTGCCGACAACCGTATATAACAATTCAATGCCGTTTAATACGACAACTAATTCACCTGCGTTGCTTACTGGTACCTGGAATGTTATTTCGTATACGCCGCCAGGGGGCAATACAAATTGGGATGAACTGCCCGCAATTCGTTGGATAGAACCATATGTGTTTATTATAGGCAATGGAAATTGTATTGATTCTCCCGGTAAAATCGCATCTGGATTGTAGTTTATAAGTCCAGGCACTCCGCTCATCAATCCGTAAAAATCTGCAAAGTTTACAACCGCGTTTGTACCTGCGGGACCAGTAGGACCAACTGGACCAATAGGACCGGTTTCACCGTCTTCACCCTTCTCTCCATCTTCACCCTTCTCTCCCTCTTCACCCTTCTCTCCCTCTTCACCCTTCTCTCCTTTTTCACCCTTCTCGCCGTCTTCACCCTCTTCACCCTTCTCTCCTTTTTCACCCTTCTCACCATCTTCGCCCTTTTCGCCTTTCTCACCCTTCTCACCGGTCTCACCGGTCTCACCCTTCTCACCTGTCTCGCCCTTCTCACCATCTTCGCCCTTCTCACCATCTTCGCCCTTCTCACCATTTTCGCCTTTTTCGCCTTTTTCGCCTTTCTCACCTTTCTCACCTTTCTCACCTTTCTCACCTTTCTCACCTTTCTCACCTTTCTCACCTTTCTCACCTTTCTCACCTTTCTCACCTTTCTCACCTTTCTCACCTTTCTCACCTTTC
>Ga0075464_10000023_pt1 | contig 51609 bp, 53 predicted proteins | sample DEB19_08_DNA_5_FD_75068 | JGI IMG/M metagenome (GOLD analysis project Ga0075464, IMG submission 75068) | Aqueous microbial communities from the Delaware River and Bay under freshwater to marine salinity gradient to study organic matter... | ecosystem: Environmental > Aquatic > Marine > Coastal ...
AAAGGAAGGATCAAAAGGAAGGATCAAAAGGAAGGATCAAAAGGAAACCATGGGTTTCCTTTAAGGAAGGAGTAAGCAAAGCGAGTAAAAGCGAGTAAAAGGAAACCATGGGTTTCCTTTATTTTGATATCAAAACAGCAGTAATCAATAACGTGGCCATAGTGATTGTCCCGATCAAATATAAATTGTTCTGTTCTGATAAATAGACTGCATTGTCTTTAATAAGTGCAGCATTCAAACTACGATCTTCTTCCCCTAAAGAATATAGGATCGCTTTCCCATTCTCGTCCTTGCTTGTGAAATCGTATTTCATATTGTTATTCGACATATCTGTATAGAGGGCATTAATATTGTTGATTTTTCCACCAATGTCAGTACGGTTTATACCAATCTGTTTTTGATATCCTGCATATGTCTTTAAGTTCAAACTAATATCGGCCACCAGTCTTCGATTGTTTTCCTGAATACTGAACCCCTCGATCTTCCCAGCAAACATTGGATTACTTATAATAGTGTTATACTTTTTTTGCACACCGAATGTACTTCGTTCAACCATGTTTTGCAGTTCGGATACATAAGGCATGCCCTGCGGTCCTGGTAAGTCATCTTTCGATAACATTGTGTTTTCAATCGGATATCTACTAAATCTTGCGGATGCATATCCATCTGAAACATAAGTGGTCGAATCATAGATTTTGTCTTTTTCTTCATCTCTTGTTTTGATGACCTTGTTTTTTATAAACAGCTCAGACGTCTCATATTGCGAGTTTGGTTGCTTCGGCAAAAACAGGATCGGCTCATTCGTGGTTGGAATCAAACATTTGTTATCCGATACTTTATAAAAATGATCGCATGCTTTGCAGACTTCTTTGCAATCAGTTATCTCGTATTCGCGGTCCGGGTCAGGATACATCTCTTTATAACTGCTAGTTGTACTACCATATGCTTTCAGCTGTTCAGGCACCTCTTTCAAAAACTGATGCTCAACAAATGTGCTTGCGTAAAACAACTTGTTCATTTTCAGATCCGCTTCTGCGGTATAGAACACGCGATTGTCTTCAAAACTGGTTAAGAGTGCAAGCATCTTCGATCCAACCGCGTTTTTCATAATAGCAACCTTGTATACAAAGTTTTCAGAAAACAACGGATTATCTTCGGTGATTTTATCATCTGTCGAGAGCGGTGAGATTTTATATCTCGTAGTGGTTTTCAAGCGATCATTCGGTACACCCGCGACAATCTCCGTAGTGCTGGTGATTGGGAAGATATTTGACTTTGTGTTTCGAACAAAAAACGGCTTCCCACTGTTTTCGTCCAATACCAATTGATATTTAATCATCGGATTTATATCCGGGATTTGAAATATAGTCGCGATCTTTTCATTTTGCGAATTGTATGCACATAAATTGCCAGTAATGTCTAGCGAAACATACGCAGTTTCGCTTGGGATGTCAGCGGACCAAACCAGGCGAGGTTGCAACGAGTTTGTGGTGTTGTTGTTTACTTGCAAATCAGAACCCGAATAAACACTGCATTTATTGTATAACCCGTCGCTGCTTTCTGGGGTCAATGAGTAATAATACAACGAGGCATCGCTTTCGTTCATGACAAATACCTGAATCGGCGTTTGATCTTCACTTGCCAATAGATTCAACACGCTCAATCCGGATTCGCCCGGTTTGCACGTGTATTGCATTCGGAATGGAACATATTCACCAGTGACTAGTTTGACACCGGCATTTGTCTTCAAGACATAGTTATCCACTTTATAGATGGCGTTTTCGGCACGATAGGTTTTCGACGCATTATTACCGACCCATATGAAAACATGTTTCAGTGCAGGTGTTGTCTCGGACAACACTTTGTAGTTTCCAGGGCGTTCCGCTGCAATGTACCCAGTGATTTCGACCGAGATGTCCCCTTTTACGTCTACATATTGCTCAGGAGTGGTTTTCTCATCCTTCACGACGGTTGCTGTCAAAAAATAGTTCACAGAACCAGCGAAATCGCCGATCACTGTAAAATACCGGAGTCCGGGTTTATATTTGAGCGGGGAGTTGTAATCAATCTTGGTGTTTGCATACACGGCCGTGTTCAGTTTGCAAGAATCCGCGGTGTGCAATCCAGCGAATTCTTTGATCGGGACAACACTGTCTTTGTTGTATATGTCCTTGGTATAGACGCCTACACGCTCTGACTTGATGTTTTGTAGATTTGGTCTAAAAAACACCTGTTTATAATCGGATGTATGAGTCTCATTATAATCATCGATTTTTTTTAAATTATTTAAGTTTTTTGTAGACTCGAGTTCCATTTATGTATACTCTATAATTCGGTAAAAATATAATATAACAACGATGTTCCTAAAATCGACCACAACACTCCCGTGTAAACAGTCGAATCATATTCGTTTGTGAATTCGTTTTGAGGAGCTTTGCCTTTGAGTATGTTTTCCATTTTTGCATCTAGACTTCGTCTCATTGCATCAATCTCTTTTGATTTTGCAATTATGTCTTCTTCATGGATTGTTTTCGCAGATTCGTGTGTCGTACCACTTTCTGGATATGCGGTTTGTAATGCAATCAATGCATCATTTAATGTTTTTGCTTTTCTTTGCAGTGTATCTTTGTCTTTCTTTTCTGCTAATATATATCTTGCATACTCATCATTAAAAGCATTTGCGGCATTAAGAATATCATTTTCAAGTTTAATGAATGTATCAGAACCAGTCTTCGGCGTGAACTCTGTCGTAGCAAATCTCTCTCTCTGTACAAACGTTTCATAGTAACCTGTATTTGGAACAAAGTTTGAGCCCGAAAACATAGTTGTAAATGCCTGTTGAGTGGCTGTCGGCTGTTGTGTGGTGGCAATTTTAACCGAATCAAACGTTGACTTTCCAAACACGTTTCTGTACACATCTTCTGCCGAATCCGCCGAGTATTTTGCCTTATCTTTTGCTTCAATTGTTTCGCCCTTTGCACTAATAACAGCCGCTTTGGCTTCATTTGAAATACTTTGAAAGACTTTCGAGTCATTTTGTAAACCCGTTTTATACATAGTAGACTGATTATAGAGACTATCCGATATTTCTTTTTCTTTCGAATCGAGATTCTTCATTATTTCGCTTTGCTTTGAATCCAAGTTCTGTATCAATGCAGCATTTTGTTTCAACAGTTCTGCAGATCTTGTATCCAATATTTCCGTGTTTTTGGCCAGCAGTTCTGCGTTTTTCGATTCTAAATCTGCAACAATTCCTGTTTTTTTCGAATCAAACTCTTTCATATTCAAACTCATCGTCAAATTAAAATCCGCGATTGCTTTCGCATTTGCCGCAGCAATTTCGCTTGTGTTTGCAGTTGCATTTGCAATGGACTGAGTCGCTGCGGTTTCAACCTTTGTCGCTAATCCAGATATACTACCTTTCACCGTTGCAAACTCTTTATTCAGATTTTCATAACTCGTGTTTAGTTTCGAAATCTCCGTTCCAATCTGCGACTTCAATCCAGTAATATCACCGGTTTGAGCAGTGTCGCTTGTTTGCAAGCCTTTGATGTCACGGTCTTGTGTTTTGTCGCTTGTTTGCAAGCCTTTGATATCACGGTCTTGTGTGTTGTCGCTTGTTTTCAACCCTTTGATATCGCGGTCTTGATCTTTCACGTCTTTTTTCAAATCTTTGAAATCACGATCACCGACGAATCCTTCAATGCGACTTTTCGTGAATATCAATAAAAGCAAACATCCAATACATACCATAAATAAAGCCGCATACTGAGGTTTCACGAAATTTTTAATATTATTATACATAATTATACATTATCATAATATTATTTAGATCATCTTAGTCCATCCTTCGACTTTAGTCCATCCTTCGACTTTAGTCCATCCTTCGACTTTAGTCCATCCTTGACATCATCCACATCATTGCAAAAATCCCAATTCCTAAAGTAACATTATTCAAAATCAATGAGTTTTGACCAGTATTTAAATCTGTGTTTTGTTTTTGCGTTAAGCCATAAGATCCTTGTAATGCAATCAATTTGTCTACATTTTCTTTGTATTTTATCTCATCGTTCGTTTTTGTATCTGTTCCTGCGTTTACATAATATACATCATTTGTGCTAAATGGTTCCATATTATATATATATATAGAATCACACACAAATTCTATAATAGGTCGACTCCGCTGCGGTAACACTCTTTCGATCAATCTTGCAAACTTGTCCAGGGCGGAGTTCAATCAACAATGCGATCGGATCGAATCTCGAGATCTCCGGCAACTGCGATAACTCTTTGAGATTATATTCGAGTTTTAACTCAGCAACGTCCGTAACAATCGAATGATTCGGTACTAGTGTGTGTTTCAAAATGTTTCGTTGAAGACGCTTGATGCAATGCACCACCAGATAAATCCCGCGATTATCAAACAAGTAGCGAAGCTTTGCCACCAATGAATCATTTGGTTCATCATTCACAACCACAATCAGCGTGTCTTTCAGTGTTAAGGTGCCCTCGATTTCATAAAGATCTTCTACCAATTCGTCAATCGCAGGCAATCGAATTGCACTTTTACTCAACATGTATTTCACATATACACAGTGATCCTCGTTTTTAAGCAACATGTCGAGTTGATTGTTTTTCACCATCGCCTCGACCTCATTGATATTAAAATTCGCATAGTTTGTGGTGTCATATTTGTTCGTTAACACCTCGATTAGTGTTCTACGCGAGTTATAGATCGATATTAATTCATTGGGCGGAATATTCATTTTTTTTTTATATATTAATTTATGATAGTTTTTTAATAACAATCGATCCGCCTTTCAAAGCAAAATCAGAGGAAACCTTGTCATTCTCATCCGACTTGATCTTGATCATTGGTTTGTCAAAATCGGGAATGGGAGATGGAAACAAATCAGATGTCGATTCATCGTCTACCTTCGGTTGATCGAAAACAACCTTTTTCTGTGGAACTGGTTCATTTGTTTCAACCTTATTGCCATTTCCAGTAACGATATTGAATACGGGTGCGAATGATGATGGCATAGAAGGATCCGCATGATTCGTCGTTGACGACGCTGTCGCCATTGTCGCTGGTATAATATCTTTTGGATGTGCGACCTTTCGATTGGTTTCAAGTCCGTTCATATTGTTTGTGGTCAAAATCGCAAATCCGTCTTCAAAACTTTCAATATGCCAAACTCGTGATTTATCGAAATCACCAATGAAATGGACTGGATCCCCAATCTTCATATGTACAACTGGTTCTTCGGGTTTTTCAGGTCGCTCAGATTGCTTAGCAAAAGGGAGTTCTGCTGAGTCGGATATTAATGTAGAAACATCTGATACAGTCGATTGACCTCCTACAGTCGATTGACCTCCTACATAGGTATCATAATTGTCTTCGATATTGACATCCTCTCCGATGGTAAGTGGCTCCTTTTCCTCTTCTTCCTCTTCCTCTTCTTCCTCTTCTTCCTCTTCTTTTTCGTTTTCTTGTTCCTCTTCTTTTTCCTCTTCTTTTTCTTGTTCCTCTTCTTTTTCCATTATGGGCAATTCAAACTTTGTCTTTGAAAACTGCAAATGATCAAACTGATTCACATTGTCCTCAGTAATGATCGACATCCGAACATTCATGGTTTGCAGTTCTTGCATAAACAGTTTGAACGCATATGGCACTCGAATCAAACTAAAACTGCGACCAAACTTGGTAATATGTTCAATGTTTTTATTTTTCTTGTCAAAAGAGTCAACAAACCGAATCGGACCATCTGCCAAAGGACTGATAAACATGTTTTTGTCTGGATTATAGATCGCAATCCCACCCGTTTTGTTACAAACCGCGATACAACAATCATCATCCTGCATCCACAACTCCTTCAACAACTCGGCGGCACCATGTGCAATAATCGCATCGCGTTCATTTTCGCCAAACTCGACCCCATCTACTGATTGTCTCGTAACCACGTCTTTGGCACCCTGGCGTGTAACCTCAGCGTCCTTATGTTTCGAATACATATAATAGGACGGTCCCACAAAGATCTCCGATTCCATCTGTTCACCGGTCATCCCATTGTACAAGATGTTGTTCCCCGACGAATGGACACCGGATTTGACAAGCATTTGTGCGAAATCACCGATCTGATTGCCATTGGAATGAAACGCAGTGCAGTCTCCGTGAAATCCATACTCCAAACAAGCCTTGCCTACAATCATTTCCATAAGTTGACCCACCGACATACAAGAGAACACCGAATGCGGATTGACGATAATATCAGGACGCAGTCCGTCTTTCGTAAATGGCATGTCTGTCTCTGCAACCATCATACCAATACACCCTTTGAGACCCGATCGAGACGTGATCACATCTCCCATCGAGGGCGTAAACTCTTCGCGAATGCAGACCTTCATGAGCCGCGACTCTTCCAAACCAACGGTTTTATGAATATGCGTTTTGTGTCGTCGGTTTTTCATAGAAAGCGAAAGCGAACAACACTTGTTTGAATCCGCGACGCCAACCACCACCGAGGATTCGTCCATGTTGATCTCGGATCCCTCCTTTTTCACACTTCCTGCAACAACCGTCTTCATTTTCGCAGAATGTGTACTGAACTCCGTGGTTCTGAACAGCCCACGTTTCACCGAACCCTCGTTTATCAAGATCGAATCGTCTCCTATATAGGATGCAATCGCCACGATCACGTTTTCGCCACAGGGAGTATCTTCCAACCCCATGCACTCAATATAACGCGATTTGACCAACTGTTTTTGTCCTTGAATCAAGAGAGTTACATGGTTGTCCAATCGCATATTGTAGTTTGTATGATACAAAGAAGCCGCGTGCTTAGAGAACGATGTAGACAATGCAGTATTACTGGGTGGATTGTGATGTAGATAGGCGGCCGAGAGATTCGACAAGATGCCCAATACAACGGATTCATGTATTTCGCAATGGGTTTGGCCTTTACCTATCACGAGAGAATGTTCTTCATTTTTGTCGATATACTCCAAGACGGCACACTTCTCGTGGAATCTCTTAACCTTGGTGATATCAGCTTCTTCTTCAATCGAGACTTCGTATAGTTCACCTGGTTTGTAGAAATGAAAGGCTTCGGTTTTGCGTTTGTGGAACCCAGTAATCAAATCATGCCAGTTGTATTTCTTATGTGTCAGTGTTCCGCCATTACAACACAACGGCCGAGACAAACGTCCACCATCCGTAAATATGAAGATTGCGTTTTGCTGAATCATAAACTGGACGCTAACAAATGGAGGAATCAGTCCATTGCGTCGATGGAGTTTTATATTATCAACCACCCCAATCGGGTTCTCCACACCGCCGACCCAATATCCATTCACAAACACTTTTGTCAAAACACACAACATCTGTGTAGTACAATGATCGATTTCATGGATGCCTACATTTTCAAGTAACCATTTGATCATATGTTCTCTTGGAATGGGTGTTGTGATATGCGTGAGGAGAGACAACTGTTCGCAATCGATGAAATCGATCATTCCATAAGCCGTAGGCTTCGCCTTATAAGCCGTAGGCTTCGAACACACAATTTTGCGTAACTGACTCAACGTAGAAAGAAAGGAGGTACGATCCAGTGTTACATTCAATAGTTTTCGGAATTCTTTGTCTAGCATGTTTTGCGATGGTGAAAACACATCCTTGTAATTGTTTTGTATCAATAAATCCAATCGATCATCATATTTAGATTCAAATGCAAGAGAAACGTGATTCGCCAACTTTTCATAATAGGTGGAAAACACGCATTTGAAACAATTGCCGATCAAACAAACGCGGGTTTCTTCACACTGTTCGGTTTCGTAAACAAGAGATTTTGTCATGTGTCCTATGAAAAAGGCCTTTTGCATATAGTTTGTCTCTCCAATATGTGGCAGTAAACAATCCGATAATATCATCAATGTATATGGGATTGACTTGTCAGAAGTGAACTCTGCAATATAACGGATTGCATCCTGTTGAGACATGATATTCGCTGCATCATAAACGCATTGCATGAGTTCGTCGGATTCGAGATCCATGAGACAAGTTTCAATAATCTCCTTGTCTGACATGAGCCCCAACGCCCGAAACAGGATGAACAATGGAATTGGTTTGTCAACATTTGGAATGATTGCATGAAAAGAACGAGAGATTCGAAAGATCGCAGGTTTCTTTGAATGATTTTCAGAGACACTGTTGATTTCGATTCCATTCTCTACCAATCGCAAAACGTTGTCGCTGAACTCCTCTTCTTTTAGAGGACATGTCTTTTCGATTCCGTCGATAATGAAATATCCACCCAAATCGTTTTTGCACTCTCCAAGGTTGAATCGCATTTCTTTCGGCATACCAGACAAAGCACATAGATCCGAGTTAAGCATGATTGGGAACCGTCCAAGTAACACTCTTTTTAAAGCAAAGTTGTATATTTGACCACCGGTGGTTTCATTCTTTACAACTCGCTGACTGATCTCCTTGCTTTCATTGACTGTCATCGGTTTTTTACTCTCTTGTTCTTGGTATTTGTCTTTGACCATATCTTCGGATTCATCAAAGCGTTTCGGATTCTCAATCTTACCAGGATCCTCCTCAGCCCCCTCCAATTCACGTCCATAATCCACCAGCATATCATTGTTTATCAATTCGACTTCGATATCACAATACACAGGGATTTCATAGGATTTGTTGAATAGTCTTGCTTCATTTGGATACAAGGGTCGACTATCCGGTTTATCGAAATATACAGATTGCCCGGATTTGCCTCCAATATACAGATTACACATCTGGTTCTCTTTAGAAACAATTGGAATTGGATTCATCTCTTTCAACATTTTGAAAATATCTGTTTTGAAAAAATCATTGTAAGAATCAATGTGATGTCTTACTAAACTGAATGGATTGTCTCGAAAATGGCAATCGATGATGTCCCATACATTTTTATCATCCATGTTTTTTTTTATACAATACATACACACAATTGTTTGTATGTATTATTTTTTTTGTATTTATTCATAATATACAACATCATGTCTGATTTTATGAACACTGTGTTTGGTCCCCTAAGTGGTGAGTATTGCCTTTACTTTTTCTATCTCTCGATCTTTTCGTTCTTTCTCTTTACAATCACAATTGTTGCTGGTGTTGTAACGGGCCTTCAAAAAGGCAAGAGCTTCGGATTTTATCTCTATGTAGCCTGGACATCGTTGATGCATTTAGTCACTTATTTTGTCACTCGATTGATGTTTTCGATTTGTAGCAAATCTCTATAAGACGCTCATGTAATAAATGAAAAGATATACTACAATTGCTAAAACGATGGAAACAATCCATATCGGTATTACGGTCTTTTGTTTATAACCGATACCAAACTGGCGAAACCCGCCATGTTCGTTGTAAATCAATCTCGGTTTTATCCAATGAATCCCCATAATCAATAATAAAAACAGTCCAATAGATACAAATAATCGGTTGCTTGTTAAATTCATTTATAATAAAGCAAGAAAAAATACTTATATAATGTGCGAAAGATTTCACATGTTATATGTGGAATGTGAAATCTTTATATAAAAAAAACAAAACCATGTCTCTCTCATTTCTAAACAGTTTGGACTTCATCTAAGTTTGACTTCATATTCGACAACGAGAGAACAACCACCTGATACTTCATAACTGGTATCGTACGTGGATGTCCATTCATCACTGTCATCTAAGAAATCAATGTCGATATTATCTTCGTCAATTTCGGCTTTCTCTTCTTCTGTCAAATCAGTTTCGCTAAGAATCTCATGCCAGCAATCGCATCCTTCCATTTCGTCTGGAATAAATGAATAGTTATCTAATAGAATCGTATCCATCTTGAGCATTTCGGCTTTCTCTACATCATTCAATTCGATTTCAATTCGAAAACAACGATAGACATTACACACTTTGAGGGTGACAGATTTGCCATTTTTTAGAGTTCGGCTCCAAGTTGTTGTTTCTGTTAAAGATTTGTTGTAATGAGGAATTAAGATATATTTGGTCATTTTTTTTAATTTTTTGATATCTATGTAATGATAGTTGGCACATGTAAATGAGAAAAGGTCTAATTAAAAACCATGTCTCCAGTCGCGGTCCGAGTCAAAGTACTCTACAAGGTCTTCAATACACCCATACAGTTCACCATATACTTGGAGCTCTTTGAAGCAATCTATCGCCGCTAAAACGGGCTCACAGTATGAGAGTTCAATGTCATATGCGGTCAAACTATCACTATCGCGGTATGCGTCGTCAAATATTTTGTCATCGTTTTTATTTTTAGGAGGAAAATTTGTCGGATCTTTGATAGAGAAAACTTCCTCATAACAAACATCATAATCGTTTGCTGTCCATTGAAAATCAGGATTACCAAAATAATCTTCTAATGCACAAAAACATTCATATTCATCTTCAAAGTGATATTTTGCAGTAGTTTCTCTAAAACTACAACAAGTATTGAAAAACTCAGTAATTTCCCAACCAAATATTTTCCGAATTTTATGAATTTTGTCTTCTAGTTTTTCAATTTGATTTGAATTTGATTTATCAACGAATGACTCCATAGTGATATATCTCACTAAATATTATATTATAAATAGTACTGACACAATGAATAATATGATTAATGATGTACAAACTTGGTACGCAAAATATACAACAATTTGTTTTCACTCTTTTTTAGTGGTGGCCATAGTAGCAACCAAAGAGTCAATCATGGCGTTCTGTCGCGTCCAGTTTTTATTGTACAAAAACGGTCTCAAATCAAATCGATTATCATCCGGAGAATACGACTCCGCATGATAACTGGGCGTAAGGGTGGTCATTTTATGTCGATTGATCGAATAGTAGTAGAAAAACCGCTTCACTTTCGCAGCAACCTCCGCCGGCGTCAATGTAGGCCACTTGTGAATCAGTTTCATAAACATCGAGACAGGTCCGCACCGATATGTTTTTCGAAAACTGCCAAACACACTCAACTCATCGTAGGTCATCCCCATCTCGTCCTCGTCTTTCTGGGTGTAGTCTTCCGTTGCCCCCTCAGCAATGGGACGCAACTCGGCCGTGGGCGGTGCCTCCACAATCTCTCGAAGTACCGGAAGTCCACACTTGTCAGATAACCATACCAAAGTACTCTTCAAATCCTTCTTCGAGATGGCCCCGATTGGGTTAAGATCCGCACTTGAACAATCGTATTTTGTCATATATCCTCGAAGAGATTCGTCCACATTGGCACTGCCAAGCACAAGTAGATATACACTCGGTCGATTCCTTAACCACGGCAACAACTGGGCACTCAAATACGCAAACACCATTCGCACCCTTGCTTGGATGTTTTGCAAGGCCAGATCCTCTGTCATCGACCCCCCCTTCGATTGAAACTGTGGCATCTTATTCCCCAACAAGACAAATGTCTGAATGATCATGTTGACCACATTTTGAATATTGATCGGATTGTGATAAGAACCAATCAGCGATGCAAGCTCGTTGGCCCGTCTGGTTGTCGCGGTGGAAGAATAATCCGTACCCATGTAGACAGTATGGAGCATGCAGTTCGACAAGAGTTTGTCATCAATGTTGCGAAATGTTACACGATCTTCACCAAGAGCATCTCGAAAAGAACCCGCAGATCGTATAACAGATGATGCGTCCTTATCTTCTTCATCCAACAATGTGATATTCGACTTTGATAACAAGGTTCGAATATCGCTGATTACAGTTGCATTTCCTAATCTACATTCATGGACAGCGAGTCGGCACATGACGTATACAATCGACGCAACCGTCGCTGAGTCGGCTCCACCCGAAAGTGGCAACAAGAATCCAGACTGTCCACTGCGTCTGCAATAGTCCCACAACCAGCACGCCGGCCCGACCACACATTCTTCTTCGGGTATAGGAATCGTCGGAACGATTGGCGAGTCGGGTTTCGAAAACTGGAGTGTGGGATCACACAAAGAAAAGTCCACTGGGACAACTGGAATCTTGCGATAACTCGACGCCTGTTGTTGCAACGAGTTTGACGCTTGGCGATGCGACTGGATCTCTTCCAAATCAACGGTTCCCACAATCACCTCAACATCTTGCAAACTGAACTGAGAGGCTTGTTGCGTGACATGACCATTCACCGATATCATCGAGCATCCGTCGAAATACAATCGAGTACCGTCACATCCTCGGTGATTCGCGTACATGTAGACGCCGCCGCATTTTCTCGTTGCAGCAGTTACGAGGTCGATTCGATGTTGGAGTTTCCTCAATTGGGTGTGAGACCCGGATGAATTGCATACGATGTCGGCTCCAGATAAATACAAAGAGATATGTAAAGGCTCGGGAGACCACAACTCTTCACATAACTCCTCCGCGACCGAACAATCATTCAGTTTCATGATTGCGAATCCAAATGGGGCCCTCTTTTGCCCAGTGTACTTTGATATGGAGGGAGGCAACATGTACTCGTCGAGACTGTCAACTGATTTCCATGAAGTAAACCATCTTGGTTCTCGGTAGTTACCGTCGTCGGCCATCATCATCTTGGGGCGAATCAACACGATCACTCCATTCAAACAGAAAACGACGCAATTGTATCGGACATTCTTGTGCATTATGGGGCAGCCGATCGCACACAGTATATCTCTACTACTATCTCTGGTTTCCTTCAACACTCTGCCCAAACTCTCGAGAGAATGATGGAAAGTGTCCATTTCATGGAAGTGGTCCTCGCATGAATATCCAGAGATCTCCAATTCTGGGCCATTACGAAGGGTGGCTCCTTTCGCCTTTGCTTCTCGAATGGAATCGACGATTCGAGTTAAGTTGCCATCGAAATCTAAAGCCCATTGATTTAAGTTGCAAGTTGCGAGTTTGCAAGAAGTTGAACCAAACATCTTTACGAAAATGGTTTTTTGTGAAAAGTTGTTTTTTTGGTGAAAATGGTTTTTTACGAAAATATTATTTTTATGATTTTGTTGCAATCTTTGATTTTTGTTGCAATCCCACCAAGTTGAAAAAAAGTCGAGGATTTTTTATCGAACTTTGTTTTTTCACATATTTTTGATTCATAAACTCCACATGCTCAATATCCTTGTCTACTATTTGCCGAATACAATTGCAAATGTCATTGTAAAATGTGTCTCTCTCTTCCACTACGGTTGTTACATCAATATCATTCTCTTTGAACATTTCTTCGAATCTATATTGCACATATTTGTCTTCTTGACTTTCACTAATGATTTGAGAAAACAGAGAGACATAACAATACTTGTATATATTCTTCAAATCCAGTTTCGACACGGTTCCAATCTGGTTTATCAAAAACTGCATATCCTTGATCACTGGATCCTTGCTGATTTCGTCAAAAAGAGTGCGAACGTTCAACGTTTCACAACAACGCATTGCCATTGTAATATTGTACATCGAATTTTTCACAAAGATCGCGAGGTTCTCTACATTCTGAAGATTATTAAAATGATTCACCAATCTTGTTTTTGAGATGTCTCTGCCATATCGTTTCAAGTATTCGCAAATATTATCAATCATTTTGGTATTCAGCCGTTTCAAATAATGGTCGAGATCTTCGATTTTGTCTTTGTTCGCCAACGCGTTCAAGATGTGTTTGATCACCAGGTCTTGTTTGTCTGAGAGTTCCATATCAGTAAAAGACAAAGGCAATTCTTCTTCGTCAATGTGAACAATGTTTCTCTGTGCGATTTTGCACATCAGTTCAGACAAAGTATGAACAGTTTGTTTTTTCCCATTGTCTTCCAAGGCCTTGATTGCTTCTTCCAAACGCATCGTCTCCAAACCAAGGATCTTCTCTTGACATATGGTCGTCAAGTCGTCCGGGATCGGCTGTTCGCATTGAAGCTTGCAATAGTGAAGATATGCAGAATAGATATTTGTATCACTGAATGTAGACTTCGAATCCGCCAACAACTCAGTTTTGTGTGTTTTCGAAGAGATGAATGGTGGGACCGACAACTGTTTGATCTCGTTGTATACTTGTCCATAGGTTTTCACAAAATCAAGGCAATGTTCATTTCTCTCTTTAAGATACATGTATGAGTTTTCAATGATCTTCGCATACATCGTACCCAAATACTTGTGTTGAGATTTGCTGGCGGTTTTGATTGAGTCCGCAATTTCCGATTTAAGTGCGGGTGATATGTTGGATTGAATCGATTGTTTTAAAGGAGCATGAGGAGCAGGAGGTTGGAAGAGTGGCCAATGGTTCCGCGGTACATAATCCGAGACAACACTCAAGAGAATCCGCTTGTTTTCCAGCATCTGTTTGATTTTATAGTTGTGCAACAGGATGGTTTTGATAACGGCGTAGATCTCTCTCAAAAACTTGTCTGTTTTATAGTTTTTCACGTGAGTCCATGGTTCTCCGAGATTGTGTTTCAGGTCGTTCAATATGCAACTCAAGAGTTTAAGACCCGACTGATCTGCAGATTCTTCAAGAGGATATCCAGTCAAGGTGTACTTACAAGGACCATTTCGATGAATGGGTGTCGACATTGTGTTTGTCTGGATCACAACGAAGGTGACTGCAGCTGTAAACAAAAGGATGTTTCGTGTTTTCCATACCTGGAAGGTTGTTTTGTTGGTATCTTTGAGGTTACTATAATATTTGATTTCGGTTACATATTCTTTCACAAGCAACGTAGTATGTGAAATGATTTTGTTTACAAGTTTATGAAACTCCACGTCGAGTTTGTCGCACAAGGATTCTGCAACAAGGTAGATTATATATTGATCAGTTCCTTTTGTGAAAGAGAGAGATTGTTTCTCTTCTTCTTCTCCTTCTTCTCCTTCTTCTCCTTCTTCTCTTTCTTCTCTTTCTTCTCCTTCGTCTTCCTCTTCTTCTTCCTCTTTCTCTCCTTTCTCTTTCCGAATCATGAACCCACTATGCTTGTCTACAATGATTCCATCACATTTGACTCCTCGAGATGATATAATATTGTTCATAATCTCTTCATAATCACATTGTGTATGCATTGCCATTGCCAGTTTGTACAAAAATGTAGGTAACAGTTTTACATTTGTCTCTTTGCAATAATACCAGTGGATGGATTCATCGTACACTGCCTCTCTACAATATTGTAGTTTAAATCTGATGATATATTCTTGTTTTTTATACGAGTCACACCCTGCCAAAACACTGTCTCTGAGTTTGGTATAAGGAGACAAAGCGACCTCGTGTTCAATGTATTTCATGCCCAAATTGTATGCCCTCAACGAATAGAGTTCGTCGGTGTGTTTTTGCAACCTTCCGAGATTCGACAAATGCTTTTCTTTCAAGACACCGATCTTCGCCATCTTGTCTTCGAAATCCTTCATCGTCTCGGTGGCTTGTAGCGTCCTTTTTGCAATCTCTTTCATTCGGTCGCTTGGCTTTTTTTCACAGATATTGCTGTCATCGTCACAAAAATACGTGTCTGCGTCTTCGTCTCTTACCCAGTTATCACCCTTTCGTATGTAGTAGGAAACGCGTTTTTTAATGTTGGATTCGATCGCTACCTTCTCTTTGTCTAAATCTTCATCAAATGCTGTCTTCAACTTTGGATGGATCTCCAAAACCGCATAATTGCCTTCTTCGATCGGTTTTTTCTTCTGCACGATTGTTTTGGCGATCGTTTCGGCGTTTAAGATGTTGTGTTCGGTTTTCAAGACAAGTGTCAGATAATCCAAAAACTCGTCACTTTTCATGGTCTTTTGCGATTCCGCGTATTTTTTCAAAATCTCATAGGGAGTCTTATCAAACTCTTTGTCGTAATAGACCTCGTCGCGACCATTGTCCTTTTGAAGTGCATCCATGGATAAGTATTTCTTCACAATCGCACGTCGTCTTTCGCTGCTGTCGTGTTCCACGGCGGTCAGTTTTTCAAGTTCGGGGGTATACAAATACGCCATTAAGTACGACATGATGCTCATGTAAAACGCTCCATTGTCTGTGCGATGGATGATATTCAATGTCTCACTTGAAGACAATCCATCTTGCAAACCGTATCCCTTCTTGATTTTGTCCAACAACTCGCTTTTTATATTTTCGAGAACAATGTTATTGTATTGAATCTCTTCTTCATCGTCCACTGTCGTTATATCTCGTTTCCCGTTTGCATATTCTTCAATATATGTCTTGATATTGGTTTGGATTCGTTTCTTAATCTCTTTATAGAACTCGCTTTCGCAAGTGATTGTATCGGTATCAAGCAAAAATGGTTCGTAAAACCGCAACATCTGATTGAGACTGTATCCGACATGGTTTTCATTTATTAGAGAAACCCCGCCTGGAATAACGGATTGCAACACGGATTTGTAATCGGCCTTTAGATTGGAGGGAACGATGAACGTCATATTCGATTGAAATGCGTCCTCCTCATACACGTAGTCTGTAGTAACGTTTTCGAGTAGGTTTTCAACCATTGGTGCGTTCTTCATTCTGTTGTTCAAAATCACAACGGATTTGATAGAAACGGTCTCTCCTTGTGGATATCTTTTGTGGATGTTGTCTTCAATGACGTTGAGGTCTGTAAGTGCCGTGCCGGTTTTGATGGAAGAATCGGTGTTAAAGGAGACGACTGGTATAATCCAAGAAGAGTTTTTGTCCAATCGATCGAGATGATCAACAAGTGGTTTATAAGATTCATTAAAGTCGTGGAATCCGGTGATGTTTCCATTCTTGTCAAATGTAGAGAATTTTTCACGCAACTCTTTGAACCTAGATACAAGAGTGTGTATGTCAGACTTACCGTGTTTGTTTTTCAATAACTTGTCGAATAAGTCTTGGAGTTGTGGTTCAATATGATTTGTCTCTAGTTTTGTAGAGTCCGGTTCAATATAGGTGAAATCTTCATTGCGTTGATTATCGATGGTTGGATTTTTGGGTAGATTGATTATAATATTTCCGTCGGATGTAAACTCCATGGTTGCATCTTCTTTCGAGTCTTCTTTCGAGTCTTCTTTCGAGTCTTCTTTCGAGTCTTCTTTCGAGTCTTCTTTCGAGTCTTCTTTCGAGTCTTCTTTCGAGTCTTCTTTCGAGTCTTCTTTGTCGTCGGCGAGGCTTTTCTCCAAGTGTTTATGCGTGATTTCGAGAATCGTTTCAGGCAAACCCTTGTATTCAAAATCAATGTACATCTTTTTGCCATCCTCATTTGAGACAACAGTAATCATATCTTCTTCTAAATCTGTTATTTTCCCACGAATTGCATCCATCGAATCGGTAAACTTGATTTCAATCTCAGTATCTGGTAATAGACCATGTTGTCTTGCATAACCAGCTTCATCACTTCTTGATAACAACATGAATTGTGCGATGGTCGAATCAATTAAACGGTTTTCATGGAACTCTAACGTTTCCTTTTCACCATTATCAAGATTCGTAAGTTTGACTGCATCATCATTAATATATTCTATAACAAAGTATTTGTTGTGATATTTTTCGTTCGACGGTGATTTGATTTGAATAATATCTCCTAATTTTAATTGTATACCCTCCTCTACCATAATAATATACTAGTATAGTATAATAAAATAGTTTAAAGTCAAGATTTGATAAATAATTAGAGAAAAAAAATGCAACAATGCCTAGATTGCTGTTTCCCAGAGTGCGTAACCACTACATATAATGGTGTCTATTCGATTTTGAATCTCGATAACAACCGTTTACAAAAAGAGGATTTACACAGTCGCATCTACCGAAGTGCCATCTTGTCCATTGATAAAACGAAACTCTTCTGCTTGGCTCCATCAAAGTCGCTACCGAATGATACTTTCTTCGATCACGCGAGTACCACCGCCACATTTGTTCAATCCGAGATTATCGAAGGCACCATGATCAACCTGTTTTGGACCGGTGAGGAGTGGGAAATCACGACCCGAAAAAGGATTGGTGGGATGAATTTTTTTTTCAACAATCGCTATGGAATGGAGGGCGAACCGGAGCAGAAAACCTTTCGGCAGATGTTTGCCGACGTTCTTGATCTTGCTTCGATTCCATTTGACCGGTCCTACTGTTACTCGTTCGTGCTCCAGCATCCCTCCAACCACATCGTGAGTGTAATTGACTCGCCGAAACTGTACTTGGTGTATACCTATAAAATCGACGGATTCAACTACATGTACGTAAACCCCAAAACGCACCCGAATCTCGTTGAATTCATGCAATTGAACATCCATTTCCCGCGCGAGTTTTTGTGGAATCCGGTGAATGGCGAGATGTTGGAAACCCACTTCGTAACGTTCAATACATGTGTAAACGCCGGCGAAATCAAAAACAGTCCATTGTTGCAAGTTCTTAACCACCCTTTGAATCTACACACCTCGGCAGGCATCATGATTACCAACCAAGAGAATGGGCACAGGACCACCTATTACACGAGTAAATACTTGGAGACCAAAGCCTTGCGTGGAAACAATCCGAATCTGCATTATCAATACTTGATGTTGAGAAAGGTCGAGAAGGTCGACGAGTTTCTTCGTTATTTCCCCTTGTACAGAGGACATTTCGCCAAGTTTTTGGAACATTTCAATGCTTTTAAAGAACGCATCCACCAACTGTATTGGGAGGTTCACGTGAAGAAAACGAAAACGTTGGAGAATGCAAACCGCGATCGGTATTTTGTGGAGAAGTTGCATTTCGAGGTGTATTTGCCTCGACATAGGGTTGACAAAAAATTCTTTATTACTAAACATGTTATTGAACAGTTCTTGGATGGTAGTTCTGTGATGATTCCGCTTTTTTAGATTTTTTTTAGATTTAAATTTAAATCTAAATCTAAATCTAAATCTAAATCTAAATCTAAATCTAAATTTTTATTATATTATCGAATCTCGAATGGTCTTCCGTCATCATAAATGATGATTTCACCAATTTTTGTAGAGGTTTTTGGGTGTTTTCTATTATACTCATTCACAACGTATTTTTCAAGATATTCACACATATCAAAAATACTTCGGATATTACCTTCTTCTGGATTTCCTCCTTCGTCGTTTGGTGTACCATCTTGATCTAGATATTGTAAGTTAAATTTCTCTGACGATGGTGTCTGCATCTCAATGAGTGTTTCTTTTATCCATTTTGTGCCACGTATAGATGACCGTAAATCAATGGACACATTTTTTTTAACTGGATCAACCCAACCATATTTTGCAATTTCATCTTTAACCCACTCTTCTTTGTTTTTGGATTGTTCTCCTTCTAGTTCGAAATCTTTCTCAAATCCCTTGGAGCCACTAATAATCATGTAGCCTTTTTCTTTTCCGCAGTCATTTCCACATGATTGTGTACTACATACAGTATCTACAATTTTTTCTGTAGAGACGTCTTTGTCTTCAATATGATTATGTCCATAGTCAATTACTTTCACTACATATCGAGTATCAAACTCAACAACAACATTCTGGCCACGAATCATTTTCATTGTAAAATGTTTGTCCTCATCTAATATTTTGTATAAATATGCATTATTACCATGCAAATCGTTATGTGAGTATGATTTATCACTTTTATTTAAATAACTCAGTGCAAAATATAATTGATAAAGTGCATTAAATCGATCATCCTCGTACGCAGGTTTAATAAACATATCTTTGAATGATATCATTCTTGATGGTTCCAAATATTCGATTAGTATACAATACTGTGTAGGAGTTGAACAAGATTCGTCAATCCGTTCATCCATATTATCTGTATCCATAACTTCAAGCATTTCCGCGACACCATGTGTAGACAATGATGTGATTGTTTCATCTGCTGAAGTTGTCGATCCAGATGATCCAGATGATCTTGACGAGTTCGATGAATCCGATGATCTTGATGATCCAGATGACCTTGATGAGTTCGATGAATCCGATGATCCAGATGATCCAGATGATCTTGACGAGTTCGATGAATCCGATGATCCAGACGATGATCCAGACGATGATCCAGACGATGATCTTGATGAATTCGATGAATCCGATGATCCAGATGATCCAGATGATCTTGACGAGTTCGATGAATCCGATGATATTGAAGATTCTAACGATGATCGTTTTTTAATTTCAGCATCAACGTCATAGACAAAGTTTTCTTTTAATTCGGAATAATAATATTCAGATTTAAATTTATATAAGTGATATGTTTCAAGAAAAAATGGCAGTTTCAATATAAATTTGTTCAAAAATAATTTACCAACCAAATACTCGTAAACCAAGTTATCTGCAGTGGTATCCTTCGTACATTTTAGAACAGCTTTTCTTGAACCATTGAAATGTAATCCAATGATAAATCCATTAGTCGAATCACCGATTAGTTCAATCTCTTGAGTATTGTCAATATTATTCAAGTTGTCAAACACGCTATTATCTTGTATACGCAAAATTGAGAGTTCTGGATTTCCTCCTCGTAATGTTTTTCGTGTGTTCTTCTTGTTTTTAACAAAACGTCTTGACTTGTTTTTAACAAAACGTCTTGACTTGTTTTTAACAAAACGTCTTGACTTGTTTTTAACAAAATGTCTTGTATGTCTAAAAATCATTTATATATATATAGGTGAAGATTTAAATTCGCACACCTACGGCGTGCTTTGTACAGCGAATTTAAATCTTCACTGGTATAAATCTTCAAGGGTGTAAATGGTTTTTATAATAAAATTATTTCTACCGTTTTATATCGTATATGAAATATAGAATGAAAACACGTAAAAATAAACGTCAACGCGGCGGCAGTAAATGTGAATATTTTGACATTGATATACACTCCAAATACAACAAGGTTCATCAAATGTGTATCCCTCATGAGATACAACCAACCAAGTTTTTTTACATAACGCCTCACAATTTTTATATACAAAATCTTGAAAGTTTGTCAGTTCCTAAATTTTATATTAAGCTTGCCGACGGTAGAACTGTTCTACGCGAAATCATAATCGAAAACAAATATGTAGCGTGTTTTTTACATATACGAGACAAATGGTACATAATCTTGCGACTTCTTGGGACTGTATTCAATATGGGGGTTTTGGCACAAACTGAAGAAAATCGAGCATATTTTAGGTTTCGATCAAAATGCGTACAAGTGGATGTAAAATCTGGCTTAATCCATTTTGTAAAGGGCGTATACAGCGAAACCGTCACTCCATCATTTTTGTTTTCTCCTTCAAATGCAATAAATATAAACGACAACTGTCTACAAAACATAACATCAAAAGACAAAGACTATATATTTGAAATCTTACAGATCTTTCGTATGGGTCGACATCATGCATACCTTTAATTACATATCCAACAAATCAATTGTGATCGGTGTCGTGTTCATTTTGTAGAGTTGCTGGGTCAAATAGTTGATGGTGAGGTGTTTATCGTTGACATCCTTTTCAAGTTTCGCAATGATGAGTCGCTGATTCGAAATCACGTCCTTTGCTTTTTCGAGTTCTACGTAGAAGTTTTCTCGATTCTTATTCATCGACTCGAGCCATTTCTGATGGATTTTTGTCTTGATGTGTGCTGCAAATGCTGAGGTTTTATCATAGGTTTGGTCTTTTCTTGAACCACACGGACAAACCACACCCTTTTTAATAATATTGAAACAAGGTGTTTTGTCGACGTAAATCCCATTTTCACCGATACTTGGGCTGTAAATATCAGGTTCTACCACCAACTCCATTATTTTGTTTTGTTTTATGATATCTGTTAGGACTTAAATAAAAAGGTATAACAATGGTTTTTGTTGACATAGATGACCGATCATTTGGCTATACTAATTTTGATGTATTATAACTTAAAATAAATATCATTATAATTATCAAAGAAAAAATGTCAACATCTCCACAGAACATTTTTTACTATAGCAATTATTGTCAACACAGTCAAAAAGTCTTGCAGTTCCTTGTTCGTGCGAATTTGACTGATGAACTCAACTTCATTTGCATCGATAAGCGGGTTCGAGACCCCAATACAAACCAAATGTATATCATCACAGAGAAGGGAGACAAGATGCTGATGCCGCCGAATATCCATAGTGTTCCTGCAGTATTAATGATTGGGAACAATTACAGCGTGATTTATGGAGAAGACATTGTCAAGCATTATGAACCGAACATCATGAACGATAAGATGTTGGCGACGAATTTCAATGGAGAACCATCTGGTTTTAGTTTAGGAGGTTCGCTCCTTGACAATGGGCCCTCCTTTGGCGTTTCCTTGAATTCTACATATACTGGTCGACAAATGATTTATACCCCCCCGCCAGAACAAGGCAACAATAAAATCAAAGAATCGGATACGAGTAAAATGGAGGAGATGCGAAAGGCCCAGGACTCTCAATTGGGAATTGGCAAAAATCCATATCTGACACCACAGCAACAGTCCCTCTAACCCAGCAATATCAAAAATTAAATAAAAATGTTTTCAGTTGAACACGAAATATTCGGCTTGGTGCCGCTCTACACTTGTGGAATCATATTCTTCACATTCGTCTATCTGATTTTTACACATATTGGTGCATTTGCATTCTTGTATGTTTGCATAAGCACCATTGCGTATGTGACATTGGTTGCTCATTAATAATATTTGGTATAGGCGGCGATCTGGTGGTTTACATCAATTGTGTGATTTTTATTTATCAAATATTGGTAACATCGATAATTCAACCAAACGGTGAATCCGACATATCCAGAAAAGTAAATACGTATCATATTTGATTTATGAAACGTATCATAAATCAAATGTCATATGAACAAAAACTCGATGCTTATATGCGGACCGTTCCGACATATATGTATGTGTTTGAAGTGACGAAATCGTGTGGATATGGAGCGTTCATTATGGTTTACAAAGATGCACCTCTTGCAGATATTCATCGGTTTGTTTCATATGAAATGGGTATTGCTCCATCATGTCGTCTCTACTTTATGAATCCTGAGACACGAGAAGAATATGATGTTCCAAACGCGACTCTGTTTACAGTTCGAGAGTTGATCGCGAAATTTCAAAGGAACGACGCTGAAAGGAACGACAATCAAAGGAACGACGCTGAAAGGAACGACACCCCGACATTTCGTTTGCAACCAATATACAATGACGTGAAAAGTTTGGTAGTGTATCGTTTACACTATGACGATGGCATCACACATAATCATCACAAGTGTTGTTGAATTATTTGCAGAAACGATATAAAAAATATCTAAATAACTAAAATATATATTCCATGGACAAATCATTTGTTGTAAACACATTCAATACACATTTTTTCGAGTTTTTTGAAGACGTTTTAAAAATTTTACCCGATAATATGCAAATCAAAACCGCGTTGCGATCATTTCGTACCGTATCTGATTTGAATAAATCAGTTCTCGTGAAATGTTGGCATAAATTCGTGTATTTGAAATACACCGAGGTGATTAATACCGGTGACATCTCATTTTTTTTCGAAAAGGATTATACAAATGATTTAACACATTTAAATAATTCAAACAAGATCATGGAAATCATTGACAGCATTCGAGAACCGGTAAAGGATGCGTGCAATAACCCCACAAACAAACAACATGTGATTACATATATTCAGAATCTGTCGAAACTCTCTATCGCTTATCACGAATAAGTTTTTTTGTTTTCTTGTTTTTGGTATTGGGTTTATGTGACAATGTCGTGCTGCCGCCTGCTAATTTTCTATCTTGTAAATTACTGTTTCCGTAAATTAAACTACCAATAGCCCATTTGAATGGGTTGGCTACCATATCGAAAGCAAAATTCGTTATGGCTCTCACTCCTGTGTTTACTTTGGAACCCTCCGTAAAGAAACTCGCCGCAGTATTAACGATATATAAGTGTTTCGAATCCATTGAAATGTTTCCAGGATTTATTTTGAGATTTGGATCCTCGGCTATCTTTGAATAGTCCGCAAAATAATCACTGAAAATGACATCAAGCTCAGTTTTTAAATCTACTCCTTTGTCCGGCAAATAATTTGTGATTCTCGGTAATTTATTTATTTTATCCTTTTCCTTTTCATCCGTAAAAACTTTGTTATACCAGTTCATTATATATAATTAAAAAGTTTTTTTTTAAATCAAAAACGTGTTTACATATTTTTCTAAGCGTTTTTTAGTTAATCCCGCATTATCATACGCAATAATCTCATTCTCTCTGCACACCTTCTTGAAAAACGTGTCATATTCATCATAATTTGTCAATCCATCCAGGTAGTTTACTGAAATACTTAGATTGTTTGATGCTACACAGATTGAAATGAAATTATACAAATCCGTGACATTGTCAAATGATTTTTCGTATCTGACAACATCATGTCTCCCTCCGTATAAATATAATGACTCGGTGTCTTTATCATAAACAATAAAGACATTTGTATCCGGTTTGCCGGACTCTGTGTATTCGGTGATATTCAAAACCATTTGGGCATCATAGTAAATGAGATCGTCAGACATGTTTTTTTAATTAATTAAACTGTTTATTTTTTATATGGTTTTCGATTCATTAATATCCGTTCGGTGTTGGATCCATTACATTAATATCCGTCACGAATGGCTTTTCCACTCAAGAATCGAGGAATCCCTCTTTCGGACAACTCTTGGTACTTGATTGTCAATAGTTTACCAATGTGTTTATCAGCATTCCTAAACAGTTCTTTTCGATGTTCAAGTGTTCCAACCGGCCTACATTCAAACTTCTCGCCACCCTTTGTCACACAGTTCCAGATGACAGACCCTGCGTCGCGTCCTCTCGCCTCGCTGAATCCCACAATCACAAACTCATCCTCTTCAAACTCCTTGTATTTTTGCAAATCATGGCTGTGATTGTTAACATAAGTTCCGTTCTTGTTTCGCAACATGATACCTTCATACCCTTCTTGAACATACTCAGAAAACTTGGCTTTGAATTCATCGATGTTGGACACCTCTTCGGTTTTTACAACATTGAATGTCGGCGGATAGAGATGACGATTATTTATGATAAATGCATGACGATCTGAGTAAGTCATGGTGGAAACACCAATCATGTCATAAATGTGAAAATGCACATCTTGCAACTTGTTTGAATCCGCTTGTGCCCTTTTGATAAGTCCACATAGTTCCTCGAATGGGTAATCAGTGGTATACAACTCGCCATCCAAGACAATGGCAGGATGTGTTGCAAAAAACGGTTCCAATTGGCTAACAATGTGTCCCATGGTTACATAATAACCACCACTCCTTGTCTGGGTAACGATTTTGTCGTTTGACTTGTAAATCAAGCATCGCAAGCCATCAAGTTTGGGTTGCACGTAACAAGGATAAACAATTCGAGACTTGGTGGATTTCGGGTCATAGACATGTGCCAACATTGGAAAGACTTTTGCGTCGCTTGTCGCCAAAGCAGAGTTTGCTGTCGCCGTATAAAACGAGCTCAACTCTTGCGAGTACCTCTCCTTTTCTTGTTTGTCTTTCCATTTTTTCCGAATCTCGTTACAACACTGTTGTAAAGGAGTGGTTTCATTTTTCTTGCCAATGTTTTTGCCCTCGGTGAATTCGGTACTGGTTATCTGGATTTTGCCGCCGACCTGTCCATACTCAACTGTATAATATGCCTTGATGCCGTGCGTATAAACAATTGCGGACCATTGTTTTAATTTGCCGGAGATGTCTTTTCCGTATAAGGTTGGTAGAGTTTCGTGAATCGAAGACATTTGATTTATGATTTTTAGGAAAATAGTATTTAAAGCAGTTTTATTTTGTTTTACATATTATAAATGAGTTTGACCACCACGACAATGCCATCTACGACAACGCCATCGACACCAACACAAGAAGCCTCCTATAGACTACCCGATGCAACCACTCTGCAAAATGTTAGTAAAATTGCGATATCCGAAGACAAACCGGTGATGTTCGATTATTGGACTGCATCGATTGAGAAGGTTGCCTTGATTGGAGTTCGAGAAAACAATGAGAAACTGCTTGTAAAGAGCAACGAGGAGTATACCAGCCCCATTCAAAAGATTTTCAAGGTTGGGAATGATTTCATCATCATGACCGAGAACTCGATTTACATCGTAGATAACAAGATCCCCACCAAACGTATCGCTTAAAGGGAACTACGTTCCCTTTTGATCCCTCCCTTAAAGGGAACTGCCGTATTCTGCTTCGCTTACGCCTTTTGATCCCATGCTTACTCCTTTCTTTTACACCCTTGAAGATTGAAAACGGACTGTGGTCTCCCGAAGGGAGACTTCGTCGCCACAGCGAAGCGGCCGAACCGTTTTCAATCTCCAAGGGGTTCGGGAGATGCCCGGCGGGCATCGACCACAGGCGGTTTTAAATCTTCACCGGTATAAAGAGGGATCATAAGGAAGGATCAAAAGGAAACCATGGGTTTCCTTTATCATAAATCAAATGGAACCAGAGACGTGTAGAGACAATACCTATTACCTGACAATTCCGTTTAAAAATCCAAACAACGATGAGTTCAGCGATGGGTTTTTATACGACACAGCCGTAAGCAATCGCGACTTTTTCAAACATTCTCTATCTACAGTGACAGAGTATGTTCGAGACTATACATACACTTATATTCCCCAGACAGCCAATCTTGAGATTGTACAAACAAAGCTTTGTTATTATGCAGATGGTACCTATTTGGCAAATGTATTGATTAAAACATTTTGGTTAAAAATTATACAAAGACGTTGGAAAACTGTCTGTAAAGCACGCAAGTTGTTTATAAGCACCTACTATAAACAATTATATAATCAAAACAATGGATCTTTGTATGAAAGACTGCCAGGATTACGCGGGTGTTTGGCCTACAAATAGTTATACGCTTTGCCTGCAACGCCTTCGGGTAGAACTCGATTCAGTGATAGTTTCAATGTTTTCTTCTTGGACGCCATCTTTGACCTAAATGATCTTTGAATTTTATGAGCCATCAAGTCTTGATGCTGAATGGGAACCTTCGCTTTTCTTGTTTTTGCTTTTGGTGAAGAAGGTTTTACCTTTGGCGAAGAAGGTTTTACCTTTGGCGAAGAAGGTTTTACCTTTGATGAAGAAGCTTTTACCTTTGGCGAAGAAGGTTTTACCTTTGACGAAGAAGATGAAGAACGAGGTTTCATGTTAATGGGTAATTTCGCTGGTTTCATTATATATACGCATATTATATTATATTTTTGAAGGAGTGGTATGAAAAAAAAACAAAATTTTAAATCAACTTTTTTTAATCCGGACTTTGTATTTGTTAAGTTGTATGTTATTCCCCTTCTTTGATGCGTTTGATACCTGAATAAAACGCAGACGACACCGTGATTTTACGCTTGCGGTCTTTGGGTTCATTACTCGATTCAGGTAGCAAGGCGGATGCCAATGTTTTCACACAAATGTGTTTATATTCATCTTTCAATATGTTTTTCACAAATCCATGGACAAATCTAAGAACCTCTTCGGAACAGTTTCCAACAATTAGACACCCCCCCGTTCGAAAAATCATGAAACTCACTTTTGTATACTTCTTTGATCCGATCAGTTCTTCCATTGTCAAATGCCGGTCATCCTTCAATATGATGCCACGTTGCGTTTCTTCATCAAACCCCAACATATTACAAAAATAAAACTTGCATTTCACCCCCGGATAACTACACGCGTCGAATGTAGTATCGATTTTATATTTTTCACTTCTCAGGATTGTATGCAACGCGTCCCTGTTAATGTTATAATGACACTCGAAATTTGAATTGATCAACACATTCTCGGTCGGAATGTCTTTAAAAGTGAGCGGCTTTTCAAAATATGGCTCGATTGCTCTCAATATGAACCCCTTGACACTATCAAAGATGTTTGCATTCAACACGCCTGGGATTTCAATCTTTCCAGTATTGAATATCTTCACGTGAATCTCATGAAACCGATTCACGTCATTGCGAAACCGAAACGTCAATGCGATACAATTGAACATCGCCCCGCTTTTGTCTTTTCCTCGATAATTCAATACATTCTTGCTCGAGATTCCGATGGTCACTTTTCGCTCATCTTTGAATTTCACCACCTTTGCGATTGGGTTATCGATCTGTTTGATGATTCGCTCGGTGTGATAATATACGTGTTTCAGTTTCTCTGCATTGGCGATACATTCCTCTTTTGAACTCGCCGCGACCTTCATCTGTTTCTTAATCACCCCCTCGGTCGGTTCCCAATATCTGATAATCGGTATGTTCCAGAAGATATGTGCAACGTCGACTGCCTCTACATTTAAGTAGAGAAGTATTGTTTTCGTAGAGATATAGAGGTCCGAAAACTCAGGGACGTCGTTTTCATTCTGCTGCTGCTTCGGTTTTGCGATTTCGCCGCCCTTTACAAAACTCGCCCATTCGTCGTCTAAGTCATCCATTATTATTATTATTTATTTATTTATGATATAAACGGGTTATCATAAATACCTATAATGTCTCAAGATTTTATTCCATGGACGGAGAAATATCGCCCAAACAGTTTTAACAACATCGTTCTGGATCCGATGAACAAGCAGCTGTTTATCAACATGTTGGAAAACAAACATTTTCCGAATATCTTGTTGTACGGACCGCCAGGCACCGGCAAAACCACCACCATCATCAATCTGATTAACGAGTATCAAAAGAGCAAGAAAAACAAGAATCTGGTGATCCATTTGAACGCCTCCGACGAACGTGGTATCGACATCATCCGCAATCAGATCTACCAGTTTGTAAAGACGAAAAACCTGTTTGAGGTCGGTTATAAGTTCGTGGTCCTGGATGAGGTCGATTATATGACCAAAAACGCTCAACAGGCTCTCAAATACTTGCTACAAATATGCGGGAACAATGTGAAATTCTTTTTAATCTGCAACTATATTAGCAAAATCGAATCATCCTTGCAACACGAGTTCATTTGTGTCCGCTTCAATCAACTTCCTAAAACCAAGATTCGCGAGTTCATTCGCGAGATTTGCAAAAAAGAGTGTTTGAATATCAGCGATCAACATATCGACACGATTCAGACGTTGCACAAATCCGACATCCGAAGTATGATTAATTTCATCCAATTAAACCAAAATGTGATTATGAGCCATGGCAACATTATCGACAATCAGGTCTGGAAACGGCTTTTTGATATGTTCTCCACAGACGACGACCCCAAAACTTTTATACACTTATTGAGCATCAATTACAATGTTGACAAGAAACAGATCATCAAAGACTATTACAACTATTTGATTTTGAATCACCCCGAGATAGTCACGTCAGACGTTCTTGAAAGAATGGAGGTCGTGATTCACAACTATGATTGTAAGATGGATGTTTTAATTAACTATTTCGTTTCAGACATGCGATTGATTCTGTGCAATAAACGCACTTGAGCCTTTGCCTTTTTCAATGTCGTGCATTTGGCGAACACTCTCTTCGTCTTTGTCTTCTTCTTCACACTATAGCAGCGTTTTCCACGAACCTTGCGAATCTCATAGGGCATGATTTATATATATATAAATATAAATCATTCGATGTTTTTTTTTCGTAAAAAAATATACTTAAAGTGTTTTTAGGTATAATATACAACCATGTCTTCGTTCATTCAACAAAACGGATATTTGGAACTGATTTTTGGGCCCATGTTTTCGGGCAAAACCACGCGACTAATACAACACTATAAAGCCTACAAGTTTATAGGGAAAAAAGTGGTTGTAATTAATTTCTCGCTTGATACTCGATATAGTACAACCATGTTGTCTTCGCATGACCACGTTGAGATACCATGCGTATTCACGAGCACGCTGTCAGATCATTCACTTTGGCTCGACGCGGATGTGATTTTGATAAACGAAGGCCAGTTTTTCGATGATTTATTGAAGACCGTGGTTGAAATGGTGGATGTGCACAAGAAGCATGTTCACATTTGTGGATTGGATGGCGACTTTCGGAGACTACGATTTGGTACAATCCTTGATTTGATTCCATACTCAGACAAAGTAGAGAAGCTGGGTGCATTTTGTGGATTGTGCAAAGATGGAACATATGCCATTTTTTCGCATCGCGTTAGCAATGAATCTGAACAAGTTGTCATTGGGAGTGATAACTATATGCCACTTTGTAGGTCATGTTATAATTCATTCAGAATCCAATAATCGATCGAAATCAATGTCTGATGATTTTGAAGAACTTGGTGGTTTTGAAGGACTTGGTATTTTTGAAGGACTTGGTGATTCAGAACCCAATAAACTAATACTATCGAAATTAATGTCTGATGATTTTGGAGAACTTGGCGTTATTGAAGGTGTTAGTGTTTTTTGAGGATTAGGTAATTCTGAAGGAGTTAGTGTTTTTTGAGGATTAGGTAATTCTGAAGAACTAAGTGTTTTTTGAGGACTTGGTGATTCTGAAGGACTTAGTGTTTTTGAAGGATTAAGTGTTTTTGAAAAATCACTTAATTTATCGAAATCATCAATGGATGGTGTTTTTGAAGGATTTAGTGTTTTTGCAAAATCATTTAATTTATCGAAATCAAGGTCTGGTGATTTTGAAGAACTTGGTGACTTTCTTCTTGTCGCTGATTTTTTTTTTGTCGGTAATTTTCTTCTTGTCGCTGATTTTGGAGGAATTGAATCGTTTTGCTGACCAGATTCTTCGTTTTGCTCATCATCCGATTCAAATGACCGGGATTTATCTATTCGTAAATTTGATGATAATTTGTTTGCCGTGTCAACAATCGATCTTATATTTTTCTTAAATGTATAATACACGTCTTCAAATTGTCCTTTGTATGATGAATAATGATTTGGATGTTTTTTAATCTTCTTCAAAATTTCACGGATGTGTTTCAATGCAACCGTTTTTTCCATAGTAATCAATTTAATAATATCCTTTCTCTCTTTAATAATATCCTTTCTCTCATTCTCAATAAGCTGTAAATAGTTATTACTCGTTTTTTCCATTTTTTCAATGCGTGATCCACCAAAATGTCTTTTAAGTGTTTTCTTAACTGAACTCATTATACTATACCCATTTATTTGTTTTTGTCATCATGTTACAATATTCAAAAGTAATCTTCGGATGATCCTTTGTCTTTCTTAAAGTTATTCACCTGTTCTTCTCTTTTCTTTCTATCTTTTTCCATTGCAATTTGAATCTGTAGCGGTGTGGGCGTTTTTCTTCTTGAAGGTGATTGTTTCGGTGTGGGCGTTTTTCTTCTTGAAGGTGATTGTTTCGGTGTGGGCGTTTTTCTTCTTGAAGGTGATTGTTTCGGTGTGGGCGTTTTTCTTCTTGAAGGTGATTCAAATTTACCAATTACTAAATAATCATGCAACCGCCTCAGTGTCGCATCATCTAGTGTTTCTACGTTAATCTCAATTTCGTCATCGGTTTGCATATCTGGTTGTGGTGGTAAGGATGCTAAAATAATTTGTTGGACTCCAACCATTTTTTCGTCCGAGAGCTTTTCAATTTCATCAAACAGTTCTCTTTTTTCATTGATGTCCAAAGCGTATATCGGCGGCGTGGTCCATCCAGTCATATCCCATCCAGTGTTATCTACTGCCGTATGTGGTGCGATTAATTCATCAACCGCAGTATTTGGTGCGAATAATGGTATTTCATCATCGATTGCTGTACCTGGTGCGAGTGTTTCATCTACGGCCGTAAACAATGGTATTTCATCATCGGTTGGTTGTGTCCCACAAACCGATCGCAGATTTTTCTTAAATGTATCATACGCGTTTTCAAATTGACTTTCATATGATAAATTATTCATCGGGTCGGCTTGAACCTTCTTCAAAATCTCATCCAACTTTGAGTTTGCAGTATCTTTTTCAATACCAATCAACTTGATAATATGCTTTGTGTCATCATCAATAGTATCTTTATATTTTTTACGCGTGTTTTTACTGTTTGCAATGTGTTCCTTTTTGATTTTTGCAAAATGTGCTTTCGTTGTCCTGTCCATTATACTATACCCATTTATTTTTTATTCTCATCCAAATCATTGTATTGAATCTTTCCTTTCAAATATGCACTATAAAATATATTCTTCTCTGTTTTAACAGTTGAATATACATCCCCCATCTTGGTAATCATGAACAACACCGATGTAATGAAAGTCGATGTCGTTTTGTCATCTAAAAAGTATTTATAAATGACAATCCCAGACAAGGTTGTGTTGATTACGAAACATCCGAGTGCAAAATACCCCGTTTTTTGATAGAGATTGTCATAGAACAAGATTACGTTCTTTCTCTCAACCGTGAGTTTTTCTAAAACCTTTTCAACCGATTCATTGTCTGTCTTACATTTCGGATTTACATCCAAATATGCAATCAGTTTACCTTCGCGTTTGATTTCGGCAAAATACATTGCTAAAAAGGCAATCAGTGTGATGCAGTTGAAAGAGAATCCGGCATTATACAAGGGATCCATACCAATCTGGGCGTTTTCAGTGATTGTGCACACGTGGTCACCACATTTCTGAGGAACAAACAAGATTAAGAATGATGCGATCAATACTCTGTACAACTCGAGTATTACTGTGATAGTAACACCCGATTTTTGTTGAAAGTCTTGGTCTTTAAGAACTGTTTCTACCACAGAGACTTTGCGGTCGGTGATTTCGATGTCTACAAAGGTTTCAGTCGGCTGTGCCATTTTTGTTTATATACATTACATCAATACTATTTTGTCCTTGACAATCTTGTCAAGCAACGGCAGAAGAATCTTTCCAATGTTCGAAATCATGAAAGGCGGATTGATTATATAGACATTCGTCAACTTTTCTAAAAAGTTCTTACCGTTGATCTTGCCTTTGTCAGACAAGAGAACAACGAAATCTTTATACCGTTCGACACCAGTCATGGTAAGTCCTTTTACATCGATATATACGGTATACGATGTACATGTTTCCAATATATGGTCATTCGTTTTGAATATGAAGATGATCAGGTCGTGATAAACAGATGGATTCACAACCGTTTTGAATACAGTGTAGTTAAAATGCAGTTCATTTGTATTCTTGATTTGGATGATCGAATTGAACAAAGCATTTAGATCAATGGTATCAGCAATTGTCTTGGCACAATCAAACTTCTGCTCATTTTTGAATAACATGTGTTTTGTATTTGTTGAATAGTATCTTGTCTTCAATGCATTGATCTTGTTTAGGATCTCATCACGACCTTCTTCGGTTGACATGTTTTTGATGTATATATATACAATAATTATCATTTTGTTTATATCCTTATTGTTTCGCGTTAAAAGTATATTTTATATTTCATTTAACAAAATATAAAATGAGTCAAGCAAATGCCGCTGCCAGAAAAAGACGTGCCGGAGGGGCCACTTTACAAGAAAACTCAGTTCCTGCTCAAGTTCAAGTTCAACAGAATCCTGCTGGACTGACCTTACCCCAGGTGATTTCTCTTGTTGATAAACGTTTAGTCACTTTAGAGACATTTATGAAAGAATCGAAAACTGCAGCTCCTGTTTCTTCTTCTTCTTCTTCTGAAGAGTCGATGAACCTTATGGCTGACGAGTTCAACTCAAAGTTCGAACTGTTAGCCGGCGAAGTCGCAGAACTGAAAGACATTGTCATGAAACTACAATCTTACACAATGGAAGTGAACAAAACCCTGTTTGAAGAGAGAATCCAGGTTCTCTCGGATATGGATAACGAACCCATGGATCGAACCACCGATCAACCCATTCATGCTACTGAACAAATGGTTTTCAAAATGACCGAATCAGATAATTAAGCAACCATTAACATCTTAATGGCAGCATGGCTTTGATAATCCGCGACAACAAAATCATCCAATTCATAATCATTTATGTTTTCTCTTTTGTTCGCAATCTCCACTTTTGGAAATTCAAATGGAACTCTTTCGATTTGTATTTTCATCGCATCGATGTGGTCTTCATATATATGGCAATTCCCCATAAAATAGAGAAACTCGTGAGCCACCAATCCACAATGTTTAGCCAAAAGATGGGTTAAGAAGCTGTAACTCGCGATATTGATCGGTGATCCAAGCGGCACGTCGCAACTTCGCTGATATAGGGCACAAGAGAGCTTGTTACCATCATGAACATTGAACTGACACAATATATGGCATGGAGGGAGTGCCATCTCATTCAATTGCAGGGGGTTCCACGCCGTCATTATCAACCGCCGACTGGTTCTTTGTGCTGGGTCTTTCAATGCATCGATGATTTGTTGCAACTGGTCGATGCCTTTGTCTTGAGGGTGCCCGCTTTCTGCATCATATTTGGCATTAAAATTTCTCCATTGAAACCCATAACCTGGGCCGATCAATCCTTCTCTATAACCATGTAGGCCTCTTGAATCCAAAAACTCGCGGCTAGTGTTTCCATCCCAGATATGTACATTCTGATCTTGCAACAACCGGTTGTCGGTTTCCCCGCGAATAAACCACAATAACTCTTTTAGACAAGTTTTCCAAGCGGTCTTTTTCGTGGTCAATATCGGCATTTGTCCATTCTCGAGAGAGAATCGCATCATATTTCCAAACACACTCTTTGTCTTTCCATTGCGTCCTTCCTCCCACGTCCCTTTCTCAATGATCTCTCTCAGCAAACTCAAATATTGGTGTTCTTGACTCATGCTTTCTTAGAATACCATTTTTGTCTTTAATTTTTATTTGTACAATACTTTATATATAATAATGGAAACCATCATCCAAGAGGCCAAATCAATCAATCATAACTCCTTTTTTAATCATGTCTTCTCTACCACCGAAGAGGGAAAAGCAGAGATATTGAATGTTGTTCAGTATTCCGTCTATGCTATCATGCCGATTGTATTGCTCAATAAAACGATTCAGAAATTCATCCCAGAGGCTGACATTGAGAAGTCGTCTCTCGAACTTTTAGCAGAAATCTTTATCCAAATTGTGGTGATGTTCATCGGTGTTGTCTTGATTCACCGTTTGATTACCTATTTTCCTACGTACAGTGGATACAAATACGAGCCTTTCAATCTGACCACTGTGATTTTGGCATTCCTTGTGATTGTTCTTAGTCTACAGACAAAACTCGGCATTAAGGTGAACATCCTTGTTGACCGTGGCCTAGAGATGTGGAATGGACCTGGCAAGGAAAAGAAGAAAGAGAATATGAAGTCGATGAATAACAACAATCAGCATGTTCCCAGCCAATCCGATTCTCTCGATAACTCACAGATTCAGAATGGCATGTTCCCTCCTCCCCCTGCCGTAACCAACACAAATCGATCGTCTCAGCATGCACCGCCTCAGATGGAGCAATTCCAGGATTATCAACCGGCCAATAGTGCTTTAGCGGGTGGTTCATTTTGGTAAATTATTGTATATTCGGTAATATATAATAAATCATGTTTGGATTTAATGTTTTTCCAAGATTTCGTAATAGACAAATGCCGATTCAACCTCCTGTTAAACCTGTTGTTCAAGAATCTGTTGTTCAAGAGCCTGTTATTCAAGAGACAATTGTAGATGAACCTGTTATTCAAGAGCCTGTTATTCAAGAGACAATTGTTGAGGAGCCTGTTATTCAAGAGACAATTGTTGAGGAACCTGTTTTAGAGCCTGTAGTTGTTGAGGAACCTGTTATTCAAGAGCCTGTTATTCAAGAGACAATTGTAGAGGAACCTGTTTTAGAGCCTGTAGTTGTTGAGGAACCTGTTGTTCAAGAGACAATTGTTGAGGAACCTGTTAATCAAGAGACAATTGTTGAGGAACCTGTTTTAGAGCCTGTAGTTGTTGAGGAACCTGTTATTCAAGAGCCTGTAGTTGTTGAGGAACCTGTTGTTCAAGAGACAATTGTAGAGGAACCTGTTATTCAAGAGCCTGTAGTTGTTGAGGAACCTGTTCAAGAGACTGTTGTTCAAGAAGAGCCTGTAGTCGTTGAGGAAACCGCTGTTCAAGAAGAGACAATTGTTGAGGAAACCGCTGTTCAAGAAGAAGAGAGAGTTATCGCAACGATCGAAGAGGTATCGGAATAAACCGGCGAAGAATTCAATCCGCACAGCGGATTTAAATGTTCATCGGTTTACACCTTTTCTCATTTAAAACGCCCTTTTTTATATAATTAAAATTATATAAAAATAATTTATTCTCTCAATACAAATGGATATAGAAAATGTTATAAAAGAAAATATATCTCTTAAAGAAGAAAACAATAAGTTGAAAACATTATTAGAAAATTATAATACTTCAAGGAAATCTTATTATGAAAAAAATAAGGAAATTGTAAATAAAAAAGCCAAACAAAGATTAAAGAAAATAGCAGAAGAAGACCCCGAACGGTTAAAAGAAATTAATCGTAAGGCATATTTGAAACGAAAAGAAAAATTACAAAAGTTAGAAACTACGGAAATTTATACTATGGAAAATATTTAGGCATAATTTCTTTTTCAAAAGATTAATCAAATTCTTGAAAAAGAACTTAAAATTATTTTCTCTATATAAAATATAGAATGGTGAAAAAGAAGAAGTTGAAGGACGATTTCAAATCATTTAGGCATAATGAGAAGGCATCTTTTCAAACCATCAAAACCACACTCAAATCTCTTTTGTTAAACCGCAACGAGATACAACCTGAAATAAATAATTTGGTTTTTGAAATGAATGATTTGATGATACATTCTTACCAGTTTATTCGTTTGTATATTTTAGATTGTTATGCGAAGAACCAACCCTTACCTGAAATAGATGAAACATTTATTCTTTACTGTATCAAATCATTAGGAGTTCGTGATAATAGAGGTAAGAAGGGAGCAGACACAGAACTATTAGAAAAGTTAGAGAAGTTTTATTTAGCAGAATACCAACCGTTATTGAACCATGAAAAAACCAACTTGAAAAATACTACTTTTATGTTACCATATTTAGCAACACAAATACATACTTCATTATCGAATAATGCACAGGAACACTTCATTCAACATTTCTTACGCTTTATCAATAAGACAACAACAGAAATAACCGAAGATAAAGCAACTCTGTTTCAATTCAAGAAACATATATTAGAATTGGATACAGAAACGAATAAAATATTTTCTAACTGGAAAATCACTCATTTACCTCACATTTTTCCAAAAGATATCAAAAAGTCTATCCATTATGATGTTAAAGTTAGGCCTTTTTCATATTTGAAAGGAATGTTGTATATGAACTCTGTATTAGAAAAACAGGAAAGTAAATTATTTCAACCATTACCATTAAGAAGCAATATTATTCCAAAACATATTATTTTTGATACAGCATGTTTGGTTAGTTTGTTTTGCCCTGAAAAAGATAAAAACGGGAATAAAACAAAAAAGGGTGAATTATTGAAGAATATCAAAGAAAACCAACATAATATTTGGAATGAGTTTTTGAACTTGAACCATAAAACATTCAAGAATAAACATTACCAATTTCATCACCAAATTCAAACAGATGGTATTTCTTGTTGTTTGCTTTTCATTCGTAAAGACTTGAAAGATAAAAAATGGGGTTCAAAAGTTCCTACTTTACCAGAACAAGATTTCTATAATATTGAAGATTTATCAAAGGAACAAATGGTTGAATTGAAATCAAGAAATATTGTTGGTTGTGATCCAGGTAAGCGTTCGTTAGTTTATATGATGGATAGTAATGGAAATAAACTACAATATACAGCACCGCAGAGGAAAATAGAAAGTAAGGCAAAGTGCAATCATCGAATTTTGTTAGAAGAAAAGAAGAAAAACAAAATAAATGAGTATGAAACTGAACTATCCAGCGAAAATAGTAAATCTGTAAATTATGAAAAGTTTAAATCATACTTGGTAGAAAAGGATAAACTCAACAAGAAAGTTATTGATTTTTATCAAAGAGAAACATGGAGGAAAATGAAGTTTCGTCAATATAGTTATGGAAAGAAAAGCATGGATACATTCCTCAATAAAATCAAAGAAACTTTTGGTGAAAATATTCTTATTGGTTATGGAAATTGGTCAAGAAGCACCCAAATGAAGCATTTTATGCCTACCATGAATAAAGGATTAAGAAAACAAATTCATAAGAAATACGATACAATAACAATAAATGAATGTAATACAAGCAAGAAATGTTGTGATTGTTATAACAATTTGGAATATTACAAACACAAAAATGGAGAAAAACAGTTCCGTCTTTTAACATGTTCAAACTGCGTGAGACCTCAAGTCAAACAAACCGTATTTAGAACACGAGATGCGAACTCTTCCATAAACATAATGAACTTAACAAAGTGGTGGATAGAAAAACAAGAACGCCCATTATGTTTTCAAATTTCGTCTTTCACCTGTTCTGATACTAAAGAAGAACAGGAAAAAGTAAGACCATCGTAGGTGAAATTCCTACTATTGATTTTACATTTTTTCTTATTTTTTTGCCCTGTAAATTGGGCGTTTTAAATGAGAAAAGGTGTAAAGATTCGGTTCTGATGATTATCAAAAAATAATTATCAGAAAAAAAAATGTCACTTACATCATCAGTTACATTGGACGGCAACGGTTTTGGTATCCTCGAGATCCAAGCTCCGAAAACCGAAATCACCCTTCAACCAGAACACATTCATATTATGATCGACACATCAGCATCAATGGACGAAAGATGTGGAGATGGTAACACCAAACTCGATCAAATCAAACACGTTGCCAAAAACATACTGCGATATTTTGCAAACAATTGTCCAAGTAAAAACGTATCAGTAAGTATAACAACATTTAATACGAGAATTAAGGAATTGTTTAAAGACGTGATTGTAACACATTCAAACCTGGATGGACTTATTGATATTATTAATCGTGTACACGCCGAAAGTGAAACCAACATTGAACGTGCATTGAATTATATTTCGAGTTGTAAGACAACGAATATCTTTATGAGTGACGGCGATGCAAACAAAGGCGAAACCAACCCATCGGAGCTCGCAAAGTTAGTAGATCCGAGTGTGTCAAACACGTTTGTAGGATTCGGATTGAGACATAATGCACAGATATTCGATGCACTCAGTTCCGTGAAGGAGGGCAAATACTATTTTATCGACAATATTGAAAAGTCCGGCTTGGCATACGGGAACATACTGGCCGATATCTTGTTCACCAGTGTTCGAGAGATTCGCATCAATGTGCAAAACGGGAAGATTTACAATTGGAAAACAAACGAATGGGTAACCGATTTGGAGATTGGTGACATGTCAAGTGAGATGAAAAAGACGTTCCAGCTTTCACAAGGTACAGACGAATCGCAAGACACCAGTTTTGAACCCATCGTGTCAATCGTTTCTGCCGATTCAGCAATTCAAGTGACGACGTTCAATGAGCCGGCTGATCTCACCAAATATAAATATCGGTTAAGAACCCAAGAGTTTTTGTACAAGGCAAACCGAGACGAAACCCCCGAGTTAAGGACGCAAATCGCCGAGTTTACCAAAGAGATGAAATCGTATATGCACGAAAATGGGTTGACCGATGACTTGTTGATGAAAAACTTGTGCGATGACATGGTGATTGTCTATCGAACGCTGGGGACTCGGGTCGGATTCATGTATTCAAATGCAAGGCAAACCTCTCAGGGTACGGAAAGAGCGTTCAATGTCTATAGTACACCATCTAGATGTGTTGGTGGGGATATGAATGATCATGATGTATCCGACGATTCGCCTTACAACACGGTCCATACACAGGCACTTATGCGAGAGATAAGTGATCGAAGCGAGTTCGAGTTGGATACGAGATCACAACATTCTACACTTCCGAGTGTGTTCCCAGAGTTCGATGACTCGCACGAGCTTGAAACCATATGCGATGCTGCATTGATTGATTTACAAGACGGATCTGTCATGGATACATCACATGGATCATTGACCCGATCCCCCTCTATATAGTTATAGGTACGGCCTCTTCTACAACCGCTTGCTCCTTCGGTTTTTGTACAAACTTTTCATAGTAATGATGACTTAAATTAAACGCATTCGACAAAACATTCATTACAGATCCATAATTGAAGACATGCACTCGATTCTCATCGTCTTTTGAAAACTGAATACTATAATGCCAAAATGGCGGAATATACAAGATGCTTCCACTATAAACAGTAAACTCCAAAAACTTCATTTTCTGGTAACCGCTCAAATAGGAATCTTGCGGTTTCCAAACATTCAGCGGCGAAGTGAATTCATATTCCTTATAGTTTTTGTTAATAATCATATATTTGTTGCTCCTCCACGGAGTCATCTTCACCTTTATCTTACCACTTGTAAGATACATATATTTGCGTTCATAGGTGTGGTACGTAAGCGGAGTCGCAGAACCAGGTGACCCAAACAATACATCGTATTTACTGAACATTGAAAAATGCGGATTCAAATATTTATCGAACTGACTATAGTATTTTTCAATGCCTGTCTCATCAATGAAGTATTGATTTGAATCGCTAAAATATTTTGCGTCTGCGTCTGTTTTCATCAATGCGGTTGATGCATTCAGTGTCAATACAATGCTCTGGTAAGGTTTGTCTTCATAATAATCGTTCACATCTTTCACAATCACGTCGAAACTGCCATACTCAGCAAGCGATATTGTTTTCAAGTTGTTATCATACTCGCTAAACTGAAATATAAAGGGCTGCTTCAGGTTTGCACTCGTGTTCAATTCGGCATTTGTGGTGAAATCAGTTTCGTATATTTCGATGTCATCTCCCTTTTTCAGTTGAAACATGATTTGGCTATAAAGAAACAATACGAGTACAAATGTGATAATTGCATGTAGCATATTCATAAAAAACATTAAGAATTTTTTTTACGAATTATAACCCTGTTTAAGGAAACCAAGGTTTCCTTATGATCCTTCCTTTAAGACCACAGGTATAGCAGTTCCCTTCCTTTAAATATTAACCTTAAAGCATGGGATTTAAAGGGAACGGCAGTTCCCTTAGTTGGAGGGTCCGTAGCCAACCTCAAGAGGGATGCGTCCCAAATCCGGCTCATAGGTGCTCTGGTTCCAGGGACCGACATCTTGCTTGGGAATGATGGGATCACTTCTTAGTTGGAGGTTGGGGTTCTTCAAGGTCTGACCAATTGTGTCTAAACCAATGTGGTATCCAGCCTGCAACATGTCTCCGTTCAAGATACTGCCCTGGTTCATGTTAACGGGGTTCAATGCAGCCCATTGACTGTTTGCATCGGTCGGTAACAAATCGGCTGGGTCAGCGACGGCCTTGGGGTGATTGCTATCAACCGATAACAATGCAGAAGCAGGAGCAGGAGCGGCAACAGCAGGAGCACTCGATGTTCCGGTTTCCATCGAATCGTAGCTGAAAGATTTGTCACCAGAGTACGACAAAAGCAACCAAGCCAAAACAACAAATATAATTAAAATAAACAGTCTTTGGGGAGTTGCAATTCTGGAAAACCCGCTTTGAATACTTGTTATCATTTCACCAAACATTATAATATTTATATATTACGGATTGATAAAATTATTTGTCGTCTAAATCACTTTCATCACTATCGACGATATCATCCAACATGTATAAATTCTTTATCCGTCGAGCTTCTAAATAAGATGAAAGTGCTAAAGATTTCGCAAGCTTGGCTTTTTGGCGAGCTTCTTTGTACATTTGATAATAGACCTCTGTTTTTTCTTTTAAATGTATAATATCATTGTCTTTGATTTCTTCGATATCCAGATTTATTTCTAAAATATTATCATCATCGATCTCGTCTTTAATCTCGATTCTCTCTTTTGTTTCAGGTTCGACGTCTTCTTCGACATCTTCTTCAACGTCTTCTTCGACATCTTCTTCGACATCTTCTTCGACATCTTCTTCTTTACTCTTGTCTTCTTCTTCTTCTTTTTCTTCTTTCTCTTCTTCTTTCTCTTCTTCTTTCTCTTCTTCTTTCTCTTCTTTCTAGATATGTATAATGTTTTCTTCATCGTCATCGTCATCTTTTTCTTCAGATTCCGATTCCTCAGGAGGAGTTTTTGCTAAAGTATACGGAGTCGTCACTTTATTGGTTTTGATAATACACTTTTCAAATAGATTCACTGGTTGAATCACCATGATTTGTTTCAATTCAATGTCGATTTGAAAACTCTTTGTTGAACATCGAACTCCCTGTACTTCTAAAATACTTATCAACGTCGTCCTTTCATTGATTGTCTCTGCGTCTACATTACTTTCATTTTCGTCGTAAATTTTCAAAGAAGCACCCCCGATACGCTGGCTTATATTTACTCGCATAATGTATTGTTTCCCGGATTTGAATAGCTTCACAGTCGGAGTGAAATAACTTTCAATATCATCTTCGTCTAAATCCATGTCGAACCACCTTTCGCGATTCGTGTAAATATGTTTGCGAACGGTTTGTTCAAGTGTCTCGATCCATTGGATGAACTCTTCGTCCTCATTGGTAAAGACTAGGTCGGTATGCATTTTTTTGCCCGTTTTGATGATCCCAGCCTTTGTCTTGCATTTCGGACTTTGAATATATAAGGGCGTTTTGTTTATCAAGATCTTGCTAAAATAAACCCCTCCAGAGACAGTACTCGGCGTGATTAAACTGATTTTATCGAATGGGAACTGCGAATTTGTATCAAAGATATCACTCATTAATACTAATAGTCGATAAAAGTAAACCTTTAACTATCCGCGTGCCTCTGCGTTTACCATTTTTATTCAGAATTACTAACAAATATATAATGTCTTTCTTCTCGATCAACGACTTGATTCATAATGAAAACATAAGGACAAACATATTTAAGCCTCTTGGTTTGGTGATTTACAATGAGGTTTATTTTTACATATTGTTAATCTTGGTATACTGCGGATTGTTGTTTTTAGCAATATTGGGGAGTCTTTTCTATTTGTTGAGTATTCACAAAAAGTTGACGACTCTTCTGGATCGTGAGCTAATTTTTGAATCTATTTAGACAATAATATCTTTGTCTACTATATAAAACAAAGATGAGTACTGCTCCTACTGGATATCAATTTAATCAAACCGGCGACTACGGAATCAAGGCTTACGGTCCTGCGTCTGGCGATCAACACATTGCCACACGTGTTGGCGGTGGGGATTGCAAGAGACGCAACCGAAGTAACAAGAAGCAACGCGGAGGTAAGAACCGAAGTGATAAGCGTCGCACAAGCCAAAGGCAACGCACAAGCCAAAGGCAACGCACCAGCCGCAGACAACGCACAAGCCAAAGGCAACGCGGTGGCAAATGAATGAATGGGTTCTCTCAGTAAAGTATATATAAATGAACCCCGAGTTTGAACAAAATATGCGAAAATGGGCAGCATTGGACAACAAAATCCGATCTACAAATGCCGAGCTAAAAACCTTGCGAACACAAAGAGAACAAACCTCTTTGTCAGTTTGTAATTTTATAAAATCGAATCATTGGGAAAACAAGAAAATCAGTATGAGTGACAGCACCATCTCATTTTATGAAAAACATGAGACAACCTCGCTTACATTCACTTACTTGGAAAAATGTTTAGGTGAAATCATCCCCGAAAAAGAGCGGGTGAAATCCATCATCCAATATCTAAAAGAGAAGAGAGAGGTTAAAACGACAAGTGATTTGCGACGTACATTTCATAATGATAAAAATAATAATAATACTAGTGGAGATGAGTAAGTTAAGGAAACCCATAGTTTCCTTATGATCCTTCCTTTTAAGGAAACCCATAGTTTCCTTATGATCCTTCCTTATGATCCTTCCTTTTAAGGAAACCAAGGTATTCATACCTACAGGTACGTCGGTCTTACGCCTTATGATCCTTCCTTTTAAAGCATGGGATTAAAAGGCGTAAGCGAAGCGGAATACGGCAGTTCCCTTTCGGAAGCAAACTGTATATATAATGTTTTCAACCATTATATATATATAATAAATGAATGCACTTCGTATCTACGATTATGCAGCCGCTGGTGGATATAGTATTTCAGAAATTATGAAAATTGATGGTATAACAAGTGGTGGCGGAGGCGGATGCAGAGGCAGTGGTGTTAGTGGTGATATCCCCCTTGGATTGTACTATAAACAAATCCCTTGTAGTATACCAACCCTGTTTGAAGCTGCGAATGCACATGTGATTGATGATTTTCTCTTTTCCGATTTGTTCAGCCTTTTGTCCAAAACCACAACTCGTAAAAACAACAAATCCTACCAATTCAAAAAGACAATCAAGAGACAATGATGTTCCAGTTCGGAGGATGACACCACTCTGTCATGATCGATGAGCAACAAACGATCTTCTCTTGATTCGCATTGATGTAGGCTCCCCACCAACTGAAACTACTATTCGCAATGATGTTATGGTTGCAAACACTCATCAATAACATCTGTTCCCAATCATCATCAACGTCGGCTTCTACAAACTCTATGGTGGGAAACCGTTTCCCAAGTATCTGGATGCAATATTTGATGGTTGAGTGATTCTCTTTTTCGTAAAAACAGATTACGCGACATGATCCTACCCTCTCAATAATATGATTCAACGAACTGATATAATATGTCATTGATAAAATCCTACGATGGTTAAACAATCGAAAATGAAGAGAAACTGTGGTTTTTTTTAGCAATAGACTCTTCTCTGTTATCTCTGCTTGTTTTGTCCGTAAATCAATGATCTTTATGATTGTCTCGTAATGGGTTTCAAAATATTTGTAGGATCGGAAGAGTCCATCTAGACATTTTGAATCGGTTGAAGTCGATTGTAGCGAATTTATACATTGGTTAAGAGATTCCGGATTAAACCAAGTAGTGTTGTTTCGCAATCGATCCAAGAATGTATACCAATATGTTTGTTTATCAGTGGAGTATGGAAACAAGTAGATTTTATGGGTTGATAATGCCATGGAAATGGTTGCAAAAATCTGGAACAGTTGGGTTCCAAGACCACCCGTCAACTTACAAGAGACAATTGTCATATATACTAGAATCTAGGTTATTTTTCTCCTTCTCCTTCTTCTTCTCCTTCTCCTTCCTCAGGAACCATCATTTTTTTCATAATTTCCGAAAATGGATTTGCTGAATTCCCCATAAACATACTCATCAAGTTCATAATATCAGGGAGTTGTTCTTCTTGTTCCTCTTCTTCTTTGTTTAAAGTCATGATTGGCTCGTCACTATTATCGACAAACACCTCTACATTATCAAGCGTCTCAATACCTGTGATTTGAGTCAATGTTCGTATTTCGTGTAAAAGCTCTTCAATCTGCAAATCTTTGGATTTGATGATTTCTTTTAACTTAATAATGACTTCTTCAGATTCTTCCATTGTATGTATATAGTTAAATTATATATTTACTTTATTAAGTTTTATAGATATATGTTTATGACAATGCAACAAAGATCTTGTTCTCTTGACAGTAGGTCTGCAACTCCACCACGTTGACTCCACCACATCCTTGAAACTTCAGTGTCTTGATTTTATGGGACTTGCTTTTCAAAACGGCCACCACATTTGTGAGTCCAGGTGCCGAAATCACGGTTAATGAAGTGAGGCTTGGGAAATTTTCGAAACCGTTCAATGATGTAAATGTCGGTTGTCCTGCACAATTCAGTTCCAAATCCGTAACGGTTTCATTTACTATTGTCTGTAAATCTGATTTCATTCCATAGAACTGGTGGATCTTCAACTTCTTCAATTTGTAGAAGGTAGACAAGTTTTCGAATCTCATATGATTGAATTCGTGTGCATGACCAATTGTAATCTCTTCACATGAGATTTTGGGGAAGGCTCTATCAAATTGAGATTGACACGAGATTGACTGAGTCGGAAACAACATCACATCAATACGATCGATCACTCGAAAGAACTCTCTAGTCTGTTCCTCAAGAGTGTCTTCCAACAACTTGCATCGCCTGTCTAATGTCTCGCATCTCTTAACCAACCCTTGAATCGCCATCTCCTGCTTCTGTTCCATGCGATTGAAATCGAGTGTGAGTTTCCCGTCGTTTGACAAGATCTTCTCTTTGATAAAGACAATCAGCTCCCAGTGCAGAATACCACCAATCAATGCAATAAACTTGAGTTTTAGGTTCCCTGATGTGGCAGACAAGGTGACGCGATAGTGTTCATCATCCTCGTCGAAACATTTTTGGAGAATGGCATATTGATCGGCGATTGCAAAATCCTTTTTGAAATCGCTTGATTGCAAGTTTCCCTCGTAACACATAAAGTTGAGCGTGTCTGTGATTTTTAAATAAACCGTGTTTGGGTCTGGGTGCGAGAGTTGCACGGCAAACGATCCGTGAGTGTATGAATTCGACATGTTTTTTTTTATAATATTATTTTTTTGTTTTGATTACAATTTAATTTTTTATGATTCATAAATCGATCATCATCACTTCGTCGTCCTCTAAAAACTCATGATTTGAGAGTTTTTCTCTTTTTTTTCTTATATATATGTATGCAATGAATGAACCAATCACAATGCCAATAATCATTGCTGTATGATTTATTGATGACTGAATCGTTCTTTGACTTCTTATAGATTGTAATGCTGGACTTATCGATGGTTTAAATGAAGAGATTGATGTAGGTGTCGTTGATGGTTGTATCGTCGGACTTATCGTCGGTCTAAATGATGGGGTTGTTGAAGGTTGTGTGGTCAATGGGGTTCCACTAACACTTATCGTAACACTTATCGATGATGGTGTAAATGAAGGCGTAAAGGTAGATGACGGACATATTGAAGGGTTACTATGCACATTCAAAATATGAATAACAAGGATTGTAAGGAAAATCTGTAACATTTTATTTATGACCGGAACCGAGATTCGAGTAAATCATGAATCCCCATAAATAATATTTCGAAAAAACTTAAACAAAAACATACTATTACACTTAAACCAATAATATTATGAATACCGAGAAAAAGAAAAGATCCAAGGTGATTAATGTGATGTCACCTTCAGCAAACATCAAAATCGAAGTGGTCGAGGACGAGAGTGTCAAGAAAAAGGGCAGAAAACCGAAAGGCGGCAAACTGGTTAACAAGCCAATCGAAAATGTCGTCCAAGAAACCGCACTTGCAAACATCATTCTCCATTTGAAATGCACCTCGAAGGACTTGACTGAATACAACTCGAAAACCAACTCGTTGGCGACGATTTCATACAACCCAGTGGTTCCGAACATCATGACCTATGAGAACTCCAATTTTTGTGCATACGACGATACCCGTGCGATCACCACGAGTACAAGTGCATATGATTCCGAAACCGTTTGTAAAATCTGCAGAGACAAACATGACAACACAGACGAAGACGTCTCGATCAAAGACGTCAATGCCAAGTTGAAACGATTGAAAATCAATCTCTATAAAAACAGTTTGCTCGACAAAAAATCTGCCTGTTTTTGGTGCACCTATGAATACGACAATCCGCCATTTTATATTCCCAAATACGAATCTGAGAATGGCATTTTCGCGTATGGCTCGTTTTGTCGCCCCGAATGTGCCGTCGCGTATTTGCTGAAAGAGAATCTCGACGACTCGACCAAGTTTGAACGATATCATTTGATCAACCACATCTATGGCAAAATCTGTGATTACAAAAAGAACATCAAACCCGCTCCGGATCCGTATTATACGCTTGATAAGTTCTATGGAAACCTTTCTATCCAAGAATATCGCAAGCTCCTAAAGACCGAACATATGTTGTTGACGATCGAGAAACCACTCACTCGAACCTTGCCTGAACTGCACGAAGAAACCGATGATATGTTATTGAACATCGGGGCGAATAAAAACAATATTCGGTCGTATAAGGTGAAGCGACAGAGCGAAAAGACCACCGGTCCGAGCAAATCGAACATCATGTTGTCTACTTTTGGCATAAACACTTAAAGAATTCTGTAAATAAAGACATATTCATATATTGAACTATCAATATGTCTTTTCTCTCTTGTATGTTAATGGGCGGTCTTGGAAACCAGTTGTTCCAAATATTCGCAACGATTTCTGCCGCCGTCAATGCAAATCTCCCCTTTGTATTTGAGTATTCGGATGTATTGAATGTGGGGAAACCGCGTCCTACCTATTGGAATTCATTTCTCAATATGTTACGACAGTTTACGACGCTCGAATCCTTGTACACCTTGCCAAAAATTGCTGAAACTGGGTTTATCTATACACCGATTGTTGTAAACAGTCCAGATCCTCGTTGTCTGTTTGGTTATTTTCAATCGTACAAGTATTTCGACCAACATTACGATGCCATTATCAAGTTGATCAAGTTGAGAGACAAACAGGTGGTTGTTCAGAACAAATCAAGACTCTTTATAAATGAAATGACCCAAAATGAAATGACCCCAAATGAAATGACCCCAAATGAAATGACCCAAAATGATCCTGGCGGACCCACGGTTTCCATGCATTTTCGATTGGGCGATTACGTGAGCATCCAACACTATCATCCAGTTATGCCCATCAAGTATTATATAAACGCACTCCGAGTCATGATTGATCGATTGTCGACCGACCGGTTTCGCGTGATCTATTTTAATGAATCCCAAGATCAGTCAACGGTGAATGTCTCGATCAAGGTTTTGTCGAAAACGTTCCCGAACCTCGTGTTTGTACAGGCGGATTTGTCCGAAGACTGGGAACAGATGTTATTGATGAGCGTTTGCAACCATAACATCATTGCGAACAGCAGTTTCAGTTGGTGGGGGGCATATTTTAACCAGAATCCAGACAAACTGGTTTGTTACCCTTCGGTATGGTTTGGACCCAGTTTGGCCGATAAGGATACGAAAGACTTATGTCCGCCGAGTTGGCACAAGGTCGCGTTCGCCTAAGGTGTTTCGTCACAGTCGATTCTCTCTAAACACGCCTTTGCACAAACGCAACAACGGATGTTCACTTCCATGATTCCTTCGCATAGATTCAAACAACATTTCCAACATCCAATGCAGATTTTACATGCACTTGCTGTTGTTTTACTACATGTCATGCATGCCTTTGATACTGTTGCAGTGACTTCTTCAGTTCGGACGATCGTTTCCTCTTTGGGCGGTTCGGGTGGTTTTGGCAAGTCTGACATTATATTATATGTTATCATAAAAAAATCCATCCAACACACAAACCATGGCATCCCCCGACGAAAAAACTGTTAGACTCCTTAAAAAGTTGCCTCTTTTTAAGGAGTTGAAAAAGAAGAAGAGGCTTCTTTCGAAAGAAGTGAGTGCCCTCAAATACATCGTGAAGGAGTACGAGATGAAAAATGCAAAGCTACGTGAAAAACTCTACGTCGTTCAGAAGAAGAACCGATCACCGATCAGTGTTGTACACGTCAAACATGAGGATGTTATCGATCTCACGAACGACGATGATGACCATTGCATCAATGAACCAGATGAAGACGTAAACTCCATCCAGACGCATTCTTCCGACATGGAAATTGATCTTGTTCCTCCTGTTACAACTGTACAAGGACAATCTGTCATTGGTAGTAATGTCATTTATGTTGTTGGCGAAGAAGAGACGAACCTTGCAGAAGAACCTCAAGTGAACATTGTCGACGTCGCAAATGTTGACCAAGTGAATGTTGTAGAAAAAACGAATTCAATGGATGTCGAATCGAACGTTGTAGTAGAAGAAGAAGTCGTAGAAGAAGAAGTCGTAGAAGAAGAAGTCGTAGAAGAAGAAGTCGTAGAAGAAGAAGTCGTAGAAGAAGAAGTCGTAGAAGAAGAAGTCGTAGAAGAAGTCGTAGAAGAAGAAGTCGTAGAAGAAGAAGTCGTAGAAGAAGAAGTCGTAGAAGAAGAACATTCGATGGAAATCGATTCCAAAATTGAAAATAAAAAGGAGGAAGAGGAAGAAGAAGAAGAAGAAGAGGAAGAAGAGGAAGAAGAAGAGGAAGAAGAGGAAGAAGAGGAAGAAGAAGAGGAAGAAGAGGAGGAAGAAGAAGAAGAAGTTTCAATGGAAATTGATTCAAAAATTGAAATTAAAATAGAGGAAAAGAAAGAAGAAGAGGAAGAAGAAGAGGAAGAAGAAGAGGAAGAAGAAGAGGAAGAAGAAGATGAAGTATATGAAACCACTATCAATGGAAAAACATACTATATTCAAGGAACGGCAGACGGAAGTCCGATTTACGAAGAGGACGAAAACGGCGACGTAACCAAAGAAGTTGGCCATTACAAAGACGGGAAACCCATATTCAAATAGTTTACATCACCAAAGATTTTCATTTTTTTTTCAAAATATTTCGGTCGGTTTAATTCTTTGTTAAAATAGTATTACAGTCTATAAAATTATCATTTTTCTCCAAACATTGATTGTATAGTTCATATATTTTATCACTTGTTAATTTTGTTTCATTCGATACATCATCTTTGTTTTTCGAATTAAAAATTGTGTTTACCATATTATGAGCAATTGAACTGCCCACGCCAAATGAAAACCCTTGTTTCATAGAATCTAACATCGAAGGGCGGTGACTTTGCACGGGAATACTCGGTTTTGGTTCAGGTAACTTAGATTTCGGTCGGTTTACTACTGGTCTTGGCATATACTATATAACTATGAATAACATTTAGTTTTTCAAGAAATGCAAAGTATTAGAAAAAATAAAACCGATTTGATTGACGAGGTGGCTCTGTAACTTTATTCAAATCTTTGCGAAATATCTTCATATCAACATCATATTGTTTATAACATACACCATCATCCTTGCTTGAAAACCTATAAAAGCTTTCCATATAAAAACTGGAGGTTGCTCCATCGAGTATCCAGTATCTCTTTTTAACATCCAGATATCGATAGTCTTTATAGATCCGACAGAGTCGAAAACAATAAAAGAAAATCTCAGTTATATAATTGACATATTCAACCGTCTCTTCTTCATACTCATCGTTGATTTTCAAAATCAAATCATTATAGTCATTCAATCTCTTAACCACATCCTCATTATGATCGATCGGGGTGAAATAAATCTTTTCAAATGTCGCCGCATACTTATCCCACATTTTGGCAGATGCGTAATTGATATTCGCTTTTTCTTTTAGTTTAAAAAATGTATTGATAATCGACAATATGAATGTGGTCAAAAGGATATAAAATATTTGCAGTTCAGTCAAGAATTTCGATCCAGATCCGGATTGTCCAGTCGAAAGTGCAGTTAGCAATGTGATTGTAAAGTTGATTGGAGTGGAGATGTAATTCCAAAACCCGGCATTAAAATACTTTTTTTTCAATTGCGTCCCGATCCTCAAGTTGAGATTGTCTTGTACAGTCAACATGATTCCCCATGTGGGTGAAAGATTGTCAATCACATAATCGTCGTTTATTCCTTCCGAACTCACTGCCATGGATGTGTCATCTGGACACGATGCTACTCCGAATTCTTGTGAATCGTTCATCTATATATATAAGGAAACCAAGGTTTCCTTAAGAACCTTCCTTTTAAGCATGGGATTAAAAGGGAGGATTAGCGAAGCATAAAAGAGGAACAATAGGTTCCTTTTCATAGGTTCCTTCCAAGCACGGGATTAAAAGGGAGGATTAGCGAAGCATAAAAGAGGAACAATAGGTTCCTTTTCATAGGTTCCTTCCAAGCACGGGATTAAAAGGGAGGATTAGCGAAGCATAA
>Ga0075464_10000024_pt1 | contig 51228 bp, 46 predicted proteins | sample DEB19_08_DNA_5_FD_75068 | JGI IMG/M metagenome (GOLD analysis project Ga0075464, IMG submission 75068) | Aqueous microbial communities from the Delaware River and Bay under freshwater to marine salinity gradient to study organic matter... | ecosystem: Environmental > Aquatic > Marine > Coastal ...
CCACTTCTCTTAACCACTTCTCTTAACCACTTCTCTTAACCACTTCTCTTAACCACTTCTCTTAACCACTTCTCTTAACCACTTCTCCTACAACCTTTTCCTACAATCTCTCATACAACCTTCTCTTAACCACTTCTCTTAACCACTTCTCTTAACCACTTCTCTTAACCACTTCTCTTAACCACTTCTCTTAACCACTTCTCCTACAACCTGAATCTTTCCCAGAAACTCCCCGCAAGATTTTTATCAAAAGACACCGGCACAATTCTTCCACGCTTATTACCTTTCCATAATACTATTATAATACTATTATAATACTATTTTTACCTACGATGACGTGATCTTTTGTTTTTGCTTTTGCTTTTACTTTTGCTTTTGCTTTTACTTTTGCTTTTACTTTTGCTTTTACTTTTGCTTTTACTTTTGCTTTTTCCTTTCTTACTCGTTAACCATTTATAACCCATATATGCTGCTCCCACTCCCGCTGCTACTCCCACTCCTTGTACGACATTCTTATTCTCTGCATAGAATTTCTTTCCTCTTCTTATGAATTGATTATTAAACTGTGTTGCTTCGGTTTCGATTTCAGCTTTTGTTCTTTCTTTTGTTGTTTCTTTTGTATTCAAATATGCTATGAATTCATTGCACTCATTTTTTTCCATTTTTAGATCTTTACATACATTATTTATTATTGTATCTGTTTCCTTTACTACACTTGACAAACCACTTGAAGGAACACTTGCTTTATTTTGAAACTTCTCTGCTTCTTTTTTGATTTCGTCTTTTGTTGTTACGTTTGGGTTCAAATTTGCTTTGAATTTTTCGCAATCCTCGTCTTTCATACTTAGATCCTTACATACTTCTTTTATTATTGTATCTGTTTCCTTTACTGTATTGTCGTTTACTGTATTGTCGTTTACTGTATTGTCGTTTACTGTATTGTCGTTTACTGTATTGTCGTTTGATGTTGAATCACTTGGTGAATCACTTGGTGAAACACTTGTTGAACCACTAGCGTTAATTTGAATATTCTCTGCTGTTATTGGGGAGGTCAAGTTTGCTTTTTTTTGAAACTTCTCTGCTTCTTTTTTGATTTCTTCTTTTGTTGTTACTTTTGTTTCTTTTGTTTTCAAATATGCTTTGAATTCATTGCAATCGTCTTCGTTCATACTTAGATCCTTACATACTTCCTTTACCGCTGCTGATACATTGTTTGATTCTTGAAACTTCGTCAATTCCGCAATGATTTCTTCTTTTGTTGTTACTTTTGTTTCTTTTGTATTCAAATATGCTTTAAATTTTTTGCAATCCTCTTCTTTCATACTTACTTTATCACATACTTCATTTATTATTGTATCTACTTCTTGTTTTTGTACTGGAGAATCTTTATTTGTTGTTACTTCTGGTTGAACAGTTGGTGAAAAAGTTGGTGAAAAAGTTGGTGAAAAAGTTGGAGAAGCACTTAAAGGAACACTTGGAGAAGCACTTCTTGAATTACTTTTCAAACGTGTTGAATTATTTGGATTGATTGTCACAGGATTTGAAACACGACTTGGACTTATTGTCTGATTCTTTAAAGAAATTAATTTAACAGTTTGAGAAGCACTTGGAGAAGCATTTGGAGAAGCACTTGGCCATAGTGTTTTATTATTAGCGTCTAAGACTTTATAAGTATATGAATTACCATTCTTTTGTGAACGCACATGCTTGCATTTACCATTATAGCACCAATCGTAACCAACACCATTAGATGCGGAAAAAGGGAACGGATCAAACATCGTAATACTGGACTTTGTATTAATATTAAAATTATCAATTAAAAAGGTCGTATTATAAAGAGGAGTATTCACTACAATTAGTTGTAATGTACCAGTACCATTGACAGGAATAGAACATTGTGCGAAATAATTCGTATTAAGAACAGGATTTGTACACATCAATTTTATTGTATCATTCTTCCAACTTTTTCCGTGATCTGTTGTAACATCACCTTTGGTTGGATCCAACAAAACGATTGTTAGATTATCCTTTGGCGTCAGTACAGAATTATTTATGTCTACATTTACCATAATGTAACCAAATATTATATCGGAATAAACAAGCTCCAACATAACACGCTCATTCTTATAAAGGTAACAGTTACCGAAATTATAATTATACAATGCACTTAAAATGGTGTAATGTGCCATATAACCATTGTATACAAAAGGCCAACTAAGGTGTTTAATTTTCAATATAGCGTCACTAGTGTCACAACATAACTTTATACATTTTGCAAGGTTCTCAACAATTATTTGATAGTTCGCACTGGTTTGATTATTATTATTAAGTGAGATATTGATTTCTTTTAGGTCTTTATTATTAATAAAATTTATAAACAGAGAAGGAGAAGGTTCGTTGTATTTCTTGAACTCTTCGCCTAAAAACTCTGAAATTGTACTAGCCATAGTAGCCATTGTGTTATATTATAATAATATTTTAATTGGCGAGTTGATTATTTTCGACTATTTCGTTTAATGCGACTACTTTGTTTTATTTCGACTACTTTGTTTTATTTCGACTACTTTGTTTTATTTCGACTACTTTGTTTTATTTCGACTACTTTGTTTATTTCGTTTATTGCGACTACTTCGATTAATGCGACTACTGCGACTACTTCGACTACTTCGACTACTTCGACTACTTCGTTTATTTTTTAACCAATTATAAGCCATAATTGCTGTTCCTACTCCCGCTGCTACTCCCACCCCATTAACAAGATTTATGTTGTCATTATTTTTTCCCTCATCGTTTTCGTCGTTCTGAACTTTATTCAGATGATTTGCTGGTTCCGTATTGATTATAATTCTCACTCTTTTAACATCTTTAACATCTTCTTTAATTTCATCAATTTCCTTAGTTACTTCACTTTTCAGCTTAACAAAGTCTGTTTTTGCTTTTTCATCTGAAAGGTTATGCAAGTTTTTTATGAAATAATTTATTTTATTAGTTTGATTTTCGGTATTGATAAATTCAATATGGTCATCGGTTTTTATTGTACTATTGTTGACAATTTCTTTCAGTTTCTTAGCTTTATTAAGAATATCTGTTTTGACATCAGTTTCCATTACTATATAGTTTATAAAGCATATATATAGTATACTTACTCGAAAGTTCAAATTGCAATTTCTACGAGTCCATTGCAATTTTTACAAAAGGCAAGACATAATGATGGAACAGTTCTTTGTCTTTCTCTGGATGAAACTGAAATCCAATCCAATGTTCTGTTCCGGCAATATTGATAAAGTCATCGATTCGAGTAGAGACAGTCCATTTGTCGGGGAGTTGAACTACACGATCATAATGGTTAAAATATAGATCATGGAGTCCAGCCATTCTTCTCCCCTTAAATAACTTGTTTTCTGTGACTTTCCCATTGGTTTTTAACGCAAGATATTGGAAACCGAAGCAGATTCCGATTATAAAGAGATTGGGTCTCTTTACTAACTCATCCAGTAATGGAAAATAGTTCTCTCTCAAAATCCGTTTATCAGAACCGGTTAAAATGACAAGGCGATAATCATTGTCTAAATTGATTTTATTAAATTTAACAATGTCAAAAGGAATCGAGAGTTCACGCAATCGTTTAATTAAATTATTCGGATAAACATCAAAATATACAATCAACAACATATATAATATAGAAGATTATGTCACTAAGTCTCTACGAGATGGCCCTCCCAAAAGTATCTACAAAACGCCCATTCAAACTTGATATCAGAGAAACTGCAATCAGCCGGCGGTATGACATAATCCAATTGAGCAGAGTGGGTAAAGGGATTGAATACAGGTTTTGCAAAATATTTGCCCAATGGTGTAATCGAATGAGCCGCTAAATCCACAAGGAGCGGGGGATAATGATACTTGTAACGCCATCGCCAATCGAAGCATTGGTTTGTGTAGTATCGAAACACCCATTCGAGACCCTCGAAGTAGTTTGTGCAGATATCTTTAATAACATCACCGTGAGTGAACAAGGTTTTGTAGTACCGTGATTGCCATTTGTGCTCGGTTGGATTGATATAGTGTTCGGTGGCTCGATAAATCAAAGGAGTGTTATTGAAAACCACCTCTTTGTCTGGATCGCTCATGTTGACGCGAATATTGGCACGCTTCGTGTATTCGGTTTGGATCCACGGTTCTTCGTGTTTGGCGAGACAAATCAAGACCTTCTTGAAGTTCTCCCATTGGATCTCGGAGTTCTTGATAATGAGTGCGGAAGGATCTTTACCGAGTGTTTCCGAGTAAGCGTACATGAGCGAGTGCATGCCAGTAGTCCGAATATTGAGTGCGGGAAAATGGGGTAAGAAATCGTTGCCGAGCATGAAACAAAGGAATGCGTAGTCGAACACGCGACGCGAATCCCCCTTCATCTCGGTGGATATAGAGGTGCACAATCGAGCAATATCTAAAACATAGGCCTCGCCATTTTCCAAGTCCGCATTGAGACTTTTAGCAAACTCGGGGGCTTCTCTGTAAACAAACAGGTTTGTCTTGTCGGAATGGAAGATGGACAACATCAAGAGATCTGCATCGAGTCCATAAATCACGGTGTTTTGGTCGGGCAAATGATTGTCTCGAATATGTTGAAACAGTTTGTGTTCACCCTCTCCAGGGATGTCGGACGCAGATACGATGAATTTGGGAGAAAACCGAGTAGTGACGTACTTCGAGAGAAAGTTCATGAAGTCGGTGCCGGGGGTGATCAAAGCGGAGTTAAACGTGGATTTAGGGATGACGTTGTGGTGTTCCAAAAAGGCAGACCGATAACGCCTGCTTTTTTGTTGATTCATTTTAGCAAAGGGTGCGACACCATCAAAGGCAATATAGACGGTGTTTGATGGGCGTACAGCATCAATATATTGTTGGATTTTTTCACAAAGGAGTGCGGATATGGGCTCATAGTTATCTGCGACGACGGGTTTTAAAGAACCCGATTTCTGAAGTTCGCGGATCGAGTCGTAGATGATCGAGTTGCAGTCCAAATAAAGATTATGAAACGATTGTTTGCAACGAGAGAGTTTGGTAAGGATTTGCATATGATTTTTAATAATATAAGAGAAATAAGATGGAATGCCCATGGTTGGTATAAAACAATAAAAAAATATGTCTATGCTGTTTTGCGAAAAACATTTATCCCACCATAAATATATAACCACACAATGGGTCTCTTAGATTTAATGTTTATAACCTATCGAATCATGCCGTTTATTATGGTTTCGTTTTTGGTGATAATCTCCTTGTTTTCCGGCGATATTTCCGGGTTTTTCGTCCTGCTCGGATTGATCATGTCTTCATTAATAACGATTCTTGTGTCGAAGAGTCAAACGGTTTCCTCAAATGTGAATGCCGACAACTTATTAAAGTGCAATCTAATAACGCTTGGTGGAACCACATTGTCAAACTTGCCTCTGAGTACACATATATTTGCTTTTGTGTTTTTCTATTTTATATACGTAACTTGGATAAACTTCAGCATGCAAAATAATGCTTTGTTGTTGTTACTCTTGGCGGGAATACTCAGCGTTGACGTGGTATTCAATTATTTCAATTGCGTAAATAAGTTTATATGGTTGCCGCTTATAATTGGTGGAGTGTCTGGAATTGTATGGGCGGCGATGATCGGACCGAAGTTTCATATGGTTCCAAAAGCAGAATCGACCCCAAGTTGCCAAGTCACCAATAAAAGCTATGGGTGCAAGGTTAAGCGAACGATACTGAGTTCTTAAGAGAAGGAAGCCTTAAGAGAAACAATCCTTAAGAGAAACAATCCTTAAGAGAAAATGCAATAATACAAAGAACAACCAGTGTTCATGAATTTACAGTTATATATCCATATTCTGAATGGATATATAATATTGTGTGTGTGTGTTTTTTCTTCCTATGTACATGTAGAGAAAAAAAGTCGGTTTTTTATGGATCAAAATATTGAATATTGGCATTAATCCAGTGTTTGAGCTTTTCAACGATACGCATTCGTGCCAAATCATCCGCCATTAACTTGACTGCACGGGTTTTGTCTTCAAAAGCGACAAAAAACTGTTTGATCGCCAAAACGGTGTTTGCTTGATCGTATGGGGGAAGTTTATCGGTTGTTAGAACCGGATATCCTTTTCTCAGATTGACACTGTTGTGAAAGTTAACAAACAGATAAATCAAATCCTCCTTTGTCTTGATGTTATTCACATTGACGGATCTCATATATTGGGAAGCATGTTCGGAACAAACCGGACACGGTAGTACGCTGCAAATCAAAATAATAAAGTTCAAATACTCTCGAATCACCAAATGAAAATATTCGGACTTCACTTTTTGTGCAGTGACATGAAAAAAGGTCCAAATCGGTTTCCCCCATCTCATTTTTGGTTTGTTATCGGTTAACATTGGTGGAGGTGGAGGTGGTGTTGGCGTTGGCGTTGGTAAAGACAAAGCCAAGGGTCGGTATATGGGCTGTTTAAATTCAAAAAGCATGGATTGTTTTTTAATATTATTATTATTATTATTATTATGTGCACTCGATGTTGTCTTTTTATGAACAAAGCTGAACATATGTTTATTATATATATTTGATAATAAATTTGCTAAACAACAAAACAAAACAAAACGAGATAAAAATAATATGAAAAAGAAATGTATAATATGGCAAATAAAGGCGAGTTAGTTCAATTAATTAAAGATTGGATGACAACGGACAATGAGATTCGCACTATAAACAAAGAGCTTCGTGCTCGTAAAGAGAGATTGAAAAAGGTATCCGAGGATTTAATGAAAACCATGAAAGAAAATGAAATCGATGAATTTAATACCAAGGATGGAACATTGATTTATTCAAAAACAAATATAAAGAAACCAATCACGAAAAAGAGTTTAGCGACGATATTATCAAAGTATTACAATGGAGACACAACTCAGGCAGTTGAAATGAACAACTTCATTATGAAGAATCGCGACGAGGGCGTGAAGGAGATCATCAAGTGCAAACCCATCAAGACAACAAAATCATAGGTTTAAACCAGCCCGAAAGCGGGAATACAGATTTTGCCATTAATCACGGTATATTTAGCGATAATCTCTGGGTCGAGTTTTTGGTCCAAAATGTCTTCTGTTTTGTAGACATTGTTGAACTTGTCGAGATAATAAACGATCCCCATGATGTTGGTGGCGGCGACGTCAATACTTTTCGTACAAGGCGAGCAAGTTTCGTTCATGAGTCCATAGGGGGCACCCTTGGTGTGGGTTCCGCAGAACTCGGATCCGTCTTTTCGTTTTCGGGTGCATTGTTTGTTGTCGGCTCGTTTTGCGTTGCACCGGTTGTCTGTGGGGATCGAGTTCTGGATCCGTTTTCGTTTGGAGAGATCATCTTTTGTGAATGCGATTTTATCGTAATCATAGACAAACCCAATCAGTTCGTTTAGTTTCGGCTTTGAATACTCGTCGAAATTTAATTCAATTGCTTTGGAGCGAATGTCATCTTTGAAGTTGACGAGAAAGGTATCGATTTTTGCATTTAACTTTTTGGGATCCATTGTTTTTGTGATTTATTTATGATTGAAAAAATTGTGTAATAGGTTTTCTGAGTTGTGATTATTGATTTCGCCGTCAATCATTTGTATGGATTCATACATTTTGCGTAGGACATCATTGGGGGCACTCGATCCGACCTTGATGAACCCCTTTTTTAATAAAAACTTGCGAATCTCTTCGATGGGGGTTTGTTTCAGCAAGTATGAACTGGTGGTGACTCGTTTTCGAATGGTTTTGTTTGGCAAGAGAACGCCGACTTTCGGTTTATACTTGTCTTTTCCTACATGGTATGTTCTCCTCAAAAACTGTCGTTTGTGTTTATCCATGGGTTTCACTTTCGATTTCTGTTTTGTCTTTTCTTTTAACAAGATTTCGGATGGACTTTTGATGCGTTCAGAGATGGTGGGAGTCGATTTGAAATCGTCAATGTGAATGACATCGTCCGTATTGCTTTGATTTGTATAAACCATTGGTGGGTTTTCATAAGAAGCAGCAGCAGCGTTGCTTTGATTTGTATAAACCATTGGTGGGTTTCCATAAGCAGCAGCGTTGCTTTGATTTGTATAAACCATTGGTGGGTTTTCATAAGGAGCAGCAGCAGCGTTGCTTTGATTTGTATAAACCATTGGTGGGTTTCCAATAGCAGCAGCAGCATTGCTTTGATTTGTATAAACCATTGGTGAGTTCCGATTCTTTATCGTAGTTCCATGAATATTACGATAAGTCGGTAAACTTCCATTTTTCAAACAACCATATGTTGGAATAGGATGTTGTTTTTTTTCCTTGATTGTACTGTTGAGCTTGACGGTTGTCTCTTTTTTGTGATTATCAATAAACGTTTGCATGTAATCAACAGAGTTTTTGAAATCGGTCTCGAAATGTGAATCAGAAGGAGGAGCAGGAGAAGGAGAAGGAGCATCGGTCAATGCATTCATCTGCTGTTGTTGGGTTCTGCGTAATTCATCTAAAATCTTGCGTTTAATCGTTTTGGTCGTTGTCGGTTTGATTTTGATCGGCGGTTTGTCACGGCGTTTTTTGGTGCCCGACGGGATTTTAAACAGTTCTTCGTTATATTTTACAATTCGATTTGTGGTACTCATGTTCTATGATAATATTATTATATATACAATACAGTTTTATTGTATATATTCTTACCTCCCCCCATTACAAAAACATATTGGAAACATAGGTAGACGTCTTCTTTTTATTGTCCAAAAACATTTCAAATCCAAGATTCAAATCTTTCAAACTGATAGTCCGTTTATTTTGTGAACCATATACTCGTCTACTGTGAGCGATCTTCACTTTAAAAATGAATGACTCCACGTCTCTCCCGAATGCACTAAAACTGTTGTAATGTTTTTTAAACCATTCGACCCCATTAATCTCGTCTGCAATTTTCCAATCACATTCGCCTATTTTTTTAGTAAATATCTCCCATAATTCTGCGTGTGTGTAACTATCTATTTTGAATCTCCAGACAAACCGCGACTCGAGACCGACATTCAGTGAAAAAAACCGATCATTCAATTCATTTTCATATCCGGCAATAATCACCATGAGTCTGTCTTTCTGATCGCTCAACGATTCGCACAATGTGTCTACGCATTCTTTTGAGAAACTGTCATCTCCGAGAGAATACGCCTCGTCGATAAAGAGGACGCCGCCGAGACAACTGGTAATCAAGGATTTGATTTTGATCGCGGTTTGTCCGACATATCCGGCAATCAGGTCGGACCGCGTGGCCTTTTTAAACGGATGAAGATTCGAACCACCATCTGCTTGTTTTTGAATCACGCCGAGTTTGGAATAGATATTGCCTAAAATTTTCGCAATCTCTGTCTTTCCAGTTCCAGGAGGACCGTAAATCACTGTGTGTTTATAGTCTTGCACACCGACATGAAACCCTTGAATATAATACAGCAATTGGTCAAGCACATTTTTTTTAAACGATTTCATGCCAACCATCGCATCCAGTTCTCTCAATTCGGCTTTTATCAGATGAAGCATGTTCAGATTGATATTGTAGCGAGTGTTCTCTTTTACTACATAACTGTCAACGATATGAATCAGATCCGCAATGGAGTTCATGGAGAAGTCGATCGTTACATACTCATATTCTGGCGAGATGATGTTGTTTGTAAAATCGTGTTGATTCTGCCAATCATCATAAGAAGAAGAAGAGGAAGAGGATTTAAAGTTCGCAGCAGTGATTGACAAAAACGTTTGATACTCGTCGTATGTCATGTGTGATTTATACTTGCAATGTTCCAGATATTTATTGAACATCATGCATTTTTGCGGATTGATCATCGAATCTATTGTGTAGCTCTATAAACATGTTTATATATCGTTTGGAATAAAAAATCATAAAACAAATATGGAGGATCCCTTAAAACTAATAAACATGTTGCAAGAATTAATGCAATGCGGCGAAGATCAAGACAGTGTCTGTTGTAAGCCTGTCTTGGATGTCGAAGCGTTGTCGCATCTTGGAGGTTACGTCGAAGAACCCTTCAAAATCATAGAGTCGTACTTCAACGGTCGACATTCGTCCTGTCTCGTTCGCCATCAACTCGAATCCTACAACGACTGCATTAACCGTCAAATCCCTCAAACCATCCAAATGTTCAATCCGGTTCAGATCCGTTCTGAAAAGGACATTTTGCCAGACACTGACAAGTACTCGCTCGAAATCGAAATCATGTTTGAAAATTTGAAACTGCACCCCCCGCAGATTTACGAAAACAACGGAGCAACAAAGGTCATGATGCCATCCGAAGCGAAACTGAGGAATGTAACGTATGCATCCAATATGACAATCGATATTCATGTAACGTATCGTGTGCGAGATGCAATGGACATGGAAAGACAAAGAGTTGTCAGAAATGTGATTCCAAAGGTCAGTATTGGCAAGTTTCCAATCATGGTGAAATCTTCCATTTGCGTGTTGACGCAAAATCCGCACATAAACCCCGTATTGTTGGACGAGTGTGCATTCGACCACGGCGGATATTTCATTATCAAGGGTTCCGAAAAGACGGTGTTGCAACAAGAACGTGCCGCTCAGAACATCGTATACTGCTACAACGGCAAAAACGCCGCCAAGTGCAGCTGGTATGCAGAAATCAAGTCTGTCCCTGACACCAAGTGCATTTCGCCGAAACAGGTCGAAGTAGAGATTACGAACAAGAACAACGGTTATGGATTGCCGATCAAGGTCGTGATCCCTCGTGTAAAAGAATCGATCGATTTGTTCGTGTTGTTTCGTGCTCTCGGCGTCACCACCGACAAAGAGATTTGCGAATTTATACTGTTGGACATTGATTGTGACAAACATTCAGACATACTGGACTATCTGAATGCGTCGATCATCGAATCAAACGGCTACATGACAAAAGAAGACGCATTGAAACACATCACCACCTACGTTGCATTCACTCCTATGAACATGGACAAGGAACAGGGTTCACGTAAGAAACGCGATTTCGCAACAGATGTATTGAACAACGATTTGTTTCCACATTGCAAGACTAGTCGTCAAAAGTTGTACTTTCTAGGATATATGGTTAACAAGTTGATTCAAACCGCACTTGGGTGGATAAAACCGTCCGACCGCGATTCGTACACAAACAAACGCATCGACATGACCGGAACCTTGCTCAACAATCTGTTCCGAAACTACTTCAACAAGTTAGTGAAAGAGATGCAAAAACACATACTGAAGGAGGTGAATGGCGGGTCTTGGCGGTCAACGGAAGACTATGTAAACATTATCAACACTGCGAACATTTGCAAGATTGTCAAGTCCACGACGATCGAAACCGGCATCAATCGAGCACTCGCAACAGGCGATTTCAGTATCAAGCAAAGCAATAGTAGCAAGGTCGGTGTAGCCCAGGTTGTGAACCGCTTGACCACCGCGGCGACACTGAGCCATATGCGACGAATCAACACGCCCATCGACAAAACCGGGGAGCTCATCGATCCTCGCAAGCTGCATGGAAGCAACTGGGGGTTTCTTTGTCCCGCCGAAACGCCAGAGGGTCAATCGATCGGAATCGTAAAAAGCATCAGCATCATGACGCATTTGACCATCAATACGAACAGCTCGTCGCTCTACACATATGTAGCACCGTTTATCCGATCGCTGAATGTCATTACGCCCTCAGACGCATTTGACCGAGTGAAGGTGTTTGTGAATGGGTGCTGGGTAGGCGTTACCGAAACCCCGCTAGAGCTCTACAGCGACATGAAAAACAAGAAACATCGAGGCATCATCAACATCTATACGTCGATCGTCTTTGATTACAAGATGATGGAGATCCGCATTTGCAACGATGGTGGTCGCATGACTCGGCCGTTGTTACGTGTTCGCGACGGCAAGGCACTGATCACGTTGGATATCATCCATGGGTTAGAATCAGGCGAGTTGGCATGGAACGATCTTCTCACGAACTGTAAACTCGACGAATCTGTCATTGAGTATATCGACCCCGATGAGCAAAACTTTGCGATGATTGCACTCAAGGCAAAATCCGAATACACCTTAGCTGATACCAAGATCGCATACACGCATTGTGAGATTCATCCAAGCACGATCTTCGGCATCCTCGCGTCTTGTATCCCATTCCCCGAGCACAATCAAGCACCCAGAAACACGTATCAGTGTGCACAAGGAAAGCAGGCGATGGGCATCTACGCGACCAATTTCGACAAACGTTTCGACAAGACTGCGTATGTGCTGTCCTCCCCTTCCAGACCCTTGGTCGACACTCGAATCATGAACTGGCTCGACCTAGTGAAAATCCCGTCTGGGCAGGTGATCCATGTTGCCATCATGTCGTATACCGGGTACAACCAAGAAGACAGTGTCTTGATCAACAAGGGCTCGATTGACCGCGGAATGTTTTCCACCACGATTTACCACACCGAAAAGGACGAGGACAAAAACATTGCTCGATTTGTCACGCGGTGTAAACCCGATCCTGTGAAAACCAAGGGCATCAAGTTTGGAAACTACGACAAGATCGATTCCACAGGATTCATCCCGGAAAACACCAAGCTCGACGATCGTGACATCATTATTGCAAAGGTTGTGCACATCAAAGAAAATCGCAATGATCCTACGAAACCGATCAAGTTTGAAGACCAGAGCAAGAGCATTCGAACCGCCGGTGAGGACATCTTTATCGATAAAAATGTAACGTGCAGAAACGGTGACGGATACCCCAGTGCCAAGGTTCGGACGCGGATTTATAGGCGACCCTGCATCGGTGACAAGTTCAGTTCCAGGCATGGTCAAAAGGGCACGGTGGGGTTGATCATCCCCGAATGCGACATGCCTTACACGAAATCGGGGTTGCGGCCGGATATCATCATCAACCCACATGCGATCCCGAGTCGCATGACCATCGGCCAACTGAAAGAGACCCTTCTAGGTAAAGTCTTGGTGCACCTCGGGTTGTTTGGCGATGGGACCAGTTTCGGTGATTTGGATGTGAAAACGATTGCACGTCATTTGCAAAACCTCGGCTATGAGAGTTACGGGAACGACGTATTGTATGATGGGCTGTCTGGCGAACAACTCGATGCCAACATCTTTATCGGTCCCGTGTTTTATCAACGCTTGAAACACATGGTGAACGACAAGCAGCACAGTCGATCGATCGGCCCGATGGTCAATCTGACGAGACAACCTGCCGAGGGAAGAAGCAGAGACGGTGGATTCCGCATCGGTGAAATGGAACGTGATGTAATGCTTGCACATGGCATCAGTCGATTTTGTCGTGAACGTTTGTACGACGTGTCTGACAAGTATAGTGTACATGTTTGTGATAAATGTGGTATGATCGCTCAATACAATGATTCGGCGAAATTTAATTTCACTGTTCACAGATGTGGGGTGTGTGAGAACGCGACCGAGTTCTCGTATGTAGAGGTTCCGTATGCGTTTAAACTGTTGGCACATGAGTTACAAACGATTAACTGTGTGCCGCGTCTTATGACGGAATAGATGTTTACGTGTATGCCTTCCACCTTTCATGTTTTCAACCAATTTAATAACATCCACATTTTTATTTTCTTCTTCAACCTTTTCTTCAAAATCATTTATAGTGTTTTCTGATACACCTAACTGTTTCAATAAGTTTTCAATTGTTTGAACATCCGTTGAACCACCTCCACTAAATTTTTTCGTAATAGCACTACTAATAATAGATGCCAATATCACAAACAATATTGTTTTCAGGTTTTCTTTCGTCAAACCTTTGTCAGCGAATATATTTCTAACAAAATCACTAACCGACGTTGATGATTCGGCCGCCTTATTGAATATATGGTCGAATCGATTCTTAAAATATTTCGACACTGTTTGCACTAAGTTTGGTGTCAAAGGAGCAGATAATTTGGAGGAAGTCGTAGACGATGGTGGTGAACTGGTGGAAAAAGGACCATTCACGTTCGGATTCACGACATTCTGATTCATGACATTCGGATTCACATTCTGATTCATGACATTCGGATTCATGACATTCGGATTCATTACATTCGGATTCATTACATTCGGATTCATGACATTCTGATTCATTACATTCGGATTCATTACATTCGGATTCATGACATTCGCATTTGGATTTTGTATAAACAACCCTTCGTAAAAATCGTTCACTGCATCTTTTAATTCAGGTAGAGTGTGAATATTACGTTCAGATAAAAATTGATAAATCGAGGGATTAAATGGATTTACACTTGAATAGGTCCTGTTAATATGGATTCGTAGGGTTTCAAAAATATGGTTGGTCATAATATCAATTGACGCATCATCCACACCATTCCAATTTAAAAACGTCTTTTCGTTGTACCCAGACGAAATCCATGTTTTACGAATATATTCAGCGGTAGCACTTTCATATGCATTTTGCTGGTCATATACGTATATTACAGTTATCACGTCTTTTAATCGATTACGTAAACTTGTAATCAAACTTGGCATGTCATTATATGGTTCGACAAGTGGACCCAATGAATTAATCAGTACATATTGCCTATTTATTTTACTGATTGCCACATAGTGACCACCTGCTTCTTGTGTTCGCAATATGGCACCTATGCATTTTTGTTTTTGCAGATTTATTATTGCTTCTTGATCCCGAAGAGGTCTATAATCGATCCTGTATCCCAATATATCTTTTAGTAATAGTTGAACCCCATTAATTTCCATTTCGCCACCATTTGGTCTACATACCGGATGGCCTGTACCACCTGGGTCAATTTGATTACCAAATGTTTCGCAATAGTCAGTAAAACTCAGTTGTTGACCCTTGGTTAAGGGATCTTTGCCTTTATTTTTAATGTTTTGACCGGTTATAAACTTTTCTTCCTGTAGCAAATTATTGATTGCATGTTTTGCACAAAGTAGTCCCTCTTGTCGCTCGGCAAAAATGCCTACTGGAGCTTGAAGTTGAGCTTGAGCTTGAGCTTGAGCTTGTTTACTAAGCAATTCATCCGCCGCTTGATTGAGATCTTTGTTATGCTTTTCATAAACCGAGTTAACCTCAGCCTTATCTTTATCCGGCCTTATTTCATACAAGATTTTTAAATTGGCTTCATATGTATTTGGCGGCGGTATCTCGGTAAGTTCTGTAACAATAGTATTTGTTATAGTATCAGGATTGGCATTGATTTTGTTATTGCGATTATACACTTCACTCACTATGGCTGGATTCAAATTTGGGAACATCGTTATAAATTCATCCACAGGTGGAAGAGGTGTGGAAGAACTTGTGGAAGGAATTGTGGAAGAACTTGTGGAAGGAATTGTAGAAGAACTTGTAGAAGAACTTGTAGAAGAACTTGTAGAAGAACTTGTAGAAGGAATTGTGGAAGAACTTGTGGAAGAACTTTTAGAAGAACTTGTGGAAGAACTTTTAGAAGAACTTGTAGAAGGAATTGTGGAAGCGGCTTTAGAAATTATTTCAGTTGCTTCTATATTGAAATGTGTGGAAGATGATGAATTTTGAGGCTCAACTGTGTATGTACCGTCATCGTTGACACTGATAATCTTATACAAATGTCTGTTGTTGCCATTTAAATAAACATTATCATTGACTGCGTATTTGGGTAAAGGAGGATTTTTGCTGGGCGGTTTGTTAGGAACCGAAGATGCGTTGCCTGACGTGGAAGATGATGATGAAGAAGATTGGGTGCTCATTTGATAAGTAATATTGCGGGGCGGTTTCTTAGGAACAGAAGATGCGTTGCCTGACGTGGAAGCTGATGATGATGAAATACTCTTGGTAAGTGGATTCACAGAAGGTGCTTTGGTACCCATTTGAACAACTGAAGACTTGGAAGATGATGGGTTTAAAAAGTCAATAACATGACTCGCATTATTGTTATTTTGTATCAATAAATCGTATATTACTTGATTATCTGCACCAGGAAACATGTTTTTAACAGTTTCGAATGCCTGATAACGTTTATCCGAATTATCTAAATCATACTGCAACTGATTTCCGAGTAAACCATCATAATTGGCACGAATTATTTTTACAATTTGATCAACCGATTTGGATTTATCGTCAAAATAACTGTCGAAATCAACGATTTTCCTCAAATCAATATGATGATCCAACAGTTTTCTTTTCACAGAGGCCTTCTTTAAATCGTTGCCGATAACTTTAGCACCCTGAGTTACACTTGCGACACCTTTGTTGATTCCCTGACTCATTTCAGTGAGACCTTGGTTTAAGTTGCCTAAAATTTTACGAAACATTCCGCCTTTTATTTTTTTCTTTGTTGTATAAACGAGTCTCTTTCGTTTGGACCTTGTCATGATATGTATATTATATATCGTGACAAAAAAACAGCATCTTTGGTTGGTTAAGAGTTGACAACTTTATTTCTTTCTTTGATCGAGTCAAGAAAGGACAGTTGGGGTTTTTTTGCTGATGGGATTGCTGATGAATTATTGTCTGGAGGTGCTTGTGCAGAGGGTGAATTATTGTCTGGAGGTGCTTGTGCAGAGGGTGAATTATTGTCTGGATGTGCTTGTGCAGGGGGTTTAAATTTAAAATTTGCAAAAGGATTACTCCCATTACCAAAAGGACTATTGGCTGGACGTGCATTGTTCCCAGGTACGGTACCCGGTACTGGGGGTTGTTTGCTTTGTGCGTCTGCTTGTGCTTGTAATGCGTCAGCTTCTGCTTGTGCTTTCTCTTTTTTTGCTTTGTTACTAGCAGCAATCGCGGATAATACTTTATTTGGTTCTGACGACTTCATGTTGGATTCTAATTTCTTTACAAAATTTTTATCATTCAACGCTGAATTTGCTCCATATGCTTTAAGTTCCGCTTGTCTTATTCGTGTTTCTTCTTCAGGAGAGCTGTTACGAACGGCTCCAGTGGGCGAAACATTTACAAGAGAATTATAAGTAATACTCGATTCCGAAACTGTTGGAGTGGCATATATAATTCTATCACTTAAATCGATATCAGTATGTTCTAAAAAATCTACTGTTTTTTTTGGATTATTTGGATCCGGCATATTGTATACAGGATTTCGTTTTTTCAGTGAATGTGAATGATACAATCCTTTCACTGTTTGTTCGATATCTGACTTAAGACGATTTTTTTCTTCCGCACCTGTTCCTGTGAAAATCTCAGGAAAATTCCTCAATATCGCAACTTGCTCCCGTATGTCAAAACTGCTGCTGCACTTTTTTAAATCAATGATATTCATATTGTTTATCTGGTATGGTGTCTTAGATATCAGTTCGAAACATTTTCGTCTTGATTGATCTTTCAAGTATTTTGCAATTTCGTGAGGAACTTTCTCTTTTTTAAGGTCTTCTACATTTGCATCGCCAAAATTCTTAGGAATTACCTTCTTCATCTCTTTGTACCATTTTTCAAAATCTGATTCAACTGATTTTTTCCATATTTTATCCTTTTCATTCATCTCTTGAATAAACTCTGGATTTATCGACTTACTTTCATATAAATCTTGAATACTGTCACTTAATTCTTTTATTTTCTTTTTATTTTCTTTAGTATCCTGCAAAGATGCAAGTTCAGTTTCATTTTCCGCAATTTTTTTATTAATGTAATCTAAAGAATATTGTGGAACAACTTTAATATTGTTCTTTACAAGCAATTCTTCTAGTTGTTTGACCTTTTGTAAGAGTTCTTGTTCGGTTAACCCACCTAGAGCAGTTCCCAATCCGATTCCAGTATTTGGCAATCCAGGTGCAGTATTTTGTATCGGTACAGCACTTGCCAATCCAACTCCAGGTACAACATTTGCTAACGTAGCTGTTAATTGAGCGATTTTTAGTTTCAACCGATCTGTTTCTGCTTGTTCTGCTGCCAACCGAGCAACTTCTGCCAATCGAGTCGCTTCCAACCGATCTTTTTCTGCTTGTTCTGCTGCCAACCGATCCGTTTCGATCTTAACCAACTTTTTTTGTATATCGGCGATTTCCTCTGCCAACTTATCCTTTTCTGCTCGTGTTTGTGCCAACAGAAGTTCTGCTTCCATCTTACCTTTTTGTGCTTCCAATCCATCCGATTCGATCTTAGCCAACCGAGCCTCTTCTGCTTTTTCTGCTGCCAACCGATCCGATTCGATCTTTGCCAACCGATCTTTTTCTGCTTTTTCTGCTGCCAACCGATCCGCTTCGATCTTAGCCAACCGATCTTTTTCTGCTTTTTCTGCTGCCAACCGATCCGATTCGATCTTTGCCAACCGAGCCGCTTCCAACCGATCCTCTTCGATCTTTGCCAACCGAATTTTTTCCGCTTCGGTGACCGCAATCAGTTCCGCTTTGACCTTATCTAACACATTCTGCGGTGGTGGGCGAGTTTCAACGCGTTTTCTGAATACAGGCGGAATGAGATTTGGAACAAGCTTATCATTCACTGCATTTTCAAACTCACCGATATCGTTGATTTTATCAAGATCATCCGGAATCGCATTATTTTTACGGAGAAATAAGACAAGTTCGCTATAGTTTGGATCTTGCACATAACCAACTGGGTTATCTATATGGTCTTTGATTTTTTGCAAGTTCTTAGTTTGCGTCAAATCAAACACTGGTTTCAACATTCGCATCTCCGCCACATAATTATTTTTATAGTTCCTACTATAGTCCCGTAACACAAAACATAAATTCGTCCATTTCTTTATAGAGTTGAAAGCTATATCATGATTGTCAAATTTGATTATTTCACCATTTGATCCAATATATGTATACCGTAAATTGTTTGATCGATAATATTTCGTAATTACCGAAAAGGTGCCGTTTGACTCAATTATCATGCCAAAACATCTTCTTAACCCTAAGAAATTCTTGTTTGTTGTGATACACTCATAATCCATCAAATATTGATTTTTTAATTTGTCGATCGTAGAATAATTGGAAATATCGCTGAGCTCATCGATTTTATACATCCTGCACTGAAAGAGGTTATTAATTGCATGCACTCCACAATCTGGGAAAATCTGTTCTTCTACATAATCCGGGAAATCATCGTCTATACTGGTTGTCGGAATCTTTGGAGGATTGATCGGACTGTTGCTTGTGGCAGATTTGAATCTTTGGTTAACTACATTATCATTATAATCCGTTATCAAACTGTCTACAAGAAGTGAGGTATCGGTCAATATCAAAATCGGGATGCCATTATTTTCAATCGTATCATTGACAATCGGACCACCAAACTCAGTAATCTTTTTGTTTTCTATATGAAATCTAGCGTACATTCCTAAAATGTATTTACCTTCTTCCAATATGATTTTGTTTTCAATATCGACGATTTTTGTGTCTGCATCAATTGTTTTATAAGGTTTATCATCTAAATCTAAAAAGATTTGTGTTGTTAAAGGTGGTGCAGGTGGTGGAGATGGTGGTGCAGGTGGTGCAGATGTTAGAATGTTATTTCTTGGAGGTTTTTTTGGTGGTGGACCTGCACCTCCAGATTGTTGTCCTATTGCAGCCAGGTTTTTATTTTTTTTTTTTATTGTTTTATTTGATTTACTGCTTTTATTTTTTCTCCCACTTGATGACATGTTTATAATAATATCATAAAATAAATAATTTTAAGGAACGATGACTGATAAAATCGGAACGATGACTGATAAAATCGTAACGATGACTGATCGAATCAACATCGCATTAATGGGTGGCGTCAACGCCGGAAAATCGACTACCCTAAACAGCATTTCGGGACAAACCCTCGCTCATTGTCATTTCAGACGTGCCACGATGGTTCCGGTAGTATACGTCGAAACCGAAACCAACACATGCGACCGCGATGCAGTGTACCGAAAGATATCCCAAAAGAACAAAGAAATCATCGAGAAGACGGAGGCGGGTGAACAAGTCCCCAAAGAAGAATACGGCGAGATGACATTCGGTGTCGGCAAACTGGACATGAAAATCAGCGACGATGCGAATATCGCTGTATACGACATACCCGGCCTCAATGATCTACTCACCAGCCAGATCTACTATGACTACTTGGACTCGAGTTTTCACAAGTTCAACATCGTGATTTTCTTTGTCGACATCCGATCCGGTCTAAACACCTCCGACGAGTACGCCATCCTCGATTTCATAACCACCATGACGAAACACCAACGAGACAACAATGGGCGAGACATCCACACATTGGTTGTGGTCAACAAGGCAGACGATATGCAGTTAAAGCCGGGTACGGATGAGGTAATGGTCACGGGCGAACTGCAAGAGATGTTCGACCACGTTCATCGCACCGTCTCCGACGAGTTTCGCAGAAAGTCCATCGAGAAACAGTTGATCGGCATCATTCCATTGTGTGCATACGATGCGTACTTGTATGGCATGGTTAAGAAATTCGGCGACGATTTCAAACTGACACCCGAACAGATATTGAAAATCGGCACAAACGAGACCGGGAAACGATTCAGCACATTTACTCCCGAAGAACAGTCAGCAAAGGTCTACAATATCTTGAATGACACAAGGTTTGTCGACACGATGATCCAGCTTTCGGGGTTCGCCAAATTCGAACAGATTTTGCGAAAGTTTTTGCTAAAGAACGACAATGGAAAACGTTTGCGAATCGACAATATCTTGTATGAATTGAAGGGGCTTCCTCTCATTAGTCGGGACGATTACCGAAACACGGTTTCACTGAGAACGCTCATTCAGCGGTACACAAAGGTCTACAAACCACTCGAAAGAATTGACGAAAACATGTACATACAATATATGCAAGAGTTTGTCGACAAACTGGTGCGGATGTTCGAGGCGGAGATACTGGTGATTACCGACATCCAGAGTGTTATGCAATACTATGACACATTCATCGATACGATTATGAAACCGGATTTCAGCGAATATTATGACGTCGAGCAGTATTCGATTTGCTTGAAAATGCATGCGAAAACGATTTTGATGCGTGTGTTTGAAAGGGGGGTGTCCGAGGATCAAATCATCGATGTGTTTTGCCAGTTGGACAAGATCGGGTTGTTTACTGAGCATAATGTGAATGAGTTGTTTGCGTGTCTCTGTGCGAACCCTAGAAGACAAAACACGATCACTGCATTCAATGACGATTCCACTGAACTCATCAAGTTGTTGGAGAGATGTGCTGAGTATGATGTGACGAAGGTGTTGCGATTTATTCTTATCAATCGGTTTGAAAACAAAACGCGTTTATATGATCGTTATTTGATGTATAGAGTGCAGGATGAGATCGTCATGTCGACTTACATCCAGAGTATCATGCCGGCACCCACTGTCGAAATGATATTATCGCAGGTTGATATACAAGACCCGGTGTTTGCATTGGATCGGTTTTATTTGCAACTGAGTCGTCAAGGTTAAGGAAACCAAGGTTTCCTTATGATCCTTCCTTTTAAGGGAGGGTAAGCAAGGCGAGTATAAGTCGACGTACTTGAAGCAGACTGCTTATAAGCTACGCGAGTTAAGTCAAAATGTGTAAAAAATTTGTATGTAAATCATTCCGAAAACTTTGTTTCAAACAAGCATTTACGATTTAAAGAATCTGTTCATTATATATATTAACGAATGCCTCGGGTAAAACTATGCGAAAAATATCATAATGAACGTGAAGAAATGTGTAAAAAACTTATTGAAATTGTTGGAACCGAATTCTATCTGTCCGATCTCGACGAAGACACTGCTAAACAAGTGTCTATTTTGTCTTTGAAAGACGAGATACAAAATATTTTTGCTGTCAGTTCAATCTCATCATTTAAACCAAATTTGCAAGATGTAGTTAAACGCGATTATCTAAATTTGGTAAGGGGCATTTTGAAACAACAAGGATATATGTTTGAAGGAAAAAATAGTTTTAAAAAAGTTGATGACGAAGGTCTTTTAAAAAAAACGATGAAATACAAAATATTTAGGAACTAATTTGAATTATTATTTCTACGTAATATTTCAAAATATTAATATCTTTAGGGAAAATATAGAAACTACCAGCCACTTTAAGCTTTATCATAAAAAAAAAATATGTAATCAATCATGTCAGAAACATTTACGAAACGAAACTATTCGATTTTAACGTCATTAAACGATGACAAAACGATTTATATAAAAATAACCGATACTGTTAATTTTATATGCTATGAAGAAAACATACAACAGAGTGAGTTGCGAAAAGACATTACTCTCAAAAATCACTACGAGCTGATTCAGAAATGTTTCGCGTCGGAAACTGGATTCGCTGTCTACATATGTGTAACCGACCGGTGTTTGCAGTTGAAATTCCATGCGATGGTCGGCGGGTTTTTGCAGATCGATTTTGTCTTGTTTATCAAAGAGAAGATCTTGTCAAATGATGGACAATTGACCGCAAAGATAAATCGCCAAGACATGGCACTGCAAACCGTGCTTGTCCAATGCCAAACCCTTGCTGCCGAGATCAAAAAGTTGCAAGACATCATCGATCGAATTGAGATTTGTACAAGCCCTCCTGCACATTGGACTGACAAGAGTTATGTTGCCCCTCGAATCTCTTCTACTGAACTCACACTTGCTGACAATCAAACTGGAGGCGTCATTTATCGAAATGTTGCGTCATTCTATCAGTTGCGAAAGCTTATAATTCGACCGTTTACAAGTATGCATAATCTCACGACAATTGGCTGCAACCCGACGATTGTAGAGATGGAATTGGACTGTGCAGGAAATGGTACATTCAATTCATTGGATGGTATCGTGGGCTTCTCTCAATTGCAAACATTGACTGTGATAAACTCGCCGAACTTGACAAACGTGGTTAACACGTTCAAAATGCAAAAACAAAAGTTGCCGACGTCATTGAAGTTTGTAAACTGCCCAAAAGTGAACGTGGTAGAGATGCAGACATATTGTCTGGAAAACAAGATTACGATTGCATTTTCATAGATTGCATTTTTATTTTATCTTAATATCTTAACTTAATAAATTCGATCAACCACTTGTTTCGCAGTCTTCAATGCACCTTCGATCCATTGTTGCGATTCCGCCGAATAATGCTCTCCACAAATGTAGAGAGGGACGTCGGCAAATGGTTGCAAAAACCGCGATTCCAACGCCTTACTGTCGGCACCGACGCCCCAATATCCGACACCACACCTCCAATGAAACACCTTGGTCGCGATGGGAGATGGGATGTCGATCCCCATGGTTTCCTTGTAAAGCTTGACCAACTCTTGGTTGACACCCTTTGTCCCCTCCTTTTCGTAAAGACGCAACCAAAAGTCCGCGAAATGGTGATCGGTGTAGGAGGCCATGATGACGCCAGCATTCGGGTCGATGGGGATGATGATTCGTAGATTGTTGTTGGTAGTGATTTTCGGCAGATCGCGGATCCATGCGTTTTTCCGGTTGTTCATGTCGAACTTGCAGTAAATGCGGCACAAAGGAAAGCATTTGATATAATCGAGCTCCTTATAAATGGGTTTGAAGAGGGCGAGTTTCTCCAGCCCCTGTTTCGGAACCGCAAAGACGCATTGCAACGATCGGTATTCGGCCGTCTTTGTCTTGATTACGAAATGGTTTTGCTCGTGTTTTGCGGAGAGCACCTCCACCCCTGTGAACACGCGGCGTTGTTTGTGGTTAAGAGTCTGAACAAGCCGGTTAATCAGCTGGGTCAAGCCGCCCGCCAAAACAAAGAACCGTTGCCTGGGATTCAGCCCACTGTCAAACAATGCGATGCAGTCGTAGGCGTTCATCTCAACCAACTCGGTAAAATATCCGAATGCGTCGTGGATGTGTTGGACCTCTTCCTCTGAAAGAACATTCTTTGCAAGGTCGGTGAAGGTTCTTGACATGAGATTTTGGTGAGTCTCGAATTTGCTGGCAATGATAACCCGTGCAATCAAGGGTATAATTGGACTCGGACTGTTCACATACAACTCGCTCAAAAGGTCGAAGAGGTTGGAAAAGGGGTTGATAGGAATCCGGTCATCGAAATCAAACACAGAGTTGTATAAGGAGGAGGTGCCGTCGGCGGGTGAATAGAATGCGTCGGGAGAAGCGTCGACGATCTTTGAATCCAATTTGAGGTCCTTCAATAAGTCGAGTAGTAATTGGTGGTTTTCGGAGAATCGTGCCCCTCCTTTTTCAACAGTCATGTATTTGTCTGAATAAGTGAGAAGTCGCCCACCTAAATACTTTTCTTTTTCCAAGACGATGAATTGGTGGTTTGGATCGCGTTTGTGTAATAAGTATGCGGAATAGAGACCAGCGATCCCGCCTCCCACAATAATGGTGTCATAAAGTTCCATATATATAATTGTGATGTTTAAATTAAAAAGATACAAAAATACTATGTATAATACAATTTTTCATTCTTGGTTAAACAAAATGTTATTGCGATGGCAGTAACCGGACAATTGCACCTTGTCTGCTTGGCCACATTGTTTTACATGAATCGACTTGATTTTATGGGGATAAGATGATAGAACATTGACCACATCTTTTAATCCAGATGCTCCGGCGATTGATAACGTTTCAAGTTCAGGTAAGTTCTCAATGCCGAGTATTGAACAAAACACTGACCCAAATTGGTTCTCCTGAATTGTTACAAATAACTCTTGTACAGAGACAGATTTACTAAATTTGCTTAAATCTATATCTGGTCGTTGTTCATACGAGTTATCAATAGTCAATCTTTTCAACTTGTAAAACTTATGAATATGATTTATTTCGCCAAAACCGAGTTGAACTTCTTCACTCGAAATACAGGAATTTCCGACTGAACAGTTATCAATGCGGGTTTGCATTTGTCTCATATCTTCACGGATTGATTTGTTTTCATCACTAAGTTTTGCGAGTTGTTCCATCAATGTTTTTATCAAAGCCGCATGTTGTTGTTCGACGCGATTCAATTGAATAGTCAATTGTCCTTCCGATGTAATCGCCTTTTCGCGAAGAATGACTTCAAATCCAAATTCACAAAACCCGTCGAACATAACGCGGAACACAAGACGAAGCATTCCAGATGTGATTTGTGAAGAGACGGAATAGTTTTGATTGGTATTTTCAAAACTATTTATAATGATTTTGTAACAACTTGCAATATCAAATGGAACACGAAGTTCTTTTGGATCGACAGTTCCTTCATAGGACAAGAATGTGATTGTGTCGACAACTTTGCAAAAAATGGTTTTATGGTCATTCAGTGAAACAACAACTGAAAAGTGTTTATGTGTAATAGATGATGACTGCATTTTATTTATTCTTCCGTCGTTTGTTTGATTTATGATTTCGATTCGATTTCCGATTCGTCTTCCTCCTTGTCTTCTTCGCGTGTGTTTTACCTCCTGATTTAATGGTATCGCAAGAAAATGGTTGTTTGAAGTTTTCGATACTTACAGGTGTTGCAGTTCCAAAATCAATGAACGCAAATTTTGAACTATCATTGCTCGCAAAAATGTTTTCTGGATGCAAATCGTTATGTGAGATTTTGTTTTGTAAAAGACAGTCATTTGCAGAATTGACTTTGTCCATTATGCTTTTGCAGGTTTGCTTGCGTTTCGATATATTTTCGTATTCAATTCTCTCCATTATTATCACAAAGAAGGTTTTGTTTTCCGTATGATAAACACCAAAATCATATATTTGTGGTACTTGAACACCACATTCATTACTTACTTCATATGCCTTGCGTTGCATATGTACCTCATATGCAAAATTAATTGACAAGACATCATCTATCTTATTATACGTGTATATTTTGATCACTTTTGTTTTGTCATCTATATCATTGTAAACACTTGCATGGAATTTTTTTTCTCCATTCATGAACACGCTGCGATTTGCATGATGACTTATCTGTTCTCCGGTGTGCACTTCATTCGGGTTTAAAAGCCTCGGCATTACAAGCTCTGCCATGGTCAAGTCTCTCTCTTTCAAAAAATCTTCAACTGCATTTTTGCCTTGTTCTTCTATGAATTCAAAGTATTCTTTATTCACATCTTCAACGCCGATCGTCAGATTCATTTTTGGTTTTGTTGCCATTTTATATAATTTATATATATATATTTAATCTATAGTCTATACAGCATCGGTGTAATTATATTTTTCACGTTTATGAAGATTCTAAATGTAATACAATCAATCACTATATATAAAAAAACATTATATTACTGTTAAATTTTTACTCCATAGTGTTTCATCGACTGGGTGTCGTCCGCTGTGATTTTGTATTTATTATCATAGAGTGAAAAACCATTATTTGCAATGTCGGATTGGATTTCAACAATCAGTTCACACCAAGAGTTGGGTACAATGGTGATTGTATAGGTGGAGTCGATATTAGCAATCGAGTGCATTTTATCAATGTCTCCATAATGTTGAAAGTATCGCATCACATTGTCCAAGTTATAAGACAATGGCAATCCATGCACAACCAGGTTCATTTTTTGGAAATAGCGTTTCGGTTCATCTTCCTCCTCATCCGATATGATTCGATCGTCTGCATAATCGCCGTTGTTTTTATCTTTTGTCTTCTCTTTTGGCTTCTCTTTTGGCTTCTCTTTTGGCTTCTCTTTTGGTTCCTCATTTGGGTCAATTCCGGAAGCAATCTTCAAGTTGCGGTCTCGTTCTTCCTTTCTCTTTTCTTTCTGCTCATTGAGTTTGTTATCGATGCGGGAAATGTCTTCTTCAGAACACACATAATGTTTTTCACGATCGAATGAAGACTTTTTGCCATATTTTGGCTGTTTTTTGTCGTTGTCTCGTTGTTTTGGCATGGTGATTGTTTTATGATTTTAAGGAAACCAAGGTTTCCTTATGATCCTTCCTTAGAACTAAACCGACTGAAAATAAAAATTGAAACATAGTTATAAAATATATAAATCATAACTGCGTTTTGTTGCCCGACTCCTTCCTTAGAATTACAAATAATCGAATATGTTCAAGTGTTATATACAAAATATTATTTGATAGAAAAAATGTTCAATATACTATATATATAATATGACACCAAATCCGTTGATGTTTCTTGTCGGTTGCATCGGCACGCGTTTATTATTCACATATGCAGCGATGACATATTTAGCTTATTTGCCATACATGGGATATATAGCCGCATTAATATCTCTCGGCTTCTTTTTCATATATTTTACAGGAATTCGTCAAACCGGTGTTGAAACCGGAGGCAAACCGATCTGGTGGAATCATCTAAGACCCATCCACGGTGGTTTGTATGGACTGTTTGCATACGCGGCAATCAACGAACGCAGCGATGCTTGGAAATTCTTGTTTGTTGACACCATGTTCGGGTTGTTGGCGTATATTATCAAACGAGTTTAATATATACACATTTGGAACCAATTTTTTTCGCACTCAGCCCAGAGGCAATATGGTATAATATATGAATGGGAAGTTTCATATATTATTGTGTTTGCTTAAAAGCTACGCGAGTAAAAGGCGTAAGATCGATGTACCTGTAGGTCTGAATACCAAGGTTGCCTTAAAGGAAGGATCAAAAGGAAACCTTGGTTTCCTCTACTTGGTTTTCTCAAAGGAAGGATTAAAAGGAAACCTTGGTTTCCTTTATTTGAAGGTTTGCTTAATCGCATACGGGTTTTGTTGCAAAACACTGTATAAATCTGGAGTATTGCGTTCCATATTTATGTTTGAATCCAATGTCTGTCCACGTTGCTGATATTGACCGAAAGATGCCGCTCCGTGAGTGGAATAAGGCATCTTTGGAATGGACTCGCGACTATTCACCATATCGATGTCTTTCGGTTTGCCTTGATAGTTCACCGAGTTGTTGAAAACATTGGTGTTCGAGTTACCAAAGCGACCTTTAATCGTGTCCGCCTTCAAACTGCTCGGTTGGTAACTGAGCTCGGCATCGTAGTTTCTCGCACTGGGGTTTTTGAACCCGGCTCCGCCGACATGCGACACATGTGTGGTGTCTCTTTCCTGAGCAACGGCCTGTTGTTCAGTCGACAAATACGCATTGTTGGATTGACCGCGATTCACATTCCAGTGATTGACCGAGTTTTCAGTTGTCTCACGCATCGTATGTGCGGGGGCGTCATTCGGATTGTACAAATATGATTGACTCACCGCCGGTTTCGCATCTCCATAGACACGCAGGTTTCCAGTCGTGTTCTCCTTGCGGGAGGGTCGCATGATTTCCAGAAGCGGGGCAACCACTGCACCGATGCTGCTTCCAATGGCACCGAAATAGTTATCTTGCGTGTTTGAGCTACGGTTGTTGGCATACATTTGGTTCGATTTGATTCCATAGTCTGCGTCCGTGCTGAACGCTCTTCCAACAGCATTCGCGGCACCCAGCTGAGTAGGACCGCGTTCAACGCGATTGCTTGGTAAGATCTCACCTGGCATCGATTGCTGGGCGTGCATACTCTGGGCAACACCTCCATAATCGACGGTTGTCTCCGGTCGCACCACATGTCTCTCTACAGGGATCGAGTGCAATGTCTCACCCTTTCCTACACCGGTGGTGGTGAACAGGCGGTCTTGACCCCATTCGAACGCGGTTTCGGGGCGATTTTTCTGGAAGGCACCGAGAATACCGACATTGGTGATACGGCTTTTCGCGGGACCTTCGTGGCCGAGTTGCATCATTTCGGAGGCCTTCTGTTTGTTGGCCGTTCGCAAATCGTCTACATTCTTGGGGAGCCAAGATTCACGCATCATGTTGCCGGAGTTGTATCCCCCGGCACCCTCGGTGCCGTATCCGAGACCCAAACCGGGGCCGACCTTCACCTCTTCGAAGGGTTTCACATTGGCCATACGCATGCTGGGGTTCACACGAGACTGGTAAAAGTCGTTCATGTTGGGGGCACCATTTGCCATCTGGTAATTGGCATTCGGGGCGAACAAGGGGGCTTGCTCCGATTTGACAATCGCCTGCGAAGCACTTCCTAAATAGTTGTCCATGATGGATTCGTTGGAGTTGGGATCGATCTTGGATCGGATCTTGCCGCCGAAAAAGGGCATCATGTTGTTGTGTTTAAAATAGGCGGCGTCCACGTCTTCTCCGTTAATCGATTTGTATGTCTCGTTAGAACTCAGCGACTGTTTGACTAAACTGTTTTTCGCATATGGATTGAAGTATTTGTCTGTATATGCCGAGGTGCCATCGTATTTGTTTACGGTAGACAACTTTGCACTCAGATCGGTTTCCTCCGAAATAATCTCCAATGTATCGTAGTTTTTGTCTGGCACATCGGTGTTTGGAAGTGTGCTAAACCCTTCAGCGTTTGCCGGTTGAGGGTCCTGTTTTTTTTGATTCGATACAATATATAAACTTCCTAATGCGAGTAAAGGTATTGCTAATTCCATTTTAATTAATTATATATATATATATCGGATGAAGAATTATAAATTTGGAAAAGGACTCGACAGTTGCAATTTGGGAGAAACGGGTTTGAAATAATCTTTTTCCAAAATGCGGGTATTCAGATTGTGATGAAAGGGTTTCTCGAGTTTATCAAGGGGATTCAACATAGGGCGTTCCCAACGGTCTTGCTCGATGTCGCGGTATGTCCATGCGGGGTGAGTTGCCCTCGAATCGTCGGTGACGTAGTTTGTCTCTCCAAAGGATTGTTTCGAAAGATTCACGGAATGTTTCTTGTAGCAGTTCACTTCAGGCAAGTCGCGATTCAATGGTCGGGTCAATCCACGAAGATCGCTGTGAATATCGACCATGTTTTCGCAAAAATTGGCACCCCAATTGGAGATGCGGAGATGCGGATCGGCATTAAAAGGCATGTCGGATCCGGGACCGGGGACGTCTAAAGCATACCTCCCGGCAAATGTGCTGATTGCGTTTCTTTTCTCAATACGATTTGGGTCATTGTTATATCGACTGCACGCCATTTTTTTTTATATATTATAATACAATACATAAAATTATTTTTTTAACGACGACGCTGACCACGACGTTGTGTGGTTTAAAAACACCCCTTGAAAGACCGCCGATGCCCCTCCGTTATCCCATGTGCACGAATCCCTTCAAAATGGGCTTTTGTCCCATAACCCATGTTTGTATGCAACGAATACTTTTCGCACAGTTCCGGGCGATCTTTGCACAACCCTTCGATGTAGGTGTCTCTCTCATGTTTTGCCAAGATGGAGGCGGCGGCAATGGACGAATAGGTCCCATCCCCCTTCTCCACTGTCTCGTGGCAGAATGCGATCAACGACTCTGTCTCTTCATCGTATCGAGTATAGGGTCGGAAATAATTGCCATCTACAAGCAGCAAGGTGGCGTCGGGGGTCAATTGCCGCTGTTTAACAATCTCGTGGATACAGGCGTGCATCCCGCGAATCACGCAATTCAAAATGCCTAGCGAATCGACTTCACTTGCTTCGGCGAACTGGATATGCCAGGCAATGGCGTTCTTCTTAATATAGTCGGACAGTTCTGCCATTTTCTTTCGCGACTTGATGAGTTTACTGTCTTTCATAAGATCATGGCGAAAAGATTCATGATCTTTAGGTAAAATCACGGCAGCGACATAGACACGCCCGAACAAGGGCCCTCGACCGGCCTCGTCGATGCCGATTTCAAACGAGATGTCCGGATTATAACAAGGTTTTAGTGTTTTTGCCATCTTCTATTTTATCCAAGTACAATATATATTTATGATGTTTGGTAAATTAATGTTGTTTGTCTTAATTTTACTGGTATTGGTTCTCGCAACAACTGTCAAGAGTATGGGACTTACAGAAGGGTTTCTAAGTTTCCAAAAGTCAGCTGACGAGTTTTCCGATGTCCGTGTCAACGCGTATAATAACAAGCGAGACATTACGAAATTCTATGACGAAACCTATTATGATCCCAAAAACGGAAACGTGATCGGCGTCTATGGAACCCAATATAGTAGTTCATCCGATACCACCGGCGGAACAGTGAGCAAGATTGATATTGTGCCGAGAGACAACAAATCCAATATCATCACATACAGCAAGGGTCAAACCGATCAGGCATTGTCTCAAGAAAGTGACGAAAGCAAGAAAACCAAAATCGATTCGATTGACACCCACTGGACAAAGAAGTTTACAAACAATCAAGTCTGTTGTGTAACGTGGGGAACCGCAACATTTATGTACGTAATGGACGTGACAAACGTGAGTACTGCGGGGAACACAGCCACTGGAAACACGAGCGTAACCTATTCTGGAACATATCAACCCGCGGTTGCTGCATACTATACTGGCGAAGTGAAGAGTCTTACGAACAAATACATTGTTGCAGACAACAACCTAAATGAGTCTAGAAAGGTGTTGTTGACCTCCACCTACACCTATGTAAATGATGGCAAAGACGGCAGCAATGTGTTTGATGACTATTATGCACCCAATCGGGGATTGTACCAACTCGTGAACAATGTCAAATACGATCCGACAAATGGCAACCTGTTGATCCAAACAGGAACAGGGACAAGTAAATCGCTGAAGGTCTATTACAGAAACGCAAGTCACGTCAATGATCAAAACCCGGACGTCACATATTCCACGAGTACATCGACAACCACACCGGCAGCAGACCGAGCATTTGCACAAATCAGCAACACTCCTTACTTTATTAAGGCGGCCAACCACACAATCATGTACTGGCCAAACAATGACAATACGATTCTATTAGTGTTTGCAAACTCTCTTGATTCGGATAATGCTGTGCGATTGGTGACGTGCAAACGGTTTACTAAAAATGGCTTATACACAAGTAATGGTGTAACAGTGCCCGGATCTGGCGTGGCTGTAGATATTAGCAACAATTCGGATGTGATGAATGCATTTTCCAAGTGGTACATGTATTTTAATTCAAACACACTCGGTAACTCGAACGACTACCTGTTAAAAACGCAGATTGTCCCACCGGTATGCCCAGCATGCCCGGGTTGCCAAGGTGTCTGCACAAACTGCGGCGGAAGCGGAGGCTCCGGAACCAAAACCTCGGATATGAACTCGCTTGCATTTAATAACAAGACATCAACCGGCAATTTCGTGAGCGACACGGTAGGAACCGCAGGGAACATTGTAAACTCGGCAGTCGGAACTGCCGGAAACATTGTAAACTCGACGGTGGATACTGCAGGAAATGTTGTAAACACCACAGTGGATACTGCAGGAAATGTCGTGGGAAAAACACTAGATACTGCTGGAAACATTGTGGGCAAAACCTTTGATGCCGCTGGAAACATCGTAGGCAAAACATTTGATGCCGCTGGCAACTTGCTTGGATCAACTGCTGACCGCCTCGGATTAGAACGCACTGGATACAAACAATCGTATAATGGTCCAGAGAACACAAGCAGCAGTGATGGTGCTACAGGTTACCAATCCGGTTCCAAGGGTGCATCCACTTACCAATCCAAAGCCCAATCGGATTACCGCCCAGGAAGCAACACAACCGGTGTCTCATCCTTGCCAAACGCCAAACCAACTGACATGTATTCGTACAATGGAAAGTTACAACCGAAGGGGAGCAACTACATTGCAATGACATCCGATTTCAGTCGATTTGGCCGTTAGAAAGGGAACTGCCGTTCCCTTTTAATCCCATGCTAAGGAAGGATCATAAGGAAACCATGGGTTTCCTTAAAAGGAGGGATCAAAAGGGAACGTAGTTCCCTTTATTGCGTTCAAACGCATAACATTATAATATATTTTTATTGTAATTAAAGTTAACTTAATTACTTACAATAAACATGAATACGATTTTTAATAGAACAGAAACCGAAGCCGCGATTTGCGAGATACTCGGTAATTTTGAAAAAAACCATAAAAACCTGAATTTCAAAAAGGGATTTTACATATACGGATCGTCCGGCGTTGGCAAGACAACTTTTGTGACCGAGATTTTGAAAAGGCTGCAATACGACGTGATTCACTATGACGCAGGAGACGTGAGAAACAAGGCATTGATCGACAACATCACGAGCAACACCATCTCATCGTGCAATGTCTTGGACCTGATGCACAAACGCGTCAAAAAAATCGCAATCGTGATGGACGAGATTGACGGAATGAACAGCGGCGACAAGGGTGGATTAACCGCACTAATCAAGCTGATTCGACAGAAAAAGACAAAGAAGCAGAAACTCGAAAACATGACACTGAACCCCATCATTTGCATCGGAAACTACAACGTCGATAAAAAGATCAAAGAGTTGATGAAGGTCTGCAATGTGTTTGAAATCAAGACGCCGACCAGCGTACAGATGACGAGTTTGATAACCACCATGTTTCCCAAGATCGACAATTCACAGATTGGGATTATCGAGAACTACACCAAGGGGGATCTGAGGAAGCTCGGATTCATACAAAAACTATATGACAGCAAACCCGAGATGATAAACTCGGATATCTTGCAGAACATCCTCAATGTGAAAACCTTCAACGAAGACACGACGAAGATCACAAAGTCATTGATCGAGCATCCTTACAAGATGGATGACCACAACACAATCATAAACGAAACGGATCGCACCACGGTGGCTCTCCTTTGGCACGAAAACATCGTGGATGTGATCCCAGCGAAGGCGGAACAATCCTTGCCATTCTATCTGCGATTCTTAGAGAACATCTGTTATTCCGATTATATTGATCGAATCACCTTTCAAAACCAGATATGGCATTTTAATGAAATGAGTAGCTTGATGAAGACCTTTAACAACAATCGACTGTATCATTTGCAGAAATCGGTAAAACAAGAGACCCCGAAAGAGATAAGGTTCACGAAGGTGTTGACGAAGTATTCGACGGAGTATAACAACATTGAGTTTATCTACGACCTGTGTCAAAAAATGGATATGGACAAGAAGGATTTGATTTCGTTTTTTCACGAGATGCGACTGTTTTACATGGAGAAAGGGCAAGACATCATCAATGATACGAATGTGTTGAATGCATTGGAGAAGATATTTGAGACATATGACATCAATAAACTCGATATTAAACGAATCTATCGATATTTAGACAGAAGTGTGAAGAAGGATGTGGTTATTGACGAATTCGACGACGAATAGTTCTCTTCTTCTTTTTCGGTTTCCTTCTTGATTTTTTGCCACCGAGAGCCCATATTTTGGATGAAATTTTTGATTTCATCGCATTCGGTTTAATTTTTAGTGTGGTATTTACCAAACGATCGTCAGAAGGTACGAGAGGAGAAGGAGAAGGAGAAGGAGAAAGAGAAGGAGAAGGAGAAGGAGAATCGAATGACCTAGCGGTTGAAGGACGAGAATCAGAATCGAATGACCTAGCGGTTGAAGGACGAGAATCAGAGTCAGTTGTTGATCGAGACGTTGTTAATGGAGAGTCTGTATCAGTTGACCCATCATTTGACGAGTCTTCTAAAAAAGATTCTGCAATACTTGGCTTAACTGCTTCTGTAAACATGTTTTCGACTTTACTAACAAGTGTTCTATGTGGTTCATATAATTCATGTTTCGGCGAATATGAATATGTATTTTTGTCTGTCAAGATCTCGACAATACTAGTTGTCGTGTGGTTCCTGTCTTTCATTGGCCAAATGATTTTATTTTTCGTATCAATGTTTTTAATACAATCAATTATATTTATAAACTTTGTCTTTCTAGAAATATCAAGTTCTTCGTCTCCAATAATATCTTTTAATAACCCTGAATCAAAAAATTCTAAGATTTTCGATTCAATTTTAATTCTCAAATCTGTGACATCAATATCTAATACATCAATAGCAAACTTGTTATAAAAATCGATGATATCAAATAATTTTTCATTTTCATATGTATCATATTCATCAGTAGTGATTTTTTGTAACTCGATAAGTATATAGTTATAAGTTTCCGACACTTCATTCTTTACAACGGCAAGGTCAAATCTGTCTGTTTTTTCTGCTTTCTTGTTGGCTGTCAAATGAGCCCACAATGGTTTACGAATACCCATTGGAACTGTTTGTTTTACTGTGTTACTATTATTGAAATCAATACAAACACCTTGTTCTGATTTGCTCATTTTATGTATATATAGAATGTACATAAAAATTATCGAGAGGAATCATTGACCAAAAAAAACAATATAAACAAAAAAAGAAAGATATACATAAATATGGTCAAAGCAAAATCCCATACCCCCAAGTTGACGAAAAAATATTACCCACTTGTGAGTATCTGTACACCGACATTCAATCGCCGCCCTTTTTTCCCAACACTGTTCGAATGTTTCAAGAACCAAACGTACCCGAAAGACCGCATCGAATGGATCATCGTCGACGACGGCACAGACAAGATCAAAGACCTGGTCGACAAGTCCGGCATCACCCAGATCAAATACTTCGAATTGCCTAAAAAGGTATCTCTGGGCGAAAAACGCAACTACATGCACAGCAAAGCCACTGGAACCATGATTGTCTACATGGATGATGACGACTATTATCCACCCGAGCGTGTCTCTCACGCGGTAGACACGTTAATGGAGAACAAACATGCATTGTGTGCTGGATCCAGTGAGATCTACATTTATTTCAAACACATCAAGAAAATGATCCAGTTCGGGCCATACGGACCGAGTCATGCAACCGCAGGAACATTCGCATTTCGTGCTGAACTCTTGAAGCAAACGCGATACCAAGACCACGCAGCGGTTGCAGAGGAGAGAGAGTTTTTGAAAGGGTATACGATCCCATTTGTCCAGTTGGATCCGATGAAGACCATCTTGTGTTTTTCGCATGAACAAAACACCTTTGACAAGCGAAAACTGTTGGACAATCCCCACCCCGATTATGTTAAGGAGTCGCCGAAGAAGGTATCGGACTTTATTAAACTGGAGAAAGAATCGAGTATTAAAAAGTTTTTCATGGAAGACATCGATCCGATGCTCGAGAAATATGAACCGGGTGATGTGAAAATGAAGCCCGATGTGTTGAAACAGATTGCCGAGATCGAGGCAGAACGCAACAGGATGATGCAAGCAGAGGCGGAGAAGAATGGTCAAATCATGTTGAATGAACCTGGGAAGCCGCCAGTTGCTATGACGATGGCTCAGATTGCCGATATGTTGACGAAGCAGGGGGAGCAGATCCGTGTGTATCAAGAACGCATAACCGAACTAGAAGGTATCAACTTGCAATTGCAAAAACTGTTGACTACAACACAAAAGCCTTCGTCTTCATCTTCATCTTCAATTCCTAGACCGATGCTGGGAGAATCGTCGAAGTCGGTGCCGCTCTTTCAGTTAGATGAGTCGATGATATAATAATAATAATATAAACACACCTCAATGATTATATTATTAGATAAAAGGATGACAAATCGCGTAGAACAAATGAAAAAAGTCCAGGCAGAGGCATTGGAACTGTTTACGAAAAAAAACATTGATTATGGCGATGCGTTTGCCAAATATGGAGTGATCGGAGTACTCATGCGAATCGAAGACAAGTTGCAGCGATCGATGTCGATCACCAAGAACGGCGTAAACCTCGTGAATGACGAGGGCATCCGCGACACCCTGATTGATCTACACAATTATGCAGCCATGGCACTGATGTTACTTGACGAATAATCCGGCAATCCTATTAAAAATGTCAGGATACTTGAGAACCAAACACAGCGACAACAATCCAGTTAACACTACAGACAATCCTGCTTGTAAATACCCGGAATGGATTTTTGCAATCAGGGGGATAAATGAGAGTAGAATCACAATCAAATACACGTAGTGGAGGTCTTTGATTCCTGTGGTGCCCTTGTTGATCAGATCGGTAATCATGGTAAGCAATTCAGAAAACGACGATGCACTCGAATATTGCGGTCCCAATGATCCGGTGAAATATTTCTGGATCATCGTAAAAAAACAATAATAGATGAGTACGCAATAGATTGCAAAAGATGCTAGCGGAATCGTGATTGGGTACAGAAACACGACATACAAAAACAAGGCCAACAAAGACAAAAACGGATTCGCGACAAAGAATGCAGTGATCGGTCCGCCTTTGTCAGTGGCCAAAGTGTAAACGGCCTTTAATAAAAAGAAAAAGAACAATATCGAGAGAAGCTTGTTCTGTTTCTTAAAATTCAAAAACAGATATCGAAGTACGTTCTTTGATTTCTGTTTCGACAATCCTTTAAAAAACTCGGTGATGTTTGACACGAAGGGTCGTAAGAGTAGATTCGAAACCACCAAGAAGAGAATAAAGATGGTTTTGTATCCGAAGTATGGACTCATGTTTTTGGTGAAATTCAATACCCCGGTAATACAGCTCGTTATGAAGTTCACGATTTTTGTAAACAGCATTGTGATTGCGTTGTTACCATCATTGATTTTGGGAATTTCGACATTTCCATCGGTGATATTAAAAATCAGATTGTATGCTAAATACAAAGACGCCAATGCCAAAACAGATGTGTTTATAATTGTCCAAACTGACGATATGTCGTTTTTTTCTTTTTTTCTTTTTTCATCTTCGTCGTCATCCTCTTCTTCTTCTTCTTCTTCTTCTTCTTCGAGAGAAAGTCCATTGATATTATCAAAACCACTGCCAGTAATTGTGTCCAACGGTTCTTTATCTGTTACCTCATTATCATTATTATCATTATTATCATCACCATTATCATCAGTCTCATAACCCTTCTTTGCTTCTTTAAGCCACTTGGTTGCCATTATATATTTTTACTTGGCATATAAAAGTCCACAATAACCACCTACGAAAGACAACACGTTGTATCTTTCCTCAAACAGTTTCATGTTATAACTATACTCGAATAACCGCCAGGTGGGAGAGTTCGTTGCAATCACCTGACCTTCTTGGTTACAAGTGATTTGGAAATTGTTGTTTTGTAAATCAAAGAGCGGAATAAACGTGTTGATTTCAAGCTCGATCGTTTTGAATTTGGAGAGATTGATCGCACCTGTGGGTTGATATTCCGACGAATCCGAGTTCAAACAAAAATTGTAGCAGTATATGCCGTTACTAGCAGACCCTTTCGTCCGGGTATACTTCTCTACATACTCGTAGACCTCTCTTGGCATGAGATTCTCGCGATATTCGCCGTTGAAGAGGATCCCCATGGTTTCGAGAATCTCTTTTTGATTTTCGACGGTGTACTCTCCGCTGAGGAAATAGCCTGTGTTTTGGCCATTTGGATTGATCCAAGGGCCGACGTAGTTCGTCGAGTCTTCATCTAAATAAATATTTGGATCGGTTCCTATAATCGGTGCCGGTGCAATATCACTTGGAATCGTCCGATATGGCCAATTCGTATAATTGCTCCACTCATTACGCAAAAACACGTCATTCCTCTGCAAGTACCACATCCAGTTCGATACCATGCCGGTCGACTGCACCTTCACCTTTTTGGCTCCAGTGATGTTTTCATAATTGTACTCAAACACGTCTTTGATGAGATACACCTGATTCTCTGCTGTGAATGTTTTTGTCTCCTCTTTCGAGAGAAAACAGTACGTCGCCAATAAATGAATGTCTGCGTCCCAAGTGTTTGTGGTGTTTTGATAGTTCTCTCGACTGATGTTCACAGCAGGGGGTGTTTGTAAAAATCGGTATATATTGAATCGTTCCTCTGTCAAATTTGGTCGGACATATGGAAAATCGTTCACTTTATCAAACACGTCTCTCACCTGGAAGAGTTCTTCAATGGGTCTTAGCGTGACATTGATGACAAGTTCGTTATATTGCAATGCCGCCATCGGAAACGCACATTTACTGTCCATTGTGAACCATGCGTTAATGGGTATATAGAGATTTCTACCTCGAATCGATGGTTCGCTCCCCAAATTGGTGCCTGTGTAATAGGCGGACGGATAGGTGTTTGCACGACCAAAACTGTTTGCTGGATCGTAAAACTCTTCCACGTTGCCAGTCATTTGATTGAACAGTTTTTTTTTAGCCTCGCTGAAATCGCGTTCAACCATTGCGGCTAAATATTCGCCCGAGTATTTCTGCAAAGTGAAGTTTCCACATTTGACCTCGATCTCTTTTATAATATGCGAGCCAATGTCTCTTATCCATCTAAAATCATAGGCGGCCCAGTTGTTGGTTGTACCCTCAGATGGATGATAGATAGGACTCCATATATGCGGCAATGAAATCACCACGTAGGTATCCATAAGCAACTCGGCGTAACGCGGCATCTTGAACGAGAAGACAGATGCCTCGCCGGTTCGCAAGCTCCGTTGTCCGTCATAATCGATGCGAAACTTTTGGAGTCCAAAGTTTGTAATTTTTTTATATGTTGCTCGAAACAGTGTTTTTTGATTATCGCCTCCTTGTATGATTGTGTTGTTTGCTCCTTCGGCGACAAGATTTAGTAATCCACCTGCCATTCTTGTTTGTTATATATATAAATACAAAATTTAAATTGTTTTTTTGTGTTGTTAAATTCTATTTTGCATTTGCACTTAAAATTAAAGGAGGAAATCGAACAAAATATAAGGGGAAAGGTTTGATGGGGAAACCGTAGGTTTTCTTTATAAGGGGAAAGGTTTTCTTCATAAGGGGAAAGGTTTGATGGTAAACCGTAGGTTTTCTTCATATATCATCAACGGCTTCACATAGTGCATCTATCTCATCCGGTTTGAAGTTTAGATACGCCGATACATCAGTAAACTCGACTGGTTTTCGAATCATAGCAACAATTCGCGTTACTTGATCTCTTTGTATTTGAGTTTGCGGAGATCCAACATCAACATAGTGTTCACGCATGTCATGAACGATTTGACATCGTTCCATCGCTTCCTCTGCAGAGATTTCGTACATGATACATAGCATGATGCAAACCACCGTACCGGTTCTTCCGTGACCTCCCCAACAATGGATATATAACCTGTTTCCTTCATAAATGGATTGCACGAGTTGTTGACATAAAAACAATACCTCCGTATCATTTGCAACACCACAATCTTGAATTGGAAAATGTACAAAAGACAATTCTGCACTGTCACACACTGCGGAATTATTAAAAGTCTCAAATTTATCCTTGTTTTCTACGATATTTACAACATCTTTGAAGTAAGGCCGAAGTGCTTCGCCCGATCTCCACATCTCTTCTTGAGCGTCTATCCGATATTCATTCTGCAAACATACAAACTTGTTTATTCTACTCTTTAGAATCTCAGACAGTTGAAAGAAGGTGATTGTGTCGTCTATTTCAGCAGGAAAGGCTCCGACGAGAAGTACGCCAGGAATCACCCAGTTTGATTCAGGAGTGGGTCCGACGTAAGTGGTCGGTTGGTCTAATGGTGGAAAAGGGTTTTGCATTTTTTGTTGGAGGGATCGGTATTACAATGAGGGATTGCAAACAATTAATTTTTGATATTTTGCAGGGATTGCAGAAAAACCAGGGATTGCAAAAAATTCACAAATTGCAAAAAATCGAGGAACTCAGGAATCTTTCGAACAAAAAATGAATGGTGAGGATTACAACAAAAAATGAATGGTGAGGATTACAACAAAAAATGAATGGTGAATATTATATTTGCAAATATATATATAGATGACCGAGATTTACATGATGTACACTTTGCGAATGATAATGATGGGAATTGTCTTGTTTGGTGCGGCTCATTACGGAGCCATGATTTTCGATTTCAATTTAGCAGATTATTTGAGCAAGAAAACACGTATCCCCATGATTTGCAAAATCATATATGGAATTTTCGCAATCAGTGCAGTCATCCTCGCTTTTGATCGCGACACGTGGTTGCCGTTTTTAGGAGACACTGTGATGCCTTCTTCAATCGTTCCTCTCAAGACAAATGTAGGAGGAGATACCAAAGTTCAAGTTCATGTTGCACCGAATGCCAAGGTTGTCTATTGGGCAGCAAAACCGAATGACAAGGTCTTGGAGGTAGAGGAGGCATATGGCGACTTTAGTAATAGCGGCGTTGTTGTAGCCAATGATTTGGGTGAGGCAACGCTGACATTCAAGAAAGGGTCTGAATATGTCGTCCCGTCTGGAAAGCAATTGAAAAGCCATGTCCACTATCGCGAATTCAAAGACAGATATGGTATGATGGGGCCGGTGCAGAGTGTGTTTGTATAAACCTTTGCAAAGGTATAAACAACAATAAAAATAAACGTATTATTGTTGTTGTTGTTGTTGTTAAAAATATGTTTTCCAATCGATATATATATACTCGAACATGCACATTGCCATGAAGTTTATAATATTAGTGATTGTCTTGACCACAATATTCATCGTATACAATTTGTTAAAAACGCGAAGTGCAATTAAAAAACAAGCAGAGACCGAACTTCAGAAGAAAGAAGGATTTACAACAGTAGATGATATGAATCAACGCGATTATCCGCTTTCAATCCAACCGCTCCAACCCAAATACTCAGATTTACCTTTGCGTGAATTCGTCGTAAAGTCTTCTTATAATAGTGCACATTTTAATGAGGATGGTGGTGTGGACGTAGAAGCGATTAGTGCTGTTTTAAAACGCGGTTGTAGGTTATTGGATTTTGAAGTGACGAGTGATCTGACAACTAAAAATCTAACAGTTGGAAATATACCATTATCTACAATATTTAGTAGAGTGAGTAGCCAAGCATTCACAACGTTTTCACCGTCACCCTATAGTCCATTGTTTTTACATTTGCGAAGTAGTTCAGCAATAAATGTGATATCATTGTTGACCAATGCATTTCCAACCACATTATACAAAGACACAAATAATAAAGCAATCGAGGTAACCGGATCAACAAAGTTGAGAGATATTATGGGAAAGGTGATTGTGATATCTTCGGATAACACCAATTTTGCAAATATAGAAGTGAATAAATACAAAGGAATCACCAAACTGACAGAGACCGAGTTTACCCGACAGAATCGCAATAAAATATTACCAAAAGGCGATGAACTCTCGACGACCATTGATACATTCGATATGGTCGTGCCAGACACGGATCACACAAATATAGATTCGACTTCAATATTCGAGCATGCTTACCCTCAATTCATTTTGTACAAGTTTTACGAAGGTGGAAACAAGAATCTAGATAACTATGAAGACATATTCAACGATGCACAATCATCACTTGTGACAATCTCTTATTTGATTGGAAAGTCCACTGTGGACACAGATGCAATAAAGAAACAAGAAAGAAAAATCAAATCCGCCGTGCCGAGTAAACCCGCGGCTCCTCTTGGAAATGGTTGGTTCTAGTAAGGAAACCAAGGTTTCCTTATGATCCTTCCTTATACTCGGGTAGCTTAATCCCATGCTTAATCCCATGCTTAATCCCATGCTTAATCCCATAAGGAAAAAAAGGATAAACAAAGGAAGGAGTAAGCGTATCGAGTATAAGGAAACCATCGGTTTCCTTAACATCGGTTTCCTTATCATCGGTTTCCTTATTATCCTTTCTTAATATATATAATAACCATGCAAAACAAATACGAACCATCGATTTGCAACAACAAAATGAGTTTCGAAGAATGTGAACTCGCCATTTTGCGTCAAGCGGTTGACGAGAGTGAGGAAACAAAAGGGAAGAAAACGGCCATGAACGAGGACGTGAAAAAGATTGTAGAGATTTTAGAAAGATTTTTACAAGAGAAACCCTTGATTTGTTATGGAGGAACCGCGATCAACAACATCTTGCCAAAACAGAGCCAGTTTTACAACCGCGAGTTGGAAATCCCCGACTACGATTTTTACTCAAAGAATGCGTTAAACGACGCGATCGAATTGGCGAATCGATATGCGGATGCGAAATATATAGAGGTTGAGGCGAAATCCGGAATCCACCACGGAACCTACAAGGTGTTTGTCAACTTCATTCCGATTGCGTATATCACATATCTGCACGAAGACATATTTGACTCGTTGTATACCGATTCGATCAAGGTGGCGGGTATTAAGTATTGCCCCGCGAATTTCTTAAGAATGAACATGTATTTAGAACTCTCTCGTCCGATGGGCGACGTGAGTCGTTGGGAGAAGGTATTCAAACGATTGGTGTTGTTGAACAATCATTATCCAGTGAACCCATCGGTGAATTGCGAAATGGTGGATTTCCAAAAGAAAATGGAAGAGAAGACATTGCACAAGATTATGAGTCAATCGAAGGAGAAAGATAAGGAGCCATCCGCAGATAGAGTTGAAGAAGACATACACATCGTGATTCGAGACACCTTGATATCCATCGACGCCATATTCATTGGCGGGTATGCGTGCACATTGTACTCCGAGTATATGCCAGAGAAGGAGAAGCGAAAGGTCCAGAAAACGGCGGATTTCGACGTGATTGTAGAGGATGTCGAAAAAGTCGCCATCATATTAAAAGAGCGGTTGGAGGAACACATACACAAGAAGATTGTCATGATCCAGCACGCGGAGATCAACGAGATCATCCCAAAACACATTGAGATTAAGATCGACGACGAATCTGTGGCATTCTTATATGAACCGATTGCTTGTCACAATTACAACACGATCACTATCGAGAATGGATTGAGTGTGAATGTCGCGACGATCGATACTCTCTTGTCTTTCTACTTGGCATTCATGTATGCGAAAAAGAAATATTATAACAAAGACAAGATCTTGTGCATGGCGATGTTTTTATTCGACGTGCAGGAAAAGAACCGGTTGAAGCAACGCGGATTATTGAAACGGTTTTCTCTCAAATGTATCGGAAAACAGAGTACTCTTGAGCAGATTCGATCCGACAAGGCAGATAAATACAAAGAGTTGAAAGACAAAAAGGACACGCCGGAATACGACGAGTGGTTTTTGAAATATAATCCGAACATGAAGCGGAGACATGTGCGTAAAATGAACAATCTGAAAAAACGAACCGAGTTTTTGTTTTCTCCGCAAGCCAAACATGACGCGAAACCAAAGCCGATGTCAAATCGAAAACCAAAATACAACACAAACAAAAACAAAAAGGGCAATCGAAGATATAATAAGAAAAAGACGATCAAGACTTTTTTGTTTTAGATCTTTTGTTTTATGAAATAAAGATTCATAATATATAATTAAAACTCAATTAGATATTATTACGTACAAATAATTAAATGAGCGGATGGATATATTGTATAACAAATTCATTATATAAAATGGATGATATGTATAAATTAGGGTATACTGCTAATAAACAAACACCTGAATTAGTAAAACAACATTTAATCCAAAGATATGGAACATATTTTCCGGATGTTGAATGTATAGAATTATTTGAAGTTAAACAACCAATTCAAGCGGAAAAACAATTGTTTGAATTATTGAAAGATTATAAACATAATAATGAAATTTATAAAGCAGATTACGAACTTATTATAAAACCGCAATTATACGCAATTAAAACACAATATTGTTGTAGTAATAATGAGAGAATAATTACCGAATTGGAAAAACAAAAATGTAAAACCAAACTATCAAAAAAATTGAACAATTTTGTTAAACATTTATTTCAAATACAAAATTATATTATGTCAAATATGAATAAATATAATAAACACAATTCGCAGATAATTAGTAATACATATAATTGTTTGTCCTATTATAATGGACAGTGTTTTCCAGTTCAAGATAAAAAAATGATGAACTTTTATAAACAAAATTTAATTACAAATTTATCTTGTCATATTCAACAGTTTGATTATAATGATTTGGAAATATTGTCTTTGGTAGAATATATTTTTAAATTGGTATGATAAAAATCAATCAATTTCAAATTTCATTTTAATCAAATGTCTCCAATCTCTTCTTTTGAAATCCCAATGAGATCTTCGTCTTCTTCACGAGACCATTGCTTCACTGCAGGTTTCTCTTTTACATCTTGAACTAACGTATCATTTTCATTGATCGACACTTTGTCCCAAGGAGTTTCGTGGAAAACAATCTCTGCGTTGATTTCATCATGAAGCGTCGTGACTTTATTAAACAACTTACTAAAATATTTGGTCTGACTGGATTGGAAAAACGTGCAATAGTTCAGATAGAGGGTGATTTGATCTTTTAACACGTGGTTTTCGTACTCCAATGTGTTTATGAAGTTTGAGATTTGAAAACCACTTTGCGATTTCGAAACGTATTTATTGACCACCGCTTCCTTTTCTCTAAATCGAGAGATCAAGAATGAAATCAACTCGATGGAATTGTTGTAAACCAGTTCTATCTCTTCGGTTTTATATTCGGAAAACGGATCAACATCTTTATAAAGAGGATGTTGTTTTTCGGTAGGTACTGTGATCTCATGTTCTGCGAATGCTTTGTGCAATATTGAATACAGATTCGAATAATCACAATAGGTGTGGTTTGTCAATAGTAAAAAGTGTTTATGCATGTTCTCGATTTCAACATTCATAACCTTGTATTGAAAATGAAAAGACTCGAGACAGATTAAAAAGATTTTTTTAGAGTTGTGTTTGATTAAGTTAACATATATTTCTTTCAAATGTGTCAATTTTTGTTTTATCACCGAGGTCGTCTCAATGATTTGCAAAATTGTGTGTTTTATTTCAACAAACTGATTGATCAATTTTTGTATCTCGCTCTCCATTTTATAAATATACTTTCGAAAAAAAACGTTCAATTCTCCCAATAAGGACGTCTCAACCATCGAAATGCAGAATTGATCTCATGATCGATCGTTTTTGATGGCGTGATTAGCCACGTATAAATGCGTTCCATATCTTGGTCATTCTCATACTCATCGTCCTCATGAATCGTTTCAATGATTTCAATATCCGCTGGATCATTGTTATCGACTCTGTCGCTTCTATCTGACTTGTTGCCAGCTGATATAGGTCCGCCGTACTCATTGTCGGGTTCGTCTTCAATAACATTTTCATTCTCATTATTATCTCCTTCACTGTGGACTCCTTCACTGTTGACTGTTTCGATGTTACCATCTGATACAGGTCCGACATACTCATTGAAGGGTTCGTCGTCGAAAACATTTTCATTTTCATTATTATCAGGTTCAACTCCATCTTCTTCTTCTTCTTCTTCGCAAAATCCAGTGTTCAGTTTTCGTTCGTGTTTTGGAATATAGTTGTAGATTTTCCAACCAGGGGAGATAATCACATGATTGTTTTTTGATGAATCTATCATTTCAACAAGTTGGTTCAAACGCTGACGCGTCGTGAAAGACAAAGAGATAAACGCATGATAGCTTTTATATGAGTAACGGATATCAAGTTTAAACAACTTCACATTGCCAGCATCATAGGTTTCAAAAAATTGTTTGAGTCTATTTTCAAAGAATTTTTTATTGGAAGGGATGCTATACCCGGACCGACCGCCGACGGATATGTAAAACTTTTTGTTGTGAGTCATGATTTTGACTTTTTTTTTGTATATTGTTTTATGATTTTGAAAAAAAATATACTCACTATTTTATAATGATGACAGATCAGCCAGCTTTAGAGCCAATCTCTCAAGAACTGAGTTCCCAAGAATCAAACTCAGTGTTTGTTAGTTGGTCAGACGAAAATGAGAGAATTTTAGTAGAGTGGTGTGATATCGCAAAGTGTTATAAATGGTTGCACACACGTTCGCATCAACGGTTTTCATACATGCACGCGTGGTTTACAATTCCTGCAATTATCTTGTCTACCATCTCAGGAACCGCGTCTTTTGCACAAGGCAGTTTACCAGTCTCGATGCAAACCATGGCACCGATGGTGATCGGCTCAGTCAACATCTTCATTGGTATTCTAACAACCATCCAACAGTATTTGAAGATCTCCGAGTACAATGAATCCCATCGCGTCTCTGCAATTGCCTGGGACAAGTATGCACGGAACATTCGGATTGAGTTGGCAAAACACCCCGACGAACGTTCTACAGATGCTGGCAGATTTTTAAAGACAAATCGCGAAGAGTTTGACAGATTGATGGAGACGAGTCCGTCGATTCCGATTTCGATCACAAATGAGTTCTTGGAGACCTTCTCTGGCCAACCCAAGACTTGGTTGCAATGTTGTTCGAAGAAAAAGGATACACTCAAAGCTACGAAGAAGGAAGAGATGACAAAGAAGGCCGCTATGTTCGAGAAACTCAAGAAACCGGATGTGTGCAACATCATTGTAAGCACAGACGACGATCGCCACCCTTGGTATAAGGTGCCTGCACCTCTTCCTCTTCCTCCTCCTTCTACGCCGACCAATAAAAATGAAGAACTGATTTACTCGGTTGTCTCTCAAAAGATTACTAAAATGCAAGAAGATTACGAAAAACGAATCGCATCGAGGATCAAAGAAGAAAACGAAAAACGGATCAATGCAGAGCGTGAAAAGATTCAACAGCAGGCGGATGAATTGAATATGAATAATATTCAAGATTATGTGAAAAAATTTACTGAGAATTATGGACGACCACCATTGAAAGATGAGATCGAGGGTGCACTAAACAATACGATTGATGATGCGATATTGAGTCGATTTTTGGATACTTATTCAGCGGAGGATGATAACAAAGTCTGAGTTTGATTCTTACTATGATTTACATAATAGATAAATGCGAGACAGATACTCCATACGGTTCCACAATACAGTATAAATCGAATCTGTGAGCTGTCAAATGCGAATGTGATTCCATAGAATATTCCGGCTAATATGATTAAAACTGGCATGATAACAATCGGTGTATTGAAGTAACTCTCTGTCATTGGGGTGTCTGTAATCGACATGTCTATAATCGGACTCTCTTCCACCAAACTCGCTGTCATTGGATTCTTTGTATCTTCCATAGTATAAAATATAACTATTTTAATATTCTAAAAACTGAGACGGGGTTTTTACACAAAAGAATTCATGCCCTTCTTGTTTGTTTGTCAATATCTCTCCTTTGAAATATATTGATTTATCGTCGGAATATGATTGTTTATCCAAGAGATATTCTGCCTTTTGTGTCTCATTCAAAATACAAACATATTCATTTGGAAATATCGCATATCTTTTGTTTGACCTCGCGTTCTCTTTATCAAGTGGTAAGAAACTAAAATAAAATAAATCGCCAATGGAGTCAACGTTGATTAAAGATGCTTCGTCGTTTGTGTTTACTAGTTGTTTGTCTTCATTGAGCTTGCATAGATAACCGCTGTATGGTTCATTTTTGTTAAGGAGCCATTGATTGTTTTCGAAAAGGGTTTTTACAGATTCGTCAACGTGTGTCTCGTATACTTTGAATGTATGAAACAGTTCGTTCAGTATGCATGTTGTATATTCTGGTTTCAAACTTACATCAGATGTGTTAACAAAGACAAATATGCTGTCTGGTTCATTTGGGTGTAATAGGTATCCGATGTATTCAGGTTGCACATCGCCGGACTGGTTAAGAGAATCGGATGAATTATCGCCGGATTGGTTAAGAGAATCGGATGAATTATCGCTGGACTGGTTAAGGGAATCGGATGAAACATCGTTGGACTGGTTAAGAGAATCGGATGAATTATCGCCGGATTGGTTAAGGGAATCGGATGAATTATCGCTGGACTGGTTAAGAGAATCGGATGAAACATCGTTGGACTGGTTAAGAGAATCGGATGAATTATCGCCGGATTGGTTAAGGGAATCGGATGAATTATCGCCGGATTGGTTAAGGGAATCGGATGAATTATCGCCGGATTGGTTAAGAGAATCGGATGAATTATCGCCGGGTTGGTTAAGGGAATCGGATGACAAAGGACTAAGAGATCGATCACTCCCTCCAGTTTGGTTTTTATAAAAGGTTTTTACAAAATCGGTCACATCTTTTTGAAACAATGTGTCTAAATCACTACTCGAACTGTCATCATCTAAAAATCCACCCTTTTGAGTTAATGATGTAGAAAATATGAAAGATGGAAAGGATGCTTGAGTATCAACAATATATTTAACAAAGTTTGTTTGATTAAATGCACATACATACGTTTTAATAGCATTCAATTTGGGTTGTGATGATATGTTTCTGTATAAATATTTTTGGTCAGGATACGGTATTGAGGAGTCTTCCTTCAAGTCTTCCTTCAAGTCTTCTTTCAAGTCTTCTTTCAAGTCTTCTTTCAAAGACTTCTGTAAAGAGTCTGGTAGCACCGATGACTCTTGCTTAATAATTGTGTTTCCTCCTTTTATAAATTTTTTAATCAAATGATTGTTTTTATTAGAGAGCATATAATATAATATGTATATATTATATACAGATAATGGGTTCCGAAAGTACAATAAATCAAATTAGCAACATGATTACAAATCCTACCAATATTTCGTATGGTTGTATAGGAATATCAACTGCGATTTTAGGATATTATACATTTTTCAAAAATGACACATCTAGCAAAAATCCGTCTGCGTCTGAGGAAGCACCCAATGAAGAGAAAGACGAAGAACCTCCTCCCGTAGAAGAGAAAGACGAAGAACCTCCTCCAGTAGAAGAGAAAGAAGAAGAACCTACTCCAGTAGAAGAAGAACCTCCAGTAGAAGAGGATCAAAAGGGCGGAAAACGTGTTCGAAAGTCAAACAAAAAGACTAAGAACAAGAACAAGAAGAATAAAAAATCTTCGTCACGTAGACGACGTGGTCAATAATGTTCTCTTAATAAACCATCCACCAATCACCACCCACATCGTTGTTATCATGTTTCCGCCGGTATATATTATCCAACGAAATGCAGTGCAATGTGGGGCCGGAGCCATAAAGGGTGAAATAAGAAATCCATATGGAGTGATGGATGTACAAAAATATGTGTACAAATGTGGTGTTATAAAATGCAAAACGATCCATAATCCATAAATGCCGATTGGCGTAGATAAATAATGAATGAATTTTGGTAACATCAACGAACTATGTGATATTATAAAAATGTATTTATATTATTTTTATGATATCTTACCAAATTATGGTAAGGAAGCTATTGTAAAATCTCAGAAATCTGTGTCTTCTGCTCTGGTGTCAACGATTCGGGAAAGGTAACAACAAACTCCAAAATGAAGTTGCCGACCGCATCTCCCTTAACCATTCCTAGATTTTTGATCACCTGTTTTGCACCCGTAAAAATGACAACATTTACATTCAATGTCATTTGATTTCCATTTAAATGGTCAAATTTAAATTTAAATCCACATAATGCTTCTTTCAATGTAATTGTTTTTGTAAAATATAAATCAAGACCAGTTCGTCTAAACTCGGTATCATTTTTCACATGAATGTTTAGTTTCACATCGCCCGCCACGGACGCCATAACATGCCCCTTGTTTTGCAATACAATTGTGTCTCCCTGATCAATGCCCTGAGGAACGTTCACAATCAATAATTCCGTCTCGACTGTTTGTGTGTTTTCGTGACGTATAACACGTTCAACTTCAACTTGAACAACAGCACCTTCATAAGATTGTTTGATTGTAATGTGCAAATCTTTTTCGATTGGTTCGGGTTTTAGAACACGTTTTTGGAAAAACATGTTTGGCATTCCGCGAATCTCAATGTTGGGACCTGCTCCACCACCTCCAAAGAACATTTCAAATATATCAGCATGACCGCCACCGAATGGAAATCCTGGCGGGAAGCCTTGCATTGGATGAAAGCCTGGAGGGAACCCTTGCATGGGATGACCCCCTTGTTGTTCCATGTCATACCCGCGTCTCTGTTCCGGATCACTCAGCACGTCATTTGCCGAATTGATTTCTTGCATTCTTCGGTGTGCGATTTCTTGTTCTTCTTTGCTCTTATCAAGCACTTTGTCTGGGTGATATTTCATCGACATGGAACGAAAAGCTTGTTTAATCTCTTTTTCGGTGGCGTCTTTTGAAATACCGAGGGTTTCATAATGGGTTGGTGGCATGTATTATATATAAATGTTTTTGGCAAATATTTATATATGTTTTTTCCGCAAGTTGATTTATTTGGTGGATGAAACAAACTCCAACAATTGATCGCGATTCCGATGTCTTACATACCTTGCTGATATACGTTCGCTCCAATCATCTGTTTGCATCGTTCTTTTTCGTTTTTTACTAATATTCGGAAACAACTGGTTCACGACATCGTCGTCGATGTCAAAGTCACGAAACAAGTGACGTTCTTGTTCTTCAAAAATTGTAGAATCCATTTTTATCTTTGTTTTATGATTAAGGAAACCCATGGTTTCCTTATGATCCTTCCTTATGATCCTTCCTTATTATCCCTCCTTATGATCCTTCCTTATTATCCCTCCTTATGATCCTTCCTTATTATCCCTCC
>Ga0075464_10000026_pt1 | contig 48111 bp, 47 predicted proteins | sample DEB19_08_DNA_5_FD_75068 | JGI IMG/M metagenome (GOLD analysis project Ga0075464, IMG submission 75068) | Aqueous microbial communities from the Delaware River and Bay under freshwater to marine salinity gradient to study organic matter... | ecosystem: Environmental > Aquatic > Marine > Coastal ...
CAGCAACAGCAACAGCAACAGCAACAGCAACAGCAACAGCAACAGCAACAGCAACAGCAACAACAACAGCGGATGTGGCGGCAGTTGGCATTTCAGCAGCCATGCTCGCAGGCCGCAACATGGCGGCTTGGATGCCGCTGAAAGCGAGTCCCTTGATAGACGCCAGCGAAAAAACCAATACTGACAACGTGAGCTCTGAAACAGCCGTACAGGATGCGATGCGTCTGACGATTTCATCGCCCACCCAAGCTGTCACTCAGCGTTTGACTCAAATGTCAGGTCCTTCAGAGCAAAGCACATGGGTCACTTTATTGGCAGGAAGCAAGCTCCAGTCCTCATCGCCGACAGCAGCCAAAGCCTGGGAAACCTTGCAGCTCGACATTCCCAACGACTTGCTCATAGACCTTTTTGACGGGCCCCAGGACTCACTTGTCGACAATTCGCTGGCAAGCAGCGGCAGCCAAGCCTCCGGACACGCCATGGCCGGCACTTCTCCCGGACAAAGCGGGCCAGCCGCGAGCACCCCGCCCAATTTATCGGCACAGGCCGAACAGCGTGTGATCCAGCAACAACAACTGGCCGACAAACTTGGACAGGCACTGGCCCAACGGTTTGTCGACCAGATCGAGAAGGGGCAATGGAAAATTGAAATGCGTTTGCAGCCCGAAAGCTTAGGTCGGATCGATGTAGAACTAAAGATGCACGCTGGAGGTCTTGACGCGCTGTTCAGCGCTGAAAACGCAGTGACGCGAGAACTCATAGCCCAGGGTTCTGGAAAATTGAAAGAAGCACTTACGCAGGCTGGCATGACAGTTGCTGACGTATGGGTGGGCGGTGAACAAAGCCGTCAATCTGGCGGAAATTCGACACCCAAAAATAATTTAAAACCTGCTTTTGAAGTTGCAGGGCGAAAGTCCGACAGCGTTGAAGGTGTAGCGGCAACGGTGAAAGATGAGCCGGCCGCAACAGACGGATTGAACGTCTGGGCATAAACCTCAAGCTACTTTAAAAGCAAAGTCGAACCCACAGCGCAAGGTGTCACATGGCCAAACCAGCAGCAAACGAAGAAGAAGTCGAAGTCAAACCCAAAAAATCAATCGTCAAAGTCATTTTGGCTTTGGTTGGATTGGTCGTTCTTATTTCCGGGACGATGGTGGGGACACTGTTCGCCTCCGGTTTCTTCGCCAAACCCCCATCAAGCTCAGAACATGCGGCAGACGAGGATGAAGGCCAAAATAATCACGGCGCTGAGGCAGACAAGGGTAAAAAGCCTGACGCTGGACATGGCAAGCCTGGCGCTGAGGCGGACAAGGGTAAAAAATCTGATGGCAAGCCTGGCGCCGAAGCAGACAAGGGTAAAAAATCTGATGGCAAGCCTGGCACTGAAGCGGGTCAGGGCGCCAAATCTTCAAATGAAGCGCCGAAGCTCAATAAAAAATCGCCCAACAGCCCGCGCTTTGACTACACCTACCACCAACTGACCAAAGAATTTTTAGTCAATCTAACAGGCTCACGCAAAGTGATGTCGGTACAAATTGCCATCATGACCCGCTACGACGAGCGGGTGGTTGAAAATGTAAAAAAACATGAATTTGCCCTGCGCTCGGTCGTGATGGATGTGATGCGCCAGACCACTGAAGCAGATTTGCCCAAACCCGACTTCCGCAAAGACCTCGCTGTCAAAATCCGCGATGCCATGAATTCCTTAATTGAAAAATATGAGGATTTTGGGGGCATCGAAGATATCTATTTCACCAGCTTTATCGTCCAGTGATGCAACGAATAACCATGCCCAAGATCTGAACTATGGCTGACAGTCTACTTTCCGCCGATGAATTTGCGGCGCTTGCCGAAGGCGTGAACGATGGTTCGATACCCGTAAATACGGGCTTTAACACCACAATGGATGTTAAGACACATGATTTAACCAGCGAAGACAGCAGCCTGGGGGTGAACATCAGCTCGATTGACATGATCAACGAGCGGTTTATCCGTCTTTTTCGCCTCGGCCTGATGGATGTTTTGCGCACCAGCCCGCGCGTCAACCCTACCAAGGTTCAGATTATTAAATTTGGCGAGTACATCAAAGACCTGAAGGCCCCCCTGTCCGTCAATGTGGTGCGTATGAATCCACTGCGCGGCTATTCCCTTGTGGTGATAGACACCACCATAGTCTTTAGCTCACTCGACAGTTTTTTTGGTGGCTTTGGCCAAGGAACGGTCGGGCAGTTGTCGCCCGGAAGGATGTTCACGCCGATGGAGACGCGAATCATCAACATGATTTTGGACGTTATCTTTCGCAACCTGAAAGACGCATGGTCACCGATCATCGCGCTCGATTTTGAGTTTGTCAGCGCCGAAATCAATCCCCAATTCGCTCAAGTATCGGATGAAAGTGATCTGGTCATTGTGACTCGGTTTGAAACTGAGACCGCCACTAAAAATGTTGGTTTCATCGATGTCGTTCACCCCTATGCCTCACTTAAACCGGTTCGGGAATTACTGCGCAGCCGGGTCCAAACGGGCGATGGCAATGAAGAGTCCGATCGCCAATGGCACGATGAACTTGAAGCGGCAGTAGGTGAGGCCTGCCTACAGGCCAATGTGAGTTTGGGCCAAATCAGCTCCACGTTCAAGGCCGTTGAATCCATGAAAGTAGGTGATATTTTTTATTTCAAGAAGCCCGATCTGGCAAGCTTTCAGCCCAATGGCATTCCTGCATTTGACGTTCACGTTGGAACGTTGGGCGGCCAAACCGCGATTCAAGTCGAGCGTGCAGTGAGCCCTGGCCAACACTAATACTTTCAGGAAAACCATGACCGAAACCCTTGAACAAAACACGACGGACACCCCCGTGCTGGATAAACAAATCAACCCTGATGTGCTTCAGAACATCAGCGTCACACTGAGCATTGAAGTCGGTCGAGCCATGATCAAAATCAAAGACCTGATGCGACTGACCCAGGGCAGCGTGGTTGAGCTCGATCGGATAGCTGGCGAACCGCTCGACCTGTTGATCAACAACACCGTGGTAGCGCAGGGCGAAGTCGTCCTTGTCAATGAGCGGTACGGCATTCGCTTGACCCGTGTTGTCCCCGCTTCCGAGCGGATGAAAAACCTCTAACAGGATTTAGCATGGGTTCGACTGGCGCCAGTCCCTTTGACTGGGTACGTGTGGTAGGCAGCATAGTGCTGGTCTTGATGCTGCTTGCAGCTTTGCTGTGGACACTGCGCCGCATGAAGCTCATGCAAACCGCCCAAGGTGGTGAGCGAATGCTTCAGGTCGTAGAAACCATTAGCGTGGGACCACGGCAGAAAATTGCCTTACTACGCGTCGCGAACCATTTGGTGTTGATCGGTATGAGCGCCAATCAGTTCACTGCTTTGGGCAACTGGGTAGATCCAGTCGCGGCAAAAGGAAACCATCTTGAAAACTAAACTGTTGTGGGCTTCGGGCATCACCCTGCTCTTGTTGATCCCTGCGCTCTCCTGGGCGCAAGGCATCCCGATGGTGAACGTCACCGGCTCAGGCAAAGACACGCAGTACAGCTTGTCATTGCAACTGCTGGCTTTGATGACAACACTCACGCTGCTGCCATCCCTGCTGCTGATGATGACTTCATTTGTTCGAATCATCATCGTCATGTCTATCCTGCGCCAGGCTTTGGGCACCGGGCAAACCCCGCCCAACAACGTCTTGGTGGGCATTTCACTTTTTCTCACCTTTTTTATCATGTCGCCCGTGTTGAACGATGTGTACCAAAAAGCGGTGACTCCTTACATGCAAAATTCGTTAAGTTTTGACAAAGCGATCGCCGCTGCGGAAATCCCCATTCGAGGCTTCATGGTGAAACAAACACGCGAAGAAGACATTGGTTTGTTCATGCAAATGGCCCGTAAATCTGACGCCGCCAGTGCCGAGGCCGTGCCATTCACCACCTTGGTACCAGCCTTCATCACCTCAGAATTGAAAAGCGCTTTCACCATTGGCTTTTTGATCTACATCCCTTTTGTCGTCATCGACTTGATCGTTGCGAGTGTGTTGATGTCATTAGGAATGATGATGTTGTCACCCATGATGATTTCGATGCCATTCAAACTGATGCTGTTTGTTTTGGTGGACGGGTGGAGCTTGATCATGAGCTCTTTGGCTGCCAGCTTCGTGACCTGAAGCAGGCGTTACAGCACAGCGATGAGTCGCAGTTTGAATTGAAAAGGAGTTGAAGAATGGGTATCGCAGAAGTTGTTGATGTAGGACGTTTGGCACTTTGGATGACTGTTTTGATTTCTGCGCCGCTGCTAGGAGTAGCGCTGGCAGTAGGTTTGCTGATCGGTATTGTTCAAGCTGCCACATCCATCAATGAGTCAACTTTGAGCTTTATCCCAAAGGTTGCTGCCGTTGCCCTGACTTTGGCAATTGTCGGCAGCTGGCAGCTGAGCACGCTGGTGGACTACACACGCAGCATGTTTCAACGTATTCCGCTCCTATTTACTTAGGTGACAAAAGGCCGACGGGATATGAATCTGCTGACCAATGACATCGTAGAGCGCTTTTATGGATTTTTGTGGCCCATGCTGAGGATCTCTGCGCTGCTGTTGTCAGCCCCTGTATTTTCTCTGCGATCACTCAATTTGCGCCTGCGTATCCTGCTGGCGGTAGCTTTGACGTGGATGATTTATCCACTTTATTCCTGGCCCCGGCTTGATCCCCTCTCGGCAGTTGGACTGCTTGAAATATTTAACCAAATCGCCATCGGACTGCTGATGGGGCTGAGCCTGCAAATCATCACCGCCGCGATTTTGCTAGCGGGACAATCGGTATCCAACGCGATGGGCTTATCGATTGCCAACATGATGGACCCCAACCTTGGCAACGTCCCTGTCATTGCCCAATTTTTATTGATTTTGTCAACCTTGGTATTTTTGGGGATGGGCGGACACGCCATGATGCTCAGCCTGGTCGTTGACAGCTTTACGAGCTTGCCGGTCGGTCAACCACTGTTCACCGAAAAGTCATGGGCTCACTTTCTGAGTTGGAGTTCAATGATTTTCTTGGGCGCGGTGTTACTGGCCCTGCCTGTGATGGTCACCCTTTTATTTATCAACATCGGCTTGGGCGTGGCAACACGTGCCGCGCCAAGCCTGAACATTTTTCAGGTTGGATTGCCCGCCATGATCATTGTCGGCTTTGGCGCTCTCATATTTTCGTTGCCCAGCATGGGCGCCCGAATTGAGTGGTTGTGGCTGCAAGGATTCCTGGAAGTACGCTCTCAACTCGGTTTGAAATAACCCCTTAAATCATGTCAGATGACAGCGCCGAGCGCACCGAACAACCCACCGCACGCAAACTAAAACGTTCGCGCGATGAAGGCCAAGTCGCGCGTTCGGTTGAATTGTCAGCGGCGGCAGTCATGTTTGGCGCAGTACTCGTGCTGATGCTGATGGGGCCTGTCTGGTTTCCCAAGTTGGCACGCTATTTCGCCTCCGGTTTTAGTTTTGACCGCAAAGTGCTGGAGACGCCTGCCCTGCTGCCGCTGGCCTTTTCGAGTCAGATGAGTGATGTCTTTTTGCTGTTTTTGCCCATGATGGTGCTGACCTTGTTTCTAGCGGTGTTGGCCAGCGGAGCGACCGGAGGTTTTTTATTTTCAGTCAAGGCGGTGTTGCCCAAATTGTCAAAGCTCAGCCCCTTGGCGGGATTGAAAAAAATGTTGGGCAGCCACGCTGCCATCGAGCTGCTCAAATCCATCCTGAAATTTGGCTTGATCGCCAGCGTGCTGCTGATCCTGCTCAACCTGCACTTTACCGACCTTATCGGCATGGGCTCAATGGGCTTGGAACCCGCTTTTTCGTTGACTGGAAATCTGGTTTTAAAGGCGCTGACCTGGCTAACTTTGGGCCTGGTGTTGATCGCCCTGGTTGACGTACCCTTCCAGCGCTACACCTTTATGAAGCGCATGCGAATGACCAAGCAAGAAATTCGCGATGAATACAAAGACATGGAAGGTCGGCCGGAGGTCAAGGCTCAGATGCGACGTCGTCAGCGTGAATTATCTAACGCCCGCATGATGCAGAAAGTCAAGGATGCAGATGTCATCATCACCAACCCCGAACACTTTGCGATCGCGCTGTCCTATGATCCAAGCGCAGACGGTGCCCCTGTTTTGCTGGCCAAAGGTGCAGATTTCATGGCTATGCTCATTCGCAAGGAAGCAAAGACTCACAGCGTAGAAATCTTTGAGTCGCCTCAACTTGCGCGTGCTTTGTTTTTCACCACTGAACTCGACCAGGCTATTCCAGAGACGCTGTATTTCGCTGTAGCTCAGGTGATTGCGTACGTGTTCGGCCTAGCGAATGTTCGGCCAGGCGTCCCCCCTGCCGTCCGACCCCAACCAAAGATCCCACTATCCATGCAGTTTGATGCCACAGGAAAATCTTTGGCGCCTGAGAAAGCTACCCCGTGAACGTGCACGCCCATCAAGCCCAGGAGCATATGGCTGGTGAAAAGGCCTTGTTTTTTCGAGCCACCGATCGACTCCGGCTGGAAGGCTATGTTGCGGCACTGACTCAAAACGGCATGAGCCTGGCCATGGTCAGCGACCACAATGTAGTTCTCGATCACTACGTGAAAATGTTGATCTCTCGTATTCGCGAAGTCGCTCCACAGGTGAATCTTGAAGTGTACTTTCCTGCCAACGCAGAAGCCTTGATTTCGCGCTTTAACGAGCGGTTAAAAGAGCATTCGATTGACGACGCGATGTCAGGGAGCGCCCAAAGCGCAGCACCAAAAATTTGGGTGCTTCATGATGCATCGGCGCTACCCGACCACGAAATACAACTGTTGGCTCGGTTGGTTCAAAATTTTCCAGGTGCCAATATTCGCGTCATCATGCTCCTGACGCAAGCAAGTCAAAAAGCGCAGTTGCTGAGTACGTTTGGTCGTCGTATTTTGAACTGGGACATTGAAACACCCAATGCAGAGCAACGTTCTGCCATGTTGGAGGAAGCCCGAGCCCAAGGGCGTGAAATATCGACCGGCGAGTTGCTAAAGAAACTGACACCTCCACCCGTTTTTATGGGCACCCCGATCGCAGATCACGCCAGAAAAATAACGCAATCCATACCGGTCGAGAAGTCTGAAAAATGGAATTCAGGCCCGAAAAAAATAAAACAATGGTTGGCCGCCTTCTTTTTTCTGTTGATCGCCTGCTGCCTTGCCGTTGGACTTTGGTACAAAGATGCCATCATCCCTTTGATGGCGGTTACTGCACCTGCACCACCGGTGCTAAGCGTTCAAAGTCCAGCCGCCAACGTAACGGTGGCGGCATCCGCAACTGAAGATGCAGGCAAGGAGATCGAGGAAATCGTTCACACGCCGGCGCAGACACAAGCGGGACAATCGTGGATTTTGGGGATGCCAGCTGTCACGTTTGTCGTGTTGCACAGCACCGCGTCAAGCTATCAAGAAATTAAATTTTGGCTTCAAAACCAGCCTCAACTCAAGCTCGCCCAGATTGTTACGCATACCCTTCCGAATCAAACGGGTCTTCAATTTTCAGCAGTTTCAGCCCCCTTCACGTCAATCACGCAAGCCCGTGACTTTGCGGAAGGTGCAGGCATGCCCAAGGGTGCGGTGGTTTATTCCGGTCAATTTCTCAGAGAACAATTTCCCTCAGAGCCCAAAAGCATGGACGCACCCCAACTGGAAAAAAAACGATGACTGAACCGCAGTTCATCCGCAGCACGGCGCCGCATATTGTGGAGGTCGTCGAAGGAAGTCGTAACGCAAAGAGCAAATCCGCGACGATAGGTACGGATGTGCAGCGGGCGTCGACCAACTCGACTGTATTCGTCGATGCCGACCTTCCCATCGAACTCAGGACTCTGTTCTTGGATGAGCAGAGCACAGACAGTAAAGAGCCAGGCCAAGAAAGTACCGCCGCAAGCAGCACATCATCGAAGCGATATACGGATGGGCAGCGGATAGACAGCGACGCGACGACACGCATCAATGCTGACCCTGCGGCCGAACTCAAGACTGTGTTCTTCGATCAGCAGAGCACGTTGGCGGCTCATGCGTCTCAAGATCTGGACCTGGACGAGATTCCCCCCTCCCCCTCATCCAGCGCAAGCGCGCCACCTGCGATCGCAGCCTCAGCCGCCGTGGACAAGCTCGACGAGAAGCCAAGTGCCTCTAGGGCTCAGCTTAAGTCACACTTTTCGGATCAAATTGGCGAGCTGAAAGCAAAGAACGATCATGTTAGAGCCGAATTGAAACGTCGCGAATCGGCCACGTTCACCAAGACCTAGTCCATCCTCAAACTTTCTGATGAGTGAAAATTATGACCGAAACAGCTGCCGCGACGCCACCCCGTGAACCATCAACTTTGGAGCCGCCTGTGGTCAATACGCAGCTCGCTACCGACCCCACAGCACCAACGCCTGAGCCGGAATTTTCCGAGCCGGTTCCTGCAGAGCCTTCTGGACTATCTGGCGAAGTATCAACTTCAGCCGCGCTCCAGGCCCTTGAAGCCGACAACGAGATTCAAGAAATAAAATCCACCATGCTGGACTCCGCCGGGCTGGCCAACCAGGCGGCAAACCATGCTCTCAAGGCCGGGGATGATCTCCAACAGGCCACTCAAAATCTGATCACTCTTTATGCAACACAGCGCAAACTGGGTGTGATTGTTCTGGTCAGTTGCGGCACGCTTTTGGTGATGGCCATGGTTTTGTTTGTTTTTATATCTTCTAGCCTTCAGCAGCGCATTGCGCAGGCCGACGCCATGTTGTTGGCAGTCGGAAAGCGAATCGTCACCCTGAATGAGTCGGTGGAAATCATCAGCGGCACTGGAGAAATTTTGCGCACTATTTCGAGCAATCAAAGTGCGCTCAGTGGCCAACAAACCAAACTCGACGGCCGTTTGGATGAGGTGCTGCGAGCGACACAAAACGCGGCTGGTGCTTCGGTCAAAGACGCGAAAACGCCTGACATCAGCAAACTTCTGCAAGCCATGGAGCTTAAACTTGAAGGCAATTCCAACGCCATTAAAAGCTTATCGGCTCAGCTGCGCACCAAACCCTCGGCAGGTCCTGATCCCGTTGTGATCCGGCGCGAAGTAGAAGCGTCCCTGCTGCGTCAACAAAGCAAAACTCCGGCACTGCCAACTCCAACCCCGGCCGCTGTTGCAAATCCCGCCCCGGCCAAGCCAGTAGAACGCTTGGTGCAATACCCACGGGTACAAAACGCACCCACTGCCGCACCCTGATCAAGGCGGTTCGGAGTTTCTAAGCGGTACGCAAGCCGAATTTTTGAATTTTTTCGATCAGGGTGGTTCGCTGCACGTTCAAAATTCGGGCCGTTTGGGACACATTTCCCTTGGCTCGACTGAGCGCCTGCGCAATCAAATCACGCTCAATTTCCGCAAGTCTGTGTTTGAGCGACAGCCCCTCGGGCGGCAAAACAGGCAGGGCCTCCGATAGAAAAGAGATTTGTTCTGTCGCATTAAGAACTGCCGCATCCGCAGCATCGGACGAGAACGTGTTGAAGATTGCGTCCGAAGCTGGCACGTTGTCTTGGCCGCCGGTAAGCTGCAACTGGGTTGCATCACCCAGGATCGAAGGCGAGTGAAGTGGTTCACTGGCATTCACCTCAGCCTTGAACTTGGCCAGACCCTTGGGTAACAGTGAGTCGGAGAAACGTCTTAGCTCCAAGCGTTGTCCGGAGAAAAGGGTGCTGAAGCGGTCAATCAAATTGGACAGCTCACGCACATTTCCAGGCCAGTGGTAAGCTTGAAGCGCGTGAGCAAAGTCAGGACAAAACTGAACAGGCTGCTGGTCTTTTGCCGCGAACTTTTTGACAAAAAAATCCAGCAACAAAGGGACATCTATCGTGCGTTCGCGCAGCGCAGGCATGTGCAAGGGCAACACATTCAGTCGGTAATACAAGTCTTCCCGAAAGCGCCCCTCTTCGATTTCAACCTCTAAGTTACGGTGGGTTGCTGCAATCACTCGAACATCAATCGCCACCGCTTTATTCGAACCCAGCGGGTCGATGCTCCGCTCTTGCAAGACGCGCAACAACTTAACCTGAAGCTCAAGCGGCAAGTCGCCAATTTCATCAAGAAATATGCAGCCGTTATGGGCTAGTTCAAACCGCCCTTTGCGATCCGCCACCGCGCCCGTGAAGGCCCCCTTCGAATGCCCAAACAACTCGCTTTCAATCAAATCCTTAGGGATAGCCGCGCAGTTGACGGGAACAAAATTCTCATCACAGCGAGGTGATAAATCATGCAGCAACCGCGCTACGATTTCCTTGCCGGTTCCGCTTTCGCCAGTGATCAAAACTGTTGAGCTTGACGCAGCAACCACCGGGAGAAGATTCCGAATCGCCTGCAGAGCATCACTGTTGCCGACTAATTTGAACGTGTCTTTAGTAATCAACATACAGAGTGTTCGAGTGAAACGCCTTTTAAGCTAAGGAAACCATCGAATTCATGAAATTCTTTAAATCATTAAAATTGATTTCAACAAACAGCAACTGAGGATGCCCGCCGGGGGGGATTTAATAAACTCAGAGGCGACAGATACTTTATTGTACAGATTGTTAAAATTGAATGTCGGTTTCAAAGGTATAAACCGTAAAATTCATAGAAATTATTTAAATTGTTAAAATTGTGAATATAAATATCAGTTGATGACAATAACCGGGTACTTGTTTGGTTTGCAAGGTGAAAACCTTGCATCGTTGGTTCCACAAGCCCGAAATCTGACGACATAGGACGCTTCCACCCGTGACAGACACCGTTGTTGATCCGCAATTTGCCGCACTCAATAACCTCGGTTTGATGTACGCCAAAGGTCAAGGGGTCACCCAAAATTTCGCGGAAGCGGCCAAGTGCTATCAACAAGCAGCCGAGCAAGGGCTAGCTGCCGCCCAGTCCAATTTGGCCGTCATGTACGCCAGCGGTCAGGGGGTAGCCCAAAACTACCATCAAGCACATCTTTTGTACCAGGCGGCGGCGCTGCAGGGACTGGCATCTGCACAATGCAACCTGGCAACGATGTATGTCAACGGGCATGGCGTCGACCCTGACTTGGGTGAAGCCCTGAGGTGGTACCAAGCAGCAGCAGATCAGGGGGATACGACCGCCCATGTCAATCTTGGGGTGATGTACGCCAACGGAGAAGGCATCACACAAGACTACGAAAAAGCCCGCGCATATTACCAATGCGGCGCAGACCTTGGCGACCCGCAAGCCCAATATGGTCTGGGTGTCATGTGTGCCAATGGCCACGGCATTTCTCGGGATATCCAGTCGGCCTGCCATTGGTACACACTGGCAGCCAAGTGCGAACACCCTCAAGCGCAGTTCAATTTGGGGGTTTTGTACTCCAGCGGTCATGACCTTCCCCTTGATTATCCAAAGGCACTTTATTGGTACGAGCGTGCAGCAGCCCTTGGTGAATCTTCAGCTCAATACAACCTGGGCGTCATGTTCAGCGCCGCGCACGGCGTGCCTAAGAACATTGAAAAATCGCTTCAGTACTACCTTGCGGCTGCGCATCAGGGCAACGCAGCCGCTCAATATAACTTGGGGCTGATGTACGCCAATGGGATTGACATTGAGCAAGACGAAGCGGCTGCAATGACCTGGTATCGACTGGCGGCGGATCAAGGTGATGCCATGGCCCAATGCCACTTAGGCGTTATGCTTTCCAATGGTCAAGGTTCTGTCGCCAATCACAGCGCAGCGCTGCAATGGATGAAGTTAGCAGCCGACCAAGGGGAGCCTCTGGCACTTTACAACCTGGGCTTGATGTACCAAACAGGCGTCAGCTCCGAGCCCGACCACCAAAAGGCATTGAACTACTATCGCCAAGCCGCGTGCCGAGGCCAGGTGAACGCTCAAGTTGCTTTGGGCTGGATGTACACCAAGGGTCAAGCCGTGTTGCAGGACTACGTGCGGGCACATATGTGGTTTAACTTGGGGGCGGCCAGTGCTGATGCGAACGCTTGCGATGGACGCGAGTTTGTCTCCAAGCGTATGCCGCCTGCCCAGATAGCACAGGCGCAAGAAATGGCGCGCTCCTGCAAACAGAACAACTACCACGGGTTCGACTGATCCAGATCCAGATCAAAAGTCATCGTTCAGAGCACCATGTCAGAGTCAACCGCCCACCCTGCGCCTGAGCGCTATTTTTCTCGCGCCCACTTCAGCAACACGTTTGAAATCCTGAGCTCGCTCATCACACAGTCGCAGTCCCAGGTGACCAGTTGCGTTGACGCAGCCTGCTCCCCTGCCTGGTTCAAACTGATGTTGGCTTGCAGAAGACGCGGCCTGAAGGTGACGTTGATCGTGCGAGCGATTGAGCAGAACACCCATTCAGGCCTCGCATGGGAAAGGCTGGTCGCGATGGGGGTTCAGCTGGTCTGGCTTGAGGCCGACAACACGAGTATGAGGACATCGGCCTGCGTGATCGACCAAAGTGTCGCCGTCAGCGGCAACTTTGATCAGGTAACGTCTGCTGCCGAATCAGTCTTTTCTGGCATTTTGATTCAAAATCTGCCGGCCGCTGTAGCCGCTTGTTTGGAGGGTCTGAACCAGCTGCTGCGATCTGGGACAGGTGCTGTCGATTTACCGCTGACCGAGCTCAGAAAAACAACTCCCAGCCCCCTGGCAAACCAGCTTGTCCTCAGCGCGGACCCGACAGCAAAGGTCATGGCGTGGCAACTCAGTTTGTTGGCGGATCACAGCATGGCCTTGGATGAGGAGATCGCCGACATGCACCAAAAAATCAATGCTTTTGACAACCAGCAGGACGACGCGATTGGTGATGTTGTGGGGGAATATCTGGATTTAAAACAACGTTACTTGGCCCAGCTTTACCAACAATCAGGAAACGAAAAAGAGCAGGTTCAAGCTCAAGCGGCTCAAACTGATTTTGCTCAATTTCAGTTCAGACAAAGCCAACCAAGTCAGCCCCCTTCGGCTGAACCGCTGGGTGCAACACAGCAACAAGAGATCAAACACCTGTATCGAAAATTGATCATGTTATGCCACCCCGACCGGGTTCAAGCGCAGCACAAACGGCAGGCTCAAGACGTATTCCAGCGGGTACAAACCAGTTATCGAAACTTCGATTTTTCAGTCCTCAAAAACATCGAGCAGCAGCTACAGCAAGTCCCCTTAGGCGGTTTAAGCACAGCGCCGGACTCATTCATGAGTCTGAAACAACGGTTGGCGGAGGAGCAAGATCGGTTGTCAAGTCGATGTGTGACCCGCCTACATATTTTGCATAGTCCGACCTGGCGAACACTGAGTACCCAGAGCAACTGGGACTTGTGGTTTACCCAACAAGCTGAATATTTGCAAGCCGAAATACAACGCTACAGCCTGGCCCTGGAAGTCATTGCCCAGCCGGTCCCATGAGCACCGCGCTAACCCTCGCGACCAACCTTGCGCCGAGCGTCGTCACGCAGCAACGCCTGAACCTGGTCGCACAGACCTTGGCCGACGCAAAAGACAGACGCACCTTGGAATTTTTCAAGCAATTTCCAAACCTGCTTAAACAGTGCGCGGAGCGCCATCACCCGCTCGCCATCGATCTACTGAGCCAGCCAGCGCTGCTCTGGGACTGGCGGGCGATGAGCAACAGCCAAGCCCTGGCCTGGTCGGGCGATCTGATCGCGCAGCATGAAAACGATTTTGACTGGCTCGCATTGAGCAAGAACCCCGCTTTACCATGGTCTGCCGACTTCATAGAGCGCTTTTCACAACGCTGGAATTGGCAGCTGTTGAGCGCCAACCCAGGGCTGCCTTGGAGCAGTGACCTCATCGAGGCCTATGCCCACCACTGGGACTGGGTCGCTCTTAGTCGCAACCCAGATTTGGCCTGGAGCGCAAGTTTTATCAAAGCCCATGCCCACCGCTGGGACTGGACTGCATTGAGCTGGAATACCGGCATACCTTTTACAACCGCGTTGTTACAGCGCCATGCTGGTCAGTGGGACTGGATCGGGCTGAGCGCCAACGGATCCATTCCCAGCGACCCTGAACTGCTTGCCCAATTTTCTTCATTTTGGAACTGGCCTGGCTTAAGCAACAACCTGGGGCTGCATTGGAGCCTCGACCTGATTGCGCGGTTTGAAGACCAGTGGGATTGGAAAGTTCTCAGCACGCAAACCGAATTATTCTGGAGTCTGGACCTGATCGCCCACTTCAGTGAGCGCTGGGACTGGTCCGCACTCAGCGCCAACCCCATGTTGCCCTGGCATGACGATTTATTGAGCCGCTGGCTGTCCTGTTGGGATTGGAAAGCCTTAAGCCATAACCCCGCCCTTCCATGGAGCGAAGATTTGCTGGCGAAACAGGCCGGGCATTGGGACTGGGCAGCGTTGAGCGCAAATCCGGCTCTGCCTTGGTCGATGGCACTCTTAGAGCAAAATTTTGAGCGCTGGGATTGGGATCGCCTGAGCTGGAATACCGGCCTGCCCTGGAGCGATAGGTTGCTCAACCACTTCCAGAACGACTGGGACTGGGTCAGTCTCAGCAGTAACGACCAGCTACCCTGGAGCGACATGCTGCTCGCTCAATACGCGGACAACTGGGATTGGGAACGACTCAGTGCAAATCCGCGGTTACCGTGGAGCCGCGACCTGCTGCAAAAGTACGACGCTTACTGGAACTGGGCGACGCTGAGCGCACTTCGTCAACTGCCATGGGACATTGAATTATTCAGCGCTTTTGCTTCGCGCTGGTTCATCCCGTTGGTGGTCGAACACCAGCACTTCGAGGTTCATGCGATTTCTGCTGACCAAATCAAAATACTGTTGCCGACAGGAGGCCATCCGGCATGAAATTTGCTGTTTTTTAACGTTGCATGCCGGTTTGTCAAAAAATAGACACCGATTGAGCCTGATTTCAGACGCCGGGCACCGAAGGAACTTCATGAGTAATGCAAAGCACCGCCAAGCCAAAGCCGATCACCTAGAAGCTGCGGCGCACCTGCCGCGCGGGCCTTACGACGGCCATCAAACCATCAAGACCCTTGTCCTGTTGCATCAAGCACATGCACCCCTCGGGCCAAAACTCTTTGCCTTGACTCATCAAGGCCACCCGGTTCAGCACTTGGCCTTGCCCCAAACCGACACCCCGCAAGCATGACGCGTCTGGCCCCTTCAAAACGCCACGCCTGGGCCTCGCCGTGAAAAGCTTGCTGGATGATGCCGACGCCGCATATGGACGGGGCGACTTCGCCAACGCCCTGCGAATTTCACGGCCGCTGGCCGCTTTGGACTTTGCCGCAGCCCAAAACAATCTGGGATTCATGTACGCCAATGGTCAAGGCGTCGCGCAAGACTATGCCGCGGCCTTGAAATGGTACCAATTGGCCGTGGCTCAAAACTACGCACCGGCCCAGTACAACCTGGGCTTCATGTACAACAACGGGCAAGGCGTCGCTCAGGACAATGAGAAGGCTCTTCAACTCTACTTGCTGGCTGCAGAGCAAGGCTTGCCCGATGTACAGACCAATTTGGCGTTTATGTACAGCAACGGACAAGGCATAACGCAAGATTCAGCCATGGCCGCGCACTGGTTTGAGCGAGCAGCGGTGCAAGGCAACTCGACCGCACAGTTCAATCTCGCCTGCATGTATTTGGACGGCGATGGCCTTGAGGCCAATGCCAAAACGGCTCGCAGTTGGTTTGAGTCTGCGGCGGCCCAGGGTCACAGCTACGCCCAATTCAGCCTGGGCTCGATGCTGGCGCACGGACGCGGCGTGCCTCAAGACCAGGCGCTTGCTTGCAAGTGGTACCAATTGGCCGCCAATCAAGGCGATGCACCAGCCCAGTACAACTTGGCTTTGATGCTTGGACAGGGTCAGGGTATTGCCAAGGATGAGTGTGAAGCATTCAAGTATTACAGCTTGGCGGCCGATCAAGGTCATGTCGACTCACACTACAACCTGGCAGTCATGTGCGCTCAAGGTAAAGGGCGGTCCGACACCACGGAGCCAGACTTGGCAAAAGCGATCGAACATTACCGGTTCGCTGCTGCCCTCAACCATCCAGCAGCCCAGTTCAATCTAGGGATCATGTTTGCCAACGGCCACGGCGTCGCCCAAGATTTGGCGCAAGCCCTCCAGTGGTACCAGATGGCTGCTGATCAAGGTCTGGCTGTTGCCCAATTCCAACTTGCCACGCTCTACCAAACCGGCCAGGGTGTCGCGGTCAACCATGAGCAAGCCCTCCATTGGTTACAGCTGGCCGCACAGCAGCAACATCCCCAGGCGCTTTGCAATTTGGGACTGATCTACAGCTCTGGTCTAGGGCTGGCGCAAAGCGATCTTCTGGCCCGTCATTGTTACCAGCAGGCCGCAGCGCAGGGTGATTCACTGGCGCAATACAACCTTGGCTTGATGGCGCTTGTGGGTCAGGACAATGAGTCGCCCACCCCACAAGCCATGGTCTGGTTTGAAAAGGCGGCTCAACAAGGACTGGCACAAGCCCAATTTAATCTGGCGGTGGGTTTGAGTCTTGGCCAAGACCGAGAACTTGCCCGAAGCTGGTTTAAAGCTGCTGCTGATCAAGGTTTGAGTGAAGCGCTTTTCAACCTGGCCGTGATGCAAGCAGAAGATGCCAGGCAGCTGGGCGAGTACGACCCGCCTTTGCCCCAAGCGATGAGCGATGCGCTGACTCAAGCACGCCAGCTCTACCGGACCAGTGCCGACCTTGGCGACTCGTCGGCCATGCACAACCTCGGCGTGATGTGCGCGCTCGGACTGGACACACCACAGGACCTGCAACAAGCCGCTATCTGCTACGAATCAGCAGCAGCACAAGGCTGTGCAGCCGCCCAATATGCGCTGGCCACGATGCTGGCCGCAGGCGGGGACATTCAGCCAGATCAGGATCGTTCACACCAGTTGTTCGAGCTAGCTGCGGCGCAAGGCCACCTTGAAGCGCGACTGCATATTTTGCGGTCGCAAACACGCACCACAAAAGCCAAATCGGATGGCAAGGAACTGATCGCCGCCTACCTCCTGGCAGCTGACAAGGGTGATCCAAGCGCCCAATTCAACCTGGCGCTCATTTATGAAAGTGGTCAGGTAAACGCGCTTGACCCAGTTGCGCCCGATCCAGTTCAGGCCGCCCATTGGTACCAGCAAGCCGCTGACGCCGGTTTTGCTCCGGCCCAATTTAACCTGGGGGTGATGTTGGCAAACCGGCAAGTCCCGTGCGCCGACGATCGCCAAGTGCTTGATTGGTACCAGGCAGCGGCAGACCAACACCAGCCAGACGCCCTTTTTGGCTTGGGCCTGCTGTATTTCCAAGGGCGTGCTGTTGCGCAAGACATGGCGCAAGCACTTAAAAATTTTAAACAGGCCAGTGATCTCGGCCATAGCCGCGCCCAATTCAACCTCGGCTGGATGCTGGGGGCAGGCCTGGGTGGTGACTGTGATGCAGCCCAGGCACTGCATCAGTTCCGACGGGCCGCGCAACAAGGCGATCCGGCGGCGCTGTACAGCCTGGGGCGTCTGCATTGGCTAGGTGACTTGCTGGCCCACGATCCGGTGCAGGCTCTGGGTTACTACAAACAGGCCGCAGCCCTGGGTGACACTGCCGCCCAATTCAATCTGGGCTTCATGCATGCCAATGCACAAGGCACTGATCAAAACCACCAGTTGGCCTTGCAGTACTACCGCTTGGCTGCTGGTGAAGGGTTGCTGCCTTCCTTGGCTCACGAAGCGGCAACAGAACACCCGGTTTGAGGCACCGCCATGGATGTCCCGTCACCCGCATTCAACGCCCTCAAGTTCAGGCGTTTGCTGTCGATATAAGGCTCAACAACCTAGGATCAGCGATGAAACGTCTACTTAACATCAGCCTTAGCCTGACGCTTGTCTTGTTAAGCGCTTGCGGTGTCCCGCCCTTGACGACCACGATGAGTGAAACCATCTCGAAGCCTCTGATCGAGAAGCGAGAAACCCTCACCGCCACGGGTTATGCCGTGATCAGCATTCAAAATCATCGAACAGCGGCGCAACAGCGATTGCTGGCGATCCGTGCGGCCAAGCTCGATGCCTACCGCTCCCTGACAGAACAGGTGTACGGCCTGAGGCTAGACGCGGCAGCCACGGTGGCCGACATGGTGGTGCAAAACGACACTTTCCGCAGCCGCGTCGAGGGCGTTATCTATGGTGCCACTTTGGTGAGCATCACGCCCTCGGGAGACGACACTTATGAAACCACCTTGTCGCTGGACAAAGATGTGGTTCAGGAGCTGCGTCAACTTTACCTGGGCCAGATTCTGGCCAAAAACAAATAAAGTCAAGCTGCTGCCCCCTCGCGACTCAGATTGAGATCCATGAACCGTAACGTCAAAGTCCAGACCCATCATCAATTTGCATTGGTGCTGGGCCTATGCTGGTTCGCTTACCCGGCCAGCGCTGCAGCACAACCCGTGTCGCCGCAGGACCAGTTAACCGCCATCCGGCACGAGCTGGTGCAAGCTGCCCTGGATGCGCCAACCCAGGTACAAGTGACGCAGTGGATCGATGCTCAAGGTGTGCTGAGAGAAAGCAGCAGCTTTCGCAGCGGCATGAAGATCCGTGGGGTGCGCGTGCTGTCTTATGGACACAATCGCGAGGGAGAGCTAAGCGCCAAAGTGGATTGGCAAACATCGACACCCTCTAAGGCCACCGTTGCATCGGTTCAGGCTAACCCAACTCAGCATTCAAAGAACTGCAAGCACACTGAAACCGGCCACTTGGTCCATGTTGCAGCCTTGACCTGGAACTTTGGCCCCCAGTGGAATGCCGACGAACTACGACTGCTGGTAGACCTGAGGGCTCAGTTCAGATCAGACTGGGAACGCGGCACCCCCAACACGACGATGTGGCGTCTGTCCGAACCCAAAGCCGAAGTTCAACGTTCAAGCTACAACCAGGCTTTGCTGGCATCTGGCGCGGACGACATTCCGTGGCAGATCAGTCTCTCGGTGACGCCAGTTCCTGCGTTAAAGATGAGCGCACAGGCCGAGACTTTTCAAAAATTCATGGGCGACAACGTGAACCCGGTCTTTGCCCCTCACCCACCACTCAAGCTGCAACTGCACATGACCCTGAGCAGCCGCCTGCAAAGCAGGCCCCTGCTCCAGCTTGAAGCTCCGATTGAGCTTCAAGCTGAGCTAAACAACCTGGAAGCAACGCGACTCAACCCCGCCTCAAGGCAGCGGGTGTTTCAGCAAACGCAAAACTGGGCGCAAGACATTCAAGACGCTTTGACCTGTTTGCCGGTCGTCGCGCAGGTCACCCAAGCCGCGCCAACAGAGTTTCGGATCAATGCCGGCGCCGCTGCAGGGGTTCGAATCGGCGATGAATGGCTACTCGCCGACGAATACAAGATACCGCAAAGCCTGCTTGAAGCCAACAGCGCCTTGAGCTCTGTGCTGGCCAAAGTGCAATCTGTCGATCAGCACCATGCCTTGCTCAGGGTTCAAGCGGGCGCAGCGAGCAGTGTTCAGCGCAACTGGATGGCCTGGGCCGTAGAGAAAACCGTTAACCCCACCAGAGCCGCACCATGAAGACTAGCCCGCACGCGCATGCCGCCCTCCTGTTTTTCGGTGTTGTCCTGCTGCCGTGCTGGCTAACAGTGCAAGCCCAAACGCAACCCCGTCCGCCGTCAGCCCCCAGCACCGCTTTACCAACCCAACAACTTCGCACCTACACGCCCAAGGCAGGCGAGTCACTGGACCGCATCATCGCCAACACGATGGCCGACAGCCCGTTGAAAATCGAGTTGCTCCGCCAAGCCTACGTTGAACTGAACCCGGGCGCCTTCCGTCAGGGCAAAGTCTCCCGACTGCGCCAAAACGTGGCCCTTACCGTTCCCAACCATGAGCAACTGCTGAAAAGATTCTTGCCGCCCCAGCCCAGCGGCGACGCAGCACAACACCCGGCCATCAGATCGAGCAGCGAGGAGCGCTGGCGCTGGGTGCAATACCCATGATTTCCGTCACTGAGAGCGCTGCGCAAGTTCGCGCCAACCCTCTCTTCCCCCAAGGCCCTGCATCACCAGGCCTGATCGAGGCCAGCACGGCGCGTGCGCTCAACCTCAAAGACGGTCAAGTGGTGCAGGCCCTGGTTCAGACGCAGGGCGACCAGTCGACGCTGCTGTTGCAGGGGCGCCTCATTGGTGTGGCCGGACTGCCCGATTGGGGTAACGGTCAGCGTCTGCGTTTTCAAGCTCAAATTCTGCCTGATGGGACGGTTCTTTTACATCCGCTGGATGACCCGAGCCCGATCACGACAAAGGCTATAGCGCCTACCGCTGAGGGTCTGGCGAGCCCCGCGCCGCCGACACTGCCCGACATCAAGGGGAGCTTCTCCCGCCTGGACAGCTTGCTTTACCGTCAGCCAGGTCAACCCGACCTGCGGCAATTGTTGGCCCCAGGCGGGCTCGACGCCCTGATGGCTAAAGTGGCCATGCCACGTGACCTCCAGATGCTGTGGCAGGGCATGCGCCTGCTGCCAGGTCAGCTCAGCCCCGAGTTGATTCGATGGGTGGTGCTTGCGATCATGGGATCGGAGACAAGCATCGACCGCGCACGCAAGCCGCATGCAAACGACCCCAAACAACTCCTTTACCAATGCTTGGCCGCCTTAGCCGATAGTTCGGGAGAACACGACACCGATTTGCAGCACATCAAGCGTGCCATTGCTGACCTTGATTCGGCCCAACTCAGCGCACTTCAGGCCCAGCGCGCGGGGGAAATGGCGATCACCGTGCAGCTACCCATGGCCGGCGATACGCCGTTGGAGATAGCGTTTGAACGAAAACTGGCCACCAGCGAACAATCTGCAGTGCTCAGCGTCAGCGTTCACACCCGCAGCGACGACTTCGGGGAACTTTGGCTCAAGGCCGAACTGCGTGAGTCCAACCAGATTGATCTGGTCATGTGGGCCGTGCGCGATTGGGTCGTCGCCCAAGCCCAAAGCGGGGTCGCTGCACTTCAGCAGCAGTTGCAAGATGCCGGCCTGTTGATGCGTTCGTTTCAAGCACATCCAGGCGCCCGACCCACGCCAACACCCACAGGGCCGATGAGCGCATCCCCTGGTGTCGTCCTCGATTACCGGGTATGACGGTGCCTCGCCAAGCCCTGGCCCTCGAATACGGCCACAACATCACCCCGATCGTGAGCGCCAAGGGTGAGGCAGACCTTGCACTCGACATGATTGCGCAAGCGCGTCGTCACGGCGTCTTCATCACCGAAGACGCTCAGCTGCTGGCCCAGCTCAGTCAACTTCAAGTTGACCAAGAAATCCCGCCCGAGCTTTACCGCACGGTCTCCGTCATCTTGACATGGGTTTATTGGTTGAAAAACATGCGCCCAGGGGATGAGAAATTAAAACCCAACAACCAAACCGCCGAGGCTCAAGCGTCGCTGTAAGAGGTGTTGCGGGAAAACTGGGCGATGTGACCCAGTCGGTTGTAAATTTCGACCGGGGTGGACAGATCAGGCAGGCGAAGGCTCTGCAAAGTGCCACGGATGGCCTCCAGCTTACGGTTCATCAGCAAGGCGTTGCGCCTGTGGAGGCTTTGGCATGAGCCCATCATTTCCCGAAAATGTTGCCAGTCATTTCTTGTTTGTAAATCCTCGACAGCATCAGCCACGCGCTTGATTTCCATCATCAGCTCGTTTTTAACCGGCTGCAACTGTTCAAACTGATCAATGTCCTGACTGCGTAAAGCCTGAAACTCCAGCTCCAGCATATTAGACAGCTGGCCGGCAAGTTTTGTGGCCTGATCCATAGCGTCGCTCAAGTGCCGCTCAATCGCTGATCAGTTGTTCCAGCGCCACAAAACTCTCGGCAATCCGTCTGGGGTTCAGCGGGTATTGTCCGTTTTGGATCGCGTTCTTGATCGCATCGACTTTGGCCCGATCAAAATCAGGCTCCTCTTTCAGACGCTTTTGCACCTCAGCAAAACCAACGCTTGGTGCGTCGTGAGCCGCTGCGGCCGCTCTGCGGCTGGCAATTTCAGTTTCGGATGGGGGCGACGACGGCGCCGCCTCCGCCTTACCGCCTTTGTCCAAAAATTTACGGACAACAGGGGAGATTTGCGTCTGACTAGCCGGGTTGGAAATAGGGTCGGTCATGTTGGACTCACTTTACTAGCACGGGTAAAAATTGTTTTATCTTGAGATGTATCGAACGCAGCGCAACAAACTTGAGGCCTGACGCAAAATAATTTTCACAAACCACGCGCCGCATTCGGTCCCGTCACCACACCCGTAAGGAGTCGACCCGAATCAGCATTTTTTAAGCGCACCTGCTCTCCCATTTTCCCATCCTGCAAGGCTTCAACCCGGGCCGTGATGGCAAAACCACCAGGAACGCCCACGCTCAGCAGAATCATCTGTCCTTGCTTGACCAACACGGCCCGGCGCACATCGTGGCTGCGCAAAGGGGTGCCGGCTGGCACGTCACGGACCATTTCACCATTTTCCAAATCCTTGATTGAGGTCACGACCTGGCTATCGAGACCTTGACCCGAATGCATGACCTCGGTCAACAAATCGGGCGTGATGACGGTTCCTGCCCGTAGCAACGAATTGCCCACCACCACTTTTTGTCCACCCGCACCCAGACTCGCGCTGGCGTTGACAGACAGGGAAGTCCTGGACGTCACGCTGCTCACCCCCGGATTGGCGGCCGATGTGAACACGAGCCGCAGATAAAGCTGCCAATTGACAGAGCCCAGACAGCGCACCCGCACTGTCTCGCGCGACGCAAACGGCAGATCCATCAGCAAAGCCCGGTCACAGCTTTGCAATTGGACTCGACTGTCCATTGGGGCAAAACTAAATTGCTCGGGCGCCAACTGCTGCGTCTGCTGAACCCATTTTCCGACTTCAGTCAGCAGGTTGGCCGGCCCGACCGGGGCCTGCGCATGAGCCACAGCCGTCCCCAACAACAAGCCCGTCAGCCCGCACGACAAAGCTTGCCGAATGCAGCGCAACACAAGTCGAAACCTGCGCACGGCAAAAAACAAATGGTACAAAAATTGCAATCTAGCCATCCATACGTTGAAAAATTGACACCCATCACACGCTCAAACTTAACCGCCGCAAGAAAAGTGCCACTTCATTTTAAATTGGACGAACGATGACGACACCCGAGACGTTAAACACCGCGCCCATAGCCGCATCCCGGTTGTCATTCAATCAGCCACGTGCGGTTGCCAGCAAACCCAAATCTGATTTTTCTCAGGCCCTGCAACAACTCCTGGACGAACCTAAAACCCAGATCAAAGTCGCCAAGGGTGACACCCTCACCGCCATTGTGCGGGCTCAAGCACAGGCCCAAGGCCTGAAGCTGAGCAACAACCAAGAACATCGGCTGGTTCGGCAACTGGCTGAGGCCAATCAAATCAGCAACCCTGACCTGATCAGTCCGGGGCAATCCATCAATGTCGCGTCGTTAACGCGCGAATGGTCAGCAGCCCGAATCAGCCCTGCCGCGGCAGGGCAACCGGCGGCGGCGCTGACCGCACCACTGGTTCCGGCAGCCCTGTCGTTGGCCAGTCGTGGTTCGCTGGCCGGCTCGGCACAACTCACGACCACGTCCGGTCCGGCAGCGCGCAGCAACGCCAACCCCATACTTGAAGGAACCCTGGCCCGCGCAGTTGCCAAAGGATTTATTCCGCCGGCTGAGAAATTGCCGGTTTACGACAAAATTTTGCAGATGGCCAAGTCTCATGGCTTTGCGCCGGATGACTTTGCCCGTATGACCCTGATGGAAAGCGACGGCATGAACCCGCGCGCCAGCAACCAGCGTTGTCACGGAATTATTCAGTTTTGTGACGGCCCGGCCCGCGGTGCGGCATCGGCCGGTTATGGCGACAACGCGCGCGCCATTCTGGGCTTGAGCGTCTACCAGCAACTCAACCTGGTTGAAAAGTATTTTGCCGACGTCGGCTTGAAAAACAAGGGCCCCGTCGGCCTGGAAGATCTCTACCTGTCTGTTCTCAACCCAGCCTCGCGCAGCGCAGAGCAGGCCACAACCCCTCTCAATATTCAGGGCAAACAGGCGCGCGTACTGCATACCGACAGCAACACAGACTCCCCCATCACACGGCAGTCGATTCGCCAAGGCTTGATACGCAATGCCGCAGATCGATTGGTCTCCTGGCTGCCTGCCTCACTCGGGCCGTCGATCCAAACCACACAGCGCGATGTCGGCAACACGACACCTTGATGAAGCGGCCAAGCCATCGTCAAGCGGCAAACCTTTGCCGCTTTGACGAGGCAACGCCCCAAAACCTTGAACTTAAATGCCAGTCGACAGCACACAACCCATTGAAAAGCGGCAATTTTTGATGGCACAAAAAATGCTGAGTGTAGAAATAACCCTCAGCAAACTTAAGAGTGTCGGCATTTCGGCAAGCAACTTTAGCGTAATGGAGTCATTGATATGAACCTGATCGACAGCGCATTCAGCGCGCACGAGAAAGCCTTGGGCGTTCGCAGCCAGCGCATGGAGCTGTTGTCACGAAATATCGCCAATGCAGACACGCCCAACTTCAAGGCCCGCGATATTGACTTCAAGCAAGCGCTGAAGGACACGCAAAGCAGCAGCCTGCAAACCACCCACGGCACGCATATCAAAACAGTGGACGAAGCGGCCCAAAACGCCCAAAAGTACCGCGTCCCCTTCAACGTGGCCATCGACGGCAACACGGTCGAGCTTCCAGTCGAGCAGGCCAAGTTTGGTCAATACGCCGCCGAGTACCAAACCACCTTGAGTATTTTGGAAAACCGCATCAGTGGTATCCGTAAAGCACTGCGGGGAGACTAAACATGCCACTCGACAACTTGTTCGCAATCGCAGGCTCGGCGCTCAACGCGCAATCGACCAGGATGAACACGACCGCATCCAACCTAGCCAACGCATCAACGGTTGCCGGTGCCGAAAAAGATGCGTTCAGGGCCAAGCGGGTGACGTTTAAAACCATCATCGAACAGCAAATAGGCAAAGACGAAAAAGGCAACCAGGGCGGCGTTCAAGTCAGCGGCATCAGCGACGACCCTAAAGCCATCAACCGGATTGCATCACCTGGCAACCCCTTGGCCGACAAGGACGGGTACATCTATTTATCCAACGTCAACGAGATGACCGAAATGGTTGAAATGATGGCGGCGTCCCGGTCCTATCAAAACAATGTTGAAGTCGTCAACACCGCCCGTCAATTGATGCTTCGCACGCTTGACATCATCAAAAGCTGAGAACCAACGCTGAAGACATCCTATGGCCAACATCAATCTTTTATCGTCCAGCGCGCAAACTGACAGCGCCTGGGCCTCCGCCGTACCTTCCAGCCTCAAAACGACTGCCGTTGCAGCCAAAGAGGCAGAGCTAAAAGCCAGTGCAAAAACCGGCATGGGACAAAAAGACTTTTTGACCCTGTTCACCACCCAGCTGAAAAACCAGGATCCACTCGACCCAGTCAAAAACGAAGCTTTCGTGGCCCAGCTGGCCCAGTTCTCCCAACTAGAGGCGACGACCAATATGTCGTCCACGCTGACCGATTTTGTTGCCAGCATGGCGAGCAACCAAATCACCGCCGGTGCCAACTTGCTGGGTAAAAAAGTTTCCGTGCCCGATGCTCCGGCTCAACTCATCGGGGGCCAACCCATCCAAGGCGTTGTCAGCCTGCCCAGCGGAGCCCAAGGTGTTCAGTTCCAAGTCTTTGACGAAAAAGGCGTGCTGGTCAACACCCAAATCCTTGGCGCCCAAGTGGCTGGCGACATGACCTGGACGTGGGACGGCGTCAACGATGCCGGCAACGTCTTGCCCGACGGCAATTACCGCTTTGTTGCCACAGCGGTGGTTCAAGGAAAAACCACCACCCCTGCCGTCAGCACCATGGCCACGGTCATGGGTATCAGCCAGCAGGCCGACAAATCCATCCTTCTGCAAATTCAAGGCGGCAAGTCGATCAAATTGTCTGACGTCAGCCGAATTGACGGCTAAATCCAGCACAACCCGCCACACCCACAGCACCCCCTTCCGGAGCATCCAACCATGTCTTTTTACACCTCGCTTACTGGCCTGAACGCTGCCACCGCCATGCTTGGCGTGACTGCCAACAACATTTCCAACGTCGGCACCACCGGTTTCAAGCGCTCACGCGCTGACTTTGGCGACATTTTTGCCACCTCGCCGCTGCAAAAAGCCTCCAGCACCGTCGGTCAAGGCGTGTCCCTCAAGCAGGTGAGCCAAGAGTTCAGCCAGGGCAATATCTCCTTTTCGTCCAATGCTCTGGACTTGGCCATTACCGGCGACGGCTTCTTCCCGCTGCGTTCGGCCGACGGTTTGACCGACACCTACACCCGCAACGGTTCGTTCGTTCTCAACGAGCAGTTCAATGTGGTCAACTCGGCAGGCCAGCGCTTGATGGCTGCGACGGTGGACTCCACCGGCAGCGCCAACGTGAACGACCGGGTGGTCTTGACCATTCCGCAAAAAACCTCGGGCGAAGCCAGGCAGACATCCAAGGTCTCGCTCGGCTTGAACTTTCCAGCCGACGCCAGCGTGATCAGTGAGCCCTTTAGCCGAACCAACCCAGCCACCTTCAACAAGTCCACCGCCTTCACCGTTTACGACAACGGGGGCAACGGCTACCTGGCCACCATCTACTACGTCAAAACGAAAAACGCCAATCAAAGCAGCCCGTTCAACAAGTGGCAAACCCATGTCTTCGTGGGCGAAGACCGAGTGTCAGCAGCGCTGGCCCAGTCAACGGACATCAATGGAGATTTGCAATACGTCAACCAGTACGGCGAAATCAAATCCTACAAGGATGTCAAAGACGAGCTCACCACTGCCAAAACACAGTTGATTTCTCTGAATGAATTGACCGACAAACGGACCTCGGTCCCAGCCAGGATCTCCGGCCTCGGGTCCACCGTTGACCTGTCGGGCGGTACCAACACGTTTGGCGGCTTGAAAAGCCTCCCCACACCGATTGACCTGAGCAATCTTTTTACCGTCAATATCGACGGATCCACAGCGCCCGTGACGGTTGACCTGAGCTACTTGAAGGACTCGTCCACGGTGCTCACCGGCGCCGCACTGGCCAATGAAGCGAGCAAATACCTGAGCCGCAAGTTCGGTGACGAAACCAATTTCAACTTCACGTCCGTCGCTGCCGGCGTTAATCCCGACAAAGTTTTTACCCTGACAAACTCACGCGTTCAAAACGGCGCGCCCATCAAGGCTCAAATCACACTCTCCGGTTTTGCCGATGAAAGCAACGTCAGCGTCGAGGAGCTGACCAGAGTCATCCAGACCCAGGTGAACAACTCCGTGCTCGGCGGCCATGCCCGGCAGCTGGTCGCGATTTCAGGCACAGCCACTGGCCAGGCCTCTTTCATGGGCCGAAACATTGCCGCTTCGGCCAGCGGCGACACGGCAGCCACCACAGCAAGCCGCATTGTGGCCGACAAAGCCGCCATCATCACCGCCAACCCTGGCCTGGAAGATATTGCGCTGGGGTTTGACGGCACCACTGTCGTCCTGACCTACCATCAATTTCCCAAACAAACCGTGTCGCTGTCAGGCCTGAGTACCGGCGCCAGCAACTTTATGGGTGTCGCCGTACCGGGCTCCGCCGCCGCCAACACAGCAACGCAAACCGCCGCCCTGATTGTTGCCAATAAAAATGCCATTCTGGCAGGCGGCGCGGCGACGGCGGCCGGTATCACCGACCTTCAGATTGACCCGGGCAACTCCGCCAATCTGATTCTGGTCTACAACCAGGTATCCGCCAATCGGGCGTCCTTCACGCCTGCGCTCACCGGAGGCATCACTGCTGCCGCCAGTGTGGTGCTGAACAATATCGATGCCGGACTCACGACCAGCGCGGGTATTTCACCGAGCACCGTGGCGGCAGCCACCACCAACGGCGTCACGACGGGCAGCAGCAGCGTCTTGAGCGCTGGCTTGGCCGCTTCACCCATCACGGTGACCTACGATTACGGCAGCCAAAGCTTCAAAATCACCGACAACACCAATTCTGGCGCCAACGTGATCACGCTGTCCTCCGGCACATCGCCCAACACCATTTTGGGCTTAGGTCCGCTTCCTGTCACGCTGGGAACCGATGGTTTGTCGGGGCTGAAGATGTTGCCCAACAACAAAAATCCACTGCGATCCATCACCGACCAACGGTACGGTATTCAGGTCAATTACGATGCCGTCAGCAAATCCTTCACCGTGAGTTCGGGTACCACCGGAGACAGTTCAGCGATAGAAATCAGCGCGGTCTCGGCCTCCGGGGTGTCTTTGCTTGGTTTGAGCACCAGCAAAGTGGACACCTCGAAGTACGCCACCCGGGGGGTCGCATCAAGTCCAGCGGTGGCCGTTGGCAAGCCGCCCACCGTCAATGTGGGCAATAACTTTGCTGTCGATTCAACCAACAACTCCTTTGTGGTGACCGTTGACGGCATCAAAGGCAGCGTGGTGATTCCGCCAAGTCCGACCTACTCGCTCGAGTCTTTCATGCGTGAACTGCAAAAAGGCATCAACTCCCTGGCCAGTTCAGACGGTGATTCACCCAACACCGTCAATGGGGTAAAAGTCACCTATGACTATGCCAGCAACAACTTTAAATTCACCACCGGCACCAAAGGCGCCGACTCTTTCATCAAAATTTCTGGCAGCAGCAATTGGGGCCTGGATCAGGTCGAGGCAGCACGCGGGTCCACCTCCAGCTGGATCAAACCGAGTCAGCACAAAGACCTGGTTGGCGGTGCCCTGCAACCCAAGTACATTGACAAAGACGGCAAAGAGACCACCAACGGTGACGGCTTTACCAGCTTGCCGGCATGGTCGCCGATTTACCTGGACAAAGGCGAGCTGACCTTCAACACGGCCGGTAAATTATTTTCCCCCCTGAAGGGAACCCAGCTTGAAACCGTTTACCTGGCGGGCGGCAAGGGTGCCTTGACGATTAACGTCGACTACGCCGCTTCAACCCAATTCACCTCGCCATTTGCCGTCTTGTCTCAGTCCCAAGACGGCGCACCCGAAGGCTCGCTGGTGGGTGTGACGATTGGCAACGACGGCCTGGTCAGCGCATCGTTTTCCAACGGCAACCAAAAGTCGCTGGCCAAAATTTTGCTGACCAACTTTTCCAGCCCGGCCGGTTTACGCCAAATGGGTGACTCCAGCTTCCTGGCATCGGCCGCTTCAGGCAAACCGCAGTTAGGCACCGCCGGCAGTGCCGGTTTCGGGACCTTGCGGGCGGGTGCCACCGAACGTGCAAACGTCGACCTGACGCAGGAGCTGGTTGACCTGATCACCGCGCAGCGGAATTTTCAGGCCAATGCCAAAGCGATTGAGACCAGCTCCACCATGACCTCAGCCATCATCAACCTGCGCTCATAGAAAGCTGAACCATGGACCGTTTAGCCTTTAATGCGGTTGCTGCCATCAACGAGCAGCGCATCGCCACGCAAATGACGATCAACGAGCTGGCGAACGTCACGACCGTCGGTTTCAAGAGCAGCTTTGAAGCGGCCCTGCGTGCCACCGGTTTCAATGGCGCAGGCCTGTCGAGCCGGCAACAGCCCCAGGCCATCAGCGAGGACTACATCAATATGAAGCCCGGCGAGCTGATGGCAACCGGCAACAAGCTCGATATCGCCCTGACTGACAGCACCGTGTTAGGCGTCAGTGCCCCCAACGGTGAGCTTGCCTTTACCCGGCGCGGCGATTTGAGGTTAAGCGCCAATGGCACCCTGGAAAATGGCAGCGGCCACCCGGTGCGCGGCCGCGGCGGCGCAGTGATCACCGCCCCGCCCGGGGTCAGCCTGACCATTGAATCCGATGGTTCGGTGTTTGGCACCGACCCGGTAGCGACCGCGAACGTACCACCGGTGCTGCTCGGCAATTTGCTGTTAAGAGATGCCAGCCAGACAAAACTGCAGCGCCGTACCGACGGCTTGTACCAAGTCGCGGGCGTCCCCGCCGGTCAAGACATCAAGCCAGGCCCCATCCTGCCCGGTTTGACCGCTGGCGGGCTGGAGGGCAGCAACGTCAACGCGATGGGCGTGATGGTCAAGCTGATCGAGCAAAGCCGCTCTTTCGAGCAGCAGATCAACATGATTAAAGAAGCCAAGACAACTGACGAATCTGGTTCAACCATGATGAAGTCAAGCTGATCGCGTGCGCCCACCCTTAACTAAAACAAACAACCTTACGGGACAGATCTTGAGCTCTGTCCCCAACTGACTAAAGGAGCTAACGATGGATGCATCAATGTGGGTCGCGAAAACCGGCCTGGACGCGCAGCAGACGCGCATGAACGTGATTTCGAACAATTTGGCGAACGTCAACACCACCGGTTTCAAGCGTGACCGCGCCGTGTTCGAAGATCTTTTGTACCAAAACATACGCCAGGCGGGCGGCCAGACGGGCGCCACCACACAGGCCCCAACCGGCCTCATGCTGGGCACTGGTGTGCGGGTTGTTGCCACAGAAAAGCTCCAAATTCAGGGCAATATGGTGAACAGCCAAAATCCGCTTGACCTGGCGATTTCGGGCGACGGTCACTTTCAGATCCTGCAGGCCAATGGCACGCTGGCTTACACCCGGGACGGTAACTTCAAGGTCTCAGCCACGGGTCAACTGGTCACCTCTGCAGGCGCGCCATTGCAGCCTGCTATCACTATTCCACCGGCGGCTTCCAGCGTCACTTTTGGGCGCGACGGCACGGTTTCGGTCGAGTTATCCACCGGCGGCCAGCAAGTCCTGGGTCGAATCCAGCTGGCCCGTTTTGTCAACCCGGCAGGTTTGCAATCCTTGGGGCAAAACCTGATGAAAGACACGCCAGCCAGCGGCGCCGCCCAGGTGCTGCAACCCGGCGTGGGCGGCGCCGGCAGCTTGATGCAAGGCACCTTGGAGGCATCTAACGTCAATGTGGTGGAGGAGATGGTCAACATGATCGAAACCCAGCGTGCGTATGAGATCAACTCCAAAGCCATCTCTGCGGTCGACGGAATGCTGAAATACGTGAACCAAAACCTGTAAGGCGTGACACAGCATGAAACTCATCCTGATCCCCTTTTTTGCAGTGGCCTGCAGCGCCTGCTCTGTGCTGCCGCCCGAGCCGCTGGCCCATTCCGTCGGGTTTGCCCCAGTTTTTCCGGTTGAGCAAAAGCTGCCTCCGATCGCCACAGGCGCGATTTACAACGGCCAGCAAAGCGAGCGCTTTTTTGGCCGTGGTCGCAGTTTCCAGGTCGGTGATGTGATCACTGTGTTGCTCAACGAATCAACCCAAGCGGCCCGCACGCAAAACGGAACCGTCAGCCGGTCAGCCAGCAACGACATTCCTTCGCAGGCACCCACCTTCCTCAACGGACTCATCAAGCCTGGATCCGCCACGCTGGGAAGCAACATCAAAAACGAAGGTGTCGGCAAGGCTGACCAGACTGCCAGCTTGACAGGCTCTATTGCCGTGTCGGTGATAGAAGTGATGAGCAACGGCAACCTGGTGCTGCGCGGTGAAAAACAACTGGCCCTGAGCGAAGGCGCGGAGATCATCCAGGTCGGCGGCATTGTTCGCGCAGACGACATTGCTCCCAACAACACCGTTCAATCACGGCGTTTGGCCAATGCCCAAATCACCTACCGCGGCACCGGCGACATGGCCGCCGCCACCCGCGCCGGCTGGGGCACCAGTTCCTTGCTCAAACTCTGGCCATTTTGACGCCACACCAAGCCGCCCACTATGAATAAATTTGTCAAAACCCTGGCCCTGCTGCTTGTTCTTGTGGGCGCGCCCACAGCTCAGGCTGACCGCATCAAGGACCTGGTCAGCATCGCCGCCAACCGCGGTAACCAGCTAATCGGCTACGGCCTGGTGGTGGGTTTGCAAGGCACGGGGGATGGCACGGACCTGTCGTTCACCACCCAAAGCATGAAAACCCTGCTCAACCGTTTGGGCGTGAACTCCGAAAATCCGCTGACCGACTTTGAGGCCGCCAGCAGTGGCGCCAAGATCGATCTTAAAAACGTCGCCGCCGTGATGATCACCGCCGAGCTTCCTGGCATGGCCAAGCCAGGCCAACGAATTGACATCAATGTTTCCGCCATCGGCAAAACGACCAGCCTGCGCGGGGGCAATTTGCTGCTGACCAGTTTGCGTGGGGCTGACGGCGAAATTTATGCGCTGGCCCAGGGCGCCCTGATGTCCACCAGTATCACCGCCGGCGCTGCCGGCTCCAGCGTGTCGACGGGCGTGACCACCGCCTCGCGCATTCCCGGCGGGGCGACGGTCGAGAAAACTGTCGACAACTCTTTCGACAAAGCCGACAACATCCTGTTCAATCTTCGGGAAAGCGACTACACCACCGCCTCCAGCATCACCCAGGCCATCAACACCCAATTTGGCGCCGGTGTGGCCCGCGCACTTGACTCCGTATCGATCGTTGTACGCGCCCCCTTGGACCCCAGCCAACGCGTGAACTTTGTCAGCCTGATTGAAAACATCGATGTTCAACCTGGAGAACCCCCGGCACGGGTGGTGATCAACGCCCGCACCGGCACCGTCGTCATCAGCCGCAACGTTCGCGTCACGGCCGCTGCCGTCAACCATGGCAGCATCAGCGTGTCGGTGGCCGTGACCAACGAGGTGTCGCAGCCCAACATGCTCTCGCAGGGCACCACCGCTGCCATGCAAAATGCAACAGAGATCAAGGTCAGCGAGCCCAACAAGCCGATGTTCCTGTTCCAGCCTGGGGTTGATTTACGCCAAATTGTGGATGCTGTGAACCAGGTCGGCGCCACGACGTCTGCCTTGATCGCGATTCTCGAAGCCCTCAAAAGCTCGGGCAGTCTGCGGGCCGAATTGCTGGTCATCTAGAGCCTCACCACATGGACGCTTTGCCAAATACCTTGCCAGCGCCGGCCACCGCTGAACCGCTGACCGGCAGTTACCTCGACTTCGGCGGCCTGGGCAAACTCAAAGGACAGGCGCGCGGCGACGCCAAAGCTGCTGTGCGGGAGACCGCACAACAGTTTGAGGCCATGTTTTTGCAGATGATGCTCAAATCCATGCGTGATGCAAGCGTCAAAAGCGATCTCAACGAGTCATCCGGCAAAGACACCTTCGAGGCCATGTTTGACAAAGAGATTTCTCTGGCCATGGCCAAACGCAACAGCCTGGGTCTGGCCGATTTGCTGGTCAAGCACATGCCTGGCAACGCAGCCGCTGGCAATGACCCGGGCAGCCCGCCGGCTACCGCCGACCTGCTCAAAGCCCGCGGCCCCATGGCGCTGCAGCCGGCACCGGCCAGCGCGCTGTCGCTGCAACCTGCCAGCCCAGTGCTGGCGCCTTTGCCGCGCCGCGACGCGCCGATGTCACTGAAAGGCCTGCGTTATGAGTGATATGGCTGGCATTGCAGGCAATGCCGTCAGCGCCTACCAGCAGGCGCTCACCACGGTCAGCAACAATATTGCCAACGTTGCCACCGACGGCTACTCGCGCCAGGATATTTCGCTGTCCGCCCTGCCTGTGACCCCAGCGGGTTCGGTATTTTTGGGTTCGGGCGTGGCGGTAGACCGCATCTTGCGGCAGTACAACGCATTCGTCGAGTCCAATGTGCGCAACAGCGGCAGCGACCTGGCCAGCCAGGAGCCGATGGTCAATTACGCCAACCGGGTGGTGGACATCATGGGCGGCCAAACCATGGGACTGAACTCGGCCTTGGACCAGTTTTTCTCATCGGCCCGGTTGCTCTCTTCCGACGCCTCGTCTACGGTTTTGCGCAGCAATTACATTCGCGATGCCCAAGGTGTTGCTGACCGCTTTGGGCAACTCTCATCCCAGCTCGACCTGGTGCAAGGTGAAACCCAGAACCTGCTCGAAAGCGCGGTGGGCCAGATCAATACACTGACCGGTCAGCTGGCCCTGGTCAATGGCCAGCTGACCAAACAGCGCACCGAGCAGGCACAGCCACCCGACCTGCTCGACCAACGCGACCTCTTGCTCAAACAGCTGTCGGCTTTTGCCCGAGTCAACACCGCCTTCAGCGTCAACGGTACGGTGACTGTCAGCCTGGGGGCCACCATCAGCAAGGACGTGGTGGTCAATGGCAACACTGCCATTCGCATTGCCGCCAACAACAATTCCGCCTCGCCTGAAAAAGTCGCATTGGTGCTGGACCCCTACGGCACCCCGTCCTCCCTGACGGGCATCACCAGCGGCAGCCTGGCCGGGTTGACGACCTTTCGCGAACAGGTTCTGGGCAGCTCCCGCAACACGCTGGACTTTCTGGCGCGGGTTTTTGTCAATGAAACGAACGTCGTCCAGCAGCAAGGCATCGACGGCTATGGCCAGGTCGGTCAGGCCCTGTTCAAGGTCGACCCGGCAGGTAACAGTGCGGGCTCTGTGCGGGTCGCCTTTGATGACCCCTTGCGGGTCGCCGCAGCAGCCCAGTTTCGGGTCATCACAGCAGCCAACAACACCAGCACCACCAGCGCCAGTGTCAGCTACAGCGCAGCGCCAGGCACCACCGCCAATGCCGGTCCGGCCCTGCTGGCCGACGCCCTGGTCAACAACCCCCACCCAAGCGCCGCCCGCGCCGTCAAGGTGTCCGGCTCGCTGCCCCTGACAGGCGTGACCACGGTTGCCAATGGTCTGCAAGACGTCAGTATTTTTCTGAACGATCTGCAGCCGGGCCAGCAGTTGCAAGTGTTCACACGCGACGGCCGTCACGTGATGGGCCAATCCATCGCCAGCGACGCCACGCTCCAAGGCGGTCTGCTGAAAGCTGACAACGGCTTTGCGGTGGGCGCCAGCTACAGCGCCAGCTATCTCAACGCCTCTGGCAGCGCGGGTTACAAAGGCATGAACGTGTTCTACGGGGCCCAGGCCAACGTGCAGCTGCAGCCGGTATACAACAGCAAAGACCAAATTTCAGGCAGCAAGGCTTTTCCGGCTTTGCTGCAGGGCGGCCGAATGGCCTCCAGCAATAGCGGCCTCGGCCCGAACGCCCTGGTTCTCAATGGCATCGCCCTTGGCGCGCTGAGCGACCCGGCAGCAGGCACCACCTTGCAAGCCAATGCAGTGGCCAGCTGGATCAACGCCAAAACCGCCCAGACCGGCGTCACCGCCACAGCCAGCAATGAGATACGGGTCAAGCCAAGCGACTTTAAATTCGGCATGCCGCTGGTCATCAACGGGATCAGTATCGACACCGCCAGCGTGACGCGCGTTGAGGGCCTGGCCAACGTGATCAACAGCACGGTCGGTATCAGCGTCAAGGCCAGCAGCACGGTCGATGGTGAACTGATCCTGACCAACCTGAACGGCGCCGAAGGCCAGGACATTTCCATCGCGGCCACCAATGTCGCCGGCTCCAGCAGCATCAATGCGCTGGGCCTGAGCTCTGGCATCTACCGGGGCCAGCTCAGCCTGACGCAGGCGTTGAAAGACGGCAACGGTAACGACGTGCGCACGCCCATCCAAGTCGGTTTTGGTACCAGCGGAACACCGTCCGACCTGGCCAAGCTGGGCTTGCGCGCCGCAGCCTACATCAATGGCGCGGTCAAGGAAGACCTGCTGGTGTTTGTCACCGGCGCCGGGCTGGCCAGCGTTTCAGCCGGCTACGCAGGCCAGGCGGTAGACGCCAAGCAGTCCTTGCGCAGCCAGCCCATGAAGGTCGAATTCACCAGCGCCACCCGCTACAAAATCACCGACATCAATACCGGCACCCTTGTGGCAGAGCGGGACTTTGACCCCCTCAAGCTCGACCCCGCCATCAGCTACCAGGGCCTGCAACTGAGCTTGAGCAGCCCGGCCCGCGCCGGCGATGTCTTCACGCTCGACGGCAACCAGGGCGGCATCGGCAACAACGACAACATACGGGCCATGGCAGCGCTGGAGAGCCGGGCGGTGGTGGGCAACAAAACGCTGACCAACAGCTACATTGACCAGGTCAACGAGATCGGCAACATTGCCCGCCAAGCCAGCATTTCCAAAGCCGCACTCACGGTGGTGCACGACCAGGCCGTCAAGGCCCGCGATGGGATCTCTGGCGTCAGCCTGGACAAGGAGGCCGCCGACCTGATTCGTTACCAGCAGGCCTACCAAGCCGCCGCCAAGGTGCTGCAAGTCGCCAGCCAGCTGTTTGACAGCGTGCTGCAAGTCCATTAAGCCCAGGAACCCGCCATGCAAATATCGACCAACCTGCTGTTCGACCGCGCCACCAACCAGCTCAGCACCCTGCAAACGGACCTGTCCGGCTCACAGGCCAAAATTGCGGCACAAAAACAGGTACTGAACCCAAGCGACGCCCCCGACCAGGCGGCAGCCATTGCCCGCCTCAAGTCAGTGCTGGGCCGGCAAGACAGTTACACCAAATCACTCGACGATCTGAATTCACGGCTCACCATTCAAGGCGCGACCCTGGACAACGCCAGCACGGCCTTGATACGCATCAAGGAGCTCACGATTCAAGCCAACGACGCGACCAACGACGCCACCAGCCGCAAACTGCTGGCCGGCGAAATGCAGGCCATGCGTGACCAACTGCTCAGCCTGGCCAACAGCAGCGACGTTAATGGGAAGTTTATTTTTTCGGGCAGCCGGATGAACACCCCGCCGTTTGCCCCTGACGCGCAAGGCCAGATCACTTACCAAGGCGACCAAACCCGGATGCTGCAAGCCGTCGGCGACCAACGCAGTCTGGCCATGAACCGGCCCGGCAGCCAGACGTTTGTACGCGTGGTGCGCGACGCGGGCAATGGCAGCAGCGTTGGCGTTGGGTTTTTTCAGGCGCTCGACGACCTGATTGCCGGCGTGACCAACTCCAACGGCAGCGCCATGAAACGCGGCCTGGCCGAGGTCGACGACTTGCACCGGGGCGTGGTGCTGGCCCAAGCTCAAACCGGCACCGACCTGCAGGTGGTCGAGCAGCAAAATGCCTTGATTCAGGACACCCAATTGACGCTCAAGTCAGCGCTGTCCAACATTGAAGACCTGGACTACGCCACCAGCATCACGCAAATGAAAAAACAAATGATGGCCCTGGAAGCCGCCCAAGCCAGCTTTGCCAAGATCACCCAGCTCAGCCTGTTCAGCTACCTGCGCTAGGCAAGCGCGGGTTTATTCCGGTGTCGCCGGCCTCAAGTTTTGCGTTCAACGGCCGATAGGTTCTGGTCGATAAAGATATTTCAAAGCCATGGCAACTACCGCAGTTAGCACCAGTAACACCAACACCATCACCGCATTGGGTGCTGGCTCGGGTGTTGACACAAAGTCACTGGCAACCAGCCTGGTGAACGCGGAGCGTGCGCCCAAAAAAGCGGCGATTGACGCCAAGATCACCAAGTCCGAGGCCAGCGTCTCAGGTTATGACGCCATCAAGTACGTGCTGGGCAACCTGAAAACGGCATTTGCCGACCTCAAAAACCAGAGCGGCTTCAACAGCATCAACCCCACCAACAGCCAGCCGCTGGCTTTGTCAGTGACCGCTGGCGCCACAGCGGCTACCGGCATCCACACCGTATCAGTCGCCGCCCTGGCTGCCGCACAACGCAGCATCAGTGGCGGCTTTGCGGCTAACAACACCGTCCTCAATGCCGGGGCTGCGTTTAGCCTGTCACTGTCGGTCAATGGCGCCCAGGCGCAAAAAATTGATGTTCCTGCAGGCTCTAGCACCCCGGCCGGTATCGTGACCTCGATCAACGCCGCAGCCAAAGGGGTGACGGCGCAATTGGTCAACACGGGCGACGCTGCCACGCCCTTCAAAATCATGCTGACCGGTAGCACTGGGGCAAGCAATAACTTCACATTAACGAGCGACAACGGGCAGTCCGGCATCAGCGTCGTCACCACGCAAGGCACAGCCTCTGTTGCCGAGTCCACGGCCGTTACCTTTGGCAAAGCTTTAACCGCCGGCCAGTCGGTCACCATTGGCGGCTTGACCTACACGTCCACCGGCAATACCACGGCCACAGAGCTGGCCACCGCGTTTGCGTCATTGGCGCGTGGCGCCAACAGCGGGGCGGGTATCGCCACCGGCACGTACTCTGGCACGCTGACCGACTTTGCCACCGGCGCCAGGCTCGGTACCAGCGTCACCGCCACCAGCGTTAACAGCTACAGCCAGACCTTTGACAGCGCCGTGCTGGCAGGCCAGCCAGTCACGCTGGGCGGACTGACCTACACCCCAGCTGCAGGCGCAACAGCCGCTGAGGTGGCCGCTGCCTTTGCCTCCCTGGCTGAGGGCGCAACAACAGGGCCATCCGCCGCCGCCGGCAGCTACACAGGCAGTTTTACCGGTTATTCAACCAGCTCGGCCAATGGCGCCACCCTGACAGTCAGCACCTTGAAGCTGGGCAATGTGACCGATCTGCAAACCATCGGTCAGCCCGTCACCGGCTTGGGCTTTGACACCCGGCTGCAAACCGCCGCCAATGCTGCCCTGACCGTCAATGGCGTGGCCACCACCAGCAGCAGCAACAGCGTGGAAGGGGCAATCGCAGGCGTCACGCTGAATTTAAGCAACACCACCAACGGCGCTGCCAGCTTGAACTTCTCGCGCGACACCGCAGCCGTCAAAGCCAAGCTGCAAGCAGTGGTCACCGCCTTCAACGATGCCAACAGCATGCTGGGTGTCGTGTCAGACCCCAAATCCACCGTCACCACCTACGGAGCCACCCTGGTCGGCAACTCTACGGTGAATCAGGTGCGCAGCCAGATCCGCGCCATGGTGATGGGCAACTCATCGTCGCCATCGGACAACATCACCGCCCTGCGGGACCTGGGTATCACCATCAACAAAAGCGGCAACCTGGACCTGGACGCCACCAAGCTCGACAAAACGCTGAGCAGCAACTTTGACAAAGCCGTCACCATGCTGTCGGCCAACCGCGAAAATCTCAGCGCCACCAGCACCTTGCCAGCGGGCGTTGCGGGCGACGCGGTTAAACAACTGACCAGTTTGCTGGCCAGCACCGGCGCGCTGACCAGCCAAAGCGCCAATGCCACCAGCAAAATCAGCGCCTACAAGGTCGAACTGACCAAGCTCGAAACCCGCATGACCGATTTGCTGGCCCGCTACACCAAGCAGTTCTCGGCCATGGACGCCATTGTGGGCCAAACCAACAGCCTCAAGACCAGCCTGACCAGCACCTTTGACGGCATATTGGGCGTCTACAACAAGAACTAAGCCTCAGGCCTGAGCGCATGCCGCGACGCCGGCAAACCGCGCAACGCAAAAAATCTGCAGTTGGCCTCAAGTTTGCCAAATAGCCGCCGATTCACAACCTACACAAGACACAAGTGGCCACTCAAAGTGGCCTGTGGTTGCGAATCAACGCTTGTTCATCAGGTACACGAAAGGACGGTTCATCATGATTTCTGACATCCGAAACGCCGGCAGCAGCGTCACGGCCCCCATGCCGGCCATGGCGCAGTCCGTGGCTGCGCCAGTCGCAGCCGCTCCCAAGGTGACCGCACCCAAGCCGGTCGAAATTCAATATGACGAGGCCAAAGCTCGCAGAAATCTGCAAGACGCGGTCAGTGCCCTGAACGACCAAATGGCGGCCAACAAAACCGGCCTTGGCTTTAGTGTTGACAAAAGCCTGGACCGCCCGGTGGTCACCGTGCGCAACACCGAAACCGGCGAAGTCGTGCGGCAAATCCCCACCGAAGTGGTGGTGCGTCTGGCGCACAGCATCGACGACATGAAAGGCTTGTTGCTGAACGCCACCACCTAAAACATTTTCAAATTTTTTCTCAAGTTCACCCCACCTCTGTCGATTCACTAAACAACAAGAATTCAAACTTAGCTTCTTGTCCCTCTCTTTACCGTTTTAACCAGGAGAAATAGCATGTCCGTTATCAACACCAACATCAGTTCGATCCAAGCCCAAAACTCTTTGCGCCTGACCCAATTGAACCAGTCCACCGCCATGGAGCGCCTTGCCAGTGGTGTGCGCATCAACAGCGCCAAAGACGACGCTGCTGGCCTGGCCATCAGCACCCGCATGACCGCCAATATTCGCGGCCTGGCTGCTGCGGTGCGCAACGCCAACGACGGCATCTCGCTGACGCAAACGGCTGAGGGCTCTTTGGGCCAGATCGGCGACAGCTTGCAGCGCATCCGTGAACTGGCCGTGCAGTCGTCCAACACCGGCAATAACGCGTCTGACCGCGCCGCCATGAACAATGAAGCTGCGCAGCTGATCCTTGAAATTGACCGGGTTGCCAGCAACACCACCTTCAACAACATCAAATTGCTCGACGGTACCTTCACAGCCCAAGACCTGCAAGTCGGCGCCGGCAACACCGCCAACGACCGCTTGACGATTTCCATCGGCAACGCCAGGTCGTCGACCCTGGGTGTTGGCGCCAGCTCGAGCTACAGCGCGACCAAAGTAGGCACGGGCAACGTGACCACGGCGGCCTTAACGGCTGGCGCCTTGTCCATCAACGGCTACCAGGTCGGTGCATCTGTATCAGACGGTGTGTCTTTTGCCAACGCCGATGCCAGCGGCATTGCCAAAGCGGCAGCGATCAACGCGGTTTCGGGCCAAACTGGGGTAAATGCCACGGTTGGAGCAACGTCTATAGCTGGCATTGCTGCGACAGCGTTTACAGCGAGTGCTGCCGGCGACGTGCTGATCAACGGGGTCGATATCGGCGTGATCCCCGCAGGCACTGCCGCTGGCGACCGCGGTACCCAAACCGCTGCAGCGGTCAATGCCAAGTCATCGCAAACCGGCGTCTCGGCAACGGTGGACACCGCAGGATTGGTGACCCTGACCGCAGCTGATGGCCGCAACATAACTGTTACCACAACGCTTGCTGGATTCGGCGCAACTGGCCTAGGCGCTACTGCTGGAGCTGCACCCGCTACCTCAACCACCACCACGACCTCGAAGTTAACACTGTCAAGCAGCAGTCAGGCAGGCATCACGGTGGGTGGTAACGCCGGATGGGCAGCCGCAGGCTTGAACATCACAGCCGTCGCAGCCACCGCAACAGCCGGTGCGGGTGTCTCCTCGCTTGACCTGACCACCGCGGCCGGCTCCCAGGCGGCGTTGGCAACTCTCGACAAGGCCATCAACACCATCACCGACTCCCGCGCTTCGATGGGTGCTTACCAAAACCGCCTGAGTGCTTCGATTTCTAACCTGGAAACCGCTTCGCTGAATTTGCAAGCCTCTCGCAGCCGCATCATGGACACCGACTACGCCAAAGAGTCAACCAACCTGGCCAAGTCGCAAATCATTTCGCAAGCCGCCACCGCCATGCTGGCGCAGGCCAACCAGTCGCAGCAAAGCGTGCTGGCCCTGCTCAAGTAAGCAAGAAGCCCCTGACGCATCGGGCGCAAGCCCGGTGCCCTAAAAAAGGCCAGCCACAAGCTGGCCTTTTTTTATTCGTGCGCGGCCTAGACCCGACCGGCCAAATGCAAGGACGCCCGCAGGGTGTCGTTGATGCGGGTCTGCCAACCTTCGCCCGTGGCGCGCCGCGCGGCCAACACGTCGGCATCCAGCCGGATTTTTACCGGCTCCTTGGTGACCTGCGACTTGGGTCGCCCACGGCGCAACAATTTGTCGCCTTGATACTGGTCGGCTTCGCTCACCCATTGCTCGGTGATCTTTGGCGCATCGTCAGGGTCAACCCAAGGCTGGCGTGATGGCTTTGATTTCGCGGTCATTTGCTTTCCTTATGCTGATGATGCGGCGTACCTCGCCGCGCGGCGTCCAGACCACCACAACCAGACGCACATCCAACCATCCGGCCGTTACAAACCGGGCTTCGGCGTAGTCCATGCGCGTGTCGGCTCGGGTCAGGTGTCAACCTGTAAACACCTCGACAGCGCGGGCAAAGTCAAGGCCGCGTATTGGCCTAAATGCGAAGCACCGCCGCGTTCAAGACCAAAAATGGCGCGGCATGGGTGGAGCTCGGTGCGCATAGATCGCGTTGTAAAACATGCAAACCACAACACTGCTGCGAAGAAAGACAACCAACCCGACGCCTTGAGGAAACGCACCCTGATAAAAGGCAAAAAAGTTAAGCGTGTCGGTGACCAAGCCCCCCAGCGCCAGTGCAAAAGCCACCATGGCAATTTGAGGGAAAAACCAGTTTCGGACATAGCTCACCACGTACAGGACAGCGCCAGTGATCAGGTACAGCGACCGAAAGCCGAGGTATTTTTGGGTGTCGATGCCCAGGTTGTTAAAAATAACCGACAAATTCAACACCTGATCGTGGAAAAACAGCAGGCGAATCGAAAACACCACGACCATCACTGACAAGAAGGCATGGCGCCACTTGAAGTAGCGGTCCACCCCGCCATGAAGCAGCGGATTCTGGGTGGCGCCCAGGGCGTCCAGCTCGGCTTGGGTCACCTTGGACGTGAGACTCTCAGAGGGTTTTGTCTTTTTCTTGGCGGACAGCATGTGGATTGTTTTCAATCGCTGTGGAATAGGAGGGTAACTTTATCACTGTACGTCCAGTGCCCCCACGCAGGCTGGGGCGCTGGGGCGGTGGCCATCACAGACAGCCTTTGGCACGGTCTTTGCTGATTGAGTGGTCTCTGACGCTTTACCGACACCCACCTTTTACCTCAACATGCCCACCCCAGCCCCTCACCACGTTCTGTGGTTAGACCCCTTTCGCCAGCTCGCGCCAACTGAGCAGGCGCAGCTGGCACAGGCGGGTCTGTCGGTGGCTGTGCTGCGCACCATGGATGAGCTGCAAGCCGAGCTGGCGCAAGAGCGCGCCGCTGTGCTGGTGTTGGGACTGGGCAGCGATGTCTCGTTGCTGCTTGACTGCTTGCAGCTGCAACAGCAAGCCGCAGCAAGCCTGCTGGTGATTTGCCGGGTTGACCGGCGCCACCTGGAGCTGGCAGTCAGCGCGATCAGGCAAGGTGCCTGCCATGTTTTAGCCGCCGACGACTGGACCGCCAAAAGCTGGGAGTCAGCCCTGAGCTGTGCGTACAGCAGCAGCCAGCCCGCCGACGCCAAAAGCACCGAGCCCGCTCGCCACGCCAGGTTGACAAGCACCCCAACCCCCCGGGCCGAGCCTGAAGATGCCGTGCGCAGCGTGGTGTATGTGGATCCGGTCAGCCGCAATTTGCTGGCGCTGGCACAACGGGTGGCCCAGGCCGATGTGACGGTGTTGCTGGAAGGCCCGACGGGCTCTGGCAAAGAGGTGTTGGCGCGGGTGTTGCACGAGTCATCGCCTGCTGCCGCTGGCCCTTTCATTGGCCTGAACTGCGCCGCCATGCCCGAGCACATGATTGAAGACATGTTGTTTGGACACGAAAAAGGCGCCTTCACAGGCGCGCTCAAAGAACACCGGGGCCTGTTTGAGCAGGCTCAAGGCGGGACCTTGTTTTTAGACGAAATTGCCGAGCTGGCCCTGCCCTTGCAGGCCAAGCTGCTGCGGGTGTTGCAAGAACGCAGCTTGACCCGGCTGGGCGGCGAACGCAGCATTGCACTGTCGCTGCGAGTGGTCGCAGCCACCAACAAAGACTTGCGTCAGGCCATCGCGCGGCGCGAGTTTCGAGAAGATTTGTACTTCCGGCTGAGCACGTTCAAGCTGCGCATTCCAGCGCTGACCGAGCGCAAGGGCGACATCTTTCCGCTGGTGTCACGGCTACTGGCGCGCCACCAGCCCTGCGACGCCACCCTTGCCACAGGTTGGCAGGTCAGCGCCGCTGCGCAGGCGCAGCTGCTGGCCTATGCCTGGCCGGGCAATGTGCGGGAGCTCGAGAACGTGGTGCAACGCGCCATGGTGCTGTGCTCTGACCAGAAAATTGACACCCAGCACCTGATGTTTGACGACACGGGTGAGCTGCAGCTGGGCGCCGGGTCGTTGGCCTCTGGCTGGGCCGAATTGCTGCCAGACCCGGTCGCCATGACCCACAGCCCAGGCCTGTCGGTGCCAAGCAGCGAAGGCTTCAATGCCAGCAAACCGCTGCAAGCGGCCGTCAAACACAGCGAACAGCATTTGATACGGACGGCGCTTGAAAGCTCCGACAGCCGGATTGAGGCGGCCCAAAAACTCGGCATCAGTCCGCGCACGCTGCGCTACAAACTGGCCCGTTTGCGCGACGCCCATCCTGCGCCCGCCCCCACTTTAGAAACCCTTAGCCATTAAACCGCCCCGTCAGGAACGCCACCATGATCGAACAAGCCAACTCTGCCAGCAGCATCGCTGCCATGCTCAAGACCTTGCAATCCCATGCAGCGCAAGCCAGTGGCCTGGGGCAAGGCACGGCAGCGGGCGTGGCACCGCCTGCAACCGATTTTTCTGACCTGATTCGTCAGGCCATTGGCCAAACCAATGCGGCTCAGCTGAATTCACAGGACACCACCCAGGCCTTCGAGCGCGGCGAAGCCGTTCCCCTGACGGATGTGGTGCTCAAGATGCAAAAAGCGTCACTGTCTTTTGAGGCCACCTTGCAAGTCAGAAACAAGGTGCTCAAGGCCTACGAAGACATCATGAACATGCCTGTTTGAGGCCCTGGCTGGCTATCGACTCCCCCTAATGCGCTGAAAGATCCTGTCCATGGCAACCGCTACCGCACAAGCTGAAACGTTTTTACCCGCCACCGCTGATTCTGGCAGTCAGATGGTGCGCGGCGGCGTGGCCGACAGGCGCACACCGACGGGCGGTCAAGTGTCAGACCAGAACAGCCTGAGCACCCGTTACAGCGGCGGCAACCCGCAGGCTTTAGCCGACCAGGGTCTGTTCGGGCCCATCCGGCAAGTGCTGGTGCAACCGGCTGTCAAAAAAGCGTTGCCCCTGATGTTGGTGGCGCTGGCACTGCTGGCCTTTGCACTGGTCTACTCTTTGATCAACGCACCGAGCTATCGCCCGGTGGTCACGGGTGTGACCGAAGGCGACCAACAGGCGGTGTTGGAAGCTTTGAAGACGGGTGAGTTCAAACCCCTGATCGACGCAAGCAGCGGCCAGATCACGGTGCCCAGCAGCCGCTACCACGAAGCGCGGATCTTTTTGGCGTCCAAGGGCTTGCCAAAAACCGCCGCGGGAAGTTTGGACACCTTCAAAGACCAGTCCTCCTTGACCAGCAGCCAGTTCATGGAGCAGGTGCGCTACAACGCGGTCATGGAGCAAGAGATGGCGCGCAGTATTTTGAAAATTGATTCCATTCAAAGTGCCCGGGTCCATCTGGCCACCACCAAACCGTCGGTGTTTGTGCGTGACCGGACGCCGCCTAAAGCATCAGTTGTGGTGACGCCGCACATCGGGCGCAGTGTCAGCCCGATGCAGGTCCAGGCGATTGTGCATTTGGTCGCCTCCAGCGTGCCTTCATTGACGCCGGACAACGTGGTGGTGGTGGACAACGTGGGCAAGTTGATGACGGACGCCGAGTCCGACCGTTCCATGGGCATGAATGCTGGCCAGACCAAGCACAAACAGGGCATGGAGGAACTGTATCGCCAGCGTGTGATTCAGATTCTGTCGCCGATCGTGGGTGAAGGCAATGTGCGGTCGCAAGTCAATCTGGCGCTGGACTTCAGCCAGACGGAAACCACGGTGGAAGACTTTGACAACCAGGGCAAGGGAAGTAAAACCCGCTCGGAGACCAAGAGCGAGGACCGCAACAGCATCAAAGAGGCCAGCGGTACGCCTGGCAGCCTGTCCAACACGGCCCCGACTGCGCCAGTGGCCACAACCAGCACCAGCGCGACGCCCGCTACCGCAGCCGCCGATGATCGCGGCACGGTGGCAACGCGCAGCACCCTCAATTACGAAATGGACCGCTCGGTGCGCCATACCAAGAGCGCCACCGGCAACGTCCAGCGCATGAGCGTGGCGGTGGTGATCAACGAACGCGCACCCACACCGCAGCCGAAAAACGACAAAGGCGAGGCGCAGCCCGCCAAAGCCAACCCGTTCAGCACGGAAGAGGTGGCGCGCATGCAGGAGCTGGTTCGCGGGGCGGTCGGTTTTGACGAAAGCCGAAAAGACGTGGTGAGTGTGGTGCAAGCTAAATTTGAAGTGGAAGCACCGGTTGACCTGTCGGTGGCCTGGCACAAGGACGAGGCGGTGATGGCCAACATCAAAAGCGGATTTTTGGGTCTGCTGTTTGTAGTGTTCCTGCTGCTGGTGGTGAGCCCGGTGGTCAAGCACATGATGAAACGCGACAAAGAAGCGGCCGAAGCCGCAGCCACCACCTTGCAGCTGGCCAACGCCGCAGCGCTGGGGCTTGAAAACGCCGCCGACGGTGAGGGGGAGCCCGTCAAGGAACTGTCTGCTTCAGAAAGCCTGGAAGAGATGAAGGCAAAAATGAAACAGAAAAAATCCACGATTTCAGCCGAAATGCTGGACACCGCGAATACCTACGACGACAAGGTCGCCCTGATTCGAATGATCGTTTCCGACGATTCAGCACGGGTCGCCAGCGTGTTGAAAAACATGATCCGGCCAGGCTGACGCGACCTGGGAGCACAACAAGATGGCAACACAAGCAACTACCGATTCACAGACCAGCGGCGAGGCGAATGAGCCGGTCAATGAGGCGCTCAGCAAAGAACTCGAAGCATTGACCGGCACCCAGCGCGCTGCCGTCCTGATGCTGCTGTTGGGTGAAGAGCAGGCCTCCGACATCATTCGTTTCCTCAATCCCAAGGAAGTTCAGGCGCTGGGCATGGCCATGGTGCAAGTGGCCGAGCTGTCGCAAGAGGCCGTCAATGCCGTGCTGAATGATTTTCTGGCCACCATCAAACGCCAGACAAGTTTGGGCCTGGGCAGTTCTGACTATGTCGAGAAGGTCTTCAAGCGCGCCTTGGGCGAAGACAAGGCCGCCTCGGTGCTGGGCCGCATCAACCCAGGCCACGCCAGCAAGGGATTGGAGATTTTGAGCTGGATGGACGCGCGCTCGATCGCCGACATGATCCAGGCAGAACACCCCCAGATGGTGGCGATTATTTTGTCGGTGCTCGAAAACGGGGTGGCCGCTGAAGTTCTTAACTATCTCCCGCCGGAGTCCCGTGCCGAGGTGATGCAACGCGTCGCCAGTCTGGAGACCGTCCAGCCTTCAGCCATGGAGGAGCTGGAGGGCATCATGAAAAAACAGTTCTCCAACAACTCGTCCGCCAAGTCCTCGAGCTTCGGCGGCATCAAGGCTGCGGCCAATATTTTGAATCTGACCAAAACGGCGCTGGAGGCCTCGGTGATGGGTGGGCTGCGCACCCTGGACCCGGAGCTGATGCAGAAGATTCAAGACAATATGTTCACCTTTGAGAACCTCGTGACTGTCGACAACAAGGGCATCCAGGTCATCATGCGCAACGTCGACCCTGACCAGATGATGGTGGCACTCAAGGGCGGCAGCGACGATGTCAAAGAAAAATTCTTCAGCAACATGTCTGAACGAGCCCGGGGGATGTTCAAGGACGACATGGAAGCCAAAGGTCCGATGCGTTTGTCTGATGTCGAAGAAGCTCAAAAAATCATCATGCGAACGGCGCGCAAGCTGGCCGATGCAGGGGATCTCGTCTTAGGGGGCGGGGCTGACTATGTCTGACCTGCTCAGCGCCCCACCAGGGGCCGCTGCGCGACCCGCCAGCCAGCGTCCCGCACGGGTCTGGCAGGCGCTCGATTTGCTGCAACCGCAGGTCGCCGCAGGAAAATTTGAGGCGAACGCCTGGAACGCCAGCGCTGTCCCCTTGTTCGGCGTCACGGACTTTTCCCTTTTGCCCGACGAAAGCGCCCACGACGCGGTGCATCGCCCAGGCGACAGCATGCCGCAAGCGGTCGCGGCCGAGCCGGACACTCAAGACGGTGCTGTCACTGTAGACCCTCAGGCTGCTGTCAGTGCAGAGGCGGTGGCGCAGGCCCGCCGTGAAGGCCACGCACAGGGCGTAGCCGAAACCCGCGCTGCGATGCAAGCTGAAATGGAACAAACCCTTGAAACCCGCTTGGCTAGCGATCAGTCGCTGTTAGCGTCTCTTCAAGCCGCCCTGGCCGTGCTGCAACAAAAACCCGACACTTACTTTGAGCCTTTGAAACGTCTGGCCTTGCACCTGGCTGAACAACTGGTGATGGCC